>Ga0315901_10009333_pt1 | contig 11297 bp, 8 predicted proteins | sample LakEriMetagenome_10_FD_203761 | JGI IMG/M metagenome (GOLD analysis project Ga0315901, IMG submission 203761) | Freshwater fungal communities from buoy surface, Lake Erie, Ohio, United States - Buoy 2 MA116 | ecosystem: Environmental > Aquatic > Freshwater > Lake | place: USA: Lake Erie, Ohio...
GCGCGCCGGCAATCACGCTTCGCGTCGCCACAGGCCATGATCGAGCGCTTCGCCGCGCGCATGCCCTATGCGCTCTTCGACCCGCAATCGCTGCGCGACTACTGCGAGCACGGGCTGGTGCCGGCCGCCGACGGCGACGGCTGGACGCTGGCCTGCGACCCGCGAACCGAGGCCGCGGTCTACATGAGCGGCCGCGGAAATCCCGGGGTGTACGCGAGCATCCGCGCGCTCGAGATCCCGGTGCTCGTCGTGCGCGCACGCTTGCCCACGCCCGATCGCAATCCCTTCGACTACTCGTTCTCGCCCACTTGGCCCGGACTCGCCGCCGAGTTCCGCCACGGGCGCGAGATCCACCTCGCCGATCGCAGCCACTTCCTGCCGATGGAGGCACCGGCGCAGGTTGCCGACATCGTCCATGACGAGCTCTCGCAACACGCCGACGATCCGCCGCGTGTTGCGTGAAGCGACGGCGCCGGATCAGCGCCGCGGCCGCGCGAGCTCGAGAACCCGGCGGCTAAGCGCCGGCTCGTCGAGCCAGCCGATGTCGAGCGGCTCGGCCACACGCACCGCCTCGGTGGTCGCGGTATTCAGATGCGCACGCAACTGACCGAGCAACGCGTCGGATGCGATCAGCAGCACGCCGCCGCAGCGATGCTGCGCGACCGCGTCGCCGAGAAACCCGGCGAGTTCGCGGGCAAAGCCGGCGAGCTCCTTGTGACGTCGATCGGTTCGCGGCTCGAAGGCTGCGCCGCCGGCACCGCCGTCGGCCGTACCGCGTTCGCTGTGCCCGCCGCGCTCGTCGCCGAGCGCGGCACCGGCCATCCGGGCGGCCGGGTGCACGAAGTCGGCGATCTCGGTCAGCCGGCCTGCCGACCTGTCGACCGTAAAGACACGGGCGCGCGACGCATTGGCCACCAGGGCCCACAGGGGTGCATCCATGATCGTTCCGCGAGAAGCCGCCGCGCCGGCGCCGGCTGGCGCGGCCACGCGATGGTCAGCGATGATCGCGCCGGGGCGCCGCACGCGCGCTGCGCAACCGCAATACGCCGTGCGAAGGCGGGCATCTCGGCGGCCATTCAGCCATACATGTAGCCCCGGTTGAAGGGGAAATCCGACTGAGCGCCGCGCATCGCCCCGCGTCCGGGATCGCCGTCGGGACGCGCACCGAGCAACTGGTAGAGCGACAGCCAGCCGCGCTCGAAGGCCATCGCGCAGCCGCCGAGATACATCCGGTAGGCACGTACGACCGCGTCGCCGGCGATCGCCTCGGCGCGCGCGCGCTGCGCCTCGAGCCCGTCTGCCCAGGCCCACAGCGTCCGGGCATAGTGCGGGCGCAGGTTCTCGGCATCGAGCAGCTCGAGCCCGCCACGCGCGAGGCTTGCACTGACCTGCGCGACATGCACCAGTTCGCCGCCCGGAAAGATGTGGCGCTCGATGAACTCGCCGATGCCGGCGCCGAGCTGCCGGTTGTCGAGTCCGCCGGCGGTGATGCCGTGGTTCATGATCAGGCCACCGGGCCGCACCAGCCGCCCCAGTCGCGCGAAGTAGGCGTCGAGTCGCCGGCGACCCACGTGCTCGAACATGCCCACCGAGGCGGCACAGTCGAAGCTGCCCTCGGCAGGCAATTCGTGAAAGTCGAGCAGACGCACCTCCACCCGGCCACGCAGGCCCTTCGCGTTGATCAGCCGCTGCACGTGGGCATGCTGGTTGCGCGACAGCGTGATGCCGAGCGCGTGCACGCCATGGTGCTCGGCGGCCCACAGCAGCAATCCGCCCCAGCCGGCGCCGATATCGAGCAGGCGCTGCCCCGGTGTCAGGCGAAGCTTTCGGCAGATGTGCTCGAGCTTGGCCTCCTGGGCCTGCGCGAGCGTCATCGCGGGATCGCTGAAGTAGGCGCAGGAGTACACGCGCCGCGGATCGAGCCAGAGCTCGAAGAAGTCATCGCCCAGGTCGTAGTGAAAGCGGACCTGATCGGCGCGCCCGAGGCGCAGCATCATGCCGCGGGCGCGGATCAGCGACAGCAGGTGGCGCCAGCCCGACACCTCGCCCGAGGCGAGCGGGTCGTCGGCGAGTTCGGCAGCCGCCTGCATCAGGTCGCGCAGCGATCCCTCGATCTCGAGGCCGCCGCGCACATAGGCATCGGCCACCGCGCCGATATGGCCTCGGGCGAGCGCGGCAAGCACCGAGGGGTCGCGCACCGTGAGGCGTACGCGAGCCGCGGGTGGACCGACGCGCCCGCCCGACCAGGCGACGCTGACGGGAATCGACAGGGCAGCAAGACGGCGCTCGGCGAAGGCCGTCGCGTGCCGCACGCCTGGCAGCAGACGTTCCATGACGATGGGCTCCGAGATTGGCTGGGCAGGCGACCCCGTCAACCGGACGGCATGCGAAGCACCGGTCGGCAGCGCGGAACGCGCGCCGGGTCGATCGGATGGCCGCGCCGCTGACCCTCGTCAAGGCGGTGACTGCCGCGCCATGCTCCACTGGGATGGCTGCGCAGCCGCAAGGCGTCGATCCGGTCGCCTGGCCGACGCACGGAGCCTGCGCATGCGGCGGTTGACGGGACGTGACATAAGCTACCTGATCGTCGCGCTGCTCGCGATGATCCTCCTGAACGCGCTGTGGCCAAGCGACGCCGGCCGCAGCGAACTCGTGGCCTACAGCGAATTCGAGCGCCGGCTGGCGGGCGGTGAGCTCGGCGAGGTCGCGATCGGCGAGCGCCTGATCAGCGCGCCGCTCAGCCAGCCGCAACCCGGGGGCCCCACGCGGATCACCGCGTTGCGGGTCGACCCGGCACTGGCGACACGGCTGTCGGCCCATGAACCCGGCTACCGGCAGCTGAGCGGCAACGGCACGCTCGGCGAGTTCGGTTCGTGGTTCGTGCCCGTCCTGCTGCTGACGCTGCTTGCGTGGACCGCAGCCCGCGGCGTACGCGAGCGCATGGGCAGCGGCACCGGCGGGCTGCTCGGCATCGGCCGCAGTCACGCGCGGGTCTATGTCGAGCGCCAGACCGGCGTGCGCTTCGACGACGTGGCCGGCGTCGACGAGGCCAAGGCCGAACTGCAGGAGGTCGTCGACTTCCTGAAGAATCCCCGCGAGCACGGACGCCTGGGCGCGCGGCTGCCCAGAGGCATCCTGCTGATGGGGCCGACCGGTACCGGCAAGACGCTGCTCGCACGCGCGGTCGCGGGCGAGGCCGGGGTGCCCTTCTTCTCGATCAGCGGCTCCGAGTTCATCGAGCTCTTCGTCGGCGTGGGCGCCGCGCGGGTGCGCGACCTGTTCGACCAGGCTCGGCGTCAGGCCCCTGCGATCGTCTTCATCGACGAGCTCGACGCTCTGGGCAAGACCCGCGGCGCCTTCGCGATCGGCGGCGGTCACGACGAGCGCGAGCAGACACTGAACCAGCTGCTCGTTGAGCTCGACGGCTTCGATCCGGGGGCTGGCGTGGTGCTGCTGGCGGCGACCAACCGCCCCGAGATCCTCGACCCGGCACTGCTGCGCGCCGGTCGCTTCGATCGGCAGGTGCTGGTCGACCGGCCCGACCGCCGTGGCCGACTTGCGATCCTCCAGGTGCACGCGCAGCGCATCCGGATGGCGCCGCGGGTCGATCTCGACGCGATCGCCGCGATCACGCCAGGGCTGGCCGGCGCAGATCTCGCCAATCTGGTCAACGAGGCCGCGCTCGCCGCCACCCGGCGGCGCGCGACGGTGGTCGAGACCGCCGACTTCACGCATGCCTTCGAGCGGGTGGTCGCCGGCGTCGAGCGGCGCAGCCGCGTGCTGGGCCGCGCGGAGCGCCGTACCGTCGCCTTCCATGAACTCGGCCACGCGCTCACCGCACTGGCGCTGCCGGGCGCGGATCGCATCCACAAGGTCTCGATCGTGCCGCATGGGGTGGGTGCGCTCGGCTACACGCTGCAGCGCCCCGGCGAGGATCGCTATCTGGCCAGCCGGCGCGAGCTGGTGGACCGCATCACCGTGCTGATGGGAGGAAGGGCCGCCGAGTTCCTGGCACTGGGCGAGGTATCGACCGGGGCGGCTGACGACATCGCGAAGGCGACCGATATCGCCCGCGACATGGTGATGCGTCACGGCATGGACGAAGGGCTGGGCTGCGTCGCCTGGGCTGCGCGCCGCGCGAGCTTCCTGGATGCGCCAGCCCTGCCGGTCGCGCCCGGCGCCGAGCCCAGCCCGGAGACCGCGCGGCGCATCGACGAGGCGGTTCATGCGATCGTGGCCGAAGGCTTCGCGCGGGCCCTGACCCTGTTGCGCGGGCAGCGAGACGCGCTCGAGCGCTGCGCCCACGCCCTGATCGAGCGCGAAAGCCTCGATGAGGCGGAGATCCGCGACCTGCTCGCACCGACGGTGGACGCCAGCCTGGACCCGGCCCGCCAGCCCTGAACGAGGCCGGCCCGATCCCGGAGCGCTTCGACGATCGCCGCGACGCCGCCGTGTCGCGAGGGCATTGCCGGCGAGGCGCAAGGCCGCGTCAGCGCACGGCGGCGCGCAGCCTGCGCCACAGACGCGGCGATCCGCGCCCGGGATCCGCACGTCGGCCGGCCGCCGTCACCCGCACCACCGCCTGCACCTCGTCGGCGGCGAGGGCTTGCGCAGCGGCGAACTGCGCCTCGAGCACTGCCGGCCCCGCCTCGGAAACCTCGCCGACGCGCGCCGCCCGCGCGGCGACGCGGGCGCGCAGACGGCGCCGCGACACCGGAAAGTCGAGGATCACCAGCGACACGCCCAGCCGGACGGCCACGGACCGGGCGCGGTCGCGCTCGGCGCGCTGCAGAAAGGTGGCGTCGAGCACCGCGTCGCAGCCGCCGCGCAGCACCGGCACAGCGAGTGCGTACAGGCGCGCGTAGGTGGCCTGCGTGGCCTGCGCGCCATAGAGGCCTGCGCGCTCGTCGCTGCGCGACACCGCGGTCGGCGCCAGGCCGTGCAGGCGCTTGCGCTCGACATCGGCCCGGATGCGGATCGCGCCCACCGCTTCGACCAGACCCTCGGCGCGGGTGCTCTTGCCGCTGCCGGAGAATCCGTGCGTGATGAAGAGCACCGGCTGACGCGGCTCGGTGGCGGCCAGCGCCGTCGCGAGATAGGGCCGCCAGGGCGCGCGTGCCGCGCCGCCGCGTCCCGCCGCAGCGCCGCCTCGCCGATCGCGCCCGATCTCGCGCATCGCCGCGACCAGCGCGCGCACCAGGGCACGATCCGCCTCGCAGTCCAGCAGCACCCGGGTACCGTCGTAGTCGCCACTCTCGGCAAGGTAGACGTCGACCAGACGCCTTCCGAGATCGGCCCGGCCATGACGGCCGAGATCCATGCTCGCGAAGGCGAGATCCGCGATGGTGTCGATCCAGCGCAGACCGGGATCGAATTCGATCGCATCGAAGAGCACAGGCTGGCCGTCGAGCCACAACAGGTTCGCCAGGTGCAGATCGCCGTGGCACTCGCGATAGCGTCCCGCCACCAGGCGCTCGGCGCCGACCGCCGCACGCCACGGCGCCCGAGCGCGCAGTCGCTGCGCGAGACGGGCGAGGCGCGCGCGATCATCGGCGTCGCACAGCAGCGACGCTAGCGCATCGAGCGTGGCGCGCTGCTGCGCCAGCGCATGGCCGACCGGGTCGACGGGCACCCGAGGGCGCCCCGCACCCGCCACCGGAGCCTGCGCGTGCAGCGCGGCCAGGCGACGGGCAAGCGCATCGACATGGTCACGCCGCAGCTCGCCATGACGCACCAGCCGATCCCACCGGGCTTCCTGCGGGAAGGCACGCATGTGCAGCGCCCATTCGAGCACCGGCCCTGCTGCGCCCGCGACCGGATGCCGGGGCACGCCCGCGATCGGCACCACGCCGAGGTAGAGCTGCGGTGCGAATGGACGGTTCACGCGCAGTTCCGCCTCGCAGGCACGATGCCGGCGCGCCAGTGTGCCGAAGTCGAGAAAGGCTGGCCGAACCGCCTTCTTCAGCTTCCAGGCTTCGTCGTCGGCCACGATGACCCACGAGACATGGGTCTCGAAGCGCTGCACGCGGCGCCCGTTGGCGCGCAACGTGCGCGCCAGGGCGTCGACCAGCGCGGCCTGCCGCGCGAGCGCGGCATCGAGCGGCTCGGGCGGCTCGGAGGCGATGCCCCTGGCGGGGTGCATCGATGTCACGCGCCGCCCGGCGTCAGCGAATCAGTCGACGACCCGAGCCATCGATCCCGCGCGCGCGCCATGGCCGTTGCCCTGCGGCGTGGTGGCGGGTACCGCACGCAGCGGCTCCTCGATCAGGCCGCGGGTGCTGCGCGAAAAGGCCCGCAGACGTGGCAGGTCGAGGATCTCGATATCTCGGTTGTTCACCTGCAGGCAACCCCAGGCGGCAAGCGCGCTGAAGGACCGGCTGACCGTGGCGTGGGCAACGCCGAGATAGCTCGCGATGTCACTGCGGCTCATTCGCAGATACAGCCGCCTCGGTGACTGACCGGCAGCCTGCATGCGCGCCGACAGCTGCACCAGAAAACGCGCCAGCCGGACATCGGCGGCCACCGCGGCCATCACATCGGCGATTTCGGCGCGTGCGGTCAGCTGCCGGCTGACCGCCATGTGCAGCACCCGGTCGAGCGCCGGCATCCGCTGCGAAAGCGTGAAGACATCCTGAATGCGTGTCGCGAAGACCCGCGAATCCTCGAGGGCAATCGCCGCCGTCGGGTGATGGCCCATGCACACCGCGTCGAAACCCAGAAGCTCCCCGCGGCGCGCGAATCCGAGCACCTGCTCGTAGCCGTCTTCGGCCGTGCGAATGCTCTTGAACGATCCGATGCTCACGAAATAGATCGACTCCGCCTCGACACCCTCGTGAAACAGCGTGGCCCCGCAGCGCACCCGGCGTATCGCCACCGGGTAGGCATCGGTGAGCGCCGCGTCGGTGATATCGGCACCCATGAGCCGCAAGAGTTCGGAAAGCGTGCCCGAGGCGAGGCCATCGCCAGCGCGGGTCGCCTCGGGGCGCGGGGCGCGGGAAATGGGCGTGGTGGAAGCGGCCTGTGCAATCTGCGTCACCTTCAGTCTCCTGGATCGTGGCGCCGACGGCACCGGCGCCTGACAGCGACTTTGCGACAGCGGGCGGGGTCGCGCCATCGGCGCGCGGGAGAGAATCGACGGCGAGAACTCCGAGGCGCCATCGGCGATTCCGAGGACACGTTCGGAAAACTCCGAACGTCCGGACCCCGGAATGCGGCCAGTCGCCGCGCTGCGGGATCCAGACTCCCGGCCATTCCCGAAATTCATGGGCAATTGATCAAACGCATATACAAAAGGGCGGGGGCGCTCGATAATGTCAGCCCAATCGGACACTCAGCGTGTCAGGTTCCTGCATGTCCGCACGGCGTGCCACGCCCGCCGCAGCAGCGTCAGGGTTCACCCGACGCACCGATGCTCGTTTCCCCTGGCGGTACCCCATGACCCAACCCCCGAACGCCGATCCCTATCGTCCGCGACTGCTGCTCGTGGATGACCATGCGATCGTGCGCGCGGGGCTGCGCCGCATCATCGAGACCGAGCGCAGCCCATGGCAGATCGAGGAAGCGAGTTCCGGCTTCCAGGCGCTCGGGCTGCTGCGCAGCGGATCGACCGCCATGGCGGTCGTCGACCTCTCGATGCCCGGCATGAGCGGGCTCGACCTGATCCGACGCATCAAGCTCGAGTTCCCGGAAGTCCGCATCCTCGTGCTCAGCATGCATGCCGAGGAACAGTACGCGTTGCGCGCGTTCAGCGCCGGCGCGAGCGGCTACCTCACGAAAGACAGCGCGGCCACCGAACTCATGATCGCGATCAGCAAGGTCGCGGCCGGGGGCGCCTATGTCAGCACGGGGCTGGCCGAGCGGGTGGTGCAGCAGCTCAACGGGCGGGTCGAAGTGCCTCGACACACCCGACTCACCGACCGCGAACTCGAGGTGATGCGCCGCCTGGTCACCGGTCGGCGGCTGGTCGACATCGCCCGCGAGCTGCATCTGTCGGTCAAGACGGTGAGCACCCACAAGACCCGCATCCAGGAGAAGCTGCAGCTGCCCAATCTCGCAGCGCTGGTGCGCTACGGACTCGAGCACGAGCTGGACCGGGGCGCCGCCCCGAGCGAGGGGCAGCCTCTCTGATCGCCGCGCGCTTCAGGCGACCGACGCCGAGGCCGCGGCCGACGCCACGAGACCATCAGTCGACAGCCGTAGCGCTGCGATCGAAGCGGCGTTCTCGCGCGACACGTCGATTCGCCGGCAACGACCGAGATCGCCAGCTGCGGCCTTGACGACCGCCTCGAGCACTGGCAACAGCTCGGCGATCGGGCCGATCCGGCCATCGACGAGCAGGATGGCGACATCCTCCAGCACCACGCGCTGGCGCTCGGCTGTGCGCCATGACAGGGTCGCGACTCGCGCCCAAGCGCGGCGACGACTGCCGCGACACCGCGCTCGATCCCGGCGCGCAGCCCCATCGGATTCACGCCGGCGGCCAGATGGCGCATGCCGTCGTGAACCATCGCGTGCGCGAGCACGGTCGCGGTGATCGTGCCGGAATGGTCGCGTGCCTTCATGCTGGAACAGCCACGCGGGCATGCGCTGAGCCCGCGCAGGCTCACCGTCGACGATGCATGCGAGCGCTGCCCGCGCTCAGCGCGGGCCAGTCAGACGGGTCGTGGCCCACGCCACGCGAGCGCCGGAGCGTTCAGCCCGCCGGACGCGGCGGCAGACTTGCCGGCTCCACCGGCTGCCCGTTGACGAGCACCCGATCACCGACGATCTCGATCAGGATCGGCCCATAGCGACTCTCCCAGACGATGCGCTGAACGCCGGCGGGATCGAGATCGAGGCGCGGCTGCGCCGGCGAGGCGGCTTGCTCGGCGGCGTCGGGCGCGGCGGCCGGCATCGGATCGACGCGAGGGATGGACGGGTACGACACGGCGTTGCGACGAGGGGGACGGCGGCGGGGGGCGGATTGTGCGCCATGTGCTGCCCGCGGGCAAGCACCGCCGGTTACCCTGGCTGCAGCACCATGCGGCCGTCCTGCATGCCGATCGCGAGGGCGAAGGCATCGACGCGATCTCGCGGGTGATCGCCGAGGGATCGACCGGCTGGCTGCTCGCCGTCATGTCGGCGACATTGCGCGGTCATCGGCTCGTCATGCCGCCTTTGCACCCTCGGGTGGTCCGCCTTCCCAAGGCATCACCGCAGGAGCAGCCCATGGCGCACCATCCCGACGAGATCACCAACACCTCCCCCAACGAGCACTTCCAGGATGTCCTGAAGCGCGCGGCCTCGGGCGGCCTGACGCGCCGCGGCCTGCTGCGCGGCGGTGTCGGACTGGCCGTGCTCGGCACGCTGCCCATGCTCCAGGCCTGCGGCAGCGATGGCGGCGGCGCCAGCGGTCTGCCCACGCCGCAGGCCTTCAGTTTCACGCCCACGCCCAAGAGCCTGCTCGACAACGTGGTGCTGCCCCCCGGCTACAGCTACACGGTGCTGCATGCCACCGGCGATCGCCTGGTCTCGAGCATCCCGGCCTATTCGAATGCCGGTGCCGAAACCGATGACTGGAGCCAGCGCGTCGGTGATCACCACGACGGGATGGACCTCTACGCGATCGGCGCCGACGGCAGGTTCAGCACCCGCGATACCGGGCGCGCGGTGCTCGTGGTCAACCACGAAAGCTCGGCCGACGCCCACTTCTTCCATCCCGACGGCCAGACGAGCAACGGCGTCTCGGGCAGGAAGTTCACCCAGTTCGGTGACTGGGATACCGGCACCCGCCCCGCCAGCGAAGTGCTCAAGGAGATCAACCACCATGGCGTGTCGGTGGTCGAGCTGCGCAAGGGCGCCTCGGGTTGGGGTTACGTGCTCGACTCGATCTACAACCGCCGCGTCACCGCCCAGACGCCGGTGCGTTTCGGCGGCCCGGCGGCGCACCTCGCCGACATCCGGACTTTCATGGTCACCGCCTACGATCCCACCGGTGCGACCGGCCGCGGCACGCTGAACAACTGCGGTCACGGCATCACGCCCTGGGGCACCTATCTCGCCTGCGAGGAAAACTGGGCCTTCTACTTCAACATGCCTGCGGGCACGCCCGCGCCTGATGCGAAAGCAACCGAGTCGCGGCGTCGCTATGGCGTGGCGCGCACCGCGCTGTCGCTCACTGCCTCCAGCGGCATCGGTCAGGGCTGGTACACCCCGTCGGACACCGACAACCGCTTCACGCGCTGGAATGTCGCCCCCATCGGCGCCAGCGCGGCGGCCGACTTCCGCAACGAGCCGAACACCTTCGGCTACAACGTCGAAATCGACCCGCTGAGCAACGCCACGCCGGTCAAGCGCGTGGCGATGGGTCGCTTCGCGCACGAGGGCGCCTGGTGCGGACGACCGGTGGTCGGCAAGCCCCTCGCCTTCTACCAGGGCTGCGACGCGCGCAACGAGTACATCTACAAGTTCGTGACCGCGGCCAACTGGGACGACAAGGACATCGGTGGCGGGATGGCGGCGGGTGACAAGTACCTCAACGAGGGCAAGCTCTACGCGGCCAAGTTCAATGCCGACGGCACCGGCCAGTGGATCGAGCTGACGATCGCCGATCCGCGGATCGCGGGCTACAGCGCCTACCCCTTCGCGAACCAGGCCGATGTCTTCGTCAACGCCCGCCATGCGGCCGATGCGGTAGGTGCCACCAAGATGGATCGCCCGGAGTGGGGTGCGGTCAATCCGGCCAACGGCGAGGTCTACATGACACTCACCAACAACAACGCCAGCAACCGGACGCCCGGCAAGACCGATCCTGCCAACCCGCGCGCCTACGCCGACGCCGATGGTCGCCGTGGCAGTGGCAACCCCAACGGTCACATCATCCGCTGGAAGGAAGCCAACGACGCCTCGACCGCCACCACCTTCAGCTGGGACATCTTCCTGTTCGGCGCCGAGGAGGACATGCCGCCCAACGTGAACCTCTCGGGGCTCACCGACAAGAACAGCTTCTCGTCGCCGGACGGGCTGTGGTTCTCCAACGCCACCGGCATCTGCTGGATCGAGACCGATGACGGTGCGTTCACCGACGAAAGCAACTGCATGCTGCTCGCTGCCATCCCCGGCAAGGTGGGTGACGGTCGCCGGGTGACCATCGAGAACCGCATGGTCGTCAGCGGTGCCGAGGTGAGCGCCACGCAGGAGACCATCGTCGGCGCCGCGTTGGGCGAGACGAAGCTGCGTCGCTTCCTGGTAGCCCCCAGGGGTGCCGAGGTGACCGGCATCACCGAGACGCCCGACGGCAAGACGCTGTTCGTCAACAT
>Ga0315901_10009338_pt1 | contig 11294 bp, 9 predicted proteins | sample LakEriMetagenome_10_FD_203761 | JGI IMG/M metagenome (GOLD analysis project Ga0315901, IMG submission 203761) | Freshwater fungal communities from buoy surface, Lake Erie, Ohio, United States - Buoy 2 MA116 | ecosystem: Environmental > Aquatic > Freshwater > Lake | place: USA: Lake Erie, Ohio...
TCTTCTGATGGAGCGCCTTGGCGTGGATCACGTCGACCGTATCCGCCTGGCCGGCGCCTTCGGCAGCCATATCGACGTGAAGTATGCGATGGTGCTGGGCATGATCCCGGACTGCACGCTTGCGGGCGTGAGCTCGGCGGGGAACGCGGCGGGCACGGGTGCGCGCATTGCACTGCTCGATCGCAGTGGCCGCGAGGACATCGAGCGCATCGTGCGCCAGGTCGAGAAAATCGAGACAGCGGTTGAGCCCCGCTTCCAGGAGTTCTTCGTCGAAGCGATGGCCATCCCGCACCTCACGGCGCCCTACACGCGCCTGCAGGAAGCCGTGGTGCTGCCGCCGCGCATGCATTCATCGGGTGAGGCCGGGGCCGGCCGCGCCCGCCGCACAGGCAGGAGGTCAGCGACATGAGTGATACAGCAGACAGCGCCACGCCGGCACAGACGTCACGCCGCGGCGGTGGTGGCCGGGACGCCAAGCGCGCCACGCGGGCAGCCAGCGCGGCCTCTTCCGTGCCGTACATCACGCGCAAAGTGCCCTATTACGAGGTAGTGGGGCCTGAAGGCCTCGAGACCATCGAACACAACGCCGACACCATCCTCGAGGAAATCGGCATCGATTTTCTGCAGGACCAGGAAGCCCTCGATCTGTTCCGTCAGGCCGGCGCCGATATCCAGGGCACGCGCGTGCGTTTCCCTCGCGGGATGTGCCGCACGCTGGTGCAAGCCACGGCGCCCCGCCAGTTCACGCAGCACGCGAGGAACCCCGCGCGCAGCGTCGAGATCGGCGGCCCGAACACCGTCTTCGCCCCGGCCTACGGCTCGCCCTTCGTGCACGACCTCGACAAGGGCCGCCGTTACGCGACCATCGAGGATTTCCGCAATTTCGTGAAGCTCACGTATTCGAGCAACTCCCTGCACCACTCGGGCGGCACGGTCTGCGAGCCGGTCGATCTGCCGGTGAACAAGCGTCACCTGGACATGGTGCACGCGCACATCCGCTACAGCGACAAGCCCTTCATGGGTTCGGTGACGCACCCGGAGCGCGCGCAAGACAGCGTGGAACTCGCCCGCATCGCGTTCGGTGACAACTTCATCGATCCGCTGACCGGCAAGCCCCGCACGGTGATGATCAACCTGATCAACGCCAACTCGCCGCTCACCTTCGACGACACCATGCTCGGCGCCGCGAAGGTCTATGCGCGCGCCAACCAGGCCACGCTGATCACGCCATTCATCCTCTCGGGCGCGATGTCGCCGGTGACGGTGGCGGGCACCGCAGCGCAAACGCTGGCAGAAGCCCTCGCCGGCATGACGCTGGTGCAACTGGTGAACCCCGGCGCGCCCGTGGTGATGGGCAGCTTTGCCTCCAGCATGTCGATGCAATCGGGTGCGCCCACCTTTGGCACGCCCGAGCCCGCGCTGGTGCTCTACGTGATGGCGGCGCTCGCGCGGCGCCTCGGTGTGCCCTTCCGCTCGGGCGGTGGTCTCTGCGGCTCCAAGATCCCGGATGCGCAAGCGGCCTCCGAATCCGCGAACACCCTGATCCCCACCTGCCTCGGCGGCGTGAACTTCGTATTGCACACCGCAGGCTGGCTCGAAGGCGGGCTCGCGATGGGCTATGAGAAATTCATCCTCGACGTGGACCAAGCCGGCATGATGCACACCCTGCTCGCGGGCGTGGATCTGAGCGACAACGGCCAGGCGCTGGACGCTCTGCGCGAAGTAGGCCCGGGCAAGCACTTCCTCGGCTGCGCCCACACCCAGTCGAATTTCGAAACGGCCTTCTACCGCTCGCCCATCACCGACAACAACAGCTACGAGCAATGGCTCGCCGAGGGCTCGCTCGACATGGCCCAGCGCGCCAACACCCGCTGGAAGCGCGTGCTGGCCGAGTACCAGGCGCCGTACATCGACGAGGCCACCGAAGAAGCGCTGCAGGACTACATCGCGCGGCGCAAGGCCTCCATGCCCGACGCCTTCTCGTGAGCGAGGCGCCCGCCCGCCTGCGTCTGGGCATCGACGCAGGCGGCACCTTCACCGACGCGGTGCTGCTGGATGCTGCAGACCGCGTCGTGGCCACCGCCAAAAGCCTCACGACCCGTTTCGATCTCTCTGCAGGCATCGGCAATTCCATCGCCAAGCTGCCGCCCGAGCGGCTCGCAGAGGTGGTGCTCGTATCGCTCTCCACCACGCTCACCACCAACGCGGTGGTCGAGGGCAAGGGTTCTCCCGTGTGCGCACTGCTCGCGGGCTACGACGCCCTGCAGGTGAAGAACAGCGGCCTTTCGGACCTGCTCGGCGTGGAGCGCGTAGTCCAGGTTGCTGGTGGCCATGAGGCCGATGGCCGCGAGAGCTGCCCGCTCGATCTGGATGCCGCGCGGGAGGCCATTCTGAAGCAGGCGCCGAAAGTCGCGGCTTTTGCGATCTCTGCGACCTTCGGGGTACGCAACCCCGCGCACGAGCTGGCGCTCCGCGCGCTGGTGCGCGAACTCTGCGACCGGCCCGTCACCTGCGGGCACGAACTCGCCTCCAGCCTCGGTGCGCCGCGACGCGCGCTCACCGCGGCGCTGAACGCCCGCATGATCTCGCACGTGACGGCGCTGATCGCCTCCGTCGAGGCCACGCTCGCGCGCTTCGACATCCGTGCGCCGCTGATGATGGTGAAGGGCGATGGCTCGATCACCAGCGCCGTGAGTGTACTGCAACGGCCCGTCGGCACCGTGCTCTCCGGACCTGCGGCAAGCGTGATAGGCGCCTGCGCGCTGAGCGGCCGGCAAGACGGCGTGGTCGCCGACATGGGAGGCACCACCACTGACATCGCGATTGTGCGCAACGGCCGCCCAGCGCTTGCCTTCGACGGCGCGATGATCGGCGGCTGGCGCCCGATGGTCGAAGCGGTGCGCGTCTATGCCATCGGCTTGGGCGGCGATTCCGAACTGCGTTTCGAAGGCAGCGGCGCGGGCAACATCCTGATCGGGCCGCGGCGCGTGGTGCCGTTGAGCCTACTCGGGCATCTGCACCCGTGGACCATCGAGGTGCTGGAGCGCCAGGGTAAGGAATCCCCGCACCCCAGCCAGGCGCGTTTCGGCCTGCGCCTGCAGGCAGACGAGTCCTTGCTCTCGCAACTCTCCCCTGCCGAGGAAGTCGCCTGGGAGAAGCTCTGCGCCGGCCCCGTCGATATCGAATGCGCGAACGTGGGTGATCGCCCGCTCGCGCGCGCCGTGGCCAAGCTCGAGCGCAAGGGCCTCGCGATCTACAGCGGCTTCACGCCCACCGACGCAGCTCACGTGCTCGGCATGTCCAGCCACTGGAGCGGCGAGGCGGCGCTGAAGGGCGCGCTCGTCTGGTCACGCCAGATGCGCCAGTTGCACGGCTACGGGCGCTGGTCCGATGGCGACCCCCGCGGCCCGGCACAGAAAGTCTTCGAGGCGGTGGTGGACGCGATCTGCCACAAGCTGATCGAGGCCGGCCTGAACGATGCGGGCCACATGAACGAACAGAACGCCGCACGCGTGGCGCGCCTGCTCGCCGCCATGGTGCTGGAGCGCGGGCGCCGTCCGGAAGAAACGCCGACACCGGTGTTCGATCTGCGTTTCGCAGGAGATCTTCCGCTGGTCGCGGTGGGTGCACCGGCTGCGAGCTGGTACCCGGGCGTCTCGCGCGCGCTGGGTGTAGACCTTGCCGTGCCCACGCACGGTGACGTGGCGAACGCCGTGGGCGCGGTGCTCGGCATCGTGAGCCAGCGCGTACACCTCACGGTCACGCAACCGCAACGCGGTGTCTTCCGTGTCTTCACCACCGCGGGGCCGCGTGATTTCGCCGCCCTGCCCGAGGCCATCGCTTTCGCCCGCGAGGTCGCGACACAAGAGGCCACCGCGCTCGCCGTCGAAGCAGGCGCTGGCGACATCCGTGTCGACATCCATATCGACGACACCAGCGCGCAGGACGACGCCAACAACAGCGTGTTTTTCGAGGCCCGCGTGAGCGCGGACGCCACGGGCAAGCCGCGGGAAGCGGTGCGGTGAAGCCGATCGTCCGCCGGCTGGAAGACCAGCCCTGGGACGCGTGGCCGCCATCACAACAGGCAGAGCGCGGCGCACTGCGCTGGCGCGACCTCTTTGCGGGGAACCCGGAAGACGGCGCCAATGTCACGCTCGGCATCGCTACTCTGCGTCGCGGCGAAACGCTCGAACCCCACCGCCACTCCGAACCCGAGACCTACTACACGCTCGCGGGCCGCGGTATCGTGACGATCGATGGCGTGGCGCATGGCGTGACACCGGGAACGGCGATCTTCATTCCCGGCGACGCCGAGCACGCCATCCGCAACGACCACGACGAGACGCTCGAGATCCTCTACGTCTTCGCCGTCTCCGATTTCAACCAGGTGGTCTACCGCTTCTGACCGAGGGCTGAACCATGGATTTCGCGCTGTCCGAAGAACAACGGCTCATCATCGAGACCACGCACGATTTCGTGGTGAACGAGCTCTACCCGCACGAGGCCGAGATCGAAGAGACCGGTGTGTTGCGCACGGAGCTGCGCGATGAGATCAAGCAGAAGGCCATTGCCGCCGGGCTCTACGCGGCGAACATGCCGGCCGAGGCCGGCGGCGCGGGCCTCGACACCCTCACCTGGGTGCTCTACGAAAAAGAACTCGGCCGCGCGAACTACGCCCTGCACTGGACCTGCGTGGGCCGCCCCTCGAACATCCTGATGGCCTGCCGTGGCGAGCAGCGCGAGAAGTACCTCTTCCCCGCCGTGCGCGGCGAGATCGCCGACTGCCTCGCCATGACCGAACCCGATGTGGGCTCGGATCTGCGCGGCATGAAGACCTTCGCGCGCAAGGACGGCGACGACTACGTCATCAACGGCGTGAAGCACTTCATCAGCCACGCCGAGGAAGCCGCGTTCACGGTGCTGTTCGCGGCCACCGGCGAGGAAGACACCTCGCACGGCAAGAAGAAACTGATCACCGCTTTCCTGGTCGACAAGGGCACGCCCGGCTTCACGGTGCGCAACGGCTACCGCAACGTCTCGCACCGCGGCTACACCAACGCCATCCTCGAGTTCAACGACTGCCGCATCCACAAGTCCCAGATCCTGGGCGAAGAGCACCGTGGCTTCGAGGTGGCGAACGAATGGCTGGGCGCCACGCGTCTGCAGGTAGCCGCCACCTGCTTGGGCCGCGCGGAGCGCGCGCTGGAGCACGCCAAACAGTGGGCTGTCGACCGCAAGCAGTTCGGGCAGCAGATCGGCAAGTTCCAGGGCGTGTCGTTCAAGCTCGCCGACATGGCGCTGGAACTCAAAGCCGCCGAACTGCTCACGCTGGAAGCTGCGTGGAAATTCGATCAGGGCACGGTCACCGACATGGACATGGCGATGGCCAAATTGAAGGCCACCGAGATGCTCGCCTTCGTGGCCGACGAAGCCATACAGATCCACGGCGGCATGGGGCTGATGTCGGATCTGCCGCTCGAGCGCATCTGGCGCGACGCGCGCGTCGAGCGCATCTGGGAGGGCACCTCCGAGATCCAGCGCCACATCATCTCGCGCGCCCTGCTGCGGCCGCTGGGCGGCTGAGCAGGCGCAGCGCCCGGAGCGCCACATGAGCCACGAACTCCACCGACTCCTGAACCCGACATCCATCGTCTTCGTGGGTGGCGGCGAGTGCGCCATCGCGATCCAGCGCTGCCGCGAATACGGCTTCCCCGGCACGATCCACGCGGTGAATCCGCGCCGCGCGGAACTTGGCGGCATTGCAACAGTCGCGAGCGTGGACGACATCGAAGGCCCCATCGATGCAGCCTTTGTGGCGGTCAAGCGCGAGCCCACCATCGAGGTCGTGCGCGCGCTGCGCGCCAAGGGCTGCGGTGGCGCCGTGATCTATGCCTCGGGCTTCGCCGAAACCGGCGACAGCGCGCTGCAGGAAGAACTCCTCGCCGCAGCCGACGGCATGCCGTTGGTGGGCCCCAACTGCTACGGCTACGTGAACGGCCTCTCGCGCGCGGCGCTCTGGCCCGACGAGCACGGCATCGCCGCCTGTGAGAGCGGTGTGGCCATCGTCACGCAGTCGGGCAATATCGCCTGCAACCTTACGATGACGCGACGCGGCCTGCCGCTCGCGCTGGTCTGTGCCATCGGCAACCAGGCCGATGTCGACATGGCGCGCATGGTCGAGGCGCTGGCTGCGGATCCACGCATCACGGCGATCGGTCTGCACGTCGAGGGCCTGCGCGACGTGGCGGCCTTCGACCGCGCGGCGCGGGCGGCACGCGCGGCACGCAAACCGCTGGTGGCGCTGAAGACCGGCCGATCCGAGCAAGGCGCACGGGTGACGATGAGCCACACCTCGTCTCTCTCGGGCAGCGACGCTCTCTACTCGGCGTTCTTTGCGCGACACGGCATCGCGCGCGTGGACACGGTCAGCGCTTTCGTCGAGACGCTGAAGTTCCTGCATTTCGGCGGTCCCATCGCCGGCGGCCGACTGGTCTCGATGAGTTGCTCGGGTGGCGAAGCGGCCTTGGCTGCCGATCTGGCGCTGGGGCGCGGGTTGAGCTTTCCGCCCTTTGACGCAGTCACGCGCGAGCATGTCGCGGCTACGCTGAACGAGTTCGTGAGCATCGATAACCCGCTCGACTACCACACCTTCATCTGGAACCAGCCCGAGAAACTCCTCGCCACCTTCAGCGCCGTGCTGAGCGGAAAGTTCGACACGGCGATGCTGATTCTCGACACGCCCACCAGCCCGCACATGAAACCCGACGCCTGGGTGGCGACGGCGCGCGCGCTGATGGAAGCCTCCCGCCGTACCGGCGCACGCGCCGCGGTGGTGAGTTCCCTGCCCGAGGGGATGCCGCTCGCTCTGGCGGCCGAACTGGGTGAGGCCGGCGTCGCACCGATGATCGGGATGGACGATGCGCTCACTGCTTTCGAGGCTGCGGCGCAGATCGGCGCCTGCTGGGCCGCGGAAGACGAGCCCCCGCTGCTCCATGTTCCGGAAGTGCGCGGCAGCATGCTGAAAACGATCGGCGAATTCGCGGCGAAGCGCCTGCTCGCGGAGCATGGACTTGCCGTGCCCGAAGGCGTGGAATGCGCGCCAGAGGAGGCCGTCGCGGCAGCCGGGCGCATCGGGTATCCCGTGACGTTGAAAGTCTCTTCCGATGCGATCGCGCACAAAACAGAGGCCGGTGGCGTGGTGCTGGATCTGCGCGATACGGATGCGGTGGCTGCAGCGGCCGCGCGTCTCTCCAACCTTGCGCCGCGCCTCCTCGTCGAGCGCATGCACAAGGGTGCTGTGGCCGAACTGATCATCGGCCTCACCGGTGACCCGCAGTTCGGCACGGCGCTGGTGATCGGCGCGGGGGGCGTGCTCACCGAACTGCTCGCGGATTCCGCCACGCTGCTGCTGCCCGCCACGCACGCGGAAATCGAGCATGCGCTTGCCTCGCTCAAGGTCTGGCGGCTGGTCACGGGTTTCCGCGGCAAGCATGGCGATGCCGCAGCCGTGGTGCGCGCTATCGAGGCCATTGCCGCCTTTGCTCTCGCCAACGAGGGGCTGGTCGAGGAACTCGACGTGAACCCATTGCTTGTTTTCCCCGACGGCGCCGTTGCCGTCGACGCCCTCATCAGGATGCGCAACCCATGAACGCACCGATCCGAACCGAGCGCCGCGGCCGCGTGCTCGAAGTCACCATCGATCGCCCCAAGGCAAACGCCATCGACGCCGCCACCAGCCGCATCATGGGTGAAGTATTCGCGAGCTTCCGGGACGACCCCGAACTGCGCGTCGCGATCCTCACCGCCGCGGGCGAGAAGTTCTTCTGCCCCGGCTGGGATCTGAAAGCCGCCGCCGATGGCGAACCCCCGGATGCGGACTACGGCGTGGGTGGCTTCGGCGGCCTGCAGGAACTGCCCGGTTTGAACAAGCCCGTGATCGGCGCGATCAACGGCATCGCCTTCGGCGGCGGCTTCGAGATCATGATCTCCTGCGACATCATCGTGGCCGCCGAGCACGCGACCTTCGCGCTACCCGAGATCAACTCCGGCACCGTGGCAGACGCCGCCACCATCAAGTTGCCGCGCCGCATCCCCTACCACGTCGCGATGGAAATGCTGTTCACGGGCCGTCGCTTCGACGCCGCGGAAGCCAAACAGTGGGGCTTGGTGAACGAGATCGTCCAGGCCGATGCGCTGATGACGCGCGCCCGCGAGATCGCGGACATGCTTGCCGACGGCCCGCCGCTGGTCTTTGCTGCCATCAAGGAAATCGCGCGGGAGACGGCGCATCTCCCGGTGCAGGAGGCCTTCGACCTCGTCACGAAGCGCAAGCTCAACACCGTGGACGTGCTCTACGCGAGCGAGGACCAGCTGGAAGGCGCACGTGCCTTCGCGGAGAAGCGAAAACCCGAGTGGAAGGGGCGCTGAGGCGGCTCGGTCGCGGGGATGGGAATCAGGCTGCGCGGGGCGCAACCACCCTTGCGATTGCCTTGCCGCTGTTGATCTCTGCCACACGCAGGTCGTAAGCCGTTTGCAGGTTCAGCCAGCTCTGCGCATCTCCGCCGAAGTACCGGGCGAGTCGCAAGGCGGTATCGGCCGTCACGCCCCTTCGCTCCCTGACGATGTCATTGATGCGCGCTGCCGTGACCGACAGTGCCGTCGCAAGCGCATTCGCGCTCATGCCCAATGGCCCCAGATACTCCTCCCGGAGTACCTCGCCCGGATGCACCGGCCTCATTCCATTCTTCGGCATCGAACCCTCACTGGTGGTAATCCACGATCTCGACATCGATTCTCGAGCCGGTTACCGGGTGGGCTACGCAGGAATTCGAGCGTCACCGCTGCATCAAGCTGTGCCAGTTTCCGGGTTGCCACGACGGCTATGGCCGCGAACCTCCGGCAGCGACCGGTTTCGAAAAGCGCCTGCGTGTCCTTGCAGCGAAAACTTTCGATCATGGGTCCAATCGTATATCGGAGATCGATAAACGACAACGAGACTTCAAGAGCAGGTTGCCCTGTCGACAGGCGCTGAGGAGGCCCTGAGTTATGCGCCTGCCTTTCGGCAGCGGTGATCGCAATCCTCCGGGGCGAACTCGGCGCAGCCTGCGGAGTCGTGAGGGGCCCAGGGGCAGGGCTCTTCCTCGTCGGGTGCCAGCAACCTCGCCCCGTTCAGCCCGCCGCGATAACGTCGATCTCCACCATCAACCCCGGCAACGCGAGCGAACGCACCTCCACGATGGTGTCCGCCGGCCACGGCGCGCTGAAGTAGCGCTTGCGGGCCTCCACGATCTTGGGGAAGTTCCCCATGTCAGTCAGATAGATCGTGACCTTCACGATCCGCGCGCGGCTGCTGCCTGCGGCGGCAAGCACCCGGTCGATGTTCAGGAACACCTGCTCCACTTGCGCATCGAAATCACCCTCCCCCACCAGCGTGCCGTGCTCGTCGATCGCCGCCTGACCCGACAGGAAAATGAGCCCTCCCGCACGCCAGCCCGGCGAGATGGCATAGGGCTCAAGCGGGTCCGGATGGACGCGGATGACGCTGGGGGACTCTTCCATGGTGGGCTCCTCTTCAGGCGTGGCCGATGTGGATGTGCTCGCTCAGGTGCGCGCGGGTTCGGCCGGTGCAATGCCAAGCTTCGCCGTGAACCAGAACCGTGAGCCTTCGCCGGGCGTGCTGTCGACGCCAACCTCTCCCTGCATGAGCTCCGCGAGTTGGCGCACGATCGCCAGGCCAAGGCCGCTGCCACCCTGACGCCGGGTGAGGAGCTCCTCGACCTGCGAGAACGGCTCGAAGAGGAGGTGCAGGCTGTCAGGGGGTATGCCGATGCCGGTATCCGCTACCGAAAACTCCACCATGACAGAGTCGCTGTCACGACCGATCTCACGGGCCGCGATATTGACGCCGCCCCTTTCGCTGTACTTGATCGCGTTCCCCACGAGATTGGAGATCATCTGCAGGAGACGCAGGTCATCGCCCACATAGCGCCGGGGCCCCTCGTCCAGACACACGGCGCCCAGCCACAGCTGCCGCGCACGTGCGGCCGGCGCGAACAATCTCAGGGCCTGCTGCAGGAGTTCGTTGCAATCAAAGGTACGCTGGAGGAGGTCCATACGACCCGACTCGACCTTCGAGAGATCGAGCATGTCGGTGGTGACGGCGTGCAGCGCGCGACCGGAGGCGATGATCGTCTCAAGCAGATCCGAACGCGCTCGTTCGTCCATGCCGGGTTTCTTCAGCAACTGCGCCACTCCGATCACGCCGTTCAGCGGCGTGCGGATCTCATGCGACATCAATGCGAGGAAACGGCTCTTGGCCCGGCTGCCCGCCTCGGCGTCACGCGTTCTCTCTTCGAGCGCGGCGTTCAGCGCGTCCTGCGCGCGGCGGGCGTCCTGGAGATCGCCGACAGTCTCCTCGAGTTGCTGCGCCCGCTGCTGCAACTGCCTGTGCGAGTCGTTCACGGCAGCGGCATACCAGCCCGTAATCCACCCCGTGACCAGTACGATCACCACGTGTACCACCAGGTACTGCTCGGCAGGAAAGAAACCTACGATGAGGGGGACGAGGGCGCTGTCCATGTAGCCCGAACGGGTGAGCAGGTACAGCAGGAGCAGCAGGAGCACGGCACACAGGCTGCTGCGGCGCGCGACAACCTTACCGCCCAGTAGCCCGGAAAACAGCACCAGGACCGAGAGCATGCTCAGCGTGAGGCTATAGATCCCTATGCCACGCAGAAAGGGCGGGACGACGATCAGCCCGGCCAACGCCGCGAGGACGAGCCACAAGGCGACCTCGAGACGGGCGCGCTGCGCGAGCAGGTAGGCGAGCAGGAATACACCTGCCATGAGACCCGTAGGCACCAGGCCTGTAGACCCCAGGTCGGACGGAATCAGCGCTTCGTCGAGGATCCACGCAAAAGAGAGCGCGAAGCCGCCGGCAGTCAGGCCGCAGATGAGCGCCATCGAAGAGATGAAGCGCTGCCGCTCGGAGAGAGGCATCCCGCCCTTGAATTCGCTGCGTGTACCGCTCATCCCGAGTGCCGGGATTCTGCCCTGCGGACGCTCCTGTCCCTGCGGATTCCCCGAAAACAGGCGTTCACGCGCTATACGCGCCCGAGCCGCAGCCCTTCGGGCCGTTCCAACGCCGACTGCCCCGCCATCGCCCGTTCAAGTCCCTCTGCCACCACGCCGCCAGGCGGCGCGGCACGGCGCGTCTCCAGCGAGACGTGGATCAGCATCTGCTCGCCGGTGGCGAGCAGGCGGCCGTCCTCGTGGAAGAGACGGCTGAAGATGTG
>Ga0315901_10009342_pt1 | contig 11291 bp, 9 predicted proteins | sample LakEriMetagenome_10_FD_203761 | JGI IMG/M metagenome (GOLD analysis project Ga0315901, IMG submission 203761) | Freshwater fungal communities from buoy surface, Lake Erie, Ohio, United States - Buoy 2 MA116 | ecosystem: Environmental > Aquatic > Freshwater > Lake | place: USA: Lake Erie, Ohio...
GGCTGATGCCGAGGCGCTGCGCGGCCTCGCTGCGGCTGTCGCAGGCCGCGAGCGCGGCCTGGATCAGGTGGAATTCGCTGTGGCGGACCGCATCGGGCAGCCTGCCGCCGGATGCGGCGTCGGCGTCGAGGCCGCCCGCGGCGTCGATCTGCGCCGGGTCGGGCGATGCCGGGGCCTGCGCCGCGGGTGCCACCGGCTGCCCGGTGGCGGCGCCCGGCAGCATGACCGCGCCCGCGGCGAGCGCATCGTCGAAGAGCAGCTCGCGCGCGGTGATCCGCGGATCGTTGGCGAGCACCGCCGCCCGCTGCATCACGTTGTCGAGCTCGCGGACGTTGCCGGGCCAGGGGTGCTGCAGCAGCAGCGCCTGCGCGTCGGGGGCGATCTGCCAGGCGCCGGGTCCGGGTGGGGCGTGGCGCGCCAGGCATTCGCGCGCCAGCGGGAGGATGTCGCCGGGGCGCTCGGCGAGTGGCGCGATGCGCAGCTGAAAGGTCGCGATCCGGTAGAACAGGTCTTCGCGAAACTCCCGTCGCACGATCGCCGCGCGCAGGTCGCGCGCGGTGGCGGCGATCACCCGCACGTCGAGTTCGATCGGCGCGCTCGCCCCGAGCCGCGTCACCTGGCGCTCCTGCAGCACCCGCAGCAGCTTGGCCTGCAGATGCAGCGGCATGTCACCGATCTCGTCGAGGAAGAGGGTGCCGCGATGCGCCTGCTCGAGCACACCGCGGTGCTCCCGATGCGCGCCGGTGAAGGCGCCACGCTCATGGCCGAAGAGCATGTCCTCGATCAGCGTGTCGGGCATTGCCGCGCAGTTCAGCGCGACGAAGGGTCCGGCCGCCCGCCGGGAACATTCATGCAGCACCCGCGCGAGGACTTCCTTGCCGGCCCCGGTGGGCCCGCTGAGGAGCGTCGTCACCTCGGCCTGCGCCACGCGGCGCGCGAGCGCGAGCAGGTGCTGGCTGATCGGGTCGACGAAGACCGCGGCGCGCGAGCGTCGTGGAACGCTGTGGCCCAGACCTTCCCGCCAGCGGGCGGGGGCGAAGTCGTCTTCGGCGATGACCGCGAGGGCTCCCGCACGTGCGGCTTGGGCGGCGAGCGCGAGATCGCCGGCGTCGATGCGCGCGATCACCGGCCAGCGCGCGGCCAGCGCCGGCAGCTGCGCGATCAGGCTGCCGGACTGCGGGCTGGCTCCGATGCGGATCGCGAGTGCCGCGGGCTGCGCGGGTAGCGCCTCGGCGGCCCGCGGCTCGGCGATCTCGAGGACACGCCAGCCCGCCTGGGCGAGCAGCGTCCGGTGCGCCGCGTCGAGCGGTGCCGCGGGGTCGTACCAGGCGAGCAGTTGGGGCGCGGACGTGCCGTCGGTCATGCCCCGGCAAAAGCAAGGCCCGTGCCACAGACAGCCTGCCGGATTGCCGACACCCGGCGGGCGTCGCCCGATGCAAGGCGGCTGATCCTCCCGGGCGGCGTGGCCGGGGCGGTCTGGCGTTGCCGGGGCTGCCGCGTCAGGCCGGGAGGAGCCTAGTTGGCGACCGCGAGCGGGCGGGCGGTCTCGACGGTCATGGCCGGCAGGGTCTGCCAGGCGTCACGGATATCGCGCATCAGGCCGAAGACCTCGTCGAGGGCCTCGAGGTCATTGTGGGCGTTGACCCGCACCAGCCGACGGGTGACGTAGCCGTAGAGTTCATCGAGATTGCGCGCGATCTCGCCGCCGCGCTCGAAATCGAGGGCGCTCTGCAGGCCGAGGATGATCCGGCAGGCCCGCGAGATCTGCGCACCCTTCTCGCGGATCGCGCCGTGCTGGATGTGGCCGCGTGCGGCCGACAGGCTGTCGAGCAGCCCGTCGAAGAGCATCTGGATCAGCATCGCATCGTTGGCGCCGGCCACGCCGGTGCTGGCCTGGATCGAGCCGTAGCTGTCGCGCGCGCGCAGGGTGGATCGCATGTCGTCTCCCGAAAACCGGACTCGCGCCCGTGCTCAGGGAATCGGAGCCAGCGGCGGGAACTTTAGCGGGCGGCGCGCGAGGGTTGCCTCAGCGGACCGTCCCGGGCCCCGGCGTGGCTGCCGCCGCCTGCGAGGGCTGCGCGGAGCCCACCGCTGCCGGTGCGCCCGGGCCGCTTGCGCCGCCTGCGCCCATCGCCGGCGCTGGCTGCTCCGGGTCCGGACCCATCAGCAGATCCGAGAAGCGCCGCATCAGGGGAATCTGGGTCTTCGCGAACAGCTCGCCCGCGATCTCGTCGATGGCGCGACGGGTTTCCGGCCAGCGCTGCCGGTTGCCCCTGCCGTAGACCTGACCGGCCTGGTAGAGGGCGTTGACCGGCTCGTCGGGTAGCCAGGAGTCGACCGGACCGCGCAGCGTGTTGATGCGCCGCACGTTCACCGGCACCTGCGGCGTGCCGGCCTGGGCGTCGCGCACCCCCTGCTCGAAGGTGAGCTCGATATGCCAGGTGAGCACCTGCTCGTAGCGCTGGCGCATCATCGGCAGCTCGCCCGGGTCGACCTCGAGCTGCACCGCACCGCTCATCGCATCCCAGAGCGGCCGGCCGCTGAGCCCGCCGAAGGGGCCACGCGGATGGCCGGGCGGCAGCGCACTGGCCTGCGGGGCGAGGTTGTGCATCGCGGCACGGGTGTCGCGCTCGAGTGCGTTGACCCGGTCGACCAGATAGATGATCAGCAGCAGCACCGTCAGCAGGCCGATGGCGATGACCGCGAGCAGGGTCTGATCCATGGCTCAGCTTCCGGCAGGGTCCGCCAGCGGCGGACTCGGTGAGGGGTCGAGGGGCTCGGCGGGGTCGAGGGGGTCGCCCGGCTCGGCGGCGGCGAGTTCCTCGCGCAGGAAACGCAGCACCTCCAGCGAGTCGGTCTGGTGCAGCTCGACCCGCAGCAGGTGGTCGGCAAGGGCCTGCATCTCGAGGATCGCCTGCTGCGCCGTGAGTTCGGTGCGCTGGTAGCGGGCCCCGATCAGGAAGGCCTCCTCGGCATATTCCGGCGGCAGGTAGGTGTAGACGGTCAGCGAGCCGGTCTCGATGCGCTGGTAGAGCGAGGCCTTGGGTATGCTCGGCCGCTCGGTGTTGCGTGCCACCGCGGCGGCGATCGCATCCTGGTAGAGCGCCATCTGCTCGGCACCCTGCACGAAGGTCTTGTCGAGGTGGGCCCGGCACAGCAGCGCCATGCGCTTGCGTGCGCTGGTCACGGCGGCATCGGCGGTGCGGGTGGCCACCACTTTCTCGTAGGCCAGCCGGGCCTGCTTCATCAGGGCCTTGGGGTCGCCATCGCGGAAGATCGAGAACATCGCGCGGTTCCGGTCCGAGGGGGGGCTGGCTGTGCTCGGCCGATCAGCTCATGCCGAGCTGTCGTCGCAGCGTCTTGACATTGCCTGACAGGATCTGGCTCACCCGCGATTCGGTGACGCCGATGGTGGCGCCGATCTCCTTCAGATTGAGTTCCTCGACATAGTAGAGCTGCATCACCAGACGCTCGCGCTCGCTCAGGCCGTCGATTGCCGCCTGCAGGGCGCGCATGAACTGCGCCTGCTCGACGATCGCCTCCGGCTGGCGCGAGCTTTCGTCGGCGATGGCCATCGCCTCGTCGCTGACGGTGTCGATGGGCAGCGTCTCGAAGCGATGCGCGGAGTCGCGTTCGCGGTGGAACTGCTCGATCTCCTTGCCCAGATAGTCGGCGAGTTCGCCCGCGCTCGGCTTGCGACCGAGTTCGGTGGCGAGCGCGCTGGCCGCGCCTCCCTGGCTCTGGTTGAAGGCGACCGCCGAGCGGGGCAGCGCCGACAGCCGCCGCACCTCGTCGAGCATCGCGCCGCGGATGCGGCTGAGCGCGAAGTTCTCGAAGTCGATGCCGCGCCCGGGATCGTAGGCGCGCGCCGCCTCGATCAGGCCGACCATGCCCACCTGCACCAGTTCCTCGAGCTCCATGAAGGGCGGAATGCGGCCGCGCAGATGCACGGCCACCCGCTTGACCATCGGCATGTGGTCGAGGACGAGACGCTCGTTGCGATTGTCGACCTGTTCGTACAGAGCCACGCGCGAAGCCATGGGCACCGCCTAGGGCTGGCCCGCGTGCAGCAGGCGCGGCATCAGGAACTGGATGCGCCCGCTGGGCTGGCGCGGGGGGAGATCCTCGACCCGCTGCGCGAGCCGTCGGAAGTCGCGGGTGCTGCTGCCGCCGGGTGCGAATTCCATGACCGGCTGGTAGCGGCGGTGCGCCTCGACGACGAACTCGTCGGCCTCGATCGCATTGAGGTAGCCCACCCGGATGCCGAGAAAGCGGCGGGTGACATCGTCGAGGCCGGCGTGCAGGCGTCGGCCGTGGGCCTCGGAGGCGACCTGGTTGGGGATCAGGTAGATCTCGTTCAGCCCTTCCTGGTGCAGCACCTTCACCAGCGCATAGGCGTCGGCGATCGAGGCGGGCTCGTCGCACAGCACGACGAAGCGGCGCTGGCAGGCGGCCAGCAGCGAGACCACCGAGGGGGAGATGCCGGCGGCCACGTCGACCAGCAGGTAGTCGATGGGGTCGTCGAGCTCGTCGAAGGCGCGCACCAGCGCGACCACCTCGTCCGGGCTGAGGCCCGAGAGTTCGCGGATGCCCGAGGCACCCGGCACCAGGCGTACACCCTGCGTGGCGGTGACGATGATCTCGCGCAGACTCTTTTCGCCGCGCAGCACATGGCCGACGTTGTAGGGCGCCTGCACGCCGAGCGCGAGCTGCGCGTTGGCCAGACCCATGTCGCCGTCGAGGAGCATCACGCGGGCGCCGCGCATGGCCAGCGCCACCGCGAGGTTGACGCTCACTGTCGTCTTTCCGACACCGCCCTTGCCGCTGGCGATGCCGATGACCTGCGTGGGCCGCGCGTCTCTAGGCGTGGAGGGCACGGTGCGGGGTCCAGGCGGGCGCGGGTGGCGGCTGCGGCGGGGCAACCGGCGCCACCGCGGCGGTGGCCGCGTCGGCGAGCGGGGCGAGCACGACCGCCAGAAGCTCCTCGGGCGAGAAGGCATGCAGGCTGCCGGCCAGACGATCGCCATCGGCGGTGGCGCTGACCTGCCAGTCGGGGCGATCGAGCAGGGTCTGGATCAGCGGCCAGGGCTGCACCGCCTCGTCGGTCTTGGCGATCAGCAGGCTGTGCCAGCGCACACCGGGCGCGCCAGTGAGCCGCTGCAGGCTGCCGCCGGAGGCGTCGGCGCTGATCAGGGCGTGCAGGGCGATCTGGGGGAAATCGCTGGCGAGCGTGGCCGCCAGCCGCACGAAATCGGTGCCCGGGGTGTCGATCAGGATGGTGGCGCGACCGGCAAGCTCTTCGAGCAGCAGCCCGAGCGTGGCGGCGTCGCGGGCCCGAAACGCCTCGACGCCTGCCTGTGCGGCCAGCACCTGCACCTCGCTCCAGGCCGCGGCGCGGGTTTCGCCATAGCTGATCCAGGCGATCGCGTCGGCGCCGTGTCGGCGGGCGAGATCCAGCGCCAGCCTCGCGGTCATCAGGGTCTTGCCGGCCCCCGAGGGGCCGAGCAGTGCATGCACGCCCTGCCAGGAAGGCAGCCGGGGCGCCGGCATGGCCTCGAGCAGACTCAGGTGCATGGCTTCGAGCGCCTCGGTGGCCGTGCCGCAGTCGGCGATCGCGGCGACCAGGCGCTCGCGCAGCGGCCCGGGCACGCCGTCGTCGAGCAGCGCCTGGGCGATCGCCTCGACCTCCGGCGCGAGCGTCGGCGTGCGATGGCGCCCCTGGCGCTGCACCGCGAGGAACTCGGCTCGCAGCTGCGCGATCTCGCGACGGACCAGCTCGACGATCTCGCGGCCGCGCAGCGCCTCGGCCGCCGTGGTGTCAGCGACCTGCGCCGGCGCGAGCGGCATGAAGCCTGCGGCGGGCGCCGTGCGCCAGGTGGCCGCCGGCTGCGGTCGGTCGATGGCAGGGGCGGGCTCGGCGCGCGCCGGCGCGACCAGGGGTGCGTCGGCCTGGGCGGCAGCGGCCTGACGCAGATGCATCACCGCTTCCATCGCCGCCTGGAAGGGCGAGCCTGCGGCGTTGGTGTCAGCACTGCGCTCGGTGGAGGCCAAGGCGGTCGCCGCGGCCGGTGCGGGAGAGGGCGAGGGCTCGACCGCGACCACGAGTTCGGTCTGGCCGTCGATCTGGGCAGTGGCGATGACCAGGGCGTCGCGGCCGTAGAGCGACACGGCCCGCTCGTGGGCACTGCGGGCGTCTCGGGCGACGATGCGTTTGAGTTCCATGGTCGTTCGATCTCGTCAGCGCAGGGATGGGCTGGATTCGGTGCTCACGGTCTGGATGACCTTCACCGCCTGTTCGTCGGGGATCTCGCTGTAGGCTAGCACGGTCAGGTCGGCGATCCGGTGCCTGACGGCGCGCGCAAGCCACGCGCGAATCCCCGGCGACACCACCAGGACCGCCGGCAAGCCCTGCTCCTCGACGGCGCGTGCGCCGTCGCGCAGCGCGGCGAACAGGCGCTCGGCCAACCCGGGCTCGAGCACCACGCCCGCCTGGGCGCTGCTTTGCTGCAGGGTATTGTGCAGCAATTGCTCGAGCCCTGGCTCGAGGGTCATCACCGACAGCATGTCGCGGCTCTCGAGCAGGCCCTGGACGATCAGGCGGCCCAGGCGCGGACGCACCAGCGCGGTCAGCTGCTCCGGGTCCTGGGTGCGCCCGCTCGCCTCGGCCAGCGCCTCGACCACCGAACGCATGTCGCGGATCGGCACGCCCTCGGCGAGCAGGTTCTGCAGCGTGCGGGTGACCGCGCCCAGCGAGAGCTTGCCGGGGACCAGATCCTCGATCAGCTTGGGCGAGCGGGTGGCGAGCTTGTCGAGCAGCTTCTGGGTCTCGTCGTGGCTGAGCAGTTCGGCGGCGCTGTCGCGCAGCAGCTTGTTGAGGTGGGTGGCGATGGCGGTGCTCGGGTCGACCACGGTGTAGCCGAGCGTGCGCGCGTAGTCGCGCTGCGCGGGGTCGATCCAGACCGCCTCCAGGCCGAAGGCGGGCTCGCGGGTGCGCGCGCCCTCGAGCGGTCCGTAGACCTTGCCTGGGTTGATGGCGAGCTCGCGTCCCACCTTCACCTCGCCGCGGCTGCGTACCACGCCGTTGATCACGATGTGGTAGGCGTCCGGGTCGAGGTTCAGGGCGTCGCGCACCCGTACCGGCTGGATCAGGAAGCCGAGCTCGGCCGAGAGCTTCTTGCGCACGCCCTTGATGCGGGTGAGCAGCTGGCCGCCGGTCTCGGGGTTGACCAGCGGGATCAGCCCGTAGCCGATCTCCATGCCGATCAGGTCCACCTGCTCGACATCATCCCAGTCGAGGTCGCGCTGGGCCTCGGTGCCCGCGGCCGTGCCCGCGGCGCCGGGCCCGCCGGCTCCGGGCGTGCCGCCCGCTGCCGCTCCGCCGGCCGCGGCGCCCGCATCCGACGCCTTGCGCTGCAGCAGCATCACCCCCACCCCGGCCGCTGCCGCCCCCATCGTGAGGAAGACCGCGTGCGGCATCCCCGGCACGATGCCGATCAGCGTGAGAATGCCGGCAGCCACGAAGAGCGCCGACGGGTTGCCGAGCTGGCCGAGCGTCTGCTCGGTCATCGACTCCGAGGTCGTGACGCGGGTGACGATGATCGCGGTGGCCAGCGACAGGAAGAGCGCCGGAATCTGCGCGACCAGCCCGTCGCCGATCGTGAGCAGCACATAGATGCGGGAGGCCTCGGCCGCCGGCATGTCGTGCTGGCCCATGCCGATCGCCAGCCCGGCCACGATATTGATGATCAGGATCAGCAGGCCGGCGATCGCATCGCCGCTGACGAACTTCGAGGCGCCGTCCATCGAGCCGAAGAAGTCGGACTCCTGCGCGAGTTCCTCGCGCCGCCGCTTGGCGCTGTCCTGGTCGATGATGCCGGCATTCAGGTCGGCGTCGATCGCCATCTGCTTGCCGGGCATCGCGTCGAGCGTGAAGCGGGCGTTGACCTCGGAGACCCGGCCTGCCCCCTTGGTGACCACGATGAAGTTGATGATCATCAGGATCACGAAGATGATGAAACCGATGAGGTAGTTGCCGGCGATCACGAACTCGCCGAAGGCGGCGATCACATGGCCGGCGGCCTCCGGGCCCTTGTGGCCCTCGACCAGGATCACTCGCGTGGAGGCCACGTTCAGCGCGAGCCGCAGCATCGTCGCGAACAGCAGCACCGCCGGAAAGGACGAGAATTCGAGCGGCTTGCGGGTGCCGATCGCCACCATGATCACGACCAGGCTCACCGCAATGTTGAAGGTGAACAGGACGTCGAGCAGCAGCGGCGGCAGCGGCAGCACCAGCATCGCCACGATCAGCAGCACCAGCGCCGGGATGCCGAGCCCGGAGGGCTCGACTCGGGCGAGGTTCTGCCGCAGCAGCGTCAGGGTGGGATTGCTCATGCGCGCGTTCGAGGTGTCGGAAAAGGCAGCGTGCCGCGGGTGGGGAAGCAAGCGGCATGCCATTGACCGTCGCACGACCGTCCGAGGGACCCGCGTGCGAGCCGACGGGGCGGCAATCTCCTTCCGGTCACGCTTCTTGCTTGAGAGGGCTGTCGACCACCTCGTGAGCCGGGCTCGCCCGGCGATCCGCTGACCATGGATCTTCGCAACGACCTCCTGGCTCCGGCGCTGCCCGCCGGCATCGTCCCCCCCGAGGATCCGGCATCGGCCGGCCCGGCCGGGGCTGTCGACGGCGCCGACGCGGCGGCCTTCGAGGCTGCGCTGGCCCGCGCTGTCGAAGGGCTGACCGGCAGGCAAGGGCTTGCCGCTGCGCGCCTGCCGGGTGAGACGAGCGCCGACGTCACCAGCCGCGCCGCGCCGGGCAAGGGCCTTGTCGACGGCGCCGAGCCCGACGGTGCGCCCGGCAGCACGCCCGGCGATGCGACCGAGGATGCGACCGGCGATGCGACCGGCGATGCGACCGGCCCCGGGATGGCGCCGGCGCCGGCGGGCATGCTGCCGGCGCTCGGCTCCGGAGAGGGGCTGGCCCTGGCGCGTGCGGCGCTTCCGGGGCTCGGTGCGTTGGCGGGCGCGGCGACCGCGGAGGTGACATCCGCAGCGCCGGCGGCGGCGGACGCCGGCCTGGCGGCGCCGGGGGCCGAGTCGCCGATGCCCGCCGTACGCCTGACCGCCGACGGGCTGCCGTTGCGTGAGATGGTGGTGGGCGAAGGCATGCGGCTGATCACGCCGGCGGCGCCGGATCCCGACACCGCGAGTCTGGTGCGTTTTGCCCGGGCCAACGGCTTCGACGAGGCGGCGGTGCGCCAGCTCTTTGGGGCCGAGTCGCTGCCGGCCGACGAGCCCCCCGCGCGCATTGCGCCGGCCGCCTGGGTGCTGCCGGCGGCCGCGAGCTCGCCGGCAGCGCCGGGACCCGCGGCTGGCGTGCCCGCCGCAGCGACATCGACCCCTCCGGCTTCGGTGATTTCAGTGGCTGCGGCGGCCGCGGCAGTCGGCTCGGCTGCGCCTGCTCCCCCGGCGGTGTCGGCCGTCTGGGCGCTCGCGGCGCGAGGCCTGACGCTGGTGGAGACCCCGGCGCGTGCAGCCGGTCCCGGCGCGGCATCCGGGCTCGCCGATGCCTCCCCGGACCCGGTGTCCGGCGGCGAGCGCCTGGCCATGGCGCTGGGTGCGGGGGGTGCCACCCGCGTCGAGGCCGCCGCGATCCGTCCGGCGGCGATCGCGCCCGGCAATCCGGGCGTCATGGCCTCGGGTCCGGTCGGTGAGACCGGCAGCGCCGCTCCGATCGCTGACCCGGCCGCCAGCCCGGCCGCCGACGCGGCCGCTCTGCCCGATGCCGCCGCGGATGCGCCGCCGGTCTACGGCATCCGGCTGCCGGAGCTGCAGCGCGCCGGCATGCTGCCGGCGGCCTCGGCACAGGCCCCGGCCGGGCCTGGCGCAGAGGCTTTCGAGGAGGCTGCCCGTCGGCTTGCCGACGCGGTCTCGCAGCGGGTGGTGGCGGAAGTCCGTCGCGGCCACTGGGAGGTGGCCTTCGCGCTCGATCCGCCGGAGCTCGGACGGGTCGAGGTCAGTCTGCAGATGCGTGCGGGTGAACTCGAGGCCCGGCTCACCGCCCAGCACGGCCTGGCCCGCGAGCTGCTCCAGGAAGCGCTGCCGCGGCTTCGCGAGGGCCTGCAGCAATCGGGCATGGATGTTGCTCAGCTTCAGGTCGGACTTGGCCTGCAGGCCCGAAGCGGCGGAAATCCGACACCTGGCGGTCGGGCCGCGGCGTCGGGTGGCGGGAACACGGGCCCGGACGGCCAGGCCGAGGCGGTGGCGCCGTTGGGCGCGCGCGAGCCGGGGCACGAGGGCGGTACGGTCGATGTCTGGGCCTGAGCGCCGGCTCCGGCAGACTGTGGTCCGGGCCGGCGGGGCCGGTCGACCAGGACGAAGGAGAACGCGGTGGCGCAGGAAGACATCGAAGAGGAAGCACCCCGGAAAGTGCGCTGGGGCCTGCTGGCGGGGCTGATCGTCGGCCTGCTGCTGCTCGTGGGCGGCGGGGTGGCGGGCACGCTCTGGCTCACCGGCTTTTTCGGTGCGAAGCCCGAGACCGGCGTCGAGGCCGAGCTCGACGCGGCAGCCGACCAGGCGGGCAAGGCGGCCGGTGGCAGGGCGAACGCCGGAGGCGGTACGCCGGCTCCCGGCCCGGCCGCGTCGGCCGGCCCCGAGGGTGAGACGTCCGCCGGCAAGGCGTTGCCGGACTCGCCGAAGCGGGTTGCCCGGGCGAGCCCGGAGATGGCGCGCTACGAGTTCCGCTACCTCGAACTCGAGCGGCCGCTGCTGGCCAACATCACCGGGTCGCGCAAGGTGATGCAGGTGCAGATCGCCGTGATGACGCGCTATGACGACAAGGTCTTCGAGCGGGTGAAGAAGCACGAGATCGCGATCCGTTCGGCAGCGCTCGACATCATGCGGGTGGCCACCGAAGCCGACATCGCCAAGCCGGACTACCGCAAGGGGCTCGCCGAGCGCCTGCGTGCCGAGTTCAACGCGGTGCTCGAGAAACTCGAGGATTTCGGCGGCATCGAGGAGGTGTATTTCACCTCCTTCGTGGTCCAGTAGCGCGCGTCGGGTCTCATGGCCTCCCAACAGCCGCTGCTCAGCCCCGAGGAGATCGCCGCGCTCACGGCGGCCGTCGAACGCGAGCCGCCGGTCGAGTCGGTCGGGCAGAACACCAGCTTCCCGATCCGCAAGCATGATCTCGCCTCCGAGGACAGCAGTCTCGGACTGAATGTCGGCTCGCTCGACATGATCAACGAGCGCTTCATCCGGATGTTCCGGCTGGGCATGCTCGAGGTGCTGCGCAC
>Ga0315901_10009345_pt1 | contig 11288 bp, 9 predicted proteins | sample LakEriMetagenome_10_FD_203761 | JGI IMG/M metagenome (GOLD analysis project Ga0315901, IMG submission 203761) | Freshwater fungal communities from buoy surface, Lake Erie, Ohio, United States - Buoy 2 MA116 | ecosystem: Environmental > Aquatic > Freshwater > Lake | place: USA: Lake Erie, Ohio...
TCCCGGCGACGGTGGCGGGGATCCCGTTCGTGGAGAGGATCGAGAGGAGACGCGAGACCGAATCGGGCGCGACGCCAGCGGCCTGCAGCCCGACGGGGCTCGTGTTGAGCAGGGTCTGCAGATCGTTAGCGCGACGCCCGACCTGATAGGCGAGGTTGTAGAACGCCTTATCGAAGGTGATCGGGCCGCTGATCGCGCCGCCGAAGGAGGCGTTGGAGAACTCTTGGTTGAGTGCACGACCGGCAGGATCGGTCCACTGGAGGGCGGGCGCGTCGAGGTTGAGGCTCGTGGAGCGCACCTTGAAGTTGGAGCCGGGGCGGCTGCGGACGTTGAACTGTCCGCCGGAGAAGCCGCCGCGCGAGACGTCGTAGGGCGAGGTGACGAGGGAGCTCGAGATCCCCGCATCGCGCGGGAGGTTCGAGGCGCCGGTGTTGAGCCCGTTCAGCGTGGTCGAATTCTGATCCGAGGTGAGGCCGAGGACGGAGAAGCCAGAGGGATCGCCATCGGCGCCGGGGAGGAACTGCACGCCGGGGATCGAAGCGGCCATCGCGGCGAGATCGCCCTGCTGGTCGGCGGCGAGGTTGGAGGCGGAGACGCCACGCTCGGTACCGGAGAGATCCTCGGTGCCGGTGTTGCGATTCACGCGATTGCGCTCGCCCGCGATCTGCACGGTGTCGAGGTTCTGTGCCGCGTAGGAGAGCTTGGCGTCGGCGATGAGGATCTCCTCATCGGCCACACGCTTCACCTGGAAGCGGCGCGGGGTGTAGCCGATCGACTGGACGAGGACGAAGTAGTCGCCATCGCCCCCCTGGAAGATCACGGTATAGGAGCCGTTGCGGGCGGTGCGGGCCTGGCGGCTGACGTTGCCGCTCACCGAGGTGACGGTGACGATGGCGCCGGAGATCGCCTCGCCCCCCTGGTTGGTGACGCGCCCACGGATGACGTCGGCGCCCCCTTGGGCACGGAGGTCAGCGGCGACGACGAGGATCAGGACGAGGGCGATGGACCAGCGACGCAACGAACGGAACGGACGCACACGCAATCTCGGATGTCGGAAAGTGAAAGGGGCGAGGTCCTGCACCCGGAGATACGCAGGACCTCGCTCCTTCGTTAACTACGGAATTGCGAGGGGGATTGTTCCCTTGCACCCACCCGTCTGGGTGGGGTCTTCCGAGGTGGATCCTCCGACCTAGGGCGCCGCCTCATGGAAGGTCAGCCCCGTGGTCTCGACTCGCTCCAACGCCCAGCGGAGCCGCCATTCATCGCGGAAGAGGATCACGGGATGCTGTTTGGCATCGTAGAGGAGCTGGAGATCCTGTGCCTCGCCGAGTCGCTCGATCGCCGCCGCGGGGCCCGTCACCCACCTCGGATAGCGGAAGGGAAGCTTCTCCAGCGTGCAGGGGGCGCCGTATTCGTGCTCCAAGCGGTGCACCATCACGTCGAACTGGAGCAACCCGACCGCACCGACGATCGGGATGGGGCCCATCATCGACTCGGCGAAGAAGACCTGCGCCGCGCCTTCCTCGGTGAGCTCACGTAGTCCCTGATCGAGCGCCTTCCGGCGCAGCGGGTCCTTGGAGATGATGCGCGCGAAGTGTTCCGGCGCGAAGCGCGGGATCCCGACGTATTCGGGAAGCTTCCCCTCGGCGGTGCGCGGCGCGTCCTCTGCGGCCAGGGTGTCACCGATACGGAGTGACCCACGATCGTGCACGCCGACCACATCGCCGGGGAGCGCCTCTTCCGCGAAGGCGCGCTCGCGGCCAAGGAACTGCTGTGGCGGGGCGAGCTTGAAGCGCTTGCCCGTGCGGACATGCGTGACCTCAAGTCCCGCGACGTAGCGCCCCGAGCAGACGCGCACGAAGGCGATACGATCGCGATGCCGCGGGTCCATGTTCGCCTGCACCTTGAAGACGAAGCCGGTGAAGGCGGGGTCGTCGGGGGCGACGGGGCCGGCCGAGCTCTCGCGCGCGACGGGAGCGGGCGCGAGGGGGAGGAAGTCCTGGAGGAAGGGCTCGACGCCGAAGTTGGTGATCGCGGAGGCGAAGTAGACGGGGGTCTGCTCGCCGGCGAGGATCGCGTCGGCGTCGAACTCGTGGCCAGCGAGCTCCAAGAGCTCGACCGCTTGCGTGAGATTGTGCGCGGCGCGCTCCGCGTACTCACCACCGCCCAACGCGGTGACGAGCTTGGGATCGTCGGGGCCCGAGAGCGCGACGACATCGGTCGCGACGCGCTGCGCACCGTGGTGCGTGCCGCGTTCGAAGAGATGGGCGCGGCGATGGCGGCGATCATAGACGCCGACGAAGATCGTGCCCTGGTCGTCGGTGTCCATATGGATGGGCCAGTGCGCGGCGACGGCGGTGATCCCGAGCTCCGCCTCGAGGTCGCTCACGAGCTTCAACGGATCCTCACCGACGCGATCGCACTTGTTGACGACGGTGAAGATCGGCATGCGACGCCGACGGCAGACATCGAAGAGCTGTCGCGTGCGTTCCTCGACGCCCTTGCGGTTGTCGAGGAGCATGACCGCGCTGTCGGCGGCGACCAGGGTGCGATAGGTGTCCTCCCCGAAGTCTTGGTGGCCCGGGGTGTCGAGGAGGTTCACCTGATACCCCTGATACTCGAACTGCAGCACCGAGGAGGTGACGGAGATCCCGCGCTCCTGCTCGAGCGCCATCCAGTCGGAGGTGGCGTGGCGCTGCGACTTGCGCGCCTTGACCGCACCGGCCTGATGGATGGCGCCCCCGTAGAGGAGGAGCTTCTCGGTCAGCGTGGTCTTGCCGGCGTCGGGGTGCGAGATGATCGCGAAGGTGCGGCGGCGCGAGATGAGCGCGTCGAGGGAAGCGGTCATGCGAGGAGTGCGAGGGCGCGGTCGATATCGTCCGCGGTGTTGTGGAAGTGCGGGGCGAGGCGGATGGCGCCCTCGCGTACGGCGTGCACGATGTTCGCGGCGCGCAGGCGCTGCGAGTCAGCGGCGACGTCCGGGGTGCGGACGGCGACGATCGCGGCGCGACGCGTGGGGTCACGTGGGGTGTAGAGCTCGAGATCTGGACGCGCGGCAAGCCCGGTGATGAGCCGCTCGACAAGCGAGGCGACGTGGCGCTCGATGTGCGCGGGCCCGAGCTCGAGGAGGAGCTCGAGGGTCGCGTTCATCCCGACGAAGTCCTGGATGGGGAGCGACCCGACCTCGAAGCGCTGCGCATCGCTGCGCCAGGCGGGATCGTAGTCGAGGAAGCGACTGAAATCCCCCGCACTCGCCTGTGAGAGCCACCCCGCGGCGGGGGGCTCGAGCTGCGCGATCAGGTCACCGCGCACGTAGGCGAAGGCGGCGCCCCAAGGGGAGCAGAGCCACTTCTGCGCGCCGCCCGAGACGATATCGACCGGCGTCCGCGAGAGATCCAGCGTGCAGGGGCCGAGCCCCTGGATGGCGTCGACGGCGAACCAGATCCCCCGTGCGCGACAGGCTGACCCGATGGCGTCGAGATCGATCCGCTCCCCGGTCCAGAAGGAGACCCAGCTCAGCGCGACCCCCTTTACGCGGAGATCGGTGGCGATACGATGGAGGATCGTCGCCTGATCGACCATGCGGCCGATCATCGGGATGAGCTCGTAGCTGAAGCCGCGCGCCTTGGACGCCGACATCCAGGGGTAGACGTTGGCGGGGAACTCCCCTTCGCTCCCCAACACAAGGTCACCGGGGCCGAGGGGCAGGGCGTAGGCGGCGAGGTTGATCCCCCAGCTCGTGCTCGTGGTGAGGGCGATCTCCTCCGCGGAGGCGCCGAGCAGCTGCGCGATGAGGGCGCGTGCACGATCGAGCCGCGGGAAGAAGTCCTCGGCACGCATCGCATGCATCTCGGCGCGCTTGTCGTTGTACGCGGCGAGGGCGTCGCGCGAGCGCTGCGGGATCACCCCGATGCTCGCGTGATCGAGATGGATCGCGTCGCCCCGCGCCGCCCAGGGATACTCGCGCGCGCGCAGCGCCTGCACGTCGTAACCGGTGGGCATCTCAGGGCTCTCGCAGATGGGCCGGGGTGTCGGCGGGCTGTCCCTTCCAGCGGCGATGCTGCCAGAAGTACTGCTCGGGGTGTGCACGGACGAGCCGCTCGAGCACCTGCGTGTAGGCGACCACGGTGGCCTCCACATCGGCGTCGCGATCACCAGCGCGTACCACGGGGACGGACTCGAAGTGCGCCAGATAGCGACCGTCGGGCTGCCGGAGCGCGGCGACGAAGATCATCGGGAGGTCTTCGCGCAGCGCGAAGACGGCGGCGCCGCGCGGGGTGCGCGCGGGGCGACCGAAGAAGGGGGTGATCGTGCTCGCGAGCCCCTTCGCGCTCTGATCGGAGAGGAAGCCGACGCCACGACCGGCCCGCAAGGCCCGCGGCACGGCGCGCACCGCCTGATCGTCGAAGATCACCCCGACACCCAATCGCTCGCGGGTGCGCTGGAAGAAGCGGTCGGAGAGGGGGTTCGCCATATGCATCGCGATCCCATCGACCGGGAGCCCGCGCGCCGCGATGTACGCCGCGCTCAGCTCCCAGTTCCCGAGATGCCCGCCGACGAGGATCACGCCGCGCCCCTGCGCGTAGGCGGCCGCGAGGGCGTCGTACCCGCGTACCCCGGCGAAGGCGGCGAGCACCTCCTCACGCCCGGCGCGCGAGAGGTAGATCGACTCGAACGAGGTGCGCCCCAATCCGCGATAGCTCTCGCGGGCGGTGGCACGGACCTGCGCGTCACTCATCTCGGGGAAGCAGGCGTGCAGCGTGCGCGTCACACGCGCGGCGCGCATCCGCAGCGGCCACCAGGCGAGTCCACCGACCGCGGCGCCCACCCGCGAGGCCATCCGCCATCCGAAGGGACGGAGGAGCGCCGCCACCCCGCGCAGCGCGCCGAATTCGAACCGTTGCGCGAGAGTGGGCGGCGAGCGACGGGCCGCCGGCTCAGCCGACGACATCGTCCGCCCCTGTGGGAGCACTCGCGGGGCGCTGCTGGATCGCGTGGAGCCGCGCGTAGGCCCCGCCGCGCGCCAGGAGCTCCGCATGGGTGCCACGCTCGACGATCCGCCCCTGCTCCATCACCAGGATCTGCGCCGCATGCACCACCGTCGAGAGGCGATGCGCGATCACGAAGACCGTCCGCCCCGCGAGGAGCCGATCGATCGCCTCCTGGACGAGTCGCTCGCTCTCGGTGTCGAGCGCCGAGGTGGCTTCGTCGAGGATGAGGATCGGGGGATCGGTGAGCAACGCCCGCGCGATCGCGAGGCGCTGCCGCTGCCCACCGGAGAGTCGCGTGCCCCGCTCGCCCAAGACCGTGTCGTACCCCTGCGGCAGCGCGGCGATGAAGTCGTGCGCGTTCGCCGCGCGCGCCGCCCCCTCGATCTGCCCCTGCGTATATCGCGACTCGGCGCCATACGCGATGTTCGCGCGCACCGTGTCGTGGAAGAGGACGGTGTCCTGACTCACGATCCCGGTGAGGGCCCGGAGCGCCTCGAGCTTGAGCTCCCGCGTGTCGACGCCGTCAATGGTGATCCGCCCCGCGGTGGGCTCGATGAAGCGCGGGATGAGATCGACGAGGGTGCTCTTCCCTGCCCCGCTCGCGCCGACGAGGGCGACGACGGAGCCGCGCGGTGCGGTGAAGGCGATGTCCTGCAGCACCGGTGCATCACCATAGGTGAAGGCCACGTCATCGAAGGTCACGCCGTCGCGGACGGTCTCGAGCGTCCGCGTGCCACGATCGGTGGCGGTCTCGGTGGGTTGATCGAGGACCTCGAAGAGCCGCTCAGCCGCGGCGAGCGACTGCTGCGCGGTGGTCGGCGCCTGGGAGAGCTGCTTGATCGGCTGCAGGAGGCGCATCACCAGCACCATGAAGGTGATGAGGATCCCGCCATCCATGGTCTTCGTCTGGAGTACCTCGCGCGCGCCGATCCAGAGGACGCCGAGGGCGATGATCGTCCCGAGCACCTCGGTGAGGGGACCGGCCAGGAGCGCGAGGCGCTGCATGCGGGTCATCCCGCGCGAGTAGTGCGCGGAGGCGCCGAGGAAGCGCGCATCCTCGTAGGGCTCACCGCGGAATGACTTGACGAGCCGGATCCCGCTCACGACCTCCTGCAGCACGCTCGTCATCTCGCCGTACTCCTGCCGCAGGCGCCGATGTCCCTTCCGCAACTTGCGCAGGAGCGGCTGGAGCACCGCCATCACGGCGGGGGCGATCACGAGGGCCACGAGGGTGAGGCGCGGCGACATCCGGAAGAGGATCACGACGGTGACGAGGATCGTCGCGACGTTCTGGATCGAGCGCGTGGCGACCTCGGCCAAGACCGCCTTGGTCTGTTCGGTGTCGGTGAGGACGCGCGCGATCACCTGCCCGGTGCGGGTGCGGCTGAACCAGGTCAGGGGGAGACGCTGGAGATGCGAGAAGACCGCGTGCCGGAGGTCGCGGGTGATGTACTCCTGCAACGAGGCGCCGAACTGTCCCCCGCCCCAGAGGGCGAGGTTCTTGAGGGCGACCATCGTGAGGATCACGAGGATCACCGCCCGGAGCGACCCCATCGGGTCGGCGGGATCGAGGAAGGGGCCGATGAGGGCCTGTTGGAGCGCGGTGAGCCACCCCATCCCGGAGGCGATCTGCGCCTCGAGCCCGAAGAGGGTGTTGAGGAACGGGATCAGCAGGGTGAAGGCGATGCCGTCGAGGGCGGCCGCCAAGACATTGAGGACGACGTTGCCGCCGAGCCGCCACGCATGCGGTCGCAGGAACCGCAGGAGCCGCCGGTACACGTGCATCCCCCAAAGATACGCGCCCCTTCCGCCGTCCCCCACTCCCGACGCACTTTGGCGAGATGGCGCCCGCCCTCCCCTCCTTCACGCCGACACGATCCCGGTTCGCCTGTCCAGCGCTGCTCGCGGCGGCGGCGCGGGCCCCGATCGGGGGGGAGCGGGAGACGTTGCTCGGGGTGTTGATGGCGGCGCGCCTGGCAGCGGGGCTCTGCCCCGATCAGGGGCTCCCGGCCGGAACGCGGGGGGCACGGGCGGAGGCGGCGCGCCAGTGGCTCGCCTCGGTGACCTTGGCAGCGAAGACCCGGACCGCGGTGCTGCGGTGCATCGCGAGTTCCGAGGGACAGAACCCACAGGGGGCGGCCGAGTCGCTGGTGGCGCTACTGGATCTGGTCGCGAGCCCGCTCGACCGGACGGCGCGGCGCGAGGTGATGCGATTGATCGAGGCCCTGCGGGGGGCCCCGATCGCCTTGCTCGCGCCCCCGCGCGACCCGTAAGATTTGGCAGTCGCCCTTCCCGACCATAGAGTTGGTCGCCGCCGAGGTTCCGTGCGCCCCACCGACATCTCCCCGATCTCGCAGGTCATGCGGCGCATCGATCTCGCCGCGGAGGAGACTGTGCCCCAGGCGGGGCCTCGCGATGCCTTCGCGACCGGATTCCCCAGCCTCGATCGCTGGGTCGGGGGCGGGGTGCGCGCCGGGGACCTGGTGGTCCTCGCTGGCGCGATCGGAAGCGGGAAGTCAGCGCTGACCCTCGCGATGGCGCTCCGGATGGCGGAGGTGGGGACCAAGGTCGCGGTGGTGAGTGGGGAGATGACGGTGGAGCGCCAGATGGAGCGGGCGCTCGCGATCGAGGGGCGGGTACGGGTGGATGACCTGCGGCAGGGGCGACTCGACGATGCCTCGCGCGCGGCGGTGGGCGCGGTGGCGGTCCGCCTGCGCGACCAGGGGCCGCGCTTCGACGTGATGCCGCCCGAGGGGTTCGAGGGACTCACGGCCCTGCTCCGCGCGCATCCGATCGACGTGCTCATCGTCGACCCGATCCAGGCCCTGCTCGCAGGGCGTCCCGATCCCGATGCCGCACTCGCCTCGATGATCCGGCAACTCAAGGCGCTGGCGCTGGCGCATCACCTGTGCATCATGGCAGTCTCGCATCTCCCGCACTGGACCCCGCGCCCCGACCCACGCCCGGTGCTCGAAGACCTCGGTGCGATGGGAGCGATCCAGGAGAGTGCCGATGTGGTGCTCGCCCTCTTCCGCGAGGAGATGTACACCCCCGATCACGGGGTGGAGGGGGCGACCGAGCTCCTGGTGCGAAAGCACCGCAATGGCAGCCTCGGCTATCTGGACCTCTATTTCTACAAGCAGTGGCTCCGGTTCGAAGACATGCTCGACCCTGACCGGTAGGGGATCCGCCTGATGTGGCTGCGCCTGATGGGCGTCGGCGACTCGGTCTCGAGGCCTTCACGGTGTATCCTTCTATCGGGCTCAGCACGGGTTCCGTCGTCTCCACCACCGGTGGCACCGAGCTGAGCCGCTCCGGATTCCGCGGCAGCCTGATCGTTCGGTGGCGCTGAGAACCGGACGACCCACCTCCTCTCCCCGGGCGTTCGATGGCCGGCCATAGCAAATGGAAGCAGATCAAGCACTACAAGGCGGCGGCTGACGCCAAACGTGGAGCGATCTTCACGAAGCTGCTGCGTGAGATCACCGTCGCCGCCAAGGCAGGCGGTGGCGACCCCGACGGCAATCCCCGCCTCCGCACCGCGATCGAGAACGCCAAGGCGCAGTCGTGCCCCAAGGAGAACATCGAGCGCGCCATCAAGAAGGGGACGGGTGAGCTCGAAGGGGTCGATTACACCGAGGTGCTATACGAGGCGTACGGCCCGGGTGGTGTGGCGCTCATGATTCAGGCGCTCACCGACAACCCGACGCGCACGGTGGCGGAGATTCGTGCCAAGCTCTCGCGTGGGGGGGGGAACCTCGGGACGAGCAACTCGGTGGCGTTCATGTTCGATCGCAAGGGGATCATCACGATCGCCACGAACGGGCGCGACGAGGACGCGATCATGGAGCCGGTGCTCGAGGCGGGGGCCGAGGATCTCGCGCGCGAGGATGACCACTTCGTGGTGACGACGGCGCCCGCCGACCTGCATGCGGTGAAGCAGGGGCTTGAGCAGGTGGGACTGATCGCGCAGGATGCGACCCTCTCGTGGATCCCCACGAACACGGTGCGCGTGGAAGGGGCGACGGCGGACCAGCTGATCAAGCTCCTCGAGGCGATCGAGGATCTGGACGACGTACAGAAGGTCGATGCGAACTTCGACATGGACGTCTCGGAGCTGTCGGCGGGGTGAGGGCGATGATGCGGCGGCACCCCTGCTGATCCTCGGCATCGATCCGGGCACCGCCGTCACCGGGTATGGCGTGGTGCGCGCCGATCCGCGCCCGGCGCTGGTGGAGTGCGGGGTGATCCGCACCAAGGCCGAGACCCCGCTCCCCGAGCGGTTGCGTGAGATCAGCGAGGGGGTGCGCGAGCTCCTCGCGCGGCACCGTCCCGATGCGATGGCGGTGGAGGCGGTGTTCTATGCGCGGAACGTGCGCACGACGATCGTGCTCGGCCATACGCGCGGGGTGATCCTCTTGGCGGGAGCCGAGGCGAACGTCCCGATCCACGAGTATCCTCCGGCGGATATCAAGAAGGCGGTGGCCGGCACCGGCGCCGCGACCAAGACCCAGGTCCAGTTCATGCTCACCAAGTTGCTCCGGCTCACCCGTGCCCCAGAACCGAACGACGCCGCCGACGGGGTGGCGGCGGCGCTCACCTGCGCGCTCCGTGCGCCGTTGGCGCGCGCGTTGGCGGCACGTCCCGTCACGAGCGGCATCGGCGGGAGGAAGGGGCGATGATCTCGCGCATCCAGGGGACGTTGGTCGCGCAGGGGCTCGACCGGATCGAGGTGATGACCACGGGGGGCGTGGGGTACGAGGTGCTCGTCCCTCTCTCCGTGGTGGAGACCCTCCCGCGTGCGGGGGGCGAGGTGGCGCTGCACATCGCGCAGGTGATCCGCGAGGATGCCTGGTCGCTCTACGGCTTCGCGACGGCGGAGGAGCGTCGACTCTTCCAGCGGTTGATGGGGACGACCGGGGTGGGGCCGGCGCTCGCGATGAACCTCCTCTCGACGTTGACCGGGGCTCGGCTGATCCGCGCGGTCCGCGAGGGGGATCTCGCGACGCTCACACAGGTCCCGCGCGTGGGGAAGAAGCTCGCCGAGCGGTTGGTGCTCGAGCTGCGGGACAAGCTCGAGGGGGGCGAGGTCGCCGGTGGGGTCAGCGCCGAGCGCGGCGGGCCGGTGGGGGGCCCGGGGTCGGATGCGGTGCGGGCGCTCGTCGCGCTCGGGTATCAGCCGGGGGATGCGGAGCGCGCGGTGCGCCGGGCGCTGGAGGAGGGGCCCAAGGACGAGTCGACGGCGGAGCTGATCCGACGGGCGCTGGCGGCCCTCGGGCGGTAAGCCCCCACTCGCCCGCCCTCGTAGATTCCTCGCATGTCCCGCCCCGAGATCACCACCCCGGAATCGCTCGCCGAGGAGTCGGTCGTCGAGCTCTCGCTCCGTCCGCAGCGGCTGGGGGAGTTCATCGGACAGGCGAAGGTGAAGGACGCGCTGCGGATCTATCTCGATGCGGCACTCGCGCGGCGTGAACCGCTCGATCATACCCTGCTCTTCGGCCCGCCGGGGCTCGGGAAGACGACGCTCGCGGAGCTGATCGCGCGCGAGCTTGGGGTGAACCTGCACACCACGTCGGGGCCGGCGCTCGAAAAGCCGGGTGATCTGGTGGGGACGCTCACGAATCTCCGCGCCGGCGACATCCTCTTCATCGACGAGATCCATCGGCTCCGGCCGGTCATCGACGAGTTCCTTTATCCCGCGATGGAGGATGCGAAGATCGACATCCGCCTCTCCGAGGGGCCGAAGGCACAGACGATCACGATGCCGATCGAGCGCTTCACCCTGATCGGGGCGACGACGCGGCTCGGGATGCTCACCGCCCCGCTCCGTGCGCGCTTCGGGATCGAACTGCGACTCAACTACTACGAGGCGGCGGAGATCGAGGAGATCATCCATCGCACCGCGACGGTGGTGGGGTCGTCGATCGACGCCGAGGGGGCCCACGAGCTAGCACGGCGTGCGCGCGGGACCCCGCGCGTGGCGAACCGGTTGCTGCGGCGCGTGCGCGACTTCGCCGAGGTGAAGGCGGGGGGGCATATCAGCCGAGCGGTGGCGCGCGAGGCGCTCGCGATGCTCGACGTGGACGAGTTCGGGCTCGACGAGATGGATACGCGGTTGCTGCGCGCGATCATCGAGAAGTTCGAGGGGGGCCCGGTCGGCGTGGGGACGATCGCCGCCGCGGTCGGCGAGGAGGCCGACACGCTCGAGGAGGTGTACGAGCCCTTCCTCGTGCAGCATGGCTTCCTGCAGCGCACGCCGCGTGGGCGCGTGGCCACGGCGCAGGCGTATCGGCATCT
>Ga0315901_10009349_pt1 | contig 11286 bp, 6 predicted proteins | sample LakEriMetagenome_10_FD_203761 | JGI IMG/M metagenome (GOLD analysis project Ga0315901, IMG submission 203761) | Freshwater fungal communities from buoy surface, Lake Erie, Ohio, United States - Buoy 2 MA116 | ecosystem: Environmental > Aquatic > Freshwater > Lake | place: USA: Lake Erie, Ohio...
AACGCGCTGCTGCCGATGGATGAGTGGCTGGCGGCGACCTCGGCTGAGTCCTTGTCAGAGGTCGATGCCTGGGCCGAAGTGCCTCTGATGGATCAGTCGGCTCTTGGCCTTGAAGACACACCGGTATTCGCTGGAGCCGCGATCACCGCCCCCGAGCACACCATCGCCCAGCTCTTTCAGGATTTCATACAAGGTACCTCGGGTGATGATGCCTATGACTTTCATCCCGGTGACGGCTGGCGTAGTCTGCAAGACCCGGGCGGCGCTGATCTGATTCGCATCGAGCTCGATCATGCAGAATCCACACTGCAATTTGAGCGACAAGGCTCGGATCTGAGTCTCTCGGTCGCCGGTACTCACGATGGCCTTCTGATCGCCGGCTGGTATGAGCGTAATGAATCTGGCGCGGCCGTGCATCAGATCGAACGATTTCAGCTGAATGATGGCCGAACGCTCGTTGCCTCGGATCTTGAACAGCTGATTGCTGCGCAGTCAGTAACGATTAATTATTCCAGCGGTCAGTTCTGGCGATGAGTCACGCATCCCTGCACCACGACATCACCCATGTCGTCGATGACGCTCGCGCTCACGATCAGTCGACAGCAGCGAATTCGGCAACAGATGCTGCGGAAGAACCGCGCCGCCGCCCCGCTTCTGCCTCAGGTCTGGCCTGCTTGCTCGCCGTCGCGCGATCTCATGGTATCGCTGCGGATGCTGGGCAGCTGATGCATGAATTCGGCGACCACGCCGGAGCCTTCGGCAGGAAATCTATTCTGCATGCAGCTCACAAATTGGGGCTCTCTGCGAAATGTCGGCGCATATCCGCTGAACGACTTCATCATTTTCCGTCGCCATCGATTGCTTCGGACATCGACGGAAATTTCATGTTGATCGGTCACGCCGAAGGACCGAATACTCTGACAACCAACATGGGAAAGAGCGGTAGGGTGATGATCATCGACCCTGTGACGTCATCCCGCTCATGGATGGCCATGGATGATTTCATGGCCCGATGGGATGGCGAACTGATCTTGTTTGCATCGCGTGCCTCGCTGGCACTTGAGGCGCAACGCTTTGATTTCACCTGGTTCATACCTTCAGTGATCAAATACCGCAAGCTGCTGCTGGAAGTGCTGCTGGTATCAGTGGCGCTTCAGTTGTTCGGGCTGGTCACGCCCTTGTTCTTCCAGGTCGTGATGGACAAGGTGCTGGTACATCGTGGGTTCAGCACGCTGGATGTAATCGCCATCGGTTTGCTGGTGGTCAGTCTGTTCGAGGTTGCGTTAAGCACACTGCGTAGCTATGTTTTCTCACATACCTGCAGCCGCATTGATGTTGAACTTGGTTCAAAATTATTCAGCCATCTGCTCTCTCTGCCGCTACCCTGGTTCCATGCGCGGCGCGCTGGCGACTCTGTGGCACGTATGCGTGAACTGGAAAATATTCGTGGTTTCCTCACCGGGAACGGTATCACGCTGGTGCTCGATCTGCTTTTCTCGGTGATCTTCATTGGCGTCATGCTGCTTTACAGTACAACACTGACGTTGATCGTGGTGCTCTCGCTGCCCTGCTATCTGATGCTGTCGATCCTAGCGACTCCACTACTCAGGCAGCGGCTGGATGAAAAATTCCGACGCGGCGCAGAAAATCAGGCCTTTCTGGTCGAGACAGTCAATGCCATCGACACAGTGAAAGCCATGGCTGTGGAGCCCAGCTGGCGACGTAAATGGGAAAACCAGCTCGCGGCTTATCTGGAAGCCGCCTTCAGAGCGGGCCACATAGGGAACTGGGCCAGCAACCTCGTCTCGCTGATCGGCAAGCTGGTGACGGTGGCGACGATGTGGATGGGTGCACGCCTGGTCATTGAAGGCCAGCTGACCGTCGGCCAACTTGTCGCTTTCAATATGTTGGCAGGACATGTCGCTAATCCGGTCATGCGGCTGGCACAGATGTGGTCGGATTTTCAGCAGGTCGGCGTATCGGTGCAAAGGCTGGGTGACATCCTGAATTCGGAGGTAGAAAAATCTTCCTCCGGTACCGCTCTGCCTCCTGTCCGGGGCCGCATCGATTTTGATCATCTGTTTTTTCGCTATCGGCCTGATGGCAAGGAGACGCTGTCTGATATCCATCTCAGTATCAGGCAAGGCGAAGTCGTCGGTATCGTGGGCAGATCGGGTTCGGGCAAGAGCACGCTCACGCGGCTGCTGCAACGTCTGATGCTGCCTTCCAGTGGTCGCATTCTGGTGGATGGCATGGATATCGCCTTGGCAGATCCTTCATCACTGCGTCGGCAGATTGGCATCGTGCTCCAGGAAAGTCAGCTATTTAACGGTACCGTGAGGGAAAACATCGCACTGGGTGACACCGGCGTGCCGCTGGAACGGGTCATGCGTGCAGCCCATCTGGCCGGGGCGCATGCCTTCATATCGGAGCTTCCCGAAGGCTATGACACTATGCTCGGCGAACATGGCACCGGTCTATCGGGCGGGCAAAAACAGCGCATTGCGATTGCGCGGGCACTCATGCGCGACCCTCGCATACTGATCTTCGACGAGGCGACCAGCGCACTCGACTACGAATCCGAGCGCATCGTACAGTCCAATATGGCGGCTATCTGCAAAGGAAGAACTGTGCTCATCATCGCCCACCGGCTGACTGCTGTGCGACACGCTGATCGCATTCTGGTACTGGAGCAAGGCCGGCTGGTAGAGCAAGGCCGGCATGATGAGCTAATCCGTCGGCAAGATGGTTTTTATCATCGTCTGCACAGCATGCAAGCGGCATGAGTACGCGGATTATTCTCGTGACTGGCGCTGTGGCGGCGCTGGCACGGCGCTATCTCGACTGCTGGCGCCACGCGTGGGCCGCGCGCGCCAGCCACGATCGTGAAAATCGCAGACATGACGAGGCCGAGTTCCTTGCAGGCTCGCTGGCGCTGCAACATACCCCGGTCTCACCTGCCCCCAGAGTGGCGATCTGGATGTTAATGGTTTTCTCGCTGATCGCGCTGCTGTGGGCATGTTTTGGCAAGCTCGATATCGTAGCCAGTGCCCCGGGCAAAGTGATCGTCAGCGGCAACACCAAAGTGATTCAAGCGCTGGGCACGGCTAGTGTGAGAGAAATTCGAGTGCGCGAAGGCGATGCCGTGAAGGCGGGGCAACTGCTTCTGGTTCTCGATCCTACCGAACCCGCCGCGGATGTGGAAAGGATTGCCAACGACTTGCATATGGCCAGTGCTCAGGCACTCCAAGCGCGGCGGGTACTCGATGCCATCGACCGGGGAAGGTTTGTACCTCAGGAAGCTCCCGCAAATTTTTCAGTAGCCCGCGCTCATGAACTGGCCGTGAAAGCCGAAGCCACTTACAACGAATTCCGCTCGAAGCTGACGCGCATCCAGGCCGAACTCGAGAAGCGCCGGGCCGAGCTGCAATCGACTGTCACGCACATAGAAAAGCTGGAACGCACTCTGCCCTATACACAGGCTCGGGCAAAAGACTACAAACAGCTCAATGAACGTAACTTCATGTCGCGTCATGCGTGGATGGAGAAAGAGCAGCTACGCCTTGAGCAGGAAGGCGAACTCGCCACTCAGCGCAGCCGAGCGTCGGAAATCCATGCTGCTCTGCGCGAAAGTCTGGCTCAGCGCCAAGCGCTGATCACCGAGACCCGCCGGCAGCTGCTCGACCACTGGTCAGAAGGTCGTCAAAGGGCGGCGACACTGGAGCAGGAGCTGGTGAAGGCACAATCGAGACTGCAGCTGACGCGCCTCACTGCCCCGATAGATGGTACGGTACAGCAGTTGGCGGTGCATACCATCGGCGGCGTCGTCACGCCTGCTCAGGTACTGATGCTGGTCGTGCCCCGTCAGCAGCTGGTCGAGATCGAGGCCATGCTGGAAAATAAGGATGTCGGCTTCGTGCACCCCGATCAGGCGGTCGAGATCAAGCTGGATGCTTTTCCATTTACGCGCTACGGCACCGTTCAGGGAAGGGTCGCACACATCTCACGGGATGCGATCACTGATGAAAAGCGCGGCCTGCTGTATCTGGCAAAAATACGACTGGCGAAAAACACCGTGCACGTCGATGACCATGAAGAGCCCATCGTTCCCGGCATGTCAGCTACCGCTGAAATCAAGACAGGCCAGCGATCCGTGATCGAGTATCTCCTGAGCCCGGTGCTGCAATACAAGAGTGAAAGCTTGAGGGAACGATGAGGGCGCAATCTGTAGACGCGCCACGCATCAATCGCCCAGCTGGCTCAAACAGTAGGTAGCAATACTCTCTTGCACAGACTCATCCTCGCCAACCGCCTTCGACAAGCGAATCTCAAGCTGCGGGTACTTCTCGCGCAGCTCGTCGATCAACGGTGGAAGATCACGTAGCACGTGCCCTCCCTGCCCTAGAAACACGGGTACCACGCTGACTTGCGAAAACCCGTTCTGCACCAATTCATCAACGCGCTCCGGTAGACGAGGCGACATCAGCTCCAGAAAAGCCAAGGACACTGGCGTGTCCGGGCGTATCTGTCGAGCGCGCTCGGCCAGACGCTCAAACGGTATCGCCCAGCGGGGATCGCGAGCGCCATGCGCAAACAAAATCAGTGCTTGTTTTTTTTCCATCAATGTCTCTCCACCCACCAGAGCGCTGCGATCGCAGCCAGAAGGAACACCACACTGGGGGTCAGTGCCGTCGCTAGCGGCGGCCAAGTATTAAGCAAACCTATGTGCGAGAAAAGATTATTCAGCAAATGGAAAGATACGCCGATCATGATACCGATAAAGATCTTCAGCGATATTCCACCGCTGCGGCTCTGCAGATAAGCAAATGGTAACGCCAGCGCCATCATCACGAATACCGCCAGCGGATACAGCAGCTTGGTCCAAAGCGCGATTTCATAGCGCTCGCTGCGCTGCTTGTTCTCTTCGAGGTGGCGGCTAAACAAAGCCAGGTCAACCGCTGACATCTTGCTTGGCTCAGCCACCAGCACGGCCATGATCTCTGGCGTGATCTCGGAATTCAGTACGCTGCTCTGCAGCTTGCGGCTGAGGACCAGCGGCGGATTGCGCTCATCAGCGGGCGAAAGATCGCGGGCAAAACGTAGCTCTTCGACGTCAGTCAACTGCCACCGACCAGTGTCAATGAACCTCGCTTGTTCAGCAGAGATCATGGCCATCATGTGCATGTCAACATCAAATTCATAAATTCTCAGCTTGCGCAGCACGCCATCGGTATCGACCTTGCGCGCATTCAGAAAGCGGGAACCGGCAGCTGTCTTGCCGTCCGCGCCCCGGATGACATCCTTGGCCCACAGTCCGGTTCGAAACTCGGATGAAATAGTCGCGCCCATCACACGACGTCGGAAATTTTCACCTAATTCGGTAGCCTTGGGCGCGATGAATTCACCAAGCGCAAATGTCAGCACGGCCAGCACCAGAGTTGCTGGTAACAGTAGCCTGGCAGCGCCGCGCATCGACAGCGATGAGGCTCGCATCACGGTAAACTCTGAACGCGAGGCCAGCTGGGCCATGACGTAAATCGTGCCGATCAGTGCAGCAATCGGCATCAGTTCGTAGGCATAGGCTGGCAATCGGAGCGTCACATAAATGAATGCATGCTCTATCCGGTAAGGACCGCGACCCACCGCCCGCACTTCACCCATCATGTCGAAGAATGCGAACAAAGCGAGGAAAGATATCAGCACAAAAAGCACTGAGCGGTAGATCTCAACCGACAGGTAGCGGCGAAGCACGCGCATCAACTTACCGCCTTTCTGGCTGACAGCAAACGACGTACTGCGATGAGCAATGCCATCGGATGCCACCTGCTATTGGTGTTATTGCGCCAGAAAAAAAGCAGCGTAATTATCAACAGCACCATGAAATGCAAAGGCCACCACCCCGCACCAAAGGATAGCCTCCCCTGACCTACTGCCGCTTGGATGATGCCCACCGAGTTACTGTAGGATATCGCCAGTACCAGGGCAATCATCAGATTAAGCGTACGTCCGCGGCGCGGATTGACGAATCCGAGCGGGATGGCCAGCAGCATCTGCAACAGGCACATCATCGGTACGGCAATACGCCACAGGAGTTCAGCAAGATTGGATTCGGTCGGCTCGCGAATCAGTGTCGCGGTAGGCAGAACGCGCGAAGCTTTGTTATTGGAAATCTCACGATTACTGCCAGACACCACAATTACATAGCGACCAAAGTCCATGGTCTGAAACTCCGGCGTTCCCGGCGTTCCGTCGTAGCGGCGACCATTGCGCAGTTCCAGTAATTTGTCACCCCGCTCATCGAGAATGACTGAGCCCTCGCGTGCCACGACGACGCTACTCTCATCATTACGTGATTGGCTGACAAATACATTCTCAACCTTGCGAGTACCGGAGGACAGGCCCTCGACGAAAAAAATTCGGTCGCCTGATGCGGATTCCTGAAATTTTCCGGGCGAGATGCGCGAAATATCTTCTCGGTTACGAAATCGCTCTTTGTATTCAGAAGAAAGACGGCTTGCCCACGGCGTGAGCCACAGCGAAAGTGCAGCAGTCACCAGTACCAGCGGAAGACCCACGGACAAGACTGGTCTGATCCAACGCATCAGCGACAAGCCGGAAGCAAACCAGACCACCATCTCCGAATCCTGATAGCTGCGAGCGACGACCAGCAGCACCGCAATGAAAGCCGTGAGCGAGATAATGACTGGCATGTACACCAACGCCGAGAAACCGAGCAGCGCCACCACGTCGCTGGACGCCACCTGACCCGCCGCAGCGTCGCCGAGAATACGTATCAGCATCACGGTGATAACGATCGTGAACAGCGTGGTGAACACTGCGCCGACAGTGTTCAGCAGCTCGCGACGTATGGCGCGCTGAAAAATCATCCGGGAGCTATAATTGAAGGGATTAAAGGAGTGGATATGGACTTTAGCATAAAAGCTTTTCATACAAAAAACGCAATCGCCCAGCACAAATCATCCTGCATCGCCGTGGGCGTCTACGAAGGCGGGAAACTTTCTCCTGCAGCCAAAGCGCTCGACCAGAAAGGCATGCTCAGTGCCGCACTGAAGAGCGGTGATATTACCGGCAAACCGGGCACCACCCTGCTGATTCATCACAGCAGCGGCCCTGCAAAACGGATCCTTCTGGTCGGCCTCGGCACACAGGACAGCGTCAGCGACCGGAGTTTCATCTCTGCCATTCAGGCGGTCGCCCGTGTTTTCGCCACGCTGGGTGCCAGCGACGGCATGCTGGCGCTCCCCCTGGACTGTGTGAAAGATAGAGATGCCCATTGGGCGCTGCGCGCCGAAGTGATCGCGCTGCGAGAGAGCGTATTCCGCGCTGACGGCCTCAAGAGCAAGAAAGACGACACCGCGAACGGCGTGCGCAAGGTAACGCTGGCCGTCGATGTTGCCGATGCAGCCACCAAGCGTACGCTCGCGCAGAGTGTGGCGCTGGCCAACGGCATGGATCTCTCCAAAACGCTGGGTAATCTGCCGCCGAACATCTGCACCCCGACCTATCTGGCGGATACAGCAAAAAAAATCGCCCGTGAATTTGGTCAGAGTGTGGAAGTTCTCGACCGCAAGCAGCTCGAAGCACTGAAGATGGGCAGCTTTCTGTCAGTGACCAATGGCAGCCAGCAGCCACCCAAATTCATCGTTCTCAAGCACATGGGCGGCAAGGCCAAGGAAGCGCCAGTTGTACTGGTCGGCAAAGGCATCACCTTTGATACGGGTGGCATTTCGCTCAAGCCAGGCAGCGGCATGGATGAGATGAAATACGACATGTGCGGTGCCGCCTCGGTGCTTGGCACGATGCGCGCCATCGGCGAAATGGAATTGCCTCTGAATGTCATCGGCGTGATCCCCACCTGTGAGAACATGCCCTCAGGCACCGCGACACGCCCGGGCGACATTGTGACCTCGATGTCGGGCCAGACTATCGAGATCCTGAACACCGACGCCGAAGGCCGGCTGATCCTGTGCGATGCCCTCACCTATGTGGAGCGCTTCAAGCCCGCCTGCGTGATCGATATCGCAACACTCACCGGTGCCTGTGTCACTGCGCTCGGTCATCACAACACCGGTCTTTTCACACGCCACGATGAGGCGCATGACGAATTGGCTAATGCGCTCATCGCCGCAGGCAAATACGCTAACGACACTGCTTGGCGCATGCCCATCGAAGACGCGTATCAGGAACAACTGAAATCGAATTTCGCTGACATGGCGAATATCGGCGGCCCACCCGGTGGCAGCATCACCGCCGCCTGCTTCCTTGAGCGCTTCACCAAAAAATACACCTGGGCGCATATGGATATCGCAGGTACCGCATGGAAGAGCGGCGGCGCAAAGGGCGCCACGGGCCGGCCGGTGCCGCTGCTGACGACGTTCTTGCTAGAGCGCTTAAGTCACTGAGGTTAAAACAGTCATTGCATTTACAAAGGGAGCAGAGGCTCCCTTTTTTTTCGTCACGATGCTGGCCATATCAACACACCGAATAGTCACGTACTAGTAGCTCGCACAGTTTGACTGAGCACCCTTCCTTTCCAATACTGAAAAAACCGGAACAGACGTACCAGTCAGCCGCCGGTACTGTGCCCGCGAGTCCGGCTGCCCAGTTCTACGAATTTTCGCAAATTCAATAGATTCAAGAAAGCCAAAGAAACATTTTTTGATATCAGCGAAGGGAATTGCCATGCCTATCAATTCACAAGCCATTATCCGCATTCTTCAAACCAGCAGTGGGATGAATATATTAAATTCACTGAAAGCTGCAGGCATTACCGGCACAAGCGGAGCAGATACGCTGACCGGAACTAATGGAAACGATCTGATCAGTGGCGGCGCAGGGTCAGACACATTGCATGGCGGAGGGGGGAACGATACTCTGAATGGTGGCGCGGATGACGACTTTCTCTTTGGAGATGACGGGGATGACATTCTTATTGGCGACACGGGCGATGACTTGCTGGATGGCGGACTAGGCAGCGATCGTCTGATCGGGAATACCGGCAATGATATCTATTACACAGATGGTTACGACATCATTGTTGAACAAACGAACGAAGGTACAGATACGGTCATTATCATTGGCCTGGTTATTCAATACACCCTCGCTGCCAACCTAGAGAATTTGGAAAATCGAAATGGCATGAGTTTTCATGGCATCGGAAATGAACTTGCAAATATTCTCCGGGGAGGATCTGCAAATGATTATCTCGAGGGCCAAGATGGCAACGATGTACTGATAGGTGGCGAAGGGAATGATGTTCTGGAGGGCGGCAATGGAAATGACGTACTGTCGGGCGGGAGCGGTCAGAATACCTTATCGGGTGGCGCGGGAGACGATACTTACCTTGTTGCAGAAATCAATGACGTGATTGTTGAAAAAACCAGCGAGGGAATCGACAACATTCAGACGATGATCAGTACTTATATCTTGCCGGACTTCGTAGAGAATCTGCAGTACACAGGGAATGGCGATGTATTCCATGGCAGTGGAAATCAGCTTGACAACGTTATTCAAAGCGACAGCTCTATGAACTTGCTTTATGGTTACGATGGCAATGACCGATTAATTGGAGGAAATGGTTTTGATTACCTATCGGGGGGCGATGGAAATGATTTTATTGATGGAAAACAGGGGTTTAATGTAATTAGCTATGAAGATAGCCACGTGTCTGTCGATGTTGATTTAAGGCGAGGAACAACTCTTAGCGTCGCCGGAAACGATATCTTTGTGAATATAGGGAATGTTATCGGTGGCACTTCCAATGACCAATTGATTGGGAATTCTCAAGATAACTATATTTCTGGCGGCGACGGCAATGACATCATAAACGGACAAGAAGGAAATGATGAAATTTTAGGCGGCAATGGCGCCGATGTGATATCCGCTGGGGATGGAAATGATGTCACTTATTCTAGCGCTGGGAACGATATCATCGACGGCGGGCAAGGAATTGACACTTTATCTTTTGAGGAATTACCAGAATCAATTTTTGCACAGGTCTACTTGACAGAAGGTTTTGCAAATAAAGTGTTTCAACCAAATGTTTTTACTTTGCAGTTCATAGAGCAAGATCAGATTAGTAACATAGAAAATGTTATCGGGTCGATCGGCAATGATCAAATAAATGGAAATGATCTAGATAATCAGATTTACGGCAAAGCCGGCAATGACATCCTGAAAGGAATGGGTGGTAATGACAACTTGATTGGAGGCGCAGGCAATGACCAACTCGATGGCGGTTCTGGACAAGATACTTTGGCCGGAGGAACCGGAAATGACATCTATTTTGTAGATTCGCTTGCCGATCTAACGAATGAGCTTGCCGACGAAGGTGTCGATGTTGTCATTATTACTGTCAACCGATATCAACTGTCGTCAAATGTTGAAAATCTCAATGCAGAAAATGCATTCACCAGTACCGAGCTCACTGGAAATGAGACAGACAACGTTATTATTGGATCACGGTTTAGTGACATCATTTCCGGAAAAACCGGAAATGATGTTCTTGTTGGTGGCGATGGTGATGATTTTTTCAGTGGTGGCGAAGGAAGCGATGACATACAAGGGGGTGCTGGAATTAATGCGGTGTCATTTATTGATGGGCAGACTGGTGTCGACGTCGATCTGTCGCAATCACTGGCGGTTAATCTCAGTGGGACCACAACATTAACAGACATACAAATTGTCCATGGCAGTAATTTTGACGACAAGATCGTCGGTGATTTTTTTTCAAATACCCTATCAGGACTCTCTGGAAACGATCTGATTGACGGAGGTAATGGAGACGATACTCTTTGTGGCGATGATGGAAATGATGTTTTTAATGACTGGAGGGGACACAACATATTGGATGGTGGTAACGGCGATGACACAATTTCATACGCGAATTTCTTTGCAGGCTTGTTAGACTCGCCCACAATCACAATCAATTTGGCTACCGGTCAGGGAATTATCGAGAGCGATAGCGCATTTTTTCTTATGAGTGGCGGAACTCCACAAAGAGTAAATTACAGCACTAATTATCTCAGCAGTATCGAAAATATCATTGGATCCAACATTGGTGACTCAATTATTGGTGACAACAATGCCAATGTTATCAGCGGTTTAGCTGGAAACGATTATATTGTTGGCGGCTTGGGAGATGACTTAATTGACGGGGGCCATGGGTCAGACGTCGTCAGTTATGAGTATCTAACTAATCAGCAAAAAATAAGTGCATCATTACTAAAAGAGAGTGTCATTGTTGTAGACGAAGGAGGCAATCAG
>Ga0315901_10009350_pt1 | contig 11286 bp, 11 predicted proteins | sample LakEriMetagenome_10_FD_203761 | JGI IMG/M metagenome (GOLD analysis project Ga0315901, IMG submission 203761) | Freshwater fungal communities from buoy surface, Lake Erie, Ohio, United States - Buoy 2 MA116 | ecosystem: Environmental > Aquatic > Freshwater > Lake | place: USA: Lake Erie, Ohio...
CAAGACGGTTCATATTTGGCAGAATTGTTAGTTGAAAAAGGTTATGAAGTTTGGGGGACAGTAAAAAGAAATTCAGTATCTGAAACACAATCATCTAGAATCGATCATTTACGAGACTCAAATCAGGTATTTTTAGAGTATGCGGATTTGACTGATATGGCTTCTTTAATAAGGATCATTCAAAAAGTACAACCTGACGAAATATATAATTTAGCGGCACAATCACATGTTAGAATTAGTTTTGATCAACCAATTTATACGGCAAACGCTACGGGGATAGGAACTCTAAATTTGTTAGAGGCAACAAGATTGGTATCTCCGCACTCAAAAATTTATCAAGCATCTTCTTCAGAAATGTTTGGAAACTCAATCGATGGAGACGGTTACCAAAGAGAAACAACACCCATGAATCCCGTTTCACCTTATGGTTGTGCTAAAGTTTTTTCATATAATATTTGTAGAAATTACAGAAACTCATACGGAATGAAAATATGGAATGGTATTCTTTTCAACCACGAATCACCAAGAAGAGGAACTAACTTTGTTACAAATAAAGTTGTAAAAGCGGCAGTTAGAATTAGTTTAGGGTTACAAGACAAATTACATATTGGTAATTTATCCGCAACAAGAGACTGGGGACACGCTAAGGATTATGTTGAAGCAATGTGGTTAATGTTACAATCAGATAAACCTGATGATTATGTATGTGCAACTGGAGTTTCTCACTCAGTTAAAGATTTGTGTGAATATACTTTTAGTTCGTTAGGTTTAAAATATTTAGATTATATTGTTATTGATGAAAAACATTTTAGACCTGAAGAATTAGAAAATTTAAAAGGTGATTCCACAAAAATAAGAAAAGAATTGTTGTGGCAACCTTCTTATACTTTTGAAACAATGATAGATGAAATGGTAGAATATTGGTTAAAATATTATGGAAAATAAAATATTAGTCACTGGTGGTTACGGGTTAGTTGGTTCTGAGTTTAAAAAAGAAAACTTTATACCTCTATCAAGTACTGATGTAGATTTAAGAAATAAAAATGAAGTTGACAGGGTTTTAGAAACTATAAGTTTTGATGGGATTATTCATTGCGCAGCTAAAGTTGGTGGTGTGGGTGGAAACATGAATCATAAAGGGGAGTTCTTTTATGATAATATCATGATGAATACAAATATAATAGAATCGGCTAGACGGTTTGGTATAAAAAAACTAGTTGCGTTTTTGTCAACTTGTGTTTTTCCAAATCACGTAAATTACCCATTAACAGAATCAAAAATACATCTAGGTCCACCTCATTTTTCAAATGACGCATACGCATACGCAAAAAGAATGGTGGATGTTCAAATTAGATCATATAGAGAACAATACGGGGTTAATTATACATCTGTAATACCAACAAACATTTATGGACCTAACGACAATTACAATATAGAAAATGGTCATGTAATACCTTCACTTATACATAAATGTTATTTAGCCAGAGAAAATAAAACCGATTTTACAATATGGGGTACCGGAACACCACTAAGAGAATTTATTTTTAGTAAAGATGTTGCAAAATTAACAGAGTGGGTTTTAGAAAATTACGAAGAAGACGAACCAATTATATTTTCAACATCTGATGAAATTTCTATAAAAGAAGTTGTTGATATAATCATAGAATTAATGAATTTTAAAGGTAATCTTATATGGGACGATAGGAAACCTGATGGTCAATACAGAAAACCAAGCGACAATTCTAAAATAAAAAAATATTTACCAAATTTTAAATTTACTCCACTTTATGATGGTCTTAAGCAAACTATTGAGTATTTTGAAAACAACTATAATTTTATAAGAAAATAATATGACAAGAAAAAAACAGACTCAAACCGAAGAACAAGATTCAAAACCTTTTTCTAAAAAAGACTTTATTAATTCGGTAATAAAGAAAAAAAATAAAAATAAATTTTTAACAGAAAGTCAAGAACATTATTATAACTTATTAAGAAACAATCAAATAACTATATGTTCAGGACCTGCCGGTGTTGGTAAATCTTATATAGCTATGAAAGCAGCGGTAGACCTACTAATGGATCCTACAAATTCTTATGAGAAATTAGTTATTGTTAGGCCGGCGGTTGAGGCCGAAGAAAAGTTAGGTTCACTACCTGGTAATTTAGAAGAAAAATTAGATCCTTATATTTTCCCATCTTATTATCTACTTAATAAAATTATAGGTAAAGAAGCTCGTGAAAAATTAAAAGATGCAGAAGTAATAGAGGTTTTTGCTTTGGCATATATGAGAGGAATGAATATAGACAATACAATTTTAATATTTGAAGAAGCTCAAAACTCAAGTCCAAATCAAATGAAATTACTATTGACAAGGATAGGGTTTAATAGTAAATTTTTTATATCAGGAGACATTGAACAAACGGACCGTTATAAAGATAAAAAACAATCGGGCCTTTATGATGCAATTAAAAAGTTTAATGATGTATCCGATATTGGTGTTTTTGAATTTGGTGACGGTGATGTGGTTAGAAACCCACTTATTAGTAAATTATTAAAAAAGTATGAAGAGAATAGGGATTGAGATTAATGGGGTTTTAAGGGATACTATTGGTAAATTTTCTCAATTATATGAAAAACACATGATTGAAGAAAAAAATGACGATAGTAAAACTTTTGAATTAGACATGTCCGGTAATACCCAAGAATTAGAGTTACCTGAAGAATTTCAATACGAAATATTAAGTGATGTCACAACATTAGATTTGATAAAACATTTTAAATTTAATGATGAAAATGAATTATATGAATTTATGTATGAAGATTTTGCTATGCAAATTTTTGGTCATGCGGGTTCTACAGAAACATTTACATTTAATGTTTTAAACGAAATATATGTTAAGTATAGAGAAAAATATGATTTTTTAATTGTTTCTGATGAAATAGGTAAATCTAAACCTGCGTCCCTTTTTTTCCTATCTAAATTTGGGTGCTTAGTAGAAAAAATTAAATTTTATTCAAATTCCACAATAAATTCTATGTGGGATGAGGTTGATGTTTTACTTACTGCAAATCCTCAACTATTATTAGAAAAACCAAAAGATAAATTCGTTATTAAATTTAATACGAATTATAATAAAACCGTCGATTGTGAATATGAAATAAACGCATTAAAGGAATTAGACGAAACATTAAAAAAAATAGAGATATGTTAGAATTTTTAGGTGAAAACTATTATTTAGACGTAAATGAACTTGAAAGACAAGTAAGTTACGAAAATTCTGTATTACCTGTTAGTACAACAGGTGACACGGAAACCATTGAACAACAAATTAGTGTCACGAGGTATGATACTTTTAAAAGTCTAATTGAGGTAGTTTTAACTGAGAGAGAAGATATTGATGAGGGGTTAGGATTACATGGTTCAAAAAACTTAACAATACCATTCAAAATCGCGTTTAATACGTTACTAATAAATAAAATAATAAAAAAGTTTTAAAATGGAGTTAGAAAAAATAGAAAAACTAGAAAAGTCTATTCAAAACCTAAAAAATAAATCGGCAAGAATTTATTTTTTAGTTCAAGACACAAAAGGAAACCCTAGAGCTGGGGTACGTCACATTTATGATATGGCACTGACGTTAAAAAATGCGGGATATAACCCTATAATTATTCATGAGACAAAAGAATACAAAGGAGTTGGTGAATGGTTAGGTGAGGAATACATGGAAAATTTACCTCATCAAACAATTGAGGGTGAAAATTTAGCAATTTCACCTGAAGATTTTATAATAATACCTGAACTTTATGGGCATGTTATGGAACAATTGAAAAATTTCCCTTGTGGTAAAATTGTTTTATGTCAAGCGTATGATTATATGTTAGAAACATTAGCACCTGGAGTTTCTTGGCAAAATTATGGTTTTATGAAGTGTATTACAACTTCAGAAGAACAAAAAAAGTATTTGTCAGGAATTATGAAATCTATTAGTTATGATGTTATAAATCCAATAATACCAAATGTTTTTAGTAAAAAAGAAAAACCATCAAAACCAATTATTGCAATACACACTCGTGAACAAAGAGACACCGCAAAAATAATAAAAACATTTTATTTAAAATACCCTCAATATAGATGGTTAACTTTTAGAGATATGAGAGGCATTAAACAAGAAGATTTTGCAAAATTTTTAAAAGAATCTTTTGTTTCTGTTTGGGTTGATTACGAATCGGGGTTCGGTACCTTTCCTATTGAAAGTATGTCAAGTGGGACGCCTGTTATTGGTAAGGCACCTGCATTAAAACCCGAATGGATTTCAGACGAAAATGGTATTTGGACTTACGAGTTTAATGATATTGTAGATATTTTAGCAAATTTTATACAAAATTGGTTAGAGGATAACATTTCTGAAAAACTATATGAAAACATGTTAGAAACATCAAAAAAATATACAAATAGAGATAATTTTGATAGTTCGGTATCATCTACATTTGAAGAGTACTTTACAATTAGATCAAAAATGTTTGAAGAACAATTAGAAAAAATAAAAATAACTGAAGAAAAATAATATAATTATGGAAAAAGAAATTTTTGACGTGTCAGTGGTTTTACCACTTAATACAACAAATCAAAAAAGTTTTACAGAACTATTTGATAGATCGATGAAATCCCTAAAAAATCAATTAGTGGGAATTAAAGAACTAGTAATAGTACAAACGGGAGATTCAAAATTAAAAGAATTTTTAGAACAATATGACTTTGAGGGGTTACCAACAAATATTATTGATAATGATGGGGACCACGATTTTGCTAGTCAAGTAAATTTAGGAGTTAAAAACTCAAAAAGCAAATGGGTATCAATTTTAGAATTTGATGATGAATATTCAACAATATGGTTTAAAAATGTTAAAAGATATGCAGAATCATACCCTGAAATAAATGCATTTTTACCACTAGTAGTTGATACAGACGAAAAAGGAATGTTTGCCGGATTTACAAATGAAGCAACTTTTGCGGTTAGTTTAAATTCTGAAATGGGGTATTTAACTAACGATGTTTTGATGAGTTATCAAAATTTCCAATCTAGTGGAATGGTAATTAAAAAAGAAGATTTTGAAACAACAGGAGGATTTAAAAAATCTTTTAAGCTAACCTTTGTTTATGAATTTTTATTAAGATTAACGTATAATTCATTAAAATTAATGACAATACCACGTATTGGATATAAGCACACTAATTTAAGAGAAGGGTCTTTGTTTTGGTCTTATAAGTTTGGTAATGAAAAAATTTCAGACGATGAGGTTTCTTTTTGGATTGAGTCGGCAAAAAAAGAATTTTATTTTACTAACGATAGAGAAATAAAATTTGAACCCCAAACAATTTAATGCAATTTGAAGGTGAAAATACTGAGGTAAATGATAGTGAAAAGACGAATAAAAAAGTAAAAAAATCAAATTACTTTGATGTACGTGAGGAAGAGGCGGTTAGAAATTATATAACCGCAGAATCTAAAGAAGAAAAAGAGGAAATATATAACAAGTTTTTAAGAGACCCACTTAATAAAATGATTGAATCAATCATAAGAAGATACAAGTTATATAGAAAAGACATGGAGTACGATAATAATCATCAAGATACCCATTCATTCCTAATTACTAAAATTGACAAATTTAAACCAGGTAGGAATAAAAAAGCATATTCCTACTTTGGTACAATTTGTAAAAATTATTTGATGGGTCAAATTCAAAAAGAACAGAAGGATATGAACAGGAAAGTTTCATACGAAGAGATATCCTCAACTTTAGAGAACAGACCCGACATGATATACTATTTAGAATTTGAAAAAATAGATGCTGAGAAAATTATAGAGGTGTTTATGAAAGATTTAGAAATTTACATGTCAACAAATAATCTTAGTGATGGTGAAAAAAGACTAGGATTTGCTTTGATGGATCTATTTGATAATTTTGGTGATATTTTTATAGGTAATAATAATACTAAGTTTAATAAAAACGTAGTTTTATTTTTTTTAAGAGAGAACACAAACTTAAATACAAAAGAAATCAGAACTTATTTAAAAAAATATAAAATTCTTTATACTGAAACACTTAAAAAAATAAATAACTTTTAGTATTTATATAACATGAATAGGTCAAGAAAAAAAGAAATATCATTAGACAAAAATTCAGTTTTGAGTTTGATGCAAGAAATCTACAACGAACTTGTTGAACAAAAAGCCACTGCAGTTAGGATACAAAATAAAATGTTGGCGATGTTAAAAGATCCTGAAGATATGACACTAATTGGTCCCATTATCAAGGAGCAACAAAAAATAATAAATGACACAATTGAAAAAAAATTGTCTCTCTCAAAACTTCAATCCACTTTGTGGGAAAAATCAAATTCATCAAAAGACGAAGACTTTACATTATCAGATATGGACGACTCAGTATTACAAAGTTTAATTCAAAAAGATATTGATAATGATAAAAATTATAAATTATAAATATGGGTTTAGATTTATCTAAAGATTATAATCAAGCTAAGTCAAAAGTTTCCGCTTATAATACATTAATAGAGAACAAAAAAAACGAAGCTCAAAGACAAAAAGAAAAGGTAAAATCTTCCGTCGATAAAAAAAAGAGTGAGGTTGTTAGTCAAATTAATGAGTTAAAAAGTGGTGCAAATGATATAAAAAATCAGATTAAAAGTCAAGTTAAAGATCAACTAGAAGAACTTTTAGATTTATTTAAATCTACTTTAAATTCTAAAACATCAAAATATAAGTCATTATCTTCTGTGGTTACTTTTTTTCTAAAAGCTGCCGATAACACTAAACCTAAAATAAAAGAAATTCTAATTGATGAGATTGTAACAATGTTGGGTTGTTCAGAAGAACAATCTTATAATGACGTTACCTTTTCGCAAAACCAACAAGGTGAAAAACTTTATATAAAAGTAAGTCAAGTAGACTTATTTAAAAAATTACAACTTAGCCCTGACGATGAAAAGGCTAAATATTTTTATGAAGATACCGATAGCACTCCAGGTGCCTTACCCTTTTCTTGTAACAGAGATCTTTATAAAAGACTTGAGTCTGGGCAATCTCTATCCCAACAAACAGGTTCGGGTTATATTGGTGAATCAAATCAAGAACTATTTGATATAAAATACGTAACCTCCTATGTTCCAAATACAGGGCCTCCAATACCAGTAAACGGTGATTTTTTTGAGGTAGAACTTAAAAATCAAATTAATAATAGAACGTCTGTTTCTGATTTTTTAAGGGACTACTATGGTTCTATAGATATATTAGATTTTAATATTTTTTCTGCAGAAATTATGAACACTTTGACCGGTGTTTTTGATTTTAGTATGGGAATAACGAGTGATGAGATGAGGGAACAGAAAAAATTTGATTTAATTATAAAAAGAATGATGGGGATCTGTACCGATCCAACAAAAAAAATAGACGTACAAGGAACTGCAAAATTATCTGAATTAGATAATATTGATGATTCTTTTTTTGAAATTTCTAATCAAGAATTAAGAAATATAGAAACACAAATTAACAATACGTTACAAGGAAATGTAGAATTTGAAGGGTGTGATGGTATTATTTTACCGGTTCCTGTTAAACAAACATTAGAAAGTTTAGATGATATTATAAAAGAAAATAAATCATCTAAAAAAATAGAAAAATTAGAACAAGCAATAGACCAAATGGCTAATACCCAAGATTGGAAAGTATTAGTACCTAAACTAGGTTTTGATATAAATTTAAAAGTTGGTATAGAAGGCAACTTAATTGTTAAATTACCTAGAATTGTTTTTAAAAGTATTTTAACCCCAAAGGTTATGTTAGGTTTATTAATTATGGTTAAAGCAATAAAAAACAAAGCAGGGGAAAAGCTTGAAGCATTATTTGACAACTTAGTTGATTTTATTAAATCTTTTAAAAAATTTACGGTAGAATTTATGAGAAAGATTACCGCAATTTTTATTGAAGAACTTTTTAAAATTATCAAAAAAAATATAAAGTTAATTGTTGAAAATATTCTTTTAGACATTATAAAAGAAGCAAAAGATAAACAACTAAAGATGTATTCGGCAATAGTATACGCACTAATACAAGTTATACAGGCATTTATAGATTTTAGAAATTGTAAAAGTGTTATTGATGAAATTCTAAAACTATTGAATTTGGGCATTTCTCAATTAAATTTAGGTTTACCAATGTTTGCGTTGGCGGGTGCTCAATTATTAAGTGGGGTATCAAGTATAAGGGCTTTTTCAAACGTTATTGAGAATTTACAAAAGCAAGGATTACCAACAGGAGACCTTCCAGATGGATCCCCAAATTTGATGAATATTGCAATGAAAGGGATGTTAGATGGGCAAAATTCTGAAATGGCTGAGAATGGAAAAGTTGAGGTTTTTATTCCACCTTTAGTTGCGACACCATTAGGTACTTTACCATCAAAAGGATCAGGAAAATTTATATGAAAAGTGAAGAAGTTATAGAAGTTTTAAAAAATTACAAAAATAAATCTAATAAAGATTTAACATCTGCCCTGCAATTTTTATATGAGGACTTTAACAATACTAAAGATTTATTGATAAAATTATCAAAACATTTAGACATTACTGAGGATTCATATAATAAACTTTTAGAAGAATACGAAAAACGAAAAGATGTCAAATAATCCATACGATTTATTACCACTTGATGCTACGCAAAATATATTTTATGGTATTTGTGTTGATAATGACGATCCTTTAATGCTCGGTAGAGTTAGAATCTACCCAACCCACCAAAACATTTCAGAGTTAATAAGGTCAGTAAATGGATTTGATGAAGAAAGTACAACGCCAAATATTAACGGGAAATGGTCTGATTTGGATCCTTTTGTTTATTTACCTCTATTACCATACTTTATAAATCAAGTCCCAAAAAAAGGAGAGTATACTACTTTATTTTATTTTAACAACAGACAACAAGTAGGTAAAAACAAATACTATATGATGAGTGTTTTTTCTCATCCTACAACAATAAAAAACGAAAACTATAGATCATCACAAACACATTTAGCAAGTGGTATAAGAAATAGTAAAAAAAACTTTCCTAATTTAAAAACGGTTGATGGGGAGCATTTGTATCCTAATACTAAGGGGGTTTTTGCGGAACCATTAGATATATCGATAAATGGTAGAGACAGTGCTGACTTAATAATTAAAGATGATGAAATTATTCTAAGAGCAGGAAAACATAAAGATTTTGTTCCAGGTCAAATACCTGATAGAAATGATGAAAGAGGGTTTTTACAACTAACAAGATTTAAAACAATTAGAAAATACGGAACACCGACAATAAGAACAAGATTAATTGATAAATCGGAACCTATAAAATTTTTGATAGAGTATGATGTATTTAATCCAGAAAACCAAGCAGACGCATTTACAGGATCAATTAATATTTTTAAAATAGAACCATTAAACGCATCTGAAGCACTTACAACGTCAATTAAATATAACAGTTCTTTAAATACTGTAACTAAATCTAAAATTAGAGTAATTAATTTCCAAGCAACTAAATTAGATGACGTAATAACACTAATAAATGAAACGCTACTTAAATTTAAAGAAGATCCGTCATCGGTATTATTAAATCCGGTAAATAAAGATACTCAGTTTCCTTTTTACTACCGACCTGAAAAAAATATCAGAGAATTAATATTCAATTTATCAGGTAGTACATTACAAACAGATTTAAACTCAATACAAAGTATGAGTAAATTAAAAAAATCAGTAAGTGTTTCTAGAAATATTACAACAGAAGGTTATGGTTTAGTTTTAGATAAAAAGGTATCTCCTCTAATCCCTTACACGCCTTCTGAAGAAGTTGTAGTACCTGTAAAAAATCAAAAGTTAGACAACACTGTTGGTTTATTAGGTGCATCTCAATTATTTTTACTTTCACATAATTCAATTATTCCAGGTAAAGGTAAAATTGATTTACAAAACACAGTCTACGGAATTGACTCAAACAAAGTTTTTGATGAAATAGAACCAAAAACTTCTTCTATGGTTAGAGGTGAAGAGTTAATGAAACTTTTAGGTTTAATGGTTGGTTTTTTAACAAGTCATGTTCACCCATATCCTGGGTTACCACCCGTACCTGTTGCTCAGGATGGTACTAGAAGTGACGAAATACTTTCAGAAATTCAACAGGCGTATGAAAAAATCTTAAATCAAAATATTCGAATTAACTGAGTATTTATATATAAATATTCATAATGTCGATACACAAGTCTTATTTTAACAAGTCTAATACTATTGTATATAATTCCTACACAAATACCGCCAGGAACCCAATTGTTGAACTTTTTTTTGGTAAAGTTGATAATATTCAAATACCTAAAGGTTTTAGTAGATATATTTTTGACATAGATTTAACATTACTACAAAATAAAATATCAGACGGAGTCATTTCAAGTGATTGTGGAGTCGGATTGACTCACACATTAAGAATGAAAAACACCTCTAGTTTTGATCAGGAATTAATTAATGACACAACTTCAACAGGAAGAAGAAGAGCTACTTCTTTTGATTTAATACTTTTTAGAATACCTAAAGTAAACAATCAACCTCAAACATGGGATACGGGTGTTGGTTATGATTATTACGATTTTACAGTAAAAATTGAAACTGATAAATCTTTCTCACAAAGGCCATCAAACTGGCATCAAAGAAATACTTTATTAAATTGGAGTACAAACGGTATTTACGATAATCAAAATTCTCAAACAGGTACAGGTGTAAATTATTCGGCAATAACTATTGTTGATACTCAACATTTTGAATTTGGTAATGAGGATATTGAATTTAATATGACAAATGAAATAAATTCAATTCTAAGCGGGAGTTTAACAGGTGTCGTTGGTTGGGGTATCGCGTTTTTACCTCAATTAGAAAACATAACGGGGTTAACAGAGAACTATTCTGTCGGGTTTTTTTCGCCTCACACACAGACTTTTTATGAACCTTATTTAGAGACTCAGTACTATGATTTAATATTAGATGATAGAAATGCATTTTATTGTGAAAACGATAATAATCTATATCTATATGTATATGAAGAAGGAGTACCAATAAATTTTGACTCTAACCCAACTGTAGACATAATAGACAGTAATGGAGATGCCGTTGCAGGATTTACTAATTTACCAACATGTTTGGTTACAGAAGGGGTTTATAAAGTAGAAGTTAATAATATGCCATGTGCGGG
>Ga0315901_10009353_pt1 | contig 11282 bp, 10 predicted proteins | sample LakEriMetagenome_10_FD_203761 | JGI IMG/M metagenome (GOLD analysis project Ga0315901, IMG submission 203761) | Freshwater fungal communities from buoy surface, Lake Erie, Ohio, United States - Buoy 2 MA116 | ecosystem: Environmental > Aquatic > Freshwater > Lake | place: USA: Lake Erie, Ohio...
ATAATCTATCATTCAAATTATATGTCAATCCCTCTATTATAGATTTATTTATAGTATCGTTTTTTCTTAAAACTGTTATATTAGTTTTAAATAAAACACCGTTTTTATCTATTTTAGCTATATTATTATATGAATAATTAAAATATAAAGATTCGTTTTTATCCAAAACCAAATTTTTTATAATAGGAAATTTTTTAGTTTTATATTTGATTGATATACTATGTTCTATTAAATTTTCATCTAAAACTTCTATAAAAGAATCATTGCTATATGTTTGATTTAATTTCTCATCTAAATTTCCATTATTAATAACATATATTTTATTCTCTGGTGAAATAACAATATTTCCAATATAACTATTTGTATATGTTTTTGTTTTTAATTTATCTGTTAAATTATTGTTAAATTTTATTAAATCACTATTTTTTCCATATATAACACCTACATATACATTATTATTTTTATCAACATCTAAACTTACAGGAACTCCATTTAATGATGATCCGCTTTTAGCTAAAGATGTGATTTTTTTCAACGTACCATTTTTATCAAATTTTAATATATGATTAGTTTTTGATAAAGTAACAAATAAATTCAAATCAAAATCTAATACTATATTATTTGGATTAAGTTTTGTAGATGGAGAAATTTTAGGGAATAAACCAAGCTCTTGTAAATTTATTGTTTTTTTAATAGTTCCGTCTGGTGATATTTTATATATTTTATCAAGTTCAATATCACAAACCCAAGCATGATATGACGGATAATTCATGGCAGCTATACAATATAATCCATTTAATGCTCCTTTATTATCAAGAGGACTGGATACATGAGGTATTGTTTTTATTTCTGTATCTATAGGTAAAGTTACAGCAGTATCCATGTTTTTGTTTTTATTAACTGTTCCTGTTATTGGAAGTTTATTTTTTTCAAATAAATCATCATAAGTATCTATTGTTTTTGAATTAAAATACTGTGGACTATTAATAATAAGATTTGTAGTATAAACGTATTGAGAAACATTTACTTTTCCGCTAATAGTGTTTAATGTCCATATATATGGATTATAATTATTTGCCTCTAAATTTGGTTCATTAAATAAAACATTTGCAGAAAATTGAATATTACTTGATTCTGATCTTTGAAAAATATTTCTATAATAACCTCCTGTTAAAAAATCTTCAGAATCTTTATACTTTATAATAGGTTCTTCTCTTTTATTTAAAAAAGAACTAACAGGAGTTTGTGTGTTAGAAAAAACTAAATTTAAAGGAATTTCTTCTTTTTCAGAAAAAGGCAAATAACGACAAAACCCACCTAAAGAATCGTATAAAGAAACAGCGTTTTCATTTATTTTGTCTGTTTCTAAAACCGCTACAGGATTTTTATAACCTAAACTTGCTATAAATGGAATATCAGATCCAGACCATTGCATTACTGGTAATGGATTACATCCATTTCTTGTAAATTTTATAATATCAGGTTCTCTCCATAAAGTAACATAAGGAATATATGTTTGTGCTGTACTGTTTGCATGACCAGGATGCAAACCGTCTATATTATTTGTTACAGTATTATTTCTTATTAAATTACTTCTTAAAGTAGCCCACAGTGTTGTATATTGTTCTTTTTTTGTTACTTGATCTTGATTGTACCAATCATCAACAAAATAAAATTTACCCTTTCCTCTTATTCCAACAGTAATTCCGTTTTTATATTCGTCTGTTAATAATCTAGACATAGTTCCATCTACCATAGGAAGTTCAAAAAAAACCTTTTTTATTTCTTCGCCATATTCGTTTATTTTTATTGGATACGGGTCTTTTGTTATTTTAACTGAATCTATTTTATTAAGAGAAGTATCTAAAAATCTCCATTCTGCTCTTAAAAACGTATATTTAGTTGGTATATCCAAAGAAGGTCTAGATCTTGAAAATTGTGCATACAAATCAACAAAATGATCTTGTTCAGATATAGGAGATGTTATTTCCACCTCAAATGGAAACTTGTTTATATGACCAGCTGGTGTTGGTGGTGGTATTTTTATAAATTTTATAGAATCATTTATATATTCTCTAATCGTTACAGTTTGTTCGTCTTCGTATTTTATGTTAGATTTAGTATATGCTAACATTTTTATTTTAAAATCACCCGATGAATCAAACGTAAAATTAGATAGTGTTGGATTATTTGATATAACACCATTACCTAAATCCCATTGAATTAATTTTAAATCTAATAAATCTTTACCAAAAAATTCTGGATCAGGTTTTAATGTAAATTTTGTTGCTCTTGCGTAGTTGGCATCAGTATCTTTTCTTACTGTTCTTGTTATTATAAACTTTTTTAATGGTATTGGTTTTACAATTATTGAAAATTTTTGTATTTCGGTTTTTGTTTTTTTGTTGCTAACATAAGTTATGGTAGCTACAATATTATATGTTCCTGTTTTTTTATATATTTTTTGTGTTGTATTTAAATTTGTTACTTTAACTTTAGTATTATCACCCCATACATAATCTATACTTGTCAAAGTAGATCCAGAAGGAAGAGTTATATTAAAACTAAATGTAGTAATATCAGGAAACCCTTTAAGAGATTCTACATAATTAGAAGTTACTGTAATCATATATTAAAATTGAATAGCTTCTTGTGCTATGTTATTATTAAAAATTTGTATTTGAGATGCTATATTTGGTAAAGAATTAAATACAGGAAATTTAAATTCATCTAATAAAATATTTTGAGTATATACCTTTCTATCATTTTCTGGATAATAATAATTCCATCCCAACAAACTAATACCATCTGTATATTGTTGTGTTCTTGTGTTAAATGTTTTAATTTCAGCTACATCATCTAAAGATAATATATCTGTTGTTATTTTGTTAATATCAACAAACATACCTAATTTACTATTTTGATGAGAAAATTGATTATTAAAAATATCTACTATTTTATTTGTTATATATGAATCAGAATTTATAGATGTTTTAGATTTTATAACACGCAAAATAGTAGGATCTAAATCCGAAAGTGTTAAAGTTGAACCAGCTGCGGGTGGTACATAAAAATCAAACATCATATACACAGGATCTATTGCAACCACTTCTGTTGTTATAATTTTTAAAGGATTAATACCGTTTAAAATTAATTCTTTTTGCGGAGGATTTAGAAAAATTTGATTAGGTGTTTTAGGAACACCACACATATATAAATTGTTAAAATTACATGAATTTGAAAATTTAATCTGATTATACATTATATTAATTTCTTTATGTGGATTCTTAAGTCCAATATCATAAAGATATTTCATATATTTCATTAAATAATCATTATTATTTAAAATTTTAACATCTCTTATTATATCAGAATAATTGTTCTTTATATAATTTTCATAATCATCTTTAGTAGAAAGCCTGTATTGCGCCCTGAATGACTGTGGTGCATTTCTTCTTATTTCATCTACCGTTTCTTCTCCTTTAAAATCAGTTGCTGGATATGAATTATTAACAAAAACATTAGATAACTGAAAAGAATCTAAATAATTTGCATTTATTGAATTAGTATCATCTAATATTTTAGGATATATTAAAGAATTATATCTTACAATAAAAGAATTAGATAATCCACCAGCACCCAAAATAGGTTCATCTGGATCTACTTTTAGATAAAAAATAACAACCTGATCTCCGGTATTTAATTTTTTTCCATTAATGTCATTTCCAAAAATTATTTCATATCTTTTATTTTCATTATATCTTATTTCATAAACAGTTTCATTTGCAGTATGCAAATATAATTCATTAACAGACGTATATTTTATCCATTCATTACTTAAGTAATCTTTTACATAAACATCAATACTATAATGATCTATAAATATATTTTCATCCAATGTTAAATATACAACTTCATTATCATACCCTTTTGCTGTATATAAAGGATATTCTTGAAAAGAACCTTGCTTCAATAAAACCCTATCATTAATAGATCTTATTTGTTCAGAAACGCCATCTGTTAATTTTGTGAAGAAAACATCAGAAGTAAATGAATATGAAACACCGTTTATAGTTACATAACTATATCTAGGTATAGTATAATTATTTGATAAAATATTCGGTCCGGCTGTTATTCTTATTGGAACAGTAGACGACGTTTTACCTACTGGTTTATAATTTAAAAGTTTTACTATTCTATTCATGTTTTCATAAAGCTGTGCTTCTGAAAACATACTTTCTGATGATGTTTTATTTAAATAAAACATCAAATTACCAAAAACTAAACTAATAACATCTATTACTGCTGCTAAATTAGATCCTTGGTAGTTTTGATCGGTAAAAACTCCACCTTTATTTAGTCTATCTATAATTAATGATTTTAAACTTAAAGCATCAAAATTTAAGTAAGAATTTTTATCTATTATTGTTTGGTTCATATATATTTTAATATTTATTTTGCTTTTAATAAAAAGTCTGTACTAAATTTTTTATTTATTTTTGGTATTTCATAAAAAACCATAATTCCATAAGAATTATCATCAAAATTTACATTAACTTTTATCTTTATTATATTTATTCTTGGTTCTTGGGTAGCTAAGTCTTCTAGTATTCTTCTTCCTATATAATTCCCTCTTTCTGTTGAAAGTGGTTCGAATAAATAACTATCCAAATCCATACCAAAATCAGGATCTAATACTTTTTCTCCTTTTTTTGTATATATACAGTTTTTTATTGCATTTTTAATAGCATTTTCGTTTATATCTACTTTTATATCATTACTGATAAATTGTTTTGACTGTATATTACCAGAACTACTCATAGTTAAATCTAGATGTAGATCACTATATACAACATTATCAAAAGTTTCCTCAGACACTTTTTTTGTTGGAGAATTATTTTGTTTGGGTCTTATTAAATTATCTAGTCGAACTGTAGCCATGTTAGGATAAATATATTTATAAATATTTTAATAATAATATGACAAAATATAATTCCTTTAATTTAATATACGAAAAAGCATTTGCTAAATATGCAAATGGTGGAGCATTTAGAGAAAATACACCAGTAAAGATAAAAGATAGTTATTTTTCTTCTCCTTACTTTAAACAAAGATATGCAGGGGATAAGGTATTTTCTGATTGGTTGACAAATTTAGTTAAATTAGGAATTTTCTTTTTTATACACAAGGTTCATGCAGATGGAACTATGATGGATAGACAAGATGCAAACGATTATGCTGGTTCTAATAATCTTTATTTGACAGTTAAAACAGATCCACGTAATCCATCATATCCAACAGAATTCAGCGAATTTCAGGTTCCAGCTGATTTTAAGTTTTTAGAAGTATTAGACTTTGGTCCTAATCTTCCACCAGTACAGGGGGTTCCTAACAAATACGAACAACCAATGACTGATTACACTCCACAAGAAGCACCTAGTTTTATCAATATAGGTAATTCTCCAAAAGATAATTCTTTAACAAAGAAGAATATCAATATAAAAATTAAAAAATAATTTTATCTATTGATAGTATTTTCTATAGAATTTATACAACAATAGAAATTTATTTCGTGATCTAGTACGAAATTATCTTTGTACATATATTCTCCTATATCTATAAGAATTAACTTTTTAATATTTTCTTTTATGTTAGATTCATAAAATATTTCAAATAAAGACTTTAATAAAGACTGATAATTATTATTAAATAAACTTTCGTTTTCTATAACGTACTTCCTAATAGAAAGTGAAGATTCTCCATTAAGAATCTTACTATATAAAGAATCAGAAAAATTAGATATATTATCAGATTCTAATATATTTAATTTTCCAGAAACAGAAAATAACTGAAGATCATTTATAATTCTTCTTATATCTGGAAATCTTTTATGTATAAAAGAACTTATTTTCTTCTTTTCATCATCTGTTATTTCTATTTTTTCTTTTACTAAAATAGAAATACTTCTTTTTATAACATCATCAACAGAAGTCTTTAATTCAAAAGAAACACATCTAGATTTAAGAGGTTCTATTATTTTAGAAATATAGTTTCCAGTAAGAATAAACCTTGTTGTGTTATGGTATTCCTCCATAACATTTCTAAGAACTCTTTGACTTTCTGGTGAAAGACCATCAGCCTCGTCTAAAACAACTACCTTTTTAAGTCCATCTATAGATCTAACCTGTGCAAAAGAAACTACTTTATTTCTAATGGTATCAACACCACATTCATCACTTGCGTTTATATAGATGTATTGACACTTCAATACATCATTTATTAAAACCTTAGCTAAGGTAGTTTTTCCTGTTCCTGCGTTTCCAAAAAATAAAAGGTTTGGTATATCATCTGTTATTGAATTAAAATAATTTCTTTCATTTTCTGTTAAAAGAACATCAGATAAAGAAGTCGGTCTATATTTTTCTACCCACAGATCGTTATAGTGAGATATTTTCATATTCAACAAATATATGCTTTTTTTGTTTGTTTGTCCATTAAAAAATAAAAAGTATCAAAGAAAAATATAGAAGGCAGAGTAAGTATATATAATTCAATGGCTATGGATAATTCTAGCGAAATAGATTCAATTATAGATCAACTAAAAAACGATTCAGTAGAAAATACAAATATAAAACCTGTACAAAAACAACAATCGTTGGGTTTAAATGATGATAATGTAAATGATTATGTTTATAATAAAACAGCAGAAGTTATAGAATCTGGACTTGATGCTATTAATAACTTAAAAGATGCTGTTTTAACAGGACAAGACCCAAAGGAGATATCAGCCCTTGCACAGCTTATAGGAGCTACTACAAAGGCTATTGATGGTCTTAATAAGATCAATCTACAGATAAAGCAACACAAGAACAATATTGAGGTAGCTAAATTAGAAGCAGATGGTTTAAAGAAACAACCAACACAGACAACAAATGTTATTGCAATAGCATCCAGAGAAGATGTTATGAAAAGACTATTTGATAAAGAGTCTCCAAGAGAAAAGGTTCAATTAATAGAAGATACTATTATAGATTCTTAAATCTATTCTAAGCTATAAGATTTTCTATATTTGTTTTCAGGATACTTCTTTCTGAAATCTGGATCATTAATCATTTGAGCATATGATTTTTTGGCAGCACCATGATTTACTAATTGTTTTATTTCTGAAACAGTTTTACCTCTTAATTCTTCTGGATCGTATGAATTTACTTCTGCTCCATCTTCATCTTCAAAATAAGGTGGGGGATTTTGTTTTCCAAAATTAGTTAAACCGCCTCTATAAAAAGAACCATCAACAGGAACATTATCTTCATTTTCTTCTAAAGACCCATAAGTTGCATTTGGAATGATAATACTTGTTTTATATGGTCTTCCTAAAGAATCGAAATAGAATACAGTAGCTTTATCCTTTGCTTTTTCTTTTAATCCTGAAATAAATTCTGACTTGTCTCTTCTAGAAAGAGGTTTAACTGTTTCTATTTTTGATCTTGCTATATTTTCTCTTTCTTGTTCAGAATCACCTTCTATAGATACTTTCTCTAATTCAAGATAGATAGAAGAATATAATTTATGCCATTTAGCAGAATTCATAAAAAATTTTACGAACTGCTTTTGATCAATTTCACCTTTATTTTTAGCATCATTTAATTCACTAAGAATATTTGCTTTAAATTGTTGTATATTCTGAGTCTTTAATAAAGAAGGATCATGAAATTTTGTAGAAGTAGTTGATAACAAGGCTCTATACAATTCTGGTTTTGTTTTTTGTATTTTTGAAATAGCTTTATCAGAAACACCTTTTATAATATTGAACATATCTAATGCTTTTTCATAATCATCATTATTATCTTGTTGAATTGATTTTTTTAATAAAGAAAATTCTGATGGTTTTAATTTTACAACAGACGCATCCAATGCTTCATCAGATTCCAATGATTGTCTAGCATATCCTGGTTGTAATTCTGATAAAGAAGATTTCTTTGGTACTTTACTAGTTGCTTCTGATATAATTTTGTTATAAAACCCATTAAATAAATTCATATGATATATTTATCATAATATTTACCAAAACAAATTATGTTTTTCTGCTAAATCCACAAATCCTTCTTTTATTAAATAATCTTTTACCTTATCAAAGAAATTTTTATTTTTATTTTTATTTTTGGATTTTAATTTTATTACAAAATCTGACATACTCGTATGTTCAATTATACAATCTACTTCTACTCCCGTATAAGAAAATTTCATTTTAAACGGCCCTTTTGGATTTTTTATTTTTGAAATAAATTTCTTTTTGTCCATAAATTAACTTATTATTATTTTTAATTTAAGTCAATAAAAATATTTAATGACAATAAAAAACCCACAGAATTTCTTCTGTGGGTTTTTTTGTGAGGGCTTTCGATCTCTTAGAGATAGAGGCGACCAACTGATTGAGCAACGTTTTCGGAACCAAGTCCTTTAACGATGATGCAGTGATAGTATAGACTTGCACCGAAGATATGATCGACTACGCCGTAACGGGTCATAAGACCAACTCTTGGAGAGAAGTCATTAGGACCAATTGTGCGTTGAATCATAACTGGGATGTAAGGACAATATACAATACCGGTATCATAGTATTCGGCACCTTTGTAACCTAAAAGTGCATACTCAATAGCATCGTTTGCGCTTCTTGTTCCAGCTAATAGTTGAGCTTCTGTACGAGTATCTCTGTAGATAGCGAAACGACCACCGAGATTACCAACCTTGGCAATGCCTGTAGGTTGAGTATTAACGTTGCCGTTTACTGGCATCCATTGAAACTCTGGTAACATCTCAAGAATAGTGCAGACGCGAGGAGTTGCAACGATGAAGTTGGCAGAACCACGGCGGTTGCGGATTGCGATGCGGTTAGCCTCGACAATAATCTTGCTGTAGAAGTCACGATTGCGTTCGCCGAGCCAACGGGCATCAGCGGAAGCAGCGTACCAGAAACTATATCCATTACCTTTACCTGCATTGAGTGAAATCTGAACCATTCTCATGATCATTTCACGGTCGATTTCGGCCTGAATTTCATACGACATAGCGTTTGTTAATTCAGAATCAACATCAAGACCATTCATGTTCTTCATATCTTGCTCAAGTTCAACAGACCAACGAGCAGCTAAACGACGAGTTTTAGCTTCAACGGCAGTTTTTGCGAACTCAAGTGATACTTGAGGAATGTTTCCAGTTAACTCAAACTGGCTTAAGAGTGCAGCAACACCTTGATCTTCTCCAACGACTGTGAAATCGCTGTTTCCGCTCAAGAATGCAGCACTAGTACCAGTAAAGCGGGTATCAAGAGTTTGATAACCGAGTTCACCACCGTCATTTTGGCGAGGAACGCCATCATTTCCAGCGGTACGTGGTCCAAGTGTGCTGTAACCATCAACACCTGTTCCACCTAAACTTGCGGTTTCATACTTATAACGCATAGCGAATGCCAAACCAACTGGACCAGCCATCGGCTGAACACCAACGATCTCGTTAGTGATAAGCTCAGGGAATGTACGACGAACCATAGGGATTAATACCTTTGGAAGTCTTGCATCACCAGTTGCATAACTATCACTGTTAGAAAGACCAGTCTGACCAGGAGCAGAACCACCGTAAACACCAGCGATACCGCTTTGATTACCGGATTCTTCAATGCACCAACGTTCTTGGTTTTCCATGAGGATAGCAGTAGATAAACGAGTGTGATCGTCTTCTAGTGGTTTTACTCGATCTGAACTATAGTTCAAAACGGGTGCCCATTTTTCCAATAACATGTCAGCACGACCTTTGTCGATGAAGCCTGTTGAGGGTTTGATTGTATTCATATGTTTTATTATTTACCTTTCTTTTTGGATTTTGTTTTTCTAGAAAAGAACCATTCTCTTCTACAACTTAAAATTTTTTATGATCTTCTTAATTCTGTTAAGTAATCAGTTACTGGGTTGAAATCATTATTATTTGATTTATCTGTTGATTCTGAAATTACAACAGAAGGAACCTTTACATCTTTTGAAAAAGATTTTGTTTTTGCTTGTTCAGCCAAAACAGTTCTTTCAGCTGAATCTTCTTTTTCAAACATTTCAATTACATAATTGAAATTTTCTTCAATATATGAAGGAGATTTATCAGATAAAATCTTTTTTAGATATTCCTTTTTAGAGGAAGCCATTCCTGTGGTCTTTTTTTCTAATAAAAGAGCGGAATTTAAATTTTCTAATTGTAATGAAATTTTAGCATTTTCATTATAAGATTCATTCAATTTTTCTTGGAGATCATTGATCTGATCATTACCCTTTTTCAAAACGGTTTTAACATTCTCGTTTAAAGTTTCTGGGTCAATTGATAAAATATCTTTAATTTTTTGTAATTGAACCTTAGCATGTGTATTAGCAACAGCTTCCTCTAATTGTTGAGAAGGTAAATTCTTTTCTAGATAAAGATCTAGGTAATTGCTCATTTCAGAAATGATCTTATCAGTAAATGATTCAGCTTTTTCGTTTAGAGCATTTGTGTAAAACTCGGAAATTTCTTCTAATTTAGAAGTATGGTTTTCATTGATGGCATCTACAACTTCTTTTAATTTATTGCAATGATCCAAATCAAGAGCTTCGATTAGATTTTCTAATTTAGAAGCATGGTCTTGATCTTGCTTTAACAAAGCTCCTTCTAATTCTAGAGAAAGCTTGGTTTGAACTTTTTCGTTTACTGCTGTTTCAAATGCTTCGGCTATTGCATTTGCAGTTTCTTCGTTTAATACACTTTGATCTAGTGTTTTTAAAATCGTTGAGATATCCATATTATATATTTTTATTTACCTTTCTTTGATACATTTTTATTGTTTTTTTTGCAATCACTGCATTGTTTTTTATCTTTTTTGCAATCATCACAGCAATAATCTTTATCTTTAATAATTTTTTTTACTTTTTGTTTTACCTTTTCGGTTAAAATATCCTTTAATAGTGAATCTGCTTGTGAATAGTTTTTTTCACAAATAGCAGTAATGAATTTTGAAATAGAATTTCTCATATATTTATTTACAATGTTTTTAGTGCATTAATGAATGCAATCACTTGTTCCTTCAAATAAACATTTTTATTATTCTTTGGAAGGTTACTTATATTTTTTTCAAATTTTTCAAATAAAGGTTCAAACTGACCATTATCTTGTAATATCCATTGTTTTGATTCTAAAATTCCATTAACAAATGCAGTAGGAACAGAAGGATCAGCAACAACATCAACAGCAACTAATCTAAAATC
>Ga0315901_10009354_pt1 | contig 11281 bp, 3 predicted proteins | sample LakEriMetagenome_10_FD_203761 | JGI IMG/M metagenome (GOLD analysis project Ga0315901, IMG submission 203761) | Freshwater fungal communities from buoy surface, Lake Erie, Ohio, United States - Buoy 2 MA116 | ecosystem: Environmental > Aquatic > Freshwater > Lake | place: USA: Lake Erie, Ohio...
CTCTCCGATCAACTCCACGTGCCGGTGGCCGCCGGAATCCGGACGGCTCCGACCTATTCCACCGCGTGAGCGGGAACGTGATCGGACAGCGGATGCCGCCGCTTGAATCGGATTCCGTGGACCGGCCCTTCGTCGCGCTGCTGCGGGAGTGGATCGACGGGTTGCCGCGGCAGGAGACGGCGCCGCCGGTGGCGCTTGCGGCCGAGCTCGAGGAAGATGGGCGGCTGCTCGTGCGCTTCAATGAGGCGGTGCGTGCGGGCGACGGCGCGGGCGGGGCGGAACGCGCGGCGGCGTACCGGTTGAGCGGGGCCGAGGTCCTCGCGGCCACCCTCGCCACCGATCGCCGCACGGTGACACTGCGGACATCGCCTTTGGCGGCGGGAAGGCTGCCGGTGCTGCGGGTCGAGGGAGTGGCGGACCGCGCGGACACGCCAAACCTCTCCCAGGCGCAGGAGGTCCCCGTCACCCGCGCCCCCGCCCGCCTGAGTGCCAACCCCTGAGGCTTTAACGGCTCCGGTGCGGCGACGGGATGAAGCTCCGCGGCTGCTTCAGCGCGAGGGTGCGGCCCAGCGTCGTTCCTGCGTGACGTCGACCCGGACCAGCGTGTCGTTGGCGGCTCCGGGCACTCCGCGGAGCGAGCCTGCGGCGACGGCGGCCTCGAGCGCCGCCCGGAGGCGGCGGACCACCGCGGGGTTACTCGCCGCCACATCCGTGGTCTCGGCGCGGTCGGCCTCCAGATTGTAGAGCTCCTGGATCCGCGGCTGGCCGCGGGACTTCGCCAGCGTGCCCTGGTTGCGGAGGACAAGTTTCCAGGGCCCCTCGCGGTAGGCGAACTCACCGGGATTCGAATGGTTGATGAGCGCCCGGCGCGGGGGCGTGGCGGGTGGACGACCGAGCAGGGCGCCCGCGAAGCTGAAGCTGTCCTCGGCCGCCGCGGCGGGCAGGGGCGCACCGGCCAGCTCCGCGACCGTCGCGAAGAGATCAGTGAGGCACACCGGCTGCGCGTGGGTCGCGCCGGCGGCCACGCGCCCGGACCAGCGTGCGACCAGCGGGACCCGGTGTCCGCCCTCCCAGACGTCGCCCTTGCGGCCGCGGAACGGTCCGCTCGGCTGGTGGCCCGCGGCCACGAGCTCCTTCCAGCCGGTGTAGCCGGAGTGCCCGTTGTCCGCGGAGAAGAGCACGAGCGTGTCGGGGCCCGCGCCGGCCTCGTCGATCGCGCGCACCACCTCGCCCACGGCCCAGTCGGTCTCCATGATGAAATCCGCCACCGGCGCGATGCCGCTCCGGCCGCGCCACGCCGCAGAGGGGGAGACCGGCTCGTGCGGGGAGGTGAGCGGCAGATAAAGGAAGAAGGGCCGGCCCTCCCGCGCGCGCGCCCGCACGTGCGCCACGGCGCGCCGGGTGAGTTCGGGCAGGATCTCGTCGAAACGCCAGCCGGGGGCGGCCGGGTTCTCGGCGAACGCGCGCGGCAGCACGACGCCCTGCGCGGCGTCGACGGCGTAGCGGCCGGTGGGCGGGATCACGATGCGGTCGTCCTCGATGAAGGTGAACGGGGGGAAATTGGGGACATCGGGACCGAAGTAGTGGTCGAAGCCGCGGGTCACGGGCCCCGCCCCGATCGGGCGGCTGAAGTCCCAGCTGAGGTGGCGCTGGCCGTTCTGTTCGTCAGTCATCCGGCCGGGCTGGGGACCGGGCCACTCCCAGCCCAGATGCCACTTGCCGATGCACGCGGTGGCGTAGCCCCGGGTCCGGAGGAAGGAGGCGACCGTCGGGCGCTCCGCGGCGATGAGCGGCGGCTCGTAGACCGCAAGCACCCACTCCTGCAGGCGCGTGCGCCAGGCATAGCGGCCCGTGAGGAGCGCGTAGCGGGTCGGCGTGCAGACCGCGGAGGCGCTGTGGGCATCCGTGAAGCTCATCCCCTCCCGCACGAGCCGGTCGAGCGCGGGGGTGGCGATCTTGTTGTCCGGGTAGTGGGCGCGGACGTTCCCCACCCCGAAATCGTCCGCGAGGATCACCACGACGTTCGGCGGGCGGGCGGCAGCCACGGCCGGCCAGGGCGGCAGGAGGGATATGGCTAGGGCGAGCCAGACGGCGCCGCGGGGTGACGGGAAGCGCATGGCGCAGCGTCGCGACGCCCGCGGCACCAAGTCAACCCCGCCGGGAAAAACGCCTCGCCTCGCCGGGCTGTTTCCCGCACCACCGTGACACCCCGCCGAACCCGGCGCCACCCCACCCCGATGAGAAGGTTCCTGCTGCTCGCCGCGCTGCTTGCGGCCGGCCCGCTGTACGCCTCCGTTCCGCCCGCCGGCGGCGGAGCGCTCGAGGGCCGCGTCTTCAACCGCGCCACCGGCGCCAACCTCGAGCTCGCCCGCGTGACCGTCGAGGGCACCGCCCTCGAGACGTTCAGCGACGCCGCCGGCCAGTTCCGCCTCGGCGGCATCCCCGCCGGCGAACGGCGCGTCCGCGTCTTCTACACCGGCCTCGGCGCCTCGACGCATCCCGTCACGATCACGGCGGGCGTGACGCTCACGCGCGAGTTCGCCCTCGGGGCGGGCGGGACCGCGGGCGACGGGCCCGTGCGGCTGGCCGAGTTCGTCGTCGGCGACTCGCGCGAGATGAGCGGCACCGCGATTGCGATCAACGAGCAGCGCTTCGCGCCCAACGTGCGGAACGTGGTCTCGGTGGACGAGTTCGGCGACTCGCCGGACGGCAACGTGGCCGAGTTTCTGAAATTCCTGCCGGGAGTGACGATGAACAGCGCGCGCGAGATCTCCCTCGACGGCGTGCCCTCGGCCTACGTGCCCGTCACCATCGGTGGCTTCAGCGTGGCGAGTCCGATCGGCAGCGGCGGGGACGGCGGCACGGGGCGGAGCAACTCGATGGACGTCTTCACGACCAGCAACCTCTCGCGCATCGAGGTGTCGTTCTCGCCCACGCCCGAGTCGGAGGGCGCGGCGCTGGCCGGCTCGGTGAATCTCGTGCCGCGCAGCGCGTTCGAGCGCTCCCGGCCCGCCTTCCAGGCGAGCGCCTTTGTCTCGCTGCTCAACAACGGGCGCGACCTGCACCGCGACTCCCCCTTCCGCAAGGTGCACCCGGGGCTCGATTTCTCGTGGGTCGTGCCCGTGAACAAGCGCTTCGGCTTCACCCTCTCCGGCGGCGGCTCGGTGCGGATGACGGACACGCCCGTCATCCAGAACGTCTGGCGCGGCGGGGGCACGGCCACCAACGGGAGCGCCTACCCGCACACTCCCGTGGGCCAGCCCTACCTCTCAGCACACGTGGCGCAGGCCACCGGCCGGAAGGCGGCGCGCGACTCCCTCGCGGCCACGGTCGACCTGCGGCTCTCCCCGCGCGACCGCCTCGCGCTCGGGCTGCAGTACTCCTCCTTCGACGTCGTGCTCGACCACGTGACGCTCACGTGGGACGTGGGCCGCGTCCTCCCCGGCCAGTTCTCCCCCACCGCGGTGCGGGGCGCCGCCGGCCAGGGGTTCGTCCAGCTGGGCACGACCAGCAGCCTCCGGGAGAACTGGAGCTACCTGCCCTCGCTCACTTGGCGGCACGACGGACCCGCGTGGAAGGCCGAGGCGGGGGTGGCCTACGCCCGGGCGCTCAACCGCACCCGCAATATCCAGGACGGCCTCTTCGGCACCACCACCGCCCGCCGCGGCAACGTCACGGTCGCGTTCGAAGACGTCGGTTATCTCCGCCCGGGACGCGTGACCGTGACCGACGGCGTGACCGGCCAGCCGCTCGATCCGTTCGCGGTCGGCAATTACGTGGTGACGGCCGCCAACGGCTCGATGCGGGCGACGGACGACACGCGCCGGAGCCTGTACGCGAACGCCCGGCGGGACCTGACGTGGCCGGTGCCGTTCACGCTGAAGTCCGGCCTCGACATCCGGCAGGTGGTGCGGGACGGCCGGGGCTTCAGCGCCGCGTACACCTACCTCGGACCCGACGGGGTCGCCAGCACCACGACCGCCGGGAGCGACGACCTCGCCCTGCCGTTCGCCAACCCGACGCACGGGCGGCGCATCTTCGTCAACGGCTTCCCGCGCATCCACGGCATCTCCAGCGGCGCGCTGGCCGACCGGCTCGCCACCAATCCAGCGCACTTCGGCGCGCCCAGCGCCAACACGCTTTACCGCTCCGAGGTCAGCCTTTCCCAGGTGGCGGAGGAGCTCGTTTCCGCCGCCTACGGGCGCGCCGACGTCGCGCTGTTCGGGAACCGCCTACGGCTCGTGGGCGGCGTGCGCGCCGAGCAGACGAACATCCGCGCCGCGGGTCCGCTCAATGATCCGACCCGCAACTTCCGGCGGGACGTCGGGGGGCGCGTGATCGACGGCAACCCCGCCCAGCCGGGCATCCAGCCCTTGCCGCTCGTGCCGGCCACGGACGCGCTCGGCGTCTCGCGGCTCACGTACCTCGACCGCGGCGGCCGGGCGGAAAAGGAGTACCTGCGCCTGTTCCCCAGCCTGAACGCGAGCTGGAACGTGAGCGAGAACCTCATCGCGCGCGCGGCGACCTACACCTCCATCGGGCGCCCCGACTTCAACCAGTACTCCGGGGGCGTCACGCTGCCCGACACCGAGCAGCCGCCCTCCAACGCCAACCGGATCTCGGTGAACAACGCCGCCATCCGGCCGTGGCGCGCGCGCACGGTGAACGTGCGCCTAGAGTATTACTTCGCGGGCCTCGGGCAGTTCTCGGTCGGGGCGTTCCGCCGCGAGTTCCGCGATTTCTTCGCCGCGGACGCCTTCCGCCCGGACGCGGCCTTCCTCGCCACCTACGGCCTGGATCCGGAGGTTTACGGCGGCTACGACGTGGCCACGCAGCGCAACCTCACCACCCGGGTGCGGATGCAGGGCCTGACCGCCAACTACAAGCAGGCCCTGACCTTCCTGCCGCACTGGGCCCGGGGCGTGCAGGTCTTCGGCAACCTCAGCGCGCAGCGCGCCCTTGGTGAGGCGACCGCGAACTTCGCGGGCTTCATTCCGCGGAGCGCAAGCTGGGGCGCGAGCCTGACCCGCGAGCGGGTCACCGTGCACCTCAACTGGAACCACCGGAGCCGCGCCCGCCGGGGCGCCGTCGCGGCCGGGGCGAGCATCGAACCCGAAACCTACCAGTGGGGAAACACCCGGCGGGTCACGGACCTGATCGTCGAGTACCGGGTGACGCGGCGGGTCGCGGTCTTCGCGAACCTCCGCAACCTGACCCACGCCTACGACGAGCTCGAGATCGCCGGCCCGAACACCCCTGTCGTGGCACGCCTGCGCCAGGTCGTCGCCGACTTCGGCTCCCTGTGGACCATCGGGGTGAAGGGGAATTTCTGAGTTCCAGCCCTCAAAAAACCTCCACCACCGAGACCCGCTGCGAATCGGTCCGGATGCCGATCAGTTTGCACTGGATGGACTCCTGCGGAAGGCCCGTCAGCCGCGCCACCGCCTCGCGGTAGGCCGTCATCTGCCCCAGGTAGCGCTCGCGCAGGGCGTCGTCACTCGCCCCGTGCGCCGTCTTGTAGTCAATGATCACCGCACTCCGTCCGGGCGCGAGGCAGACCCGGTCGAACACGGCGGGCACGATCTCCGTCTGCCCCTCCGGCGACGTCTGGTGGATCGCCGCCTTGCGCTCGACCCACAGCAGCCTGCCGTCGAGTTCCCCGACGAGCACGCGGCGGATCGCCGGATCGGCCAGGCACGCCCGGATGCGTTCGAGCGCCTGCGCGTGGACCTCCTCCTGCCCGGCGGGCACGGGGAGGGCGTCGAGCTCGCGCAGGAAGGCATCCGCGTCCCGCCCAAGCCGGGCAAACAAAGTGTGCAGGTAGGTGCCGAAGACTTTGCCCCGCAGCTCGGAGGTCTGCGGGGCCCACGGGGCGTCCCCGGTGGGCTGGTGGGCGGACGGTTGCCGCCGCCGGGGCCGCACCACGGCCGCGAATTCGCCCCACCCCGGCCCCGCGGGTTCCGGCGGCGCCGGCGCCTGCGACTTGGCCTCCTCCTCCAACGCCTGTGTCCAGCTCAGGTCGTCCGGGGCCGAGCCGTCCGTCCAAGCCACCTCCGGCGTCGGGTCATCCGGGTCCAGGGCCACGGGGTTGCGCCAGCCGCGGGTGGTCCGCGCCAGGCCCGACTCGAGAAAGCGGGCGAAGTCGTGGCTGCCCTCGTTGTCGGCACTCTCGAAGTGCGTGGCCTTGTCCACCTTCAGGCGATCGGGCGCCAGCCGGTCCGAAATCAGCACGAGGCGGAACTTCGCCCGCGTCATCCCCACGTAGAGCCGGCACAGGCTGCCGTAGGCCGCTTCCGCGCGGATGGACTCGAGCGACTCCCGCAACACGGGGACGTGCTCCGCGAGTGCGGCATTCATCCCGGCGAGGATCCAGTCGGGCCGGAACAGGCGTTCATCGTAGACGCCACCCGGGGCCGTCCCGGACCGTTTCTGTACCATCGCCGGTGTCTGGTGGAGCAGTCCGCCGCCCACATAGGCCATCGGCCGCCCCCCGTTGTTCAGACAGGGCAGGTACACGATCCCGTACTCCAGTCCCTTCGAGCGGTGGATGGTGATGACCTGGACGGAATTGACCATCGCCTGCTCCCGCAGGTGCGTGCCGTCCGCGTAGGCGATGAAGTCGACCAGGTCCCTGCGTCCAGTCGTGTCATAATCCGCCGCCACGGCCCGCAGCTGCCGCAATCGTTTCTCCAAAAAGGCATTCATCCCCGCTGGCGCCACCGAACCGACGAGCCAGTCGGCCACGGCCTCCGCGCCCCGTGCGGCGAAGAGTTCGGCAATCCGCCGGGTCACCTTGCTCCATTCCGGCTCGCCGTTCGCGTCCGCCACCAGGCGGCGGGCGGCCGGCGACATCCAGGCGAGGCCCTTGGCCACGGCGTCCTCCGGATGCGCCGTCGCCTCGATCAGCGCGAAAAGCCCCGCGGTCAGCGGGTTGTCCCGCACCACGGCCACCGCGGCCTCGTCCGTGGCCTCCACGTCCCGGCGCCGGAGCGTCTCGGCAATCTTCCGGGCGTGGTCGTTGCTCGAGACCAGCACCGCGCAGGTGACGCCCGGGCGCAGGCCGCGCGGCATCCCCGAGGCGGCCACCGCCAGCACCCCGCTGCGCTCCAGATCGCCCGCGATCCACGCCGCGTGGCGCTCCGGCGCTCCCGTGTCCTCCGCGTCCGCCTCGGCGCCGTCCTCCTCCCCCTCCCCCGAGGATCGGCCAAGGCGAACCCACTCCGACCGCCCGACCTGGGGGGCCTTCTGGTGCGCCCGCTGCTCCGAGAAGGCATCGTCCCATTCCCTCGCCGCCAACGGGGAGAAGAACCGGCCCAGGCCCCGGTCCGTGAGCTTTTCCAGCAGCGCGTTGACCATCGTCAGCACCTGGGGCGAACAGCGCCGCGTCTCGTTCATCCCCGCGCTCACGCCATTCGCCCGGATCATCGCGTCGACGCGCAGCAGCAGCTCGCGGTTGCCCTGGCGCCACTCGTAAAGGGACTGCTTGGAGTCCCCGACCACGAACACGCTCCGGTCCTCCGCCGGCGCGGCCACGATCTCGTCCAGGTTCCGGCGCAGCACGTCGTACTGCCGGGTGCTGGTGTCCTGGAACTCGTCGAGTAGCCAATGCTTCACCCTAGTATCGAGCCGGAAGTGGATCTCGTCGAGCGCCGCGGCCACGTCCTCCCGGCGCTCCAACGGCGCCAGCCACTCGTTCAGCAGGAACCCGTAATCCGCGAAGCTCAGGCGACCCTTGCGGCGAACCTCGGTGTCATAGGCCCGCTCAAAAGCCGTCAGGCAAGCGTGCAGGGCCTTCGTTCGCCGCACCGCCTTCCGCACGGCGAGGCTGATCAGCGCCTGCACCACCCGCCGCGCCGCCGCCACCTCGGCCTCGTCCAGACGGACCGCCTTGCCGTGGTAGCGGACTTCCAGCTCCGTGCAGGTCGGCGCCAGCGCCGGGGCGTAGCGCGCGAGGAATGCCGGGAGCTTGCGCGAGTCGACGTCGGCCATCCTGCGCAGACCGGTGAATTGCTTGAAATGCCCGACCAACTGATCCCGCCGAGTGGTCCCACCCGTCTTGGCCTCCGGATAGGTGCTCAACCTGGCCACGACCAGCGCCACGTCGCCAGGGTCGGACTGGGCTCCCTCGCGCAGATCCAACCACGGCAGCCGGCTGGCCCCCGGCCAGATGGAATCCGGCGCCCCCCACCGGGCCTCATCGCGGGCCAACGTCAGGAACTCGTGGTAGGAGCGCGCCATCTCCAGCAGGGTCTGCGTCGGGTTCCCTTTCGCCTGCCCGTCATCGTAGTCCCTCAGTTGCCCTACCAACTGCGCCAATGGGGCCGTCGCGCCAAGTTCGGCGAGCATCGCGCGCAGCGCCCCTTCCGCCAGGGCGGGCGCCTCCTGCTCGGGCACCGTGACCGGCCGGCTCGTCTCCAGCCCCAGGTCCAGCGCGAACTGGTTCACCAAGCGCCGAAAGAAACCGTCCAGCGTGCCGAGCACGAGCCGGTCCGACGACAGGACGAGCTCGCGCAGCTTCGCCGCGAAGGCGGCCGGCGGGAAGCGCGCCGGATCGAGCACCAGCGGGTTGTCCCGGTCCACCGGGCTGGGCTGTTCCGCGGGATGCACCCCGCAGATCGCCCGCCACTTGTCCTCCTCCGTCGCCGCCTCCTTCAGGCGCTGCAGCGCGCGCAGGTAGAATTCCCCCGCGGCCGCCCGGGTGAACGTCAGCGCGATGATCTCCTCCGGCCTGTACCCGAGCATCAGCAGCCGGGCGATGCGCACGGAAAGCTGGTAGGTCTTGCCGGTGCCGGCGGAGGCCAGAATGGAGAAGTTGCGCCCTGCCGGGCCGGAGCGGGGGGTCATCGGGGCGCGGACCCGGTCGCGCCGAGCGTCTCGAGGTTGATCACCGTTCCGGGCCTCCGGCCAGCCAGCTGCCCCAGCACGGGATACTTGGCCGGCTTGGCGGCCGGCTGGAAGGCCTCCCGCCCGGCCCGCGCCAGGCGACGGGCGATCTCCACCATACACTCCCGCGCGTGCACGCGGTAGGTCTCGGCGAAATCATCCCAGACCTGGATGGTGGCTGGGTTCTCCTCGCCCGAGAGGCAGAGGTAGCCGGTCTCGAGCTGGCCCTGGCCAATCTCCGGGCGGCCGGCCGTCAGCGCCAAATCATAGGCCGGCAGCTGCAAATCCTTCCAGCGCTTGCCCACCAGCTTCTGCTTCGGCTTCTTGGCCGTGCTTGGGATCTCGAAACAGCCCAGCTCGCCGCTGGCCTGGGACTCCACGAGGTGCGTCCCTTCCGGGCGCTTCGCCCTCCCGAAGGATTTGTAATCGTACACCCGGAAGCGCCGCCCATCGGCGTTCGCGTCCAGCCGGTCGAAGCGTCCCCGCAGCGTGCAACCGTCCGCGAGATCGATCTCGGGCAGCTTCCCCTCGACCTCCAGGATCGACCAGCCTTCCGCGCGCAGCCGGGCCTGCGCCCCGGCGAAGGCCTTCAACCGCGCCCGCGCGGCCTCGTGCTGCAGGAGCAGGGACCCGCCCGGCGCACGGCCGAAACGTTCGCGGAAATGGCCGGCCAGCTTCGCTTCCAAGGCGGCGGCGATCTCCTCCTCCCCCGTCAGGTCCTTCGTCTCCGGGTCCCGGCCGAAGGCCTCCACCGCCGCGTGCATCAGGGTGCCGAATCCGGCAGCGTCGAGCTCCAGCCCATCCAGGGAGGCCTCGGCCATCCCGAGCGCGTGCTTCAGCCAGAAATCGGCCGGATTCTCCAGGTAGGTCCTGAACGCGGTCGCGCTGATGCTGACCTGGAACCGCAGTTTCCCGTCCGACCCGGCGGCGTCCGCCGGCAGACGGAAGGTCGCGTCGAGCCGATGCTCCGGCGGGACTTCCCAGACCGGCTCCGGACGCGCGGCCCGGATATCGGCCAGCAGGAAGTCCAGCCGGCCGCCGCGGCCCTCCGGCCCCAGCAGGGCGTCCCCGTCCCGTTCCGGACTCAGCATCAGGAGGCGGGAGGGCCGCAGCCCGTCGCCCTGGGCATCGTGGCGGGGCACGATCACGTCCACGCGGCCATCCTTGACCCGCTGGGCCCGCACCAGCTCCAACGCGTAGGCCGCCTGGGCGAACTGCTGCGCCGGCGACGCCAAACCCAACGCCACCCGCAGGCTGGCCGGCAGGAACGGGTGCGCGTGCCGCACGCCCGGAACCAAATCGTCCGTCAGCCCGAACAGGACCAGATGCGGCACCGGCTCCCACGGGATTTCCATCCAGCCCGGCAAGTTCACCGCCTCACGGTCGATGTCCCCCCGGAACGAGCGCGCCTCCGCCGCCCGTAAGGCCAGCCGCACCACCTCCCGGGACGTCAGCGTGGTTTCCTCGGGCCGGCCCGGCGCCAGCCCGTCCAAGGCCGCCTCGATGGCCTCGGACACATCCGACGCGAAGAGCCACTCCTCGTCCGCCGCCCGCCCGGCTCCGCGCCCCGGCTGGGCCAGCGCCAGGACGCGTTCCCCCAGTTGCCGCCACCCCAGCGCCCGCAGTTCAACCGCGGCCCCCCAGCCCGCCTCGAGGGCGGTCGCCGCCGCCCGGATCCGTTGGTTTTGCAGGCGCTCCCGCCGTTCCATCGTGTCGTCTACCCGCACGCTCCGGGCGAACGCCAGGGTCTCCTCCAGCGGCTGCGGCGCGTGCACCGCGCTGACCGCATCGAGCAGGGTCTGCAGCCAGTGCCAGCCAATCGGCTTCCGCCGGCCGCCTTCTTCCTCCGCCAGCTCGATCTCCGTCAGCCGGAGCCGGCCCGCCACCACCGGATGATTCACGCAGCGCCGCAGGTTCGCGAAGGTCGGCTCATCCGCGAGGTCCAGCAGCGCGGCGATCGCGTGGTGGATGCCGTGGTCCCGATGGCGCCGCCCCAGGGGATTGGCCGTGTTGATCCGCGGCTCGCCGCCCGGGCCCCGTTCCAGCGCGTGGAGTTCCCGCGTGATCAGGGCCGGGTAGGCCTCGCGGTCGCACGGCACCACCGCCAGCCGCCCCACCACCTCCAGGGTCGGCGCTCCCTCACCCCGCACCCGCGTGTGGTGCTGCCGCACCAGCCGGCCCAGACACTCCAGGCCATCCTCCGGCTTCTGCACGACGTGCACCGTGTCCGCGAAATCCGGCCACGGCCGGCCGCGTGGCTGCCCCCACGCCCCCGCGTCCGGACGCCCCCACGCGTCGAAAGCGCCGGCATCGCCCGGGTCAGCGGCGATCAGGACGCCCACGGGAACCCGGGCGCCCCGGACCCGCAACGCCGTCTCCAGCAGCGGCGGGGGATCGA
>Ga0315901_10009356_pt1 | contig 11281 bp, 7 predicted proteins | sample LakEriMetagenome_10_FD_203761 | JGI IMG/M metagenome (GOLD analysis project Ga0315901, IMG submission 203761) | Freshwater fungal communities from buoy surface, Lake Erie, Ohio, United States - Buoy 2 MA116 | ecosystem: Environmental > Aquatic > Freshwater > Lake | place: USA: Lake Erie, Ohio...
GTGAGTGTAAGATCTGACAGTTAAATTGATCTCTTCTCCTGAGAAATATATTCCTGGATCGTGTTTAACATCTCTTGCCCATTCTGATCTAGCGAAGTCAAAATGGCCACAGAGGAATCTGGACATGACAGGTTCGGACATATTCTCATATCCATGGAGAAGTCCAGGCCTAATAAAGATCGTGCCATGAGGATAGAAACAAACAAACTGGGACTGCCAGGGTTCCATTGATCTACCTTGTGGATCATTAAAAGGATCATACAAAGGAGAATATCCTGCTATGATTGGCTTATACCCTTTAGTTTCTAGATCAAGATGCATTTGTATCAATGTTTCATCCCAATCTTTTTCAAATCTATGGTGAGAGTCTAATTGACAAATGTAGTCTTCATCAGTCAACAATTGTTCATTGATAATAGCTCTTGCCCAAGGAAGCCCTTGTGCTTCTCTATAATCACATTCATAGATTTTAAACCTTTTATCATTTTTATATTCTGTAAGATCATCAAATCCATCCTCTGGATGAAATTGTCTACAGATTCCAAAATGTACACGTTTAGGATATTTTGCTTTAGCGAGAGCATCCTTGATAGTAGGTATCAATTCTGGGTCACGATAAGCTGGCAGGTGTAATAGTATTGTAGGCTTTTTACTCATATGATATAACTTGTTCTATTCTATCTAACCATCCTTTTGATTCTGAATGTGGCCAAACTCTCCATGAGTGTGGTTTATCTACATGATCAAATGTTCTCCAAATGTGAATAAACTGATCATTAGGATCTCCTTTTAATAGAGTATGTATCTCATTTTTATTTGCATCTTGTCTATTAATATCATTTCCGTCTCTATCTAAAAATGCAATTGCAAATGCATCATAATCTGTTTCTGTAAGTGAACCTTTATATATGTCTATACAATACTTTTGTGTATTAGTAAGTCCCGATTCGTAGTCTCCTTTGATTGGAGGAAATTCTCCTTTTTTGGTTTCAATATGCATTTGTCTAGTTTTGAATTTAAGACCAGCATATCTTTCGTACTGCTCAAAAGTTCTTTCTTTACCAAAATAATTTGGAGCTAATCCTTTTCTTTGACAAGGTGTACAACCTTCATCTTGATCCATTAATTTTCTATATCTTGCATAGGATGCCTGATCTCTTTCAGACCAATCTGTACTATCATCCCAATGTTTTTTCTTACCTTCACGAGTATATTCATGCCATATTATAGGTTTATGTGGACTGAATAAATCGTAGCCGAATGTGTAAGCTCTAGCAGCTAAAGAAGATTCTTCTCCATGAAAATATAGATGTTCATCATAAGGTACTTCTTCAACAAATTTACCTAATGTGAATATAAAATGTGCTGATATAAATCTTGTAGGAAAGGGTTCTTTTAACTTCCTCCAATTATTTACAGAATGAGGTTCTAAAAATATAACTCCGGATGGCATGAACCTCTGTATGTTTAAACTCCAAACTTCTTGATTCCTATCTTTGGGATCATTATTTGGGAAGTATCCTGGAATATAGGCAGATAATAGTGGTTTTTTATAACCTTTTAATTGAAGATAACTAATATAATCTTTTAATACTATATCCCAATTTTTATCAAATCGATGATGAGAGTCTAGTTGTAAATAGTACTCCTCTCCTTGATATTTTTCTTGTATTCTTTTTCTGATCCAACAAACACCTTTAGCGTCTTTATAATTATAATCTAGAATAGTAAATCTTGAGTCATCTTTAAATTCTTCTAAATTGTCCCAAGTATCTTCTTCAGAGTGCTGCCAACCTATACAAATATGGAGGTTTTCAGGTTGACTACAGTTTTCAAGCATATTCTTTAAAGTAGGAATAAGTTCAGGATCTCTGTAAGCAGCAATAGAAACAAATATTTTGGCCATAACCTTAATATACAACTTTTATTTCAAACAAAAAAATTTATTTTTTATAATGGAGATGAGCCGCATGTTCCGTTCTGAGTGACTGAGCTGTTTATTGCTTGATACGCAGAATCATTTTGATAGTATGTCAAACTCAAACCAAGATTAGGATCGGCACAGAAGTCTTGAGGATAAGTTCCTGCAGCGTACGGTATAGTTTGGTTTCCTCCACCATCACACAAATCATATTCTACAAATACAACGTTATCTTGACTAGGATCTGTGTTTCCGTAAGCATTTCCTGTATCAGTAGAGCTTATAAATACGTCATAGTAATAACAAGGCGCAGCAGCACTTGGTGTAGTAGAAGGAGTTATAGATACAGATGGAGTTCTTGTTACAGATATACTAGGTGTTCTTGTTGGAGTAGGCGTAGGTTCTATACAAGTAGAAGCATCAGCGCAATTTGTTGCTAATGATGTAATTACAGCAGAAGCTAAACCACCCGTACAACCAGCTCCTGTCCAAGGATATATACTAGATCCAGTTCCTGCTTTAACACATATTGTAATAGTATCTTGGTCTGGAGTTCCTGTGTAAGGAAGTTCTTGACATATTGAAGTACCATCTCTACGAGTATATGCTATGTAAATAGTAGATCCTTGAGTATTCCACACTGAGTAACATTCACCTAAAGGCATAGTCGGTGTAACAGAAGGAGTTTGTGTTATACTAATACTAGGAGTAACTGAAATAGATGGTGTTACAGTAGGAGTTCTTGTTATACTAACACTAGGTGTTACACTAATAGATGGTGTTACAGAAATAGATGGCGTTACGGATACGCTAGGTGTTACGGACACACTAGGAGTTACAGATACACTAGGTGTTCTTGTTTGCGTTACAGATACGCTAGGTGTTACGGATACACTAGGTGTTACAGATACGCTAGGTGTTACAGATACGCTAGGTGTTCTAGTTGGTGTAATTGAAATACTAGGGGTTACAGATACGCTAGGTGTTACAGATACGCTAGGTGTTCTAGTTGGTGTAATTGAAATACTAGGGGTTACAGATATACTAGGAGTAACAGAAGGAGTTACGCTAATAGATGGGGTAACTGAAATAGATGGAGTTACGCTAATAGATGGTGTTACAGATGCTGTTCTTGTTATACTAGGTGTTACAGAAATAGATGGTGTTACACTAATGGAAGGAGTTACAGAAGGGGTAACAGATACACTAGAAGTAACACTAATGGAAGGAGTTACGGATACACTAGGAGTTACAGATGCTGTCATTGTTATGCTAGGTGTAACTGATATTGAAGGCGTAACAGATATACTAGGTGTAACTGAAATAGACGGTGTTACAGAAGGTGTAGGAGATACGCAAACAGCAGTACTACTTACATAAGCAGCAGATCCATTATTTGTAACTACTAGTACAGTCCCAGAAGACAAACCACCTCCAGTCAAATAGAAGGTTGAAGCACCTGAACCAAGTAATGTTTGTATTTCAGCTATGGTCCAAACATCTACACCATCTGGTGCTTGATACAAAATATCATTTAATTGTAATGGTTGGTTTGCATCATAAATTAATATCGATGAATTAGGACCAAAACATGCATTATATGCATTATCTGAAATATTATAATATGTTCCATCTAATGGGTTAGATGTAGATGGAGTCATAGTTGGAGTCAAAGTAGGTGTAGTCGTTGGTGTAATAGTAATACTAGGTGTTACTGATACACTAGGTGTTACACTTATTGAGGGAGTAACAGATATAGAAGGGGTTATACTAATTGACGGTGTTACAGATACGCTAGGAGTTACTGTAGCAGTTACTGAAACAGACGGAGTTATTGATACGCTAGGTGTAACTGATATTGAAGGCGTAACAGATATACTAGGAGTAACTGATATAGAAGGTGTTACAGTTGCCGTTACAGTTATTGAAGGTGTTACTGATACACTAGGTGTAACGCTAATAGAAGGTGTTACAGATACTGACGGTGTAACAGTCTGTGTAACAGTTATGGAAGGCGTTACTGTTGGAGTTCTTGAAGGAGTTATTGAAAAAGACGGAGTATTACTAGGAGTTACAGTAGGAGTTACAGACGGAGTTACTGAAATAGAAGGTGTTATAGATACAGAAGGAGTGGGACTAGGAGTAACATAATAGATATACTCACAGTTTCCTCCTGCATAAGGATCTAAATTACAAACTTTTATGTAATCAATATTATCAGGAACTGTTACAGGGTATCCATTACTTAATTGTTCTACACTAATATCAGATGCCACCAACGTATTTGTATTAGGATAATACCCGTAGTAGATATTGAAAGGACCTACCGAGTCTCCGTATGACGTTAATGTGACTGTAACTTGCATCTAATATAAATATTTTTAAGACCCTACTATAGTAAAATTATTATTTCCTATAGTCCCAATATAATCATTATTAGTTATAACAGCAATCCCTTGTGCATAATATAAATTACCAACGTGGATTGATGAATTTAGTTGATCTATTAAATTACCGTTGCCGTCATCTACTATTTTGAAAGTAACATTATCTGTTGATTTCAATATAAAACCATTTCTACTAATTTGTTCACCGAACTCTATAGTAGGAATAGCTATAAAGCTAATACTAGAACTACCAAAAAGACTACTTGTAGGAAAGTATCTATATTCGTCATCAAATGAACCTGATGAAGCTGAGGATTGCCACATTGGATCCCAATAAGAAGCGGAGTTTAATTCAGACCCAGTTATATAATTTTCATAGTATAACTGTCTAATAGTCCTATAATTAACCATCCTAGTTTTATATGTAGAAAACATGGACGCTGAAGGAGTGATATTCTGACCCCTATTAGTAGTTATTCCGTAGCTTAAAAGTGACTGACTAGTGTATGTAGCAGAATACTTTACCTTTATAGGAGTCGAAGAGATATCCGATTGCTTTATGGTATTCTTCGCTCTTGACATTTAGTTTTACCAATCTAGTTTTACTCTAATTAAGGCTTCTTTTGTGAAGTCTTTTGTCAAAGCTTGTGATAGTTTTGCTACTGCCAACAACTCGTTATTATCATTGTACAAACCTACGGTTGTAGGGAAGGTCTGAGGACTATTGATAAAGTTTGAGTAAATCAATGTTCCTGTAGATCCCGATATAAATGAAGGGTTAGTAGTGTAGTTGTAGTCTTGGTTCTTAATTCTTACAAACACATAATCAGAAGATACTGTTTCTTGAGAGTTAAGAGCAAAGTAACTTCCTGAATAAATAGCTTTATATATGTTATTATGGTTTGTTGAGCTAGCACCTACAGTATTGTTAGTACTATCTAGTGTTAAACTTAAACCACCAGAGGCTGGAGCAAGTGTCAATGCAGCAGGATTCAACAAGATCAATCCAATGTCTGGAAGATATAATCCATAGCTTCCTGAGGCAGTGTAGCCTTTAGTGGCTCCTGATAAAGGATTAGCTGTGGTTGCGATACCGTTAGATCCTGAAATAATATCAAATACTCTACCACCATCTACGTAAGTGATTGTACTAACTTGATTAGAGTTATCAGTCAGTTTAAGTGGAGTAGTTCCAGCAACTGATCCTGACAAGGTTATATTAAATGTTCCTGGGAACAAACTTTCTTTATATCTGTTTCTATCTACTTGAAGAGCTATCAAATCAACAGAAGCGGTATTTAGTCCACCAAAGTTTACGTTAGATTCAGCATCTCCATAAATCAAATTTCTATACTGACCAAAAGTAATTCTGGTTGGTGAGTTACCGAGTACTAGTGGATTCAACGGAGCAGAACCTGATCCATCAGCACGTCCATAAGCTATAGAGAATTGTACAGCAGATCCTGTTGCTGTTGGAGTTGCATTATAAACATCGATGTAGTAACTTCCTGTTGTGGTTGCAGAAGCAGTGAAGAAGCTAGTCAGAGCAGTTACATTATTGCTCCATGCTGGTGCTGTTACTGAATCTGAAGATACTACAAAATCCGTTGGATCTAATCTAGTGAATGACATATTTTAATCTATTAAGATGATACTTTTGTAATGGTTACAGGAATTGAAATTCTAGCTCCAGAGTCACGACCAACTACAACCAATGTTGTATAGAGGTTGGTATTTGAACCAAATAGTGTATTAACTGTAGTAGCGGTCAAGTTGATTGTTGTACCAATTACAGTCTTACTTACATTAGTTCCAATAGTGGCTGTTGTATTCAAACTAGTAGCTTCAGGAGTATTGATACCAACACCAGTGAAATTGCTCATAGTTCTTACATCACCAATAGTAGCGGTGTAACCAGATTGTTCAAATGTAGAAGTAGCTCCAAGATAATTCAATGTCTGAGGCGTAATTGCCAAAGAAGCACCTTGTTTAAGAGTTATTGAAGTATATCCAAGGTCAAGTACTGGGATCTTAGCTGTTCCTCTTGGAAGAGTAATCAACTTATATCTCATGATCTCCTGATCATTAGGATACGCCTGTAGAATAGGCATTGCTTCAATAGCTTCTCCATAAAAAGCCGATCCAGACGGATGGTTTGGATTGTACAAAGTGTAGTCAATTTCATCATCTGCCAAAGAGAATTGAGTGATCCTGAAAGATCCGTCGTTCTTCGCCAAGAGTTCTCTTCCTTTTTTAGTAAGGATGGCATCAACTACTACCGAAGTGCTACTTAAATATGACATAAAAAATGTATGGTTTTATAAATAAATATTAGGTGACAAAGAAATTATTCTACTAAGAAGTTATACCTACTAGAATCTATCAAATTCTGCTGTTTTAACGACTTGATGACATTACCTGCATTATCCCTTACCTCAGGATCTATATACTCTGGGAATAGTATACCTATCTCCTGAATATTATTATCTTTTGGACTATATCTCAAAATGACATTTGTTTCATCAGCTATGTGTTTCCAAACAATATACCTACAAGATCTCCATCTCGCCCCTGTTACATTTTCAATAGGTACAGTAGATCCTGAAGAGAAAAGTGCCAAGTTTATAGTTCTATCAACATCTACTAATATAGCAGATCCCGTTTCACCAGATCCTGTAACTGATGTGGATTTTATTATATATTCAGAATTTTCATTCCAACCTAATCTAGACGCAGAATCATAAAAAGATATTCTATCACCTGTAGATAAAGTGAACGGGAATATAACAGGATCTAAGGTTGAAGTAGACCATGAAGGATCTGATGTAGATTTGAAAGTTATTCCATTACTAGCTGAATAGAAAGCTAAAGTAGAATTAAATACTAATTGATTAGATTCAGAGATAAAATATATACAGGGATTAGAGCTAGTTACTTCTGTAGTGTAGTAAATAGCAGTCGTAGTTCCACCACCACCGCCGCCGCCGCTTCCTATTTGAGAAATAGCATGTATGTATGTAGGCTCGCAAGCAACAACTCCTGAAGGCCAGTGAATACTTCCGGCTCCTGCACTACTACCATTTCCATTTTGGTACGCTTGATATATAGTAGCTATGCCTTGTCCAGCTGAAGTTCCCCCTGAGCTTACTAGAATAGAAATATCTCTTATAAAACCAGGAGAACTGTTACAAGTAGTATCAGGTTGCATTGGCGTTTTCACAGTAACAGAAACATCTGTTGGAACTGTAGAATTGTAAGAAGCTGAAACATAGATATCATATCTAGATTGTATGCCATCTACATTTGTTTCTTCAGACCACCAAGTAATAGACCAATTTGATGTATTAAATACTGGATTATTTTGATCAATTCCTCCACCTGGTCCACCAACTTGAATTTCTACATCTACAGGACTATTTAAAGTGTATGTTTGAGGTTGAGCAGAACCACTAACATTATGTAATATAGGAAGGTATCTAAATCCACCTTCTGCAATGTCTGTATCAGGTGAATTTAACAACTGCTGAACATAAGGATTAGATTCATCATAATCAAACAAAGATATATTTGCTGTTTGTCCTCCTTTATATATGTTCTGAACAGAGAATAAATTCTTATTAGCTTTAGTTAGATCTAATACATTCTCATTATTATCAATCAAATATTTAATCTGAGCGTTTGATCTTCCAGGTAAAAATAATGACGAAGTATAAACATCAATCAAATAAGCATATTGATATTTAATCTTATCAATTGCAGCAGTTTTACCATAAGAAGAATCACCTGGTGTCCATGTATTATAGGTGGCGCTATATGTTTGAGATCCTGAATATCTTGGGACTATAGATCTTTTTAAGTTATAGTTGTAGTCTTGTACTTGAGCAAAAGGATTATTAGGATTCGTATAAGCAGCATAGTTATTTACTTGAGATTCACTTATAGAATAAGTTACTGCATTATAGTTAACAGGCTTTAATTGATCTGAATTGTAATCTAGATCTAACAGAGTTTGAGATTTTACAGATGTAGAAATGTTTTGGTACGTTGCACCTAAAGATACTTCTATAAATCCTGATCCTGTTCCTGGAAGACTAGACCATTCATCTTGATCAAATGCTTGACCATTAGTTACTTCTATTTTAGATCCACTGAGTTCACCATTAAATCTTTCTATTCCTCTAGAACTCGTGTATGAAGCAAGTCCTATTGGAGTTAAAACAAATCCATCCCAATAAGTAGATCCAGAAAGAGCACCTCCATCTGAACCTGATACTTCAACCATGTCAATAGATTGAGAGTAATCTTGGAATGACATGCTAGGTTCGTTTCTAGCATATTTGTTTCTTTCATATAAGTGAGACTTTACAATAATACCTGTAGATATATTTGATCTAGCAGGAATAAAGTCTTTTATAGTTTTGAATATTGTGTTGTTATAAAACTTAAGTAGTCTTATATACTCCCAAATACTATTAGGTTGCGTATAAGTTGTAAAGTAGGCATTACTTGCACTTACAAGGTTTTCATATGAAGAGGAATACTGATCTGATGGTTTTCCTATTAATTGATCAATATCAAAATAACCTTGTGATGCAGTTATATTCTGATTAATGATATCTGCAGTTGAAAAGCCTACTTCTACAGTTTTACTATTTAATCTATTGTTTTCATTATAGTACTGAATAGTAGTATATGGAGAAAGTAAAGATGAGGATAGAGTTAAACTTCCTGTAACATTACCATTAGATCCAGTAGCAATAGTTACTTTATAATCAGATGTGTTTAAATCATATATACCATCCGTAGTTGTATCAGGGTTTCCTCCAAACTCACGAACAGTCAAGATACCGTCAGGAATACCATAAGTAGCAACTAATGCCTTAACACCTCTTTCTGTACCTTTTGTTTTAAGTAAGTAAGGAAGGTTATGGTAAAGTCTTTTATATAACTCGTCCTGTATAGTTTGAGCAGGAAGAGTAGTTAAGCTTGAAGTAACATAGTTAGTTATAATCTCTGAACCTGTTGGAGGAAGCAAGGATCCATCTGGGTTGATTCCAAACAACGTATAATAGAGGTTATCTGATACGTTTGAGTTCGTATATAGATTGAAGCCTAAGCCGCGTAATGCGTCAGAAACGAGGTCTAATGATATACCTTTATCTGGGTTATTTACAGCATTAAACCTATTTGAAACATCTTTATAGTAGATCCAAATATTATCAAAGTGTTGTCCAACCATATCAAGGAAAGTGATGTACGGTTGGTTTGCAGGATCATCTAACAAGTATTGAGGAGCTGATCCGTGAAGTATATCTTTATTTGTAGTATCATGGTAAGATGCTGACCATAAAAGAGACTGAGTTCCTGCACTTGGTATGGTTGTTTCAGATCCTATGAAACTACTTGCTTGAGATGAAGTTACAGAATATAGCTGATAAGGTTGTGTAGATGTACTTTTTGGCCAAGCAAAACTTGATGAATCAAAATACAAAAAGTATTCATAAGGATCGAAGTTCTTTACAATATTATCTATTTGGCTTTGTAGTATTGCAACACTAGCTGTAACAATAGGTGCATTAGTACCTCCTTGAACAATATTTTTTTGAGCAGTAATGTCAGCACTAGCAGATTCAATTAATTGTAGTTTATAAACAAAATTGTTTACTCTTTCTACTGCACTAGACCAATGAACAAAGTTATTAAAGCTTGAATAGTCTACATTTATTTCAATCGCTCTATCTTGATAATAGCTACTTAGCTTCTGAAACGATGAGCTAATAGGACTAGTTAATAAGTTATTGTAATTATAATACGGAGTAGTTTGGCCGTTTCTACTATTTACTCTTACATTAAAATTAGGTCCACGAAGTCTATTTAAATCTTCAGTAACATCTATTTGTACCTGAATATCAACATCAAAACTTACAGATTCAGCAACTTTATCTATTAACCACAATTGTGATTTTACATCAAAATCCACAGGAAGAGGTTCATAAAGTTTAACTAGTAAGTATCCTCCTTGATCGTCTTCTGTATAAGCTACATTATTTGCTGTTACTAATTGGTTATTACCAAAGTTAAGATAAAATACAGGATAATAATTCTTTGTGGTTATATAAGCCTGATACTGTGCAAATCCATCTCTAATTGATGTATTAGGAAGTACTTGTGAAGCTAATTTTAATTCTGTTCTAGAGGTTGAAATTTCTTTAATCCAATAGAATGTTCCAAATTGAGAATTAAATAACTTCCTATAAAAGTTATATTGAGTGTTTAAACGACCTCTATTAAAGCCCCTATTTTTAAGATCTCTTTCAGGATCTAAGTTTAATGCAGAGTATGTATTATTTTGAGGGTTGTTTAATAGAAAAGGATAATAGTCAAACGCATCATAGTCTTGATCGAGTAGTTGTCCTGATTCATCATATATGAATAACTCCATATAGTCATTGGAAGCACCAAAGCTAGAATTAATAAAGTTAGATGTAACTAACTGTTGATCTTGTGGAGTTAATTCTACCGGCTGCTTTCCTTCTCCTGAATATGTGATATTGACTAATTCCATTATATTATATCGTTAATACTAGTAAACGATTGGTTTAAATCTAACAATTGTTGACGAAGTGAATTAATTTCTTCTATGAGTGCTTGTTTTTCGTTGTCTATAACAGAACCTCCTATATATTGTTGGCTTCTTTCCACCAAGTAAACATGTGAGTTTATAGATCCTGAAACAGGGATATCAAAAAACAAATCGTCATAATATTGAAAGAACTGATCTACAGTAATTACACTAGCAGTTACCTCTGTGGTGGGCACTACTAATTCTGTAAAACTAGTGTCTACAGCCTTTGTATAAGTGTTAACCCCATAAATCTCTTTAACTAATTCTACATTAGCCATTATCTAACTACTTTAAATATTAAGTTATTATCTACTTCTACAGATTCTCCATCAGAGAAGTTTGTTCTTA
>Ga0315901_10009358_pt1 | contig 11279 bp, 23 predicted proteins | sample LakEriMetagenome_10_FD_203761 | JGI IMG/M metagenome (GOLD analysis project Ga0315901, IMG submission 203761) | Freshwater fungal communities from buoy surface, Lake Erie, Ohio, United States - Buoy 2 MA116 | ecosystem: Environmental > Aquatic > Freshwater > Lake | place: USA: Lake Erie, Ohio...
GCGCAATGCAAGCCGTTAGGTGCACCTCGTCAAACACTGCGCCGGTCGTCACCGAGCAGAGCGCACAGTCGGGCTTGATTACGATATCTAATGACCGGCTGTAGTTGCACCTGCATTGTAGCATTCTCAAAACTCGTCGAAAACTCGTGAAAAAAGTAGTTGACAACACAATTGATATACGCTAATATACGGGTGGTTGGGAATTGCATCGCATACGAAAGGTTATGGACATGACGCACGACGAACAACGACTCTCGAAGGCTGAACGCATCTTCAACAATTGGAACGCACGCATCCGCTTGCACGTATGGAACGGAAACTGGGCGGCGGCGGGACGTATCGCCAAGCGGTTGGAGCGGTTTTGTCGGGACATGGCACCGATACAGGCACGCGTCGAAACAAAGTTCTACATCGGCCAATAGTTAACCACGGGGCTCCGCGCCGGTCATCATGGCCGGCGCTTCGCATACAGAAAGGCATCGCGATGGAAAACACTTTTATCACTTGGCTGTGGGCAACGAAGGGCGCGACGTACCGCGTCAAGATCGTGACGCAGACCCGCAACGCAGACGCGTTGTACACCTACGAGCAGGCTATGGAGATGGAGCAGTCAATTCTCCGCATCGTGCAAAAGTCTTGGGTCGGCTCAATCACGCTGACCGCGCCGTGTGGCTGTACGTACCGCTTCGAGAAAACCGAGCACCACGCCGACGCCGTGTGCGATACGCACTGGGTCCGTGCGGTGTTCAACGGTGACGTCGATGAGTAAGCCGACGATTGACACCGACCTCGAACAGGTCAGCGCAGAGATTCGCGAACTGCGCCGTCGGTTGTTCGTCTACATGACGATGCGCGAAAAGGAGCGGTACACCGCACTGATGGCGAGGATGGCGCAGTTGTCCCGGGTGATTACGCAACGCAACAAAGAACATGAGGAGGGCGAGCGATGACCGACGCCAAACGACGCATCCAGCGGCAAGAACTGATGGACCGCATGGCGATTATCAACGAGCGCATAAAGTCGCATCTGTCACAAGCGCAACGCGCCGACACGCACTTCGATGCAATCACACACTACGCAGACATCCAAGAACTGGCCAAAACCGCACAAACCATCGTGACGCAAATTGAGCAAATCGACGCCATGCCGATACAGGAGAAAATGCTTTGAAACACACACACGTCAACAACATCAAAGAGTACGCCGACGCAGCAGAGCGGGCCGTCGTCGACATCCAGCGCGTGGCGATGATGTACCGCAAGAACCCCAACGAGTTGACACGGTGGGACCTGCAGCAGTTGGTCGGCGAGTTGTACACCAAGACCTGTGCCATGCTCTACGAATCCAGCATGATCAGCGTCGAGGAAATCGAAGAGGCAAAACAATGACCAACGTTGTACTCGGTGCGGTCATCATGGCGGCGGTGTTCATTTTGAGCACCGCCATCGTTGAAAGGTGGAAGTGATGATATTGGTAAAACTTACCATCCGATGGACCGAAGGAATCTACACGCCGTGTTTGATGGCGGTCAAAGAAAAAGACAAAGCACTGTCGCCGGGGATACACGAGAGAATCTTTCATTACCTCGGCAGTAAGCACGACATCTACAAGGGCTACAAGACTGAGGACTGGGAGATTGTCGACATCGAGCGCATCATCGACACGTCAACAGAAAGAGGCAAGTAATGGACCGCTTAGAATGCTACTATCGATGGCTCACGATGCGCGTCTGGGTTCGCTTCGATGGCCGAGGCTACGAAGTGGAGGCGGAGCACGCTGATGGATCTTTCAGCGTGCGGTATTGTCAGAGCCGCGATGATGCCAAGGCATACGTCGACGCACTGCGCAAAGAGGGGAACCGCAAAGAATGCCAGTTCTAACATGGATTCGCGACGGCTCACGCATCAAGGCAACGCATAAGACGAAGTCACGCACCTTCGTCTTTACCTGCGCCATGACCTACGCGGGCCGGTTCCGCGTCGACGTCTTCACACAGGAGACCAAAGCACAGCACGCATTCACCGCCGACACCGTCGAGGGCGCGATGCAGATTGCGGAGCAGTTCGCAGCGAAGAGGCCGAAGTTATGAAACATACCTACACCGTCAGTCACAAGGTCAACGAAGAAGTCGTGTCGTTATGGGGCAAGTGCGGATATTGTCAGCGCACCGAGTTCCATACCGACCACGTCGTCATCATGGTCGAGAGCGAAGGACGCCAGCGCGTCGGCAACAGTACCGAGTACCTCATTCGCGACGGCGAACTCTACGTGTTGCACGTCTACATACGGTCAATCAACGTCGGCGAAGGTGCGCAGATACGTCTTAAAGAGTACCGCATCACCAAGAAAAACTACCTCGTCGAGACCGACGCCGACGCTACAGTGGTGCACCGTATCGTCGTCGATGACATCGTACGCCGTATCAAGGCCGGCGACTTCGCTGGCACCTACGCCGACAACGTCGAACGCTACGAAGGAAAACGGGGGCAATTGACATTCCTATGACCTACAAACGAAATCCCGAAAGCGCACGTCGGTACGTCGAAGGTCGTGGCGAGGAATTCAAACGCGACATCTTTGACAACGCCATGACCCAGCGCCAAGTGGGCGACAAGCACGGCATCGACCAATCGTTGATTAGTCAACTGCGCATCGCTTTGATACCGTTGGAGCAACGGCGAACCAATAAGCACAAGGTCACGCCCGAGATGATCGCGGCGTTCAAAACCAAGGCAACCAATGCCAAACTTGCCAAGCGCTTTGGCATACCGTACGACACATTCGAGCGCATGCGACGTCGATACGTCGGGCTTCGCATGACGCAACCGATAAAACTCACCGAGTCCGTCATGACGTTGTTGCGGTCAAAGTTCAGTAACAAACGCGTCGGCTTGGCGCTGGGCATTCACTCGTCGACAGTGTGGCAAATGCGCATCAGATTACGCATTCACACACCACGCATCAAAACGACTATCACCGAGGAACAACGCGCCATCCTCGCCGACTCGAAGACACGACACGAAGCGGCCAAGCGTCTGGGCTTGCCGGTCGATAGCGTCAAGCGTTGGCACTTCTTAGTACAGGAGGGATTATTGTGATTCACCGCGACGAACTCAAATACACCGACGACGTCATCGCCACGCTACAAAGTGGCAACCCGCTGTGGTACATCGCAAACGCGCTCAACATCGACGTCAAAGATGTGCAGTACCACTACGGCGAAGTGTTCGACCTCAACCACAACGGCAAAGTGTTGCCCCTCCGCTACGCTCCAGAGCCGCCAAACGTGCAGACCCGCACCGGTGGCCCGAAGCGCCAATACAAGCGGTCACAAATCTACCCACGCGATCCGCAATACTACGCAGAGAGGACCGCGACGCAGATTGCGGACGAACTCGGTCTAAACCTGCAAGCGGTGAAGAACTACACGTACCGCTGGGGGCTCAAGACGAAGCGCGCCATCATGGGAATGCGCAAGCGCACCGAGTGGCCCAACAACCCAGCATGGTACGCAATCCGCACGGCTGCGGAGATTGCCAACGAACTGAAGTTGCAAGAAACCACAGTGCGCAAGCATCTGTACAAGCACAAAATCACGGTGCGCAAATCGTACCGCTTCGTCGAGTGGCCAGCGGACCCGCAATGGTTCGCAGAGCGGACGTCAACGCAAATCGCAACGATACTCAAGACCAACGGCGAGGCGGTGCGCAGACATTGCCGCGTCAATGGTCTGACGATAAAGCCACACCGCTCGACCATCGATTGGCCGAAGGACCCGGCGTGGTTCGCAGAGCGGACGCGCCAAGAGATCGCCGACGCACTCGACGTCAAGTACTGCGCAGTTGCACAGCATGTGTGGCAGTACGACATCGAATGCAAGAAGGACGAAAAGGCGACACGATGACCACTTGACACGCGTATAGTTATGCGATAATATACGCACATACCGACGACGGCACAGATGACCGACGCGGTTACACGAAAGGCAAAGACCATGATGAAGCACATGACCCCAGCCGAAGCCACCGAGATGCGCATCACGATTCGCCAGCGGTCCGACTCGTTCGTCGAGTTCGCACTGCAGGTCGCACGCAAGACCGGCGACACGCTCGCGGTGCAAATCTTCGAGGCCGAGCAGACGCGGCGCATCACCGCCGACATCTTGGCCACTGTGGCACCGCTGGGCGCCATCCCAACCATGAAGGACTAGCCAATGCCCATCCCAGTGACGAGCGCCACCAACCCGGGGCGCTCATGGTACCGACTGAGTATCCACTTTGATGCCGAAGCCATGGAAGCACTCGTCAAACTTGTAGACCGACTGAGTGAGTCCTACGGCACCAAAGTGAGTCTGAGTCAGGCAATCCGCACCGCAGTAATCGACACCGAGCGCGAGACGCGCAATGATGAGGAGAACTTCCAATGAGTTTTGAACTCGATTTGAACGAACTGGGATACACGCCGGAACGCGAAGAGACCGGCGACGGCATCCCACGGATTAGTTGGCTGTCCACCACGAAGACCAAGGGCGTCGTTGGCAAGTTCTACGCACGCGAGACGGCGCTCCCGTCGTTGCTCGCACCGTGGACGCACGACGAACTCTTCGACGACGAAGCCGGCTTCACTGCAACCGACCTGCGCATCATCGTACTCCGCACGCGCACCCAAGCGTACAGCGAAGAGACAAACAACGGCATCCGCACCAAGACATGGCACACGCATTGGAAGCCCAACGCAGGCATGCGCCTCTACACCGAGATACTTTGTTTTATCGAAGGATACGACGACGTCGTGGTGTGGCCGGTGAAGGGCTTGGTAGGTCGAGGCGTCACGGCTGCACGCGGTGAATCCATCTTCAGCGCCATGCGCGAAGTCGAGAAAGAAGCACGCAAGACGGCGAACCGCGACATCCCTTCGTTCATGTTTTGGACACCCATCACACAGCCAAAGGATAAGAAGGGCCGCGTCGTCACCATCGACACGGGCTACGGCTCCAACGTCGTCATCCCGCAGGTCGGCTTCGACGTCACCGCGATCAACCGCGAACTCTGCGCATCGCTGTACGTTGGCAAGGAGCGCATGGCTCACGCCGCGGAGGCCTTCACCGAGTACAAAGATTGGTCGAAGGAGATGCGGACCAATGACGAGGCAGAGGCGCCGACCGCACCTGAGCCGACGCGCAATGTACCCAGCGCGGTCGAAGAGGACGACGCCAAGCCGTTCTAAGAGATGCACCGAGTCCCCACTGCGCAAGCGGTGGGGATTCTATGAAAGGTACTGAGATGACACAGTTTAAAGGCAAGCCAAGGAACGAAATTTGTATTAAGTGGGACGCAAAGTTGACGCAGTTGTTTCTTGTTCTAAAGGACGAACTGCGAAGCGGACACGAAGCAATTTCAATCATTCATGATCTGGGCGATTTGCTCCAAGAGGTCGACGAATACGCCGACCTAGTCAAGGCTGAAGTTGCCCCGATAATTGCGATGGCCGAGGACGTCGCAAACAAAGCGCAATCGCTCGATGAACAAAACAAAAGACTAAACAAAGAAAACGCTGTGTTGATGCAAATTATCGATAAGCAAACACCGATGATTTATCGATACCGCATCGGATGGAGCACATACTCATCTAAACCAATCAACACCTATACCGATGGCAATGTGCGCATCACGGTTGAACAGTTTTCTGACCACAGCGGATACTTAGCACAAGTTCATATACAAGACAATGACTACCGAGCACACGATGGCGACTTTTTGCCAAACGCAGTATTTACGCAGGAGTACATCGATTACCCAGTTCCGCCACGCGTCATGATCGATTACTCGTTGCGTCTTATATAAGTCGCAAAGACACCCCATCGTTTACGCGGTGGGGTGTTTTATTTTGCTGTAATATCATGCTACAATGTAAATCCACGTTAGAAGGGGGAACCAATGCCACGACGAAAAGACAAAGAGCCGTCAACAATGATTAGCACCGGTATGCGATGCTCACCGGAGTTGCTCGACGCGCTCAGCACCCACGCTGACAGCAAAGGGATGTCGCGCAATGCGTTGATCGTGCAGATTCTGACCAAGGCAACCAAGGCCAAGACCACGAAGAGCCGGGAGGATGGGCGATGAGAGACTTATATGTTCGTCACGGAGATTCCGAGGAGGTGTTTGTTGATAAAAATGATATGTGTATTGATATTTTCTTTGAAGGTGTACCGTTGTTATATCGCAAAGCAGTGCACCCTTGGCAAGAATATTTTCGCAAAACCGCATTTGCAAAGCGCAAAGATGTGCGTATGCAGTATTACAAATCAGGTCAGTGGATTCTTGCAAGAAACTGGTTGTTATGGGAACACAATTTTGTGTGCGCAGGCTGCGGAGGGATTGCAAACCAAGCACATCATCAAGGATGGTCAAACAAATGGAAAAACTACGAACATCTTGGCGATACTGATAAAGAAAGCAAATGCCTTGTGCCAATTTGCGAAGGATGCCACGATAGAGTTACACGTGTTCATAATCCAAAACTATGGCACACGAAACATCTTAATCAGAGCGGATTAGACTTATGAACATTGCAGACTTAAAGACTCATCCGCGATGGGTCTGTTACACATCCGGAAAGGTGCCCGTCGATGCCAAGAGCGGACGCAATGCGTCAAGCACTGACCCGTCAACGTGGACCACGTACGCAGAGGCTGCCAAAGCCGTCGGCAAGTACAGCACGGTCGGCGTTGGCTTTGTCCTGAACGGTGACGGTATTGTCGGCGTCGATCTCGATGCGTGCTTCAAAGCAAACCCAGACGGCTCCGTCAAGGCGACGTCGCTGGCTAAGCACGCACTCGGATTGACCTCGTCATACTCGGAAATATCACCGAGCGGCAAAGGCCTGCACATCATTGGCACCGCAACAATCCCCGAAGGCGCACGGCTCAAGGGACGCACCGCAGGCGGCGACAAGGTCGAAATCTACGCAAACGCACGGTACTTCACATTCACCGAGTCAATCACCGACGCGGCCACCGACGAACTGCAGAACATCCAAGACGTTGTCGACTGGCTCATTGAACAAATGGAAGAAGCACATTCCGCAACAAAGTTGCCAGACACCGCAACGACTGGCGAGAAATACCCAACGGCGTGGGTCAAGTCTATTGTCGAGCGTCGCATTAAAGCGGGCATAAAGATGGTCGAAAATGCCCTTGAAGGCGACCGTCACGACACACGCGTCAAAGCCGGGCGACTCATTGGCGGATACCTTGAGGGGGCTGCAAAGGTCGGATACACAGACTACAGCGATGACGACGTGGTTGAAGCACTCTACAACGCACAGAAACCAAGTAAAGGAGCGCAATACTCAGAGCGCAAGACTATTGCGGACGGCGTCGCATACGGTCGAAAGTCACCGATAACCATACCGCAACCCAAAGAACGCATTGCGCCACCGGTCAAATCGTCGCCAATACTCCCCACAGGAGCCACGGAGAGCGTCGAAACCGTCGCAGTTGACACTTCGTACCATCACACCGACGTCGGCAACGGAAAAAGACTCGTTGAGTCAACACGCGACAAACTGCGCTACGTTCCCGAGTGGAAGCAATGGTTAGTGTGGAACGGCAAACGTTGGGAACACACCGACGTTCACGCGGTCAAGCGCTTGGCGCATGCCGTCGTGTATGACATGTACCGCGAAGCCGTCGACACCGGTGTCGTCAATAGCGAACTGGCTAAGTGGGCACTGAAGAGCGAAGCCACGTCACGCATCGAGGGCATGATTGCAGAAGCCCAGCCGTATCTCATCGCCAAGCCGTCGGAGTTCGACGCGTCACCGTGGTTGTTCAACGTCGCCAACGGTGTCGTTGACCTGCGCACGGCCACGCTCACCCCGCACGATCCTGCGCTGATGCTCACCAAGATTGTCGACGTGGCATACACCGACAAATCGACGTCGGCACCGTGGGCGCAGTTTCTACGCGTCATATTCCACAACGATGACGAACTCATTGACTACATCCAGCGGGCCGTTGGTTATACCATGACCGGCTCGACCGATGAGCATTGCCTTTTCTTCTGTTACGGCAACGGCGCCAACGGCAAATCTACATTTATGAAGGCGCTGAGCATCATCTCCGGCGACTACGGCACCACGTCCAGCGTCGAAGCACTCTTAGACCATCGTCAGGATGGCGAGGGCGCCACGCCGATGATCGCCGGGCTCGTTGGCAAACGCTTCGCCATGGCTTCGGAAATGCCCGAGGGCCGTAAGTTGAACGAGTCACGCGTCAAGGATATCACCGGCGGCGACGCCATCACTGCGCGCACACTCTACGGAAAACCCTTTGTATTTACGCCATCGCATACGCTTTGGATTACCGGCAATCACAAGCCACGCATCACCGGGCTTGACCTTGGCATCTGGCGACGGCTTCGCATCCTACCATTCACCGCAACGATACCCGAAGCCCAGCGCAAGGACCCACGCGACATCGAAGCCATGTTCCGCCAAGAAGCCGAAGCAATCCTATCGTGGATGATACTCGGCGCGTACTTGTGGTATCAAAATGGTCTCGGCACCTGCACAGCCGTCGAGCAGGCCACCACCGAGTACCGTGGCGAGGAAGACATCGTTGCACGCTTCTTGCAACAACGGTGCGTCCTTAGTCCCACGGCGCAGATTGGCAAGGGCCGTTTGTATGATCTATGGAAAGAGTGGGCCGAAGACGAAGGCGAACGCGGTGCGGCCTTTAAGTCTCTGCGCTGGCTCGTTCAGCAAATCATGAGCCGTTACGGCGAGAGCGGTGCGGTCAACTACAATCGTTCTACGGTTTTCGGCGTCGGCATGCTCGATGAGTTCCGAGATGAGCCTATCGAAGCACGGCCAACGCGTGCGCAGGTTCGACGCGGTGAAGTGTAATTGCATGCAATAAGTCAATAAGTCGGGGTCATTTTGGAGTCTTTTTTCTAAATACTCTCATGAGAATACTTTTCCAAAAGATACCCTATTTATTGACTTATTGCAGTTACTGAAACGGAGTGAGAACAAATGACCGAAGACCTATTCAACGATACGAAGCGACCTGTGCCCGTCTTAAAAAAATCGCAGCCGCTCCGATGCCTTTGTTGTGCCTTCGCAATGGACACCGCGACGCCGTATCCCCAGTTGTGTACCAAGTGCCGCGTCGACATGCATGCGTCGCTCGTCATCATCGCAACGGACTGCGAAGAACTCGAAGCGAAGTGGCGCACGGCCCTTCGTGGTGCGTCCGACGAACATCAGGAGCGCTTCGTTGCGTTCCTCGAGGCGGCCGGGTCTGCCTACGGTCCCGCTGCGCATCCAACGCGACAGCGAAGCATCGCAGAGTTCCAACGCAGAGCGGCGGCGACCGTGGCCAAGGGTGGCGAGTTTGCGCGCTTGGTGACCGCGTGGCGAGCATGGCATACGCGATGCGCTGACCGAGACATCATGCAGGTGATGATGGTGTTCAGAGCGGAGAGCGTAGAATGACCAACTGGTACCACCGCCAACAACACCGCGACGCGAATCACAAAGCCATCGTGGCCGCTCTGACCTACCACGGCGCCATCGTTGCGGACATGGGCAATGCCGGCGGAGGTGTCCCCGATCTGCTGTGCGGTTTTCGCGGTGTGTTATTCTTGGTTGAGGTAAAGACCGCCACCGGCGCACTGAGCGCCAAGCAACGGGAATTCTTCGACGCTTGGACAGAGTACCCCGCACTCGTTCTTCGTTCCCCAGACGATGTCTTCGATGTGATGGAGGTTCTACGCAGTGCGTACGCAATGGACGAAATTGATTGGGCGACACTCATACCGCGTGGACGTCGGCGAAAGCGGGCGGTGGATGCTGGTGCGGGAGCGGGCCGACGAGCAGTACGACGAAGTGGTTTGTCGAGGTCGGGAGATGACCGCAACGATTGACGAAATCATGGCGGCGATTGTCGACGAGTTGCAGTGTTTAGCGGAGGAAATACAATGTTCGAATTCATCGCAGGATGTGTAGTGGGCTTTGTTGCTTCGGTGATTGCCATGACGGTCGGCATGGTGTTGGAGCGTAAACGATGGGAGCCGTAAGTATTTCACTCGCATTTTTGTTTGGTTTTGGCATGGGATACATGACGGCTTTTTTTGCTTTGATAGTCGGCATATTAATAGTAAATCGAAAGAAACAACGATGAATACAGTTATATTCGATTTTTTACTAGGTTTTGCAATTGGTTTTGTATTGTCTTTTGCTGCACTTGCGGTGGGTTCGTTCAGTCATTATTGGAAGGGTCTGCTTTAACGATGGGAGCGCGACGATGGGAGCCATAATTCTCTTTTATTACCTGTTGTGCAATGGCAGTGACTGCAAGGTTGTTCCCTTCGCAGTGACCCGAGAAGCGGCGGCGATCGTGGCGTGCGAGAGAGGCGATGGTTTAAACTACGGAACGTACACACGAAGCGCACGGAGCGCAACGCAGGATGGCGGGCTGTTCCAATTCAACGACGCCACCTATGAGTGGTTGCAAGGACGAACCCACGCCGACACCGACACACCTGCGAATCAGTACGACGCATTCCAACGATTGTGGAACGACGGCAAAGGATGGAAGCACTGGAAATCCAGCAAGCCGTGCTGGTCGCAATGGATGACGGTGAACGCCGACGGGGTTGCGGTATGGGAATGAACACTGCGGAAAGAATTGGAGTTGTGGTCGTGACTGCTTTGGCTATACTTCTGATGTCACAATTCAAACATCAGTCTGATAAAGAATATCGGCGGCCGTGCTGGTCGCAGTGGATGACGGTGAACGCCGACGGGGTGGCGGTGTGGAAGTAGTGAAGCACGCGGCGCTGATTGCATTGTTGATTCTTGGCGTCGCGGTGTTTGTATACTTGGCAGGCTTTGCACGATCTTAGAAAGGCACAAAGATGATTCTGAATGACCGCGAGATAACCCGGCTGGCCAAAGAGCACGCCATGATCGAGCCCTTCGCCGAAGGAGCGAAGCGGCCCGGCGTCATCTCCTACGGGGTGACGTCGTTTGGCTACGACATGCGCGTGGCGGATGAGTGGGTCGAAACCGTGCTGCGAAGTGGTGAAGTTATCGACCCGAAGTTTCCACATCCAGTGACGAAACGCGACGAAACTTTATACAGCGATTTTCAACCGTTGCAACCGGGCTGGTATTCGCGCAAACTTACGTGGTTCGTGTTGCAACCCGGCGCGTTTGTGTTGAACCACTCCGTCGAGTACTTCCGCATGCCCGAGGATGTCGTCGGTGT
>Ga0315901_10009368_pt1 | contig 11274 bp, 19 predicted proteins | sample LakEriMetagenome_10_FD_203761 | JGI IMG/M metagenome (GOLD analysis project Ga0315901, IMG submission 203761) | Freshwater fungal communities from buoy surface, Lake Erie, Ohio, United States - Buoy 2 MA116 | ecosystem: Environmental > Aquatic > Freshwater > Lake | place: USA: Lake Erie, Ohio...
TGACAATCGTTACTTTACGATCACTCATGGCACGATCCCTCCGTAGTCGTGAAGGATTCGTAGTCCTCTACCTTAATGATAACCAGCCCTAACAAGTCCAGGTTAGCGTGTTTGATTAGCCACTTAGCAGGATACTTAGCGGCATCATCATCCACACGGTTATCAAAGACGAACATACCATCACCCATATAGTACGCAGGCGTAGGAGTTACACAAGTCTTTTGGTACCGTGAATTCAGATAATCCATAGATACGTTAGTAACCAAGGGGCTCTTGAAAGAGATATTTTCATCTACGGCGCATAGGTAGCGAAGACCTTCATATGCGGCGTTTACGTAGATTCTAGGCTCTTCGGCTTGCATAAGGTAACGGTCCCGCATACGTAGGAAGTCCCATTCAATGTTGCCAGTGGTACCAAAGTTGTTAGCAAACAAGCTAAGTACGTAAGCTACCACGACATCGTAGTGTTGGAATTCGTCATTGATAGTTCCTCCAAAGCAAGTGAGTCGTTTTTGCTTAACCATATCCCTAAACCAGTCGTAGGGGTGGGAACCATGCGTAATGAACTGTCTTTCTTCTGTAGATAGAAGCTCAAGGCGTTTGGGTAAGCGGTAAGTGTTACAAGACATCGGTTCTTGCATGGCCTTAAGGAAACGAAGGTAAGAGAGTGAAAAGGTTTGTTGCGGCATGTTCTTTTTATACCCTAGTGTTGGCGGGTAAGTCAATGGGTCCCAGGACTACTACGTAGTCGTGTAAGCCAGGACTCTTACCAAGATTAGCGGCTTCGTTCATTTTCAGCATCCTGTATGTTAAGGTTGGTGGCTAGGGAGACGATATGGTCCTTCCATTCCGAGACGGTATCATACGCACCTGGGTAAGTATCAGACTTGTAAACCTTGGCACCTGCGATATAGACGCGGGTTAGTTCAGTAAGTACTACCCAGTCCCCTTTAACGTAGTAACCTACTTGTGTAACGGTCTGTGGTTCAAATCCGTTGTAGTCATACGTCCTACGCTTAGAGCGTAGGCGTTTGCGTAGGTAGTGAGGGTCTGGGTAGTTAAGCATTTTCGTTAGGAATGGGGCCGTAGTAGCGGTAACTGTAGTCAAATGTGTATTCCTGCCAGTCCGACAAGGTGCCATCATAGGATACACAACGTACAGTGTTACCACGTACTACGAAATCCTCTACAGACATATCTACCTTATCGGTTCGGTCGTTGGTGCATTCCACGAGCCAAAGCCCGGACATGTTAGGGTACTTGTTCCAAGACGGTGTAAATTGTTGCGGCATGGTTATGTTATACCAGGTGTAGGGTTAGAATGTCAATAGGGCCTAGTGTTTGACTAGGCCCTTAGAGTTGGTTGGTTTGAGTTACGAAGGTCGCTTAAATACGCGGGTATAGTTCCACATAGGCAGGTACTTGATATGGTAGTCCTTATATGCTACAGTAATGGCTTTTTCTAATGAATCAGACGTAAGACATACCCAGGTAGGTAAGTTGTAGAGTTTCTTAACCTCGTACTCCCCGATTATACCTATAGTTTCCATTACGAAGTCAGTTAAGGCAGTAGACATAGCCTTAAACAATCCGTCTTCGTCGAAGTTAGCAGGACCACCGGATGCTTCTACGTAGAAAAGCCACTTCTGTAAGTTTACGAGTGTATAGAAGGCATCCCAGTCTGAAGGTACGACAGTATCTTCTGGAAGTGTATAACCCGCCCACGACAAGGTGTTATAGGCTTTCTTAACCTCATCAAACAAGTCTCGGTAAGGCGTAGACGGCTCTTCGTCTTCACAGTTACAGGGATTTGTACCGTTCTGCTTTTCCTTATAGTCAAGGAACCGTTCGTAGTCAGATACCGGACAATCGGTGTAGCAGGTATCGTTAAGGAATTGCCTAAACTCATTGAACACATGTAAGGTGTCTTCGTTATTAAGGATATTATAATAACTATAGCGAATGGGAAACCCCAATTTGTTGAATTGGTCTACAGCATCAGCCCTATTAAGTACTGAAACTCCATACTGTACGAAGGTACGGTATGCGTTCATTTGTGACGGCGATAACTTCGGTTTATCGGTGGCTTGCTTTTCTGCCATGTTCTCTTTATACCCCCGTGGTGTACTCAAAGTCAAGTGTTCTAGGCCATTTAGCGAAATGTGGTCAAACGCCCTGCTAAGAGACAGATGTGGGTTAGAATGCTGAAGCAGTTTATCTATCATTACGGTATCCCCAATGAATGCAACTCCATAAGGTATATGGTCGTCTTCGTAGACTGGAATTCCGTAACAACGAAAACTAGGTACTCTATCGTGGAATACGTGACGGTGTACAACACCATATCTATAACTAGACATACCCCCACTATACCAGGCACGGGGTTCAAAAGTCAATGGTCTGGGTCTTCTGGAAAGTTTAGGGGGCACGTCTTGTGACCGTACCCCCAAGGACATTTACCCCTTCATGCCCATTAGGTGATTGCATAACAATCCCCTACGTTTAGGGTAAGTCACCTGCGAACCTTACCCTTTTCAAAACGTGTAGTAAAGATGGTGTTGCAATAAATCTTTACTACGTCATACACAGATTAGCTAGTCTACGTACCGATGTTACCTAACTCTCTAGGCTGGTGCTGTTATTCCAGGCTCGCACTATTCCTAGTGAGTTTACTACTTCGAGGACTCACCACCCACATAGCGTATTTTACGTATACGCATACGATCCCCCTGCAACCGTGAGGAATATGTATGGGGGCTAGGTGGGCTTTTACGCACTTACCCACTAGTGTTTCTGCTTTTGAGGCTCCCAATGCGAACTACCCCCAATTCTGTTATCTACGTCTCTCCGTAGTGTCGCACCACTAAAGTAGGTGTCACTGGCCCTGAGCTTTTCTATCTTTCGACTGTATAAATACTATACCAGGTACCGTATTCAAAAGTCAAGGGTCTGGGACCTTTTTGTTTTCAATTTTTGGTGGGCCTGGAAGGACTCGAACCTTCAGTCACCCCGTTATGAGCGGGACGCTTTCACCTTTAAGCTACAAGCCCTTATGTTTATGTTATACCAGGTACAACGTCAAAATGTCAATCCCCCCGGACCTTTGCCCGTTCCTTATGATAGTTTACGGTTCTGCGTAGTGAAGACAGGTGGGTCTTTACAGTATCCCTAGCAACGTGTCCCGCTACAGGGATACCTAACTCAACCAAACATTCTTCCACTAGCGTACAGGTCTTTCTAGCTTCTGCTTCTACGTTGGCGCGGTCGGCGTTTGCACATGCCCACACTACCCGGTTATGTAACACACTCGCACTCAGGTTTTCAGCCCTACGTACCGACCACTCAGCCCATGACAATGCATCACTAGCCATAACCAAAGCGGAATACAGTTTCATTGGTCGTCACCTACTTCGTAAGTCCAGGTTGTAGCAAAATACTTAGCCCATACTTTAGCCCTATTTATAGCGGTACGTGCGTTACCAGTAATACCCGCGTAATCGGAATACATAGGGTTAAGGTCACCTGCCATCACACAGTAACGGAAAGACCTATACCAATCAGCCACATTCTTATAAGGAATATCTTTGGTAGAGATAACCTTAACTACCGGGGGTACGTAGTTAGGATGCTTGTATAGCACACGTCCACTACGGGTTTCTGTAATGAGCATAACATTCTCAATCGGAACCGGACCTACGTAATAGTCCTTTTTGGTACGACGTAGCCCAATCTCATTAGCGTTACTCCAAACATGCTTTACGTATCCTTCTGTAGGACGTGAAGAACTACGATGCGCCTTTGAAAGGTACAGGTCTCCAGTTAATGGGTTTCCATAGACTACACGTACTCGCACATCCAAGTCTAGGAATCCAGATAAGGTACTGAACACGTTTAGTTGCTCATTGACATCAAAGCGATCATTAGGTACCCAACCAAATTCAAAGTGAGAAGATGCTACAGCAGGAACTAGAGGCATGATTATGTTATACCAGGTGTAGGGTTAGAATGTCAAGGGGTTAGGACCTTAGTCCTTCACCCCGAAAAGTGAACCGATCTTAGCAATGAAAACCTTTATGTCTTCGGCATCGGCAATGTCTTCATAGACTTCAGGTACACAGGTTTTCATTACCAAGTCATTGAGACGATTCCGAATCTCACACATAGCCCGTACCAAATGATCCCCATAAGCAACGTCTCTACGTTCGTATGCCTCAACCGACCGTTCGTAAAGGTCTTCCATACGCTGAAGGAGTTGCTTAATGAACGTATCAAACATCTGCATCTTACAGAAGGGCGTATCTTCCTTAATCTCATAAGGTACGTAGGCGTCCATTGCATCATCAGACCCAAAGGGGTGAGGGTCCCCTTGTTTGATATTGTCATAGTCCACAAGGGTAACGTCTGCGTTAATGGGTACGGTTGAGCGTAGAGTCTGGAAGCATCCACCTTCAACGATGACTACGATAGTGGGCGTGTTTTCTGCCATGTTTATGTTATACCAGGTGTAAGGTTAGAATGTCAAGGGGTCCCAGGACCATAAAAGATACTGGGACCTAACAGGTACGGCTACCTTACCAGGACGAACCGTACTCGTAAAAGTGACAAGTAGGGGAACCCTTAGTAGCCTCAATATCCTCAAAGACTTCCTTAAGGATATCAATAGTGGCCGTAATCTCGTAACGGTAGTAGTCTTCATCTACAGAATACGAACCAAAGAAAAAACCTTCTGTAGGGGGTAGGTGTTCCATAACATAGGCATCCCGTTCTTCTCCAGGTTCCATGTTGTTAATGTGAAGCACTAGGTCATAGAGTTCCTTAAGTTTATCGTTTTCTACTTCATAAATCCCACAATCATCTACACCTTTTTGTACATTACGCACAAACCAACCATGAATAGCGTTACTCTTACGCCAATACCCAACCTGCTCGGTTATATAGGTTACACGGTTAGGTTTAATCGTTGGCACTGGAAGTCCATTAGCCAGTACACTCACGGCATACTTAGTCTTGTTGTGGTCCCAGTTTTGGACGTAGGATTTTCGAGAGAGGTACATGTCAAGTCCCATGTTTATGTTATACCAGGTGTAGGGTTAGAATGTCAAGGGGTCCTAGTCGTATTCTAGGACCCCTTATAGACTTACGGATTCAACGGGGGCAGAAGTGCTACCGCATTAGGTACGTCATCTGACATGAGTTCGTACAACATATCCCACTGACTAACAGGGGGCTCTAACTCAATTCCATCAGGTTGTTCAAGCGTATACACAGTAATCTTACCAGTATTCATATTCACAACCAGTTTTGAACCGTCATGCTCCCAGTAAGTTAGGAAGATTTTGTCTTTAGGCAACCATGTAGTAGTCATACCGTCTTCTTCTACAAGATCGGCTAAAGCGTTCATAACCAGTTGTTCTTGGTATGGGTCGGCCAATTCCAAATCTGAGATTATAGACTTGACCTTACGCACAACCATAAACAAGGTAGCAGACATGTTACTTACCTCCGTTGCTTACACGCTTACGTCGTGCATGTTTGGCAATGATCGTAGCCACCTTGGTAATGTCAGCACGAGTAGGATTGAAGTTACGCACATCCATACCTTGCTCATTCCGAGAAACTTGAGAGATAAGTTTCAGGTGCTTGGTAATATCCCCTTGTCGAATACGCACACCACGCTTATGCAGATGCGTATACAGCTTAGACGCATTCACTCCGTAGCTATCTCCATAGATAAGCATAGGGTTAGTGAAATAGGTATCCACAATGTCATTGAGAATAGATACCAGTTCATCAATACCTTCGGGGGTATTGAAGGTGTTATCCACAGGTTCCAACGCCTCGGTAGGCATGAACACCATAACCTTATCCCCGATATAGCTATTGAAGCCACGGTGAGTACCGTAATTCACCTTGGTAATGCGAATCGGTAAGTCTTCGGTATACGTACCTCCCTCTTTTGCGGGTTTCTTGAACGTAAAGGTACGAGTAACTTCGTTGTTCAAACCAGCAGTAGCAAAGACCTCACGGATAACGTCTTCATGCTCCGAGTAAACAAGCGTAACCCGCTTACTACCTACCTTCTTAGTCTTGGGCTTTTGCTTACGCTTAGCCGGGGGCGTCGAGTTGTCGAGTTGCTTAGTCTTTTCGGACATGTTTTTACTGTACCAGTTTGAAAGGTGCAAAGTCAAGACCGTGGGCCTTTTTCCTTACGTCTAAATCGGATGCACAATTTACGTACTCATGTAGTATACACGTTTTGTGTAGTGTATCCACATCAGGAAGCGTTATGTGATTACGTATATCCCACTCACGGTTACGCATAATCGGTGCGTCAAGTGTAAGCCAATCGCCTAACGACGGTACGTCTGTAACAGATATGGTTTTATCCACAATGTCAAAGAACGTAGTCAGGCTTACAAGTTTGTCCTTTTTACGTACCCATATAGGTTTGGCAACCGGGTTCCACTTATTAGGTGGAATAGGATGTGTTACAAGTTTCTCTACCACGTAAGCGGAACGATGCAAGTCGAAGACTTCAGTACCTACGTTACCACGTAAGAGATACGAATACGTATTAGTCCACGTGAGCGGATTAGGTTTAACAGGTTCGTGTAAGCAATAGTACTGACTACGTACTTGATCCTGTGAATACGTAATCAACCCAGATTCACGCATAACAATCTCACAGTAATCTACTTCGTGAATATAACCACCCCACGAATATACAAATACCCGTAAGTTACCAGGCCACAGACAACGGCAACCTAGCAGACACTTAAGAGGGGTACCCACGTTAGGCAGACACCTTGAGCATACTGACTACCTTTTTCTTAGAGACACCGTGAGCGGCAAAGGCGATAACGGATTTGGACTTGTGTAACTTGTCTGCTTTCATACACAGACCACACTCCACACAAGTAACATCCTTACGTGTTTGTTGAGGACATGGAATTACCTTAATCCCGGTAGCTTCGTCGAAGTAGGCGCGTCCGTTATCCGGGTGTTGCTCGACTACTACAGCGGCGGCGTAGCCAGCTTCATAAGCTACAGCGGCATCTTTGATAGACTCGCAAGACGCTAACACAGACACAGTACCAAAGGCATCACGTGTAATCTCACGCCAATTATGGGTATACGTCCACACAGGGGCGTTAGAGACTTTGGTATAGTGCGTACCTGCATCCCCTAGAGCTTCAGCGGCGGCTTGGGTAGGTACATCCCCTACAACGTGCAACCGTAGCGGTAACGCATTCTTACGGGCATACTTACGTACCAGGTCTGCTTCCATAAACGAAACTTGTTCAGGGGTGTAACCTTGCGAGGCATTGTTAAGGCGGCGCGTCTGAATCCCTATATGTCCAGTTTCCGCGTAACATCCATTGCCCTTAAGCGGACACGTAGCGGGGCACGTAACCTGAGAGACATAGGTAGCAGAACATAATCCAATTTTGGCATTCTGCGACACTTCTACGAACGATACAGGCGCGTTAGACATGGTTATGGTATACCAGGGTTAGGGGGTGTTTGTCAAGTGGTCCTGGGACTCTTATATGGGCTGGTAAGCCACACCAGTAACACGTAAACAATACCCCATTTACCTAAGCCCATAGGACCATTGGTAAATGGGGTACTTCGCAGGTATGGTGAATGCACTACCTGGTAGTATTAGGAAGTTGTTGACCTGATTTCAAAGTCTAAGACTGGCCTGAATCAAAAGTCTTTGGCTGACCTGATTTCAAAGTCTGGGTTATCCTACACCGTTCCTCTTCAGTGTAGGTAACCCAGTCTCGTATCTGTTCCAAAGATCTTCCGCAACCAATACAAGTTTCTGTATCTTTGTCCAACTTACATATCTTCAGACACGGAGTCGTCATATCCGCCCTTCTTTGAATAACCTCGTGAAGAGATTAGCTCCAAAATTTTGCAGAGGTCTTGTGTTAACGTTACCTTTGGAATTGTAAAGGTGTATTGGGTTTCGTTAGTCTTAGATGTTCTAAGTGCAACGATAACATCCACATAGTCTTTAGAATCTTCTTCGTCCGTGAACACTGTAATTACATTGCCTGTGTAATGGTTTTCCCAAGCCATCTTCCACTCCACTTCATCAGGAAACTCTGTTCGGTGAACCCACGCACCCTTAGTGAGCCACTCAAGTTGTTGGAACACAGGAGGTCCTTGTCTTTCTACTTCAGGAAGATTTAAGAGAACATTCACTACTTCATCGTATGGATTCTTGAGATCATACACAGTAACCATCCCCTTATATGTTCGTATAAGGTCATCCGCCCTTGAAGTCATAGGATGATCGTATTTGTTCACCACATAAGACTCCCATAACCATAGTAGTCTGTCCGCTACCTCGTTAACCAATTCCTCTCGTGAATCCCCATACGATGTCACCTGAAGATCATACTTACTAGCACAAAGACGTTGTTCATCCGAGTCATAAAAAACATCAAGTGTGAGTGGTTTATTGAACCGTAACACCCAGTTATTGTCTTTGTCTACTAACTCAGTGATAATGATAGGTGCAAATATCTCTTTGTACTTATCATCCGAAGTCATAATCTCCCAGTCTCTAGCTTCCATATCATCCATAGACGGTACATACGGACGGAGAGGAGTAGTGTTTACGTAATGCAAAATTCCATTACGTAGTCCAACTGCCTCTTTTGCCATGTTACGGGTTAGTGACAACCCATAAAGCATCAGCTTACAGGCGTGTTGCCAATCATATCGTCCGGGCATTATTCTTCATCCTCCTCGTCTTCTTCTTCTGGTAGATGAAATCCACACTCGAAACCAATGATCTCGTGAGCGTATTCCACCAAGTCATCTTCAATATCCTTGTTACCTTGACAACCATTATCTATGAAAGCCTTAGCATCGGCTTCACAGACCCCAAAGTCATCTACAAGGTCAATGGTTTCCTCAGCGTCTCCACCTACCATGTTAATACTTGCCCAAACCTTTACTTTGTATTCACTCATTAGGTACCTCAAGCGGGTTCACATCCACAGCATCACCCCCGATTTGGTATGAGAGGTCATACAGTTTCCCTTCGTAGCGCACAACGGCTTGGCAGTAAGCAGTCAGGGGGACATCGTAGACAGTCTGGCTGTAAGAAATAATCTCCGCCCCTGGGAAAGTGCGTTCTAGCCGAGTGCGACATTTCTTTCCATACTCCGCCTTGACCTCGGGAGGATGTTCCCCACACCCCGTCATCAGTAAGGCCACAAACGCAATCCCTACCCATACTGTATTTTTGTAATCAATCATTGGTTACCTCTTTCATGCATCCATTCTCCCATAGTCATACCACTTTCCTTAAGGACCTCTTGGTCAGGAAGTCCTAGATATTCCAGCATTTTCTCAACTGACCAGTTAGCATCATCAGCACACTCCTTAACCGTCCATGAATCTTCGCTTCTACTACTACCTCTGAAACTGAAGACTACACGGCTCACACGAATGAATGAGTGCCCCATACCTACTACATAGGTAGTATAGCCCTTACGATCTGTCCATGATTTTTCGTACTTAGGTTCCTTTTTCTCTTCTATCTTTACTCCTATGGACGCAATAATAAAAGCTAAACCAACCCCCGAAAGTGTTCCGAAGATAAAGGACCAGGTATCGAATGTCATTCTTCATCCTCCATCGTAGTCCAAGCGTCACCGAATTCTTCAATCCAGGCTTCGGCGGATTCTTCGGTGGTGAATACACGTCCTTGATTGTATACCGCACGATCAGCAGAATCGTTGTTCCACAACCACTCAATAACCTTCGGTCCTGCCGGGTGTTCCAACGAGACTACCAAATAGTATTCCCCAACCTTCGGCACCGGGCACGTCGGGCGCATGGAACGCAGGCGCAGGGCGTGACGCTCGGCGGCGGCTTCGGTGCGGAAGCAGTTGTTTTGACCGAGGCGATGCACATGAACTGCAGATCCATCCCAAGTTTCAGGGAACGACGTGCCAGTGCGGGAGAGATACCAATAAATCCCGTTGTTCTCCGGCTTCCAGGGCTCCCACGGATTGCCCTTCTTGGATAGTTCGGCCTCCACCCGCAGTTTCGCCAGTTCAACCTGGATTTCAGCGGCCCCTAGTTGCAGTTCCTTGGTCTTTTCTTCGATCCAAAATAATCGTTCTTCTTTAGTCATTCTGTTACCTCTTCGATCATTGTAACCTTAACTGTTTTACCATGCCACTCTGCTGAAAGTAAAGTACGTAGGACTATTTCCCCCTCAAGCCCATCAGAATAGACTGTACCTGTACCTTCCCACTTCAAAGGTTCTTCAGCATTCTCGTAGAATGTCCAGCCGACTAGGTGGGCTTGGTCGTGTTCGACATCCATACCTTTACCACGTGCATGATCCGTCCAGATCGTGTACCCGTGTCGTCCTTTGGGGTAGTCCTCTTCTGAGTCATCCCACTTGGTAAGACGAGGGAAATCATTAAGATAGAACATCATACCAATACCGACATTTATCGCCACACACTTCTCCCAAATCTCTTGACAGTTGTCAATAGATGGGATTGGTAGTTTTCTAAGGTTCATTTTTCAACACAACCTGTGTAATACTAGTTGATATTCTGCATGATACCAAGATGTAGCCTCTTCTGTTACAGCGTCAGGCCCTCCTAAGAATTCCTCTAATTTACTTAGAACCTTATCATGCTCAAGTCCTATTTCACTGTCGTCAGCATCCTCTTGTGAATCAGTAACAATACATAAGTGTTCTTGCATCCAGTCATAAGCATCTTCTTCAAGGTTACTTACATCAATACTAGCTAATGCTTTGATATACTCTAGGGCTTGGTGTCCAATAATCTCTCTACTACGAGCTACAGGTATACTACCCCGTTCAAACATATCATCTAATATGTCTAACCTAACACGAAATCCTTTATACGAATAGGAAAAATTTACATCCAAGTTAAAAGTACGCTTCACGTGAATCATACCTCCATCAAATGGAATTACCGAACCTGCACTTATAGTAACAGGACTTACAAGGTCTCTAAATTTCGGTGTAGAAACGAGATACCATCCCTTATACTCCAGAAGCTCCTTGGATAAGACTACATCCTCTTTTGTGGTAGTGTTAATAAGTACACCGTAATCGTCCCAAGCACAATTACTCTCATGTCCCCCTATTTCCGCACCAACAGTCAACCCAAGATCAAGAAGATTTTTAGCTTGGTACCATGATAGACCCCCCATCACAACATCCATAGACTACGAAACCCCCGGTACAATCATGTCCTGAAC
>Ga0315901_10009371_pt1 | contig 11273 bp, 11 predicted proteins | sample LakEriMetagenome_10_FD_203761 | JGI IMG/M metagenome (GOLD analysis project Ga0315901, IMG submission 203761) | Freshwater fungal communities from buoy surface, Lake Erie, Ohio, United States - Buoy 2 MA116 | ecosystem: Environmental > Aquatic > Freshwater > Lake | place: USA: Lake Erie, Ohio...
TTCCATCAATTACGAATAGGGGGGAAGTTTGAAGCCGATTCATACATTGATGATAAAGCAATAACTGCTAATCAATTCTTTTCATCCAAGTTAAGTCACACTTTGGGCGCTGAAAGCGGAGGTAACAGCAAAGTATTCCTTGTTGAAAGAGTCTACAAGGAAGCGGCTGCGGACAAAATTCAAAAGTTAGCTGATGAAATTGAGTACCTAGAGGCGGTCCCCTCAAAATTTAAGAGCCTATTTCCAAAAGTGATTTTTAAGAATATTCATGCATCTCGTGCCTACTACGAAATGGAGCACTTTAATCTACCAACTTTGCGACGTCTCATTCTTAGTAATCAAATCTCACAGTCTGAATTGACAAACTGGGTGGACTTATCACTAGATAGATTATTTGCGCTATTAAAGTACGATCAGATTGAAACGCCTAGCGACTTTCACGCTAAATTACACTTTTCAAGGTTTAATTCCAGAATTAACGAAGTGCGCAAGAAGTCTGAGTGGTTGGACGAGCAATTTGAAAAGGACTCTATCAATCTAAATGGAAGGAGTTACCGAAATTTCTTTCATTCACTGCGTAAGTTAGAAAATTCCTCTTTTCTCGACACAGTTAAGCCGGAATTTGTAGGAAGATGGAGCCATTCAGATTTACATTTTTCCAATATTATAGTTAATCGGGAAAAAAAGGCTGTTGTGTTTATCGATCCTAGAGGATATCCTTACTGCGATTATTACTATGACTACGGAAAGTTGTGGCACTCTGTTAATGGGAAATATGAGATGATTGCGACTAGACAATTTGAGCTCGGTAGTGATGAGTTTCAGCTTCATAAGAATTCAGTTTTTGATTTCTTGGAATCGTTCAAAGTTCCACTAATGGAAATTTTTGCAAAGTATTCCACTGAGAATGTTGAAGTAATTAGATACAAATCTGAATGGAATGAGGTAATGCACTTTGCCTCGCTGATACCATTTATGATTGATGAGGATGGCAACGACGAAAAGGCTCGAGCTGCATTTTATGTAACGACACAAATCACAAATGAATTCTTCGAAAAATATGAATTGGATTAGATGGGATAGCGCTTCAATTACCGAAGAGGAAATTGAGGCGGCACTTGGATCCTTAAGACAAGGTTTTGAATCTCCAGGTGTAAACGTTGTAAGAGCTGAAGTAGAATTTAAAGCTCGAATTGGATGTTCAGATGCGATTTTGGTATGTAATGGGACTGCTGCGCTATTAACTCTATTATTTGCTATACGAGAAAAGTATCCAGAAATCTCACGAGTAGCAGTTCCTTCCTTTACTTTCATTGCCTCTTATAACGCGGTAAAGACAGTATTTCCAGAGATTAACTTGATTGATTGCGACCTGGAAACTTGGAACATTTGCCCCGAATTTATTCTTGAAAAAGTTGACCTCGTACTTCTTGTAGACGTTGGTGGGCAACCATGTATTTATGATCGTTTTCCACAAAGTGACTGTTTGATAATCGCTGACTCGGCAGAGAGTTTGGGTTCAACAATCGATGGACAGGAAATTGGAAGTCAATTAATGGGTCACGCCTTTAGTTTTCAGAGATCGAAGCTGATTTCTTGCGGAGAGGGCGGACTGATTACTTTGCAAGATAATGATTTAGCTGATATTTGCCGATCAGTAATGAATCATGGGTATGCTTCAGATAAAAAATTTCACGAGTATAAGTATGATCGATTTGGATTAAATTTTAGAATGAACGACGTGCAAGCCGCAATTCTTAGTGCTCAACTCAAAAAGCTAGATAAATTTATCGCTCGAAGACGTACAATTGCAACTTGGTATGAAAATGCACTTAGTTCTAAATTTGGTCTTCAAAAAATTGATTCGAGGGTATCGAGTAATAGATTCTTTTTTGGTATCTTGCTTGATTCACCAGTGCAGGATAAATTTGCACGGCATATGGAAGCCCTCGGGATTAAGGTGAAGTGTTGGAGCTCAGTTACAAAATCTCTAAAAGAAGTGAATAGCCTCAATAACTCAGAGTTTCTGTCTGAAAGAAATGTTCTTCTTCCTATTCATAATGATTTGACTGATGCGGAGGTGGAGCGTGTTATCGAGGCGTGCCTATCCTTCTAGGTATTTTATATTTCCAGCTTATTTGCTAATTGACTTGCTCACAAAGAGACAGGTACCAAAACTTCTACTTTTTTCTATTCTTGAGAGACTTCCCAAAGACACTATGCAAAAATTCCAGCTTCGTAAGTTACGTAAACTATGCAAATTGCATTTAAACCTAGAGATTAAATCAATCACTGAGTTCCAAGATCTTCCATTAATGACCAAACAAGACCTGCCTCTTGAACCTAGATTTCCAAGTAAAAAATACCGACAGCATGAAACTTCTGGTTCAACCGGACAACCGAGGGTAATCTGGGTTCCAAGCAATAGTTGGGAACGCAAAGATGCAATTTTCATGAGGTCTTGGTTCAAAATGGGCTGGAGGGGCCAAAAGGTTTTGCGGCTCATTTCTGGAGAGCCAAAATATAGATTTTATGATTCACTAAGAAATGTAACACCTTTAAATTACAAAACCATTGATGAAAGTTACGTGGACTGGTTTCTGCAAAATAGGCCTTTCCTGATTCATGGTCCGGGAGGTTCCATTAGAGAATTATGCGAAAAGATAATTGCAGCAGGGTATCCTGAAGCACTGAAGAATCTGAAGATTCATTGGTGTAGCGAAAGTTCTGAGAGACACAAGGAAAGACTTTTGGGTTTCGTTCAAGATTTTCATGAACAATATGGTTTAGCCGAACTGCCCACAGTCGGTGCGACCGATGGTAAGGGAGCATTAAAGATTGTAGAAGAACAGGGTTTCATTGAGATTGTAAATGAACTAGGAGAACCCGTGAAGCCCAATGAAGAGGGATTCATTGTTGTAACGGACTTCAATAATACCCAAACCCCAATAATTAGATATAAAAGTGGAGACCGCGGAAAATGGGCAATAAAAAGCGATGTATTGGGGCGTTCCTATCGAATTCTATACGACATTATTGGAAGAGCTGTTGACTTCTACGACGGTCCTGAGGTTAAGCGTCCAATCGGATGGTGGATTGTGGCACCAATTTCGCATGAGTTGGGCGAAGTAATTGAAAAGTGGAGATGCGAAGTAAGACCCAAGGAAGCATTGTTGATCTTATATGTAAAATTTCGAGGAAAAGAAGATTTTGAACAGTTAGATTTTTATCGAGAATGGGTAAAAACAAACGTAGGACTAAATACTGAATTTCGAGTTGATGATTATCAATATGATGCCTATTGGAAGAACAAATTAGTGAGAGTCATCTACTAAGGTGATTGTCACTATTTTTGGATTGGGAAAACTTGGTCTTCCTCTCGCAATTAGCCTTGCACGTGGCGGTAACAAAGTTGTGGGTGTAGACAAGAACAACTCACTCTTGGAATCGCTACGTCATGGAGAAGTTAATTCGCAGGAACGAGATTTGCAATCACAATTCAATAATTTTAAATCTAACTTTGTTCTTTTCACAAATGATTACAACCAAGCGCTTTCTCAAAGTAGTACTTCTATTATTATTGTGAATTCACAATTGGGAGCAGACGGGTACTCAAGCAAAGTGGTAGAAGAGTGCATCTCTGAGATTGCTAAAACGATCAAAGCTAAAGGAATATTCCAAAACATAGTTTTAAGTAGTACAGTTCTTCCAGGAACTTCACAGAGACTTGTTTCAATTATTGAGAGTTTCCAATTAGTTGTTGATAAAGATTTTTCATTTTCTTATGTTCCAGATTTCATAAAACTCGGTTCCGCATTAGATGACTTTGCAAATCCTGATTTTGTATTGGTTGGATCCAACTCTGAGATGGCTTTCCAAAATTCGCTGAAATTGTGGTCAAGCTTCGTTGCTTTTGATACCGAGTTTCGACAAACATCTCTAGAGGAGGCAGAGATAGTTAAGATCTGCCTCAACGCTTACCTTGTAAACAAGATCAGCTTTGCAAATTTTGTTAACCTAGCATTACAAAATAGGAGCGAACTTAATGCTAAGAATATTCTAGAAATTGTTGGTCTAGATAGGAGAATTGGTGGCTCCTTCTTTAAACCTGGCGCTCCTTATGGGGGTACATGTTTTCCTCGAGACGCGATTGCATTTCAAGTGTGGGCAGGACGCATGGGATTAACAGCAAAACATATCGCATTCGCCGAGGAATTAAACAAACAATATGAAGAGGTGCTGGCTATGGAGCTTCTCAAGTATGATTCAGTCGCTATTTTAGGATTTACCTTCAAAGAAGGTTCGCAAGTCACACAAGGGTCACCATCATTTCAAATTGCATCCAAAATTTGTGGTCAAGTAACAAATTTGAAAATTTACGACCATTTTTACACAACTTTTCCAAGTGACATATTAGAAAAGTTCAATTTTGTCTCTAAGGTAGATGAGGCTGTCGCAGGCGCAGAAGTGATTCTCATCATGCATAACGACAAGAGTTTAGTTCCAAAAGGCAATTTGTATGCTCGTGTTCTAGATCCATGGTACGTTGCTTCGACAGAAGACACTTAGAACTTTTAATTTTCATTTTGTGAGGAGTGAAATATTAGGAAAGAAGTTCTTTCCTAACAAAAAGAGCATCTACCCAAAGGAGATTTGGTTTTTGGCCTTCGCCGAACTTCATTGAGGGAAATCCACAAAACCTGTGGCTTTTACTTAATTCAGCGGCAAGTTCCCAAAAGCTGGATTGATTTTCGTAAAAGTTGTCTAGAAGACCCTCAATCAAGATTGCATCAATTCTTTTCTCAACGATTAGTTTTTCCATCCCAAGAATCACTTCCATTTCAAATCCTTGACAATCTATTTGCAATAAATCTACTTTCCCTACGTTTTCTAGTTCTTGATCTAGCGTAGTCACTTCGCAATTCATCGAGTCCAGCTTCTCCTCACTTAGCAAAATCTTTAACGAATCTGCTCCTGAATCTTGATATGTATTCAATTTGGCTGTCCCCGAAGTAGAACCCACTGCTTTGCCAATTAGGTTAACTCTATTTCCGTAGATTGACAATTTTTCCACTGCTATTTGTAGAGATCTCAAATTTGGCTCGTAAGCTATTACTTGACTCTCGCTGATCTGACCCAAATATTTCTCTGCTGTTTCCCCAAAGTGTGCACCAACAATCACGATACAAATATCTGATGAATTTACAAGCTTAAAATCATTTCTAAATTTCTGATAGTTCCAATTTCTTCCTAGAATTGTTGAAACAAATATCTTTCGCGGAGAATCCCATCGATAAGCAAGATTCATTCCAAAATATAAAAGAAGCTCACCAAATCTAACTATTTGGTTAGCGACGTAATTCTTAGACTCAACGCTCATCATTTCGGTAATCCTATCTAAAGATTTAAGTTTTTTGAGTTACCAACTTCATTTTTTATCAAGTTTATTCCGGACAAAAAAGGCGTCCCCACCGCTGATAGATTTCATTATTTGAGTATATCCATTTTTCATCATTAACCTCTTGATACTCTCCTCATTTACTGAATGATTATGCTCAATGCAAATGAAATCAAAATGATATTTCTCAAATGGAAAATCTGATAAAATATCGAACTCAGATCCTTCCGTATCAATTGATAGAAAATTAATGTGCTTCGGAGCATTGTATTTTTCAAGAAGAGATAACAAACTAATGGCAGGAATTTCTGTTAAGTCAAATCCTTGTCTCCTCGTAGATGAATGCATATCAGAATCAATATAAGAAGAAATAGTTGAAAGCCCAATGCGCCCTTCATCTTGTATCGTTGCAAAGGTAACAGTTTGCCCATCTCCATATTTTGGTGAAGTCGTACTAGAATTTAATGACACAAATCCTGAATCTTCATTAGGCAACTGACTTTGATTCGGAGCTGCAAAGCTCAAATTTCCAATTACTGCAACGTTGCAACACGGACTACTTCGGTTAATTTGACAAGACTCAGCGAGACGCGGTATCGCTTCTGCTAGTAACCCACGCCACTCATATTTAGTCTCCAAGAGAAATGTATTGCTTCCCCTTACTCCGTCTAGTGCTCCGAACTCTACAAAGTATCCTTTGCTGCCACAAATCAAATAAGCTACAAATTCTTGATCTAATTCAGAATTGCTTCGAAGAAAAGTAATTAAATTATCCCAAGTTAAGTTTGCTCCTATGGCCTTTGCAATCAAAATTAGTCTTTTTGCCCGAGGAAGATCAGAAACATACAATCCAACAGACCCTAGTCGAAATATAAAGGAAATGTTAGATATTCTTTTGAATATCCCTTGAATAAGGTTGAATCTATACAAAATATAAAAAATGTGCAAAATATACGACTTCATTTTTCGTGTATTGACTGGGGCGCCCATTAGTTAAGTGTAGACCAAACTGTCAAGGACTCGGAAGATTTGGATTTTTCTAGACTGTGAGATTCTGACTTATATTGTGATCTAGCATTTCTATTCAATTCCTACATATTATTAAAGAATATCCTAGTTTGTACGAACCAACTAAGAGCTTGATATTTAATTGTCTTTAGCTTTCTTGATTCTTGAGTAAATTTCCCTAGTTATTATCCATAGTTTTAGATATTAGAAGCTTAATCAAACCCAATCGCAATTGATTCAATTGCTCTAATTCCTCCAATATTTCTGCTCGAAGATTATCGTAGTACTTTAGCAACTTGTAAGTCCTCATTTTGTGAGGTTGCCAAACAAAAGTCAAACGACTCAAATAAAGTGGATCACTTAACACCCAACGCTCTCCAATAGGATAAGAGTGAACAAGCAATGATTCACAATATCGAAATGTATGAGCAGAGTAATTTCCTGGAGGAGTGATAGAGAGTCTTGAACTTAAAATACCATCGAAATACATTTTTTGGTATTCGTTTAGTCTTCCAACTAAATAAGATTCGTGAACTTTCTCAAGGTTAATGCCTAGCTGCTTTGCTTCAGATAAAAGCAATTGACGGTCGAAGGTGCCGCGTTGCCCCATAAAGAAAAAATCTCTTTGCTTTTCTGGGAATAAAGAAACATTAACTTTTGAGAGTGAAAACTCAATCAGACTGCTAGATCCTGAGACTTTAAAGTGCTGAGCAAAATTTTGAGCAAAACCAGAATCATACCCTAGGGGAAAATGAAAACACTCTTTTCTCAGTAGGATGAAAACTAAACGCAGTAAAATCTGCGAAAAAATCATATATAGAGAACTGGCAAAAGCTCTTGGGAATAGTTTCAAAAGTTGCGGATAATGGATTCCTCGTAGCAGTTTTGAGTAGAGTATGAATGGATAATTTATTATTGTCCGAAAGTTCCCTAGAGGGTAATTTCTAACTACTAAAGAAACTTTCTTATTAAGAAGTGCACGAATGTTTAAAGCTAAGGAGTAGGTTTCATCAGATAAAACGAAGAGAATCACACTTCGATTTGGAAAACAATCTAAACTCTTAAAATTGCTTACTGATGAATCTGTAAAAACAAGGGCCTGACTCCCTTTGCTAACTCTGGCTAATTGACTAGAAATTTCTTCTTGACCTGAAAAAATCCGTATTCCAATCTCCCTTCGAAGAAATTCTGTTGAAAATTCAATACGTTTAGTTTGGTCAGAACTTGATAGCCACCAGCCTGTAATTGTATTCATGAACTTGTCTTCTTTTGGGAGACCAAAAGTGACATAAAATTCAAATGAATTCCATATATTGCTGAAATGAAATTTGTGACGTATGGAACCATTACTAAAAGCCTTAGAGCCACAAATTGAAAGGAGTAAATAATCACAAAGAGCAAAACTGATTCTTTAGATTGCACTAACCTCAAATTTGCTGGAAAAGAATTAAAACTAATGGTGGTATTTCTCACAGAATAAACTAAGGTCAATAATACTATACCAAAAATCATTCTCGTATACCTAGTTAATATCTGCTCTACGCCATAATTGAGTTGAGTTTTAAGCTCACTGCTTGCACAGGTCCAGAGAAATTCATTCTCTCGACTTGTCTTTATATCTGGATTCAAGCGGGTTTTAAGTCTCTTCATACTTAACTTTGATCCTCACTGACCAGATAAAAGTGATTATAAAGAGCAAAAGGTATGAAAGTGTGATTGTTAGCTCCCAACTAAGATTGACTCTCAAGAAAATATAGATTGGAATTTGAAAAAAAACAGAAATCAAAGCAAAGGTTAAGAGAATCCTACGATGACGAATTCCTTTCAATACTAGCCTATGAGACAGGTGATCTCTTCCCCCTTGCAAAGGAGAGCGGGAATTCATGAGTCGACCAATTACAGCAACGCTGGTATCAAGGATTGGAAGGGCAAGTAAAAAAACAGGAACTGCAAATGATGTCCACTTAGAATCGGTTTCGGGATCAATTCGAATAGCAATTGTTGCTAGCAGGATTCCAAGAAATAAAGCCCCGGAGTCCCCCATATAGATTTTGGCAGGGCGGCGATTCCAATAAAAAAACCCAGCTAACACCCCCATCAAAACTAGCCCAAAAATAGCTAGATAGGGCTGATTGGTTATTGAAGAGTAAATGAAAATACCTAAAGCTGTCATAAAACTCGCAATAGCGGCCCCTCCATCCATATTGTCAAAGAAATTAAGAGCATTAGTGATTCCGACAATCCAAAAAATACTTAAGAGTAAATCTGCGCTCTGATTTCCAGTCGCACCCCCTGAAGTACTACCAAAGGTAATTGTTAATGATGCTGCCAGACCCAAGAGCACTTGAACCATCAGTCTAAAGTGAGGTGAGAGTCCCTTTATGTCATCCCAGAGCCCAATAATGCCCACAGCTGCAGCTGGCAAAATTAGGTAGAGGATGTCAGTACGAACTTCTTTGGATTGAGAAACTACAAGTAATCCGGTCACAACAGTGACCAAAAATGAAGTCATTATTGCAACCCCACCCAGATATGGAACTGGCTCTCTCTGGAACTTTCTTCCGCCGTCCGGCTTATCAAAAATATTTAGCCACATTGCTATCTTGCGCATTACTCCGCTTAGTACCAGAGAAGTAGCGAACGCGAAAAAAAAGGCTAGAATCTTAGTTTCTAGATTTAAGTCACTCACTTCATTACTTTCTCACCGAGGAAAGGTAGTCAGAGAGGATTTTATCGAGACCCATTGTAGGAACCCATCCTGTTAATTTCTTTAGCTTCTCTGTACTTGGGATTCTTCTCTGCATATCTTCAAACCCTTGGCTTTTAAGCTCTGCATAGGGAATGAAATTTAGTTTAGAGCTTGAGTTGGTAATTCCTATAATTTTCTTAGCTAAATCCAAAATAGAAGTTTCCTCTATTCCTCCAACATTAAAGGCTTCTCCATCGCCTTCAGAATGTCTCCAAAGATCAATCACCCCTCTTACGGCGTCATCAACATGACAAAAAACTCTTCTTTGAGCGCCATCTCCGTGAATATCCAAGTTTTTATTAGCCAAAGCCGCTGCAAAAAAGCGAGGAATTACCATTCCATAAGCAGGACTCTGCCTGGGGCCTACCGTGTTGAAAAGCCTTACGATCTTCACTTTTAGGCCGTGTTTTGAGTGGTATGCGTAAGCCAGGGCCTCGTCAATTGCTTTGGCTTCAGAGTAAGTCCATCTAGATAGTAATGGAGAACCAATCACTCTATCGGAATCCTCGGTTAAGGGTTGAGAGAGATTTTTGCCATAAATCTCGCTAGTACTTGCCAGTACTAGTTCAACTTTGCTTTCTGCACAGGCTTGAATCACATTTTCAGATCCATGCAGATTCGTCTTTAAAGAACCGATCGGGTCATCGAGTATTTTCTGCACTCCAACTGCGGCAGCAAAGTGAAAGCAGACATCAACTTTAGAGATTAAATCCTTCACTAGTTCTTTGTCAAGAATGGATCCTTCTATTGACTTAAAGCCATTAGTACTCTCAAGTTCTGCAATATTCTCTGGTTTGCCGGAAGAGAAGTCATCTAAGGAAACTACCTCGTGGCCCTGCTCTAGCAAGTTCTTGCAGAGGTAGGAGCCGATAAACCCAGATCCACCAGTAACCAATATTTTCATTTACTAGGCTGATCCTGATTTCCTGCGAAACATCTTTTTGGTGGAGCCAGAACTCTGCTCTCCGCTTACTTTTGAATTCCCAGCAGTGTTATTGTTAGAAATATTTGTTCTATTCTTCTTCTTCTCCAAAGCCTCTTTGAATTTCGCCTTGGCATCGCTATTTTCTGAAGAACTCATATTCTCGTTAGCTACCTTTCGCTGGAGTGGTTTTAATTAATGCTTGAATCTCAGATTGGCGATATCTTCGGTGCCCTCCAAGGGTGCGAATCGCAGTAATTTTTCCCGCCTTAGCCCAACGAGTAACAGTTTTCGGATCTACTCGGAAGAGCTTGGCAACCTCTGAAGGGGTTAGCAGTACCTCTTGCTCTGCCGGCCTTTGCATGCTCATGAGTTGATTTTATGTCCTTTTCGCCCCTTATGGGAAGAAAGTATTGTCTTAAGTAACAAACTCTTACATAGCCTGCTCAAGAGCTGCGACCTTTCTCCATCTCTTCATTAAAGCTTCATATCCCACACCTGCTTGGACGCCATCCCCATTGGATAGGCCTTGAAGTGAGGCAGTGACATCCTCAATTGAAGTATCAGAGTCAAGCCCTGGGTTTTCACTATCTTCCAATGATTTTTCAAGATAGAGAGCAAGGCCGCCATAATCACATTCCAAGATTGAATCTGGATGAAAGATATTGAGCCAATTAAGAAGATCTCCTAGCTCTGCCTCTACAGGGCCATCGCCAAATGCCTCTCTCACTATTTTGTGAGATTCAAGGCATCGCTTCTTTGCCTTTGTTAGCTCTGTTCTCATAATTGTGAAGGGGCCATCTGGATTGTTTCCCCTAAGCCGTTCCTCTGGGATAAAGAGAGCAAACCATCTGGGAGGAATAATCCAGGTCTCAGAGAGAATATGAGGAACCCTGTATTCAAGTTCAGTTGATATGTCACTAATTGCATCACTTAGGCTCTCTGGAAGAAAGAAAGGAATTACAGAATTAGGTAGTGAATTCTTAAAATCATTTAAGGCAACCCAACACCTCTTCGCTGTTGACCAGGGTGAGACATAGCGCTTTCCATTGTGATCAATTATGTGTGCGCCATCTGCTTTAAGGGATGGAGGCTCAGCAAGAATTACTCTTCTTAGCGCTCTATCTTGCTCTTCTCGCCCGGTATAGCTCTCAATTGGAATTGAAGACCAGCGGAGTTGATCAACTGGTGAGAAA
>Ga0315901_10009372_pt1 | contig 11273 bp, 5 predicted proteins | sample LakEriMetagenome_10_FD_203761 | JGI IMG/M metagenome (GOLD analysis project Ga0315901, IMG submission 203761) | Freshwater fungal communities from buoy surface, Lake Erie, Ohio, United States - Buoy 2 MA116 | ecosystem: Environmental > Aquatic > Freshwater > Lake | place: USA: Lake Erie, Ohio...
GAATGAGCCTCGTGATCCAGTTGGCACGGAAAGGTCAAACAAACCGGCGAACTGCGGGAAGCTAAGTCGAGTTTGCCGGGCGCTGGCGTGAAACCGGACTCGTCTCGAGGAAATCCCTCAAGTCGATGCGGCTCGTCGTAGGTCGGGCTTTCCAGCCCGACCCGCCAGGGTCTTCAGCCTCTGAACACCCCGCGACATTTTGAAACCAGCTGGACTCGAGCACGACGGCTTGGAAAGGCCGTCCTACCTCATCAGATGCTCGTTTTGCCATTCCGGGATCGCTGGCCGTCTCCCAAAGAGCTATAACTGCAGGCTCGAATCCCAGGGTGTGTCGACGGGTTTGGTCGGCCTGCGTACTGGGAACCGGGGAGTCCGTGCCTGATGTCGAATCCGACCCTGCCACCGGAGATTGTCCGGGTCCTTGGTGACCTGCGGGGCCGCATCCGGCGGTACGTCGTGTGGGAGGGCTTGGCTTGGGTCGTGTTGTTTCTGGGGCTGGCCTTCTGGGGCCTGTATGCCGCAGATGAACTGCACTTCGCCGCTCGCAAGCTGGAACTGCCGTTGTGGTTCCGCCGCGGGCTGGTTCTGGCCGGGATGGTAGGGTTTGCGTGGGTGATTCTGACCCGCGTGGTGCTACGGCTGGTCCGACCGCTGGAACCGAGGTCGCTGGCGCTCCTGCTGGAGCGGCGATTTCCAGACCTCTCCGAGCGGCTGATCACAGCTGTCGAGCTGAGTGGCCAGCCGCTGGAACGTTCCGCCGAAGGGAACGCGATGCTGCAGCAGACGCTGGCCGACTTGGGGCGTCAGCTGGGCTCGCTCGATGTCGCTCCGGTGTTCGACTTCCGCCCCTTGCGGCGCGGGCTGGTGGTGGCTGGGGTGCTGCTCGCCTCGATCATCGGCTTCGGCGTCGTCAATGCACAGGCGATGTCCCGCTGGTATGCCGCCTACATCGGCGGACAGCCCGACTACTGGTCGCAGTACCGCAAGAACTCGCTCACCGTGAAAGTGGTCGCCCAGCCGGGAGACCATGTGCGCGAGTTCGGCGAGAACCTGATCTACAAGCACCCGCGCGGCGGAGACCTGACGCTGCGGGTCGAAAGTGGCAAGCCGGAGACCGCTCCCGAACAGGTCGTCCTCAGCTGGCGTTCATTGACCGAGACCGGTCGAACCCGTGGGAATGTGAATCTGGTCCCAGCGGCTCCCGGCCAGTACCGCCACACGATGAAGAACGTCACGAGCGAACAGCTCGTCTGGGTTCAAGGCGGCGACTATGCCAATGCCTCGCCGTACCGGATCGTGATCGTCGACCCACCGCGCGTCGAGAAGGTTGAGCTGCAGTGCGACTATCCGAGTTACATGGGGCAGGACTCGCTCGAAGATCGCCCGGTGGTTCCCACGGGGACGCAGATCACGATCCCGGCCGAGACCCATCTGGAGCTGCGACTGACTTCGAACAAACCTCTGCTCGGAGCCGACATTCGGGCCGGAAGCTGGGAACTTTCGATTGGGTACGATCGGTCAAAAGATGGGAAGCTCACGCCGCAGCCGGCCCGGCTGACACTGCGTGAGTCCCCGACCTCGGACCCGCGCACGATCGGACTGGAGCCCACCGTGTCAGCCAGCTGCCTTTCCGGAGATCGCACGCGGATCACGATTCCCGCCTGGATTACGGCGAAGGCTCCGGAGCTGCAGAAGGCACTCACCCCGCAAACCGCACTGCCGATCCCGATGGCGACGCAGTCGGAGCTGCAGGTCAACCTGTACGACGATGACGAAGTCTACAGCCCCGAACCGGCGACGCTGTCGATCGTCGGAACCCCCGACGAGCCCCCGGTCGTTGAGGTCCGTCGCCGGGGTGTTCGCAATGCGATTACTCGCACAGCCAGCATCCCGCTGACCGGCCTGATTCGCGATGACTACGGGGTCGTGGACGCACTGTTCGAATCGCGGGTCGATACGCTCGATGCCACCACGACGGCTCTGCTCAACCCGCCGCGCGGCCAGCGCGAGTACCCGCTCGCAGCCACTCCACAGGAAGCCGCCGAGCGGTTCGCCGTGCTGCCGCTGGAACTCAAGGAAGGGCAGAAGCTCTCGCTGACTCTGGTCGCGGCCGACGGCGACGACCAGACCGGCCCGCATAAGGTTCGCAGCGAGTCGTTCGACTTTTTGATCGTCTCGCCCGAGGAACTGCTCGGGCGGCTCTATGACCAGGAAGTGAACCTGCGGGCGCGACTGGAACAGATCCTGGAAGAGACGACCCGCGTGCAGAAGGACCTGTCCGACCAGAAGAACCGGGCCAGCGAGCGGCTCTCGCTGAAGGAGAAACCACCCGAGGCCGCCGCTGACAAGGGGACCTGGGAGGCTCAGCTGCGACAGCTGGACGTCGCGATTTCGGCGGGAGCGGAACGAAACCTGCACCTGATCCGCAAGAACCACGCGGAGTGCCGGTCGATCGAGGCGGCCTTTCGCGACATTCGAGAGGAGATGGTCAACAACCGCGTCGACACCCAGACTCTCCTGGACCGGATCGACGGCGGAATCGTCGCCCCCCTGCAGCAGATCAACACGACGACCTACACCGATGTCGACCAGCGAATCGGCGTCTACCGGCTTCGCGAGGAGCAGCAGACCGACCCGCAAGGCGCCATCAGCGATGCCTTGGCCAGTGTCGACACGCTGGTCGAGCAGCTCAAGAAGGTCCTGACCGAAATGCGGGAACGCGAATCGATCAACGACCTGAAAAAGCGGCTGCAGGAGATGATCGATCGGCTGGAGAAGCTGAACGAGGCGACGGAGCTGCGGAAGTTCGAAGAGCTGACGCAGTGAGAAGGCCTAGGGCTGATGGCCCAAGGCCTAGGGCCAGCAGGAGTGCGAGATGAAGAGAGCAATGCAATCTCCAATGTTCTGGCTCCCCTCTCCCCGTGGGAGAGGGGCTGGGGGTGAGGGTTCGCGACTCCCGGCGTCGACTCGCCGCCAATCTCCGTGCCTCCGTGCCTCTGTGGTGAATCTTTTTCTAGCCGTCCTCGTCACCCTCTCCGCCACAGTCCGGGCCGACGAGCCGAAGAAGCCCGACCTGAGCCTCGAACAGCAGCAGCTCCGCCGGGATTATGAGCGGTTCGAGCGCTCGCTGCTCGAAGCCTCGGAACACCTGCGGCGAAAAGAGCCGGAGCAGGCCGACATCCTGGACCGGGCCCGCGAGCAGAGCCAGGAGCAGGCCCTGCTCAATGAGATGGAGAAAATCGCCTCCGAACTGAAGTCGAACCAGACCGGGTCCGCTTCGGATCGGCAGCGGGATGTGATCGAGCGGATGAAGGAGATCCTTCAGCTGCTCCAGAGCGAAGACGAGCGGGACCGCCTGCAGCGGGAGATGGAGCGGATTCAGGACCTGCTCAAAGACACCAACCGCGTGATCGGCAAGCAGCGTGACGCCAAGGCCGCCAACCAGAAGGGGGGCGACCTGCAGAAGGCTCAGGACGAGCAGAAGAAGGCTGCGGACGAGGCCAATAAGCTGGCTCAAAAGATCGACAAGCAGGACAAGTCTCGGCAGGGAGACCCGAAGCCGGGTGATAACAAGCCTCAGAAGTCGGGCGAGCCGAAAGCGGGCGAGAACTCTCCGATGCCGGAAGATTCGAAGCCCGGAGACCCGAAACCGGGCGAAAAGAAGCCCGACGAGCAGAAGCCCGAGAACGGTGACAAACCGAACGACCCGATGAAGCCCGGGGACACGAAGCCCAAGGAGTCGAAGCCCGGCGAACAGAAGCCGGGTGAGCAGAAACCCTCAGATTCACAGAGCAAACCGGGCGACTCGAAGCCGATGCCGGGGCAGAAGTTCCCGCCGATGGACGGACAGCCGTCCCCGCCCATGCCCGGCAGCCCAATGCCTCCCATGCCGGGGCAGCCTCAACAGCCTCCGCCCCCGCAAAACCAGCAGCCCCAAGAACAACAGCCCCAGGAGCAGCAGACTCAGGGCCGCGAAGAGCTGAAAGAAGCTCAGGAATCGATGCAGAAGGCGATCGAGGAACTGGAGCAGAAGGCCCGCGACTCCGCTGGAAAAGAGCAGGAACGGGCACTCGCGGAACTCGAAAAGCTCAAAGCCAAGCTCGAAGAAATCCTCCGACAGATGCGGGAAGAGGAAAAGGAGCTGTATCTGGCGATGCTGGAAGTCCGATTTCAGAAGATGTTGAAGGCCCAGCTGCAGATCAACGCAGAAACCGTGCGGCTGGACAAGATCCCGGAACAGGAGCGAAATCCGGCCCACTTCGACAAGTGCAGTGAGGCGGGTCGGCTGCAGCGGGAAAACCTCGCCGAAGCCGACAAGACTCTGGTGCTCCTGAAGGAAGAAGGATCGTCAGTGGCCTTCCCCGAGGCTGTCGAGCAGATGCGGGGAAACATGAACACGGTCGCCCAGCGACTCACTAAGACGGACACCGGTAAGACGACTCAACTGCTGGAACAGATCATCGTCGAGACGCTCGAAGAGGCGATCCTCGCCATGCAGAAAGAGATGGAAGCCCAGCGTCAGAAGAAGCAACAGCAACAGAAGAAGCAGCAGCAGGGCTCGCCGCAGGACCAGAAGCTGGTCAACCAGATCGCCGAACTCAAGATGATCCGGTCGCTGCAAAACCAGATCAATCGGATCACCAAGCAGATCGGTCTGGAAATCGATGGAGAGCAGACCGCTGACGCCGACCAGCGCAAACTGGTCGAGGATCTGGCAAAACGCCAGCAGAAGATCCAGTCCGCCACGTATGATCTCTCTACGGGGCGGAATGAGTAGCCACGTTCGCCAGAACGTGGGCACTGTGAGTGTCGCGACGAAGCCGGAACCTCTCCGCAGCAGGAACAACACTGTGAATCGAGTCCTCACTCTGACGCTGTTCGTCCTGAGCCTGATCGCCCCCTCGGCCTCAGCGGCGAATCAGGTCTACGCCCCGTCCAGTGTGCCGCAGTGCCGCGAGCAGGTTCATTCCTGGCTTCAGAAGCGGGCGGTTCCCACAGATCGAGCGGCGAACATCGTTCAGTCGACCATCGGCAGCCTGTCCGATGGGGCACCCGTCGCCATACGTTTCGAAGCCGTCATCGCCGCCTTTGCAGCTGCGGACAGCGAGAGCCGCGATGTGGTCTCCGCGATTACTTCGATCGACGATATCTCAACAATCGACACGGTGGCGTTCGCCACGCACCTGGATGAGCCGTTCTATCTGAACAATCTGCGGCTGCTGTATGCCCGCATGCTTTCGAGCTGGAGTCGGTACGACGAGGCCCTGGAGGTCTACTCAGAAATCGACCCGAAGCACGTCGTTGACCCAGCCGGGGCGCTGTTTCATCGAGCGGTCTGCGAGACGGCACTCCTGCAGAAGGATGCCGCGCTCGCCACTCTGGATCGCCTGCTGCACGAGACGGAACAGACCCCGATCCGCTACGTGACGCTGGCTGAATTGATGCAGGCTGATCTCGAGAAGCTCGAAGAGAAGTCGCTCGACGAGGTGGCCCGGCAGATGGACGATGTCCGCCGGCGGTTGCGGCTGGGCCATGCGGGCCAGAAGGTCCAGCGCGTCGAGGACCAGATCATCAGCACGCTCGATGAGCTGATCAAGAAGATGGAACAGCAGCAGGGCGGTGGCGGGGGCGGCGGAGTCGCCCGTCCTCAAGGGGCTCCACCGCAGAAGAACGCCGACGATTCTTATCTCGGCGAGGGTAAGGAAGGCGAGGGAGAGGTCGATCCCAAGAACGCCGGTCACAAGGACGGCTGGGGGAACCTGCCGGAGAAAGCTCAGGCCGCCGCCAAGAATATGCTCGACCAGAAATACCCCGCCCACTACCGGCAGGCGATTGAGAAGTACCTGAAGAAGATCGCCGAACGCGAAGCCCCGCCCATGCCGTGAGTGGTCAGGACCGTGGTTCTAAGCACGGGCCCCTGCACCCTTGGGCCTGGCTTCGCTGCATTCGATACAGCGTGGCGAACACCAACGCAGCCACGACCCAGTGGACCGGACCGAAGACCACGGTCGCGTTAAACATCATGAAGGCAAATACGCCTTGCACGATTCGGCGCCAGGCGATGCTCGCTGGTGCGCGGAGTTGGATCGCCTCCAGCCAGATGCGAATGACATCGACCAGCCAGAATGCCAGAAACAGATAGTTGATGAACAAACCACCCGACCAGTTCCAGCCAGTCACCTCAGCCGTCCGCAGAGCTGTGTGTTTCAGGGCGGCAGCGTGGTCCCAGTGATGCAGGTAATGAAATGCAGCGACCACATGGGCGGCCAAACCCGCGAAGCCGAGCGTCCAGACAACCGCCTCCGTTCGTGTAGGGCGTTCGCCACTGCGTCGAGCGGATAGCAGTAGTGTCAGCAGGTAGCAGGCAACCGCAATCTGAGCGGTCAATGCGATCACTCGATCTCCCCACGCCCAAGTGACCGGGCGAAAGCTGACCGCGCGGGTCCGAGTGCTGAACCAGAATCGGCTTTCGCATTCCTCTGCGAGATCGGTGATCTCTCGCAGTTCTCTCTTGCCTGTCCACCGGCTGGGAGCCGCTTGCTCGGTGACTCGCAGCTCGACTCCGTAACTCGCTTGCAGAGCCCGAGCGATGGCCAGCCGATAGCGGCCCTGAGGGTAAATCGGGCAGCTGCGTTCTTCGAATGACCACTGGTCGATCGACACCGGTCGCCAGTCACTCAGTGCCTCTGGGGGGCCAACATGCGGCTGCAGTGACTTCGGTAATCGGAAGACTTCGCTGTCTCTGACGTCGATCCGCACGATCTCGGGGCGGGACGAGTAGACCGCCCACGCGGGCCAGTGATCGCATAGCTGAACCCCTTCGAAGGCGGGCCAGATGCCGAAGGCAATCGCTGCCACAAGACAGAGTTCATTCCCCAGCAGCCGTCGGCCCTCCGGGAGCGAGCCGGTCGGCTCAGGATCGAATGGTTCCTTCCGCCAGAACAGCACCGGCACACTGGCGAGAAAAAAGAGATTCCACAGCAGCACTCCCGGTCGCTGCTGCCACCCCCAAGGGCCTAACGCGGCGAGCAGAATCAAGTGCATGGCTACCGACAGCCCGATTCCCCACCGCCTCCAGCGACGAAGCACGAGTGCAACCGCCACCAACAGTTCACCCACAGGGAACGCGAGATAGATCGCGGACGCCTTCGCCCCCCAAGACTGCGATTCCAGTCCGATCGCCCGGCTCAGTCCCTCCCAGAGCCAGGGCCCCTGTGTCTGAGTAAACCCTGCATCCAACTTCGAAACGGCCGAGTAGAAATAGATTCCCGCAATCAGCAGACGACCGCTCACAATGGCTGTCGACGGTTGGCCCAGCGTCAGAAAGACCTGCAGCCACAGGAACTCCCAAGCCCACACCTGCAGCCGGTGCTGGTCCAGCAGCATGCACCCCGCCAGACAGACAATGTTGATCACTGAGCTGGCTCGCACCAGGCTCGGTTGCCGCAGCACAGTCGCTGCCAGGACTCCCAGCCAGGAGAGGACAACCGTCGAAGCCAGTGCGTGGTCCAGCGAGACTGGCCACGCGACATCGATCCAGGGCACGACTGGAAAGTCGCCCGAAGGCCACCACAGACCGCGTGTACTCGCGATCAGTGCCAGCCCGAAGATGGCCACTTGGCACCTGAGCCAGGCGATTGTCCGCTCTGCGTCGGGTTGCTTGCCCTCGATTTTCGGTTCCATCGTGTCGACTACGAATTGAGTCCCTGCATCCGCTTCACCAGTTCTTGGAACGCGGGCAAATTCCTCAGTGAATTCAAATCGGGATCAGACTCGAACAGTTTCGAATCCTGAAAGCCTTGGTCGAACGACTTCTTCAGGAACTCGATGGCCCGGTCTTCCAGCTCCCGCAGGCGTTTTTCGGTCTCTGGCATCGCGGGCTGCTTGGCCAGATATTCGATGGACCGCCCATAGACACAGGCGATGTTATACACGTAAACCTGCTCAGTCCCCCAGCGATCGAGCAGTTCCGGGCGGTCGACCATCCGAATGGCCTCGTCGATTTTCCCCTCGACTGCCAGGCAGATCGCAACACCCGTCAGCGACGAATGGGCCTCGGGGTTAATCTGCTGCGAACGCTGAAACCACGGCAACGCCTCTGCTGGGCGAGAGCGCTGAAGATAGGCGTAACCCAGGTTATTGATCGTGAACCAATCCTGGTCATCCGTTTCGACCGCCAGCTTCAGGGCTTCAATCGCGGCATCGAACTGTCCGTCATTCGTCAGGTCGGTCGCGACTTCGCGCCAATTGAAATTGGGATGCGTGGTGGCTTGGATGTCGAGCCCCAACCGGGCGAGTCGACGTAATTCCGGGCTCTGCTCCCCGGCCAGGGAGGTCAATAACTTTCGTGATTCCGGCGTCAGCGACTGACCAACGACGCGGATTGCTTCTTGGCCAATGTTGTCGTCCGCATGTTTCACCAGATGACTTCGAATCGCTTCGTAACACGAGGTGTCTCCGATTGATACGAGAACATACAGGCACATGGTCCGCAGTTCGTCGTCCGGCGCAGCCATATGCGCGATGGCAAGATTCCGGGCTTCGTCCAGACCGCGCTCGTGCATCACACGCAGTATTTCGAGCTGCGAATTCGAGGGCAGTTTCGCAAATCTCTTTTCGAGTTCGGGCAGCACATCGTTCCCTCCCAGGCTGAGGCAACACTCCACCAGTGTGGAGACGTCTCCCGATTCCGCATCAATCGACTTGAGAAGTTCCGGGATGGCCTGTGGGTCGCGGAGTTCTCCGATTCCGGCGAGGGTATTCCTGTCTCGCATTCCGGCACGAAATCGCCGAAAGGTTTCTTCCTCGAAGAGGGACTGCTCATCATCCGCCCGCTGGCCGACAATTGCCTGATAGGCCGACTCTCGGACGTCGGCGGATCGATCGGAGAATGCCTGGGATAGAATCGGTCGGCGGTCTGAGATTCCCTGACTCAGCAAGTGTTGCAAGGCCAGGTCTCGAGCCAGCGGGTCATCGCTCGCGAATGCCTCGTACAGGAACGGCAGCCAAGCCGTGTCGACTTCGACACCGACCGAACGCAGGATCATTGGCAAGCCGATTCGTTTTCGTACATCCGGATCGCGGGCCAACTCAATGGCTTTCGTTCGAGCGGTCGCCTGCGCTGAAACGTTCAGCGAGCGAAGTGCCTGCGTGGCTTCTTCACGCGATCCCGTACGACAGAACTGCTCCAGCACACCAACCGCCTTGGGATCGGCAATCGAGCGCAGCGACTGAATCAGTGCCAACCTCAGTTCCGGAGAACTCGTCAGATCCTCGAGCGCTGTCAGCAGAACTGCAGGTTCGACCTGCGCGACCAGATCGCCATGGTCCTGGAGTATGGCAAGACGGAAGTCGGGGTGACCACTTCGCAGTTCCTGTCGCAAGGTGGCCGAGTCCAACTGGGGAATCAGCCGTCGAGTCACCATGCGGACCGCTTGAGATTCAGTCGAGGCGAGAGTCTCGCTCGACTCATCATATTGTCCAGGAAGCCCCACGATCACTGCTGACTGTCGGAGAGCAGGCCACATCGGCAGGTACTTCAGCCGCTCGTTATCCGCTGCCTCATCTCCGTCGACCAGCCACTCTTCAATAAGCGGATCGCGCAGCTGCGCGCCTTGTTGAAATGAGATCACGAGGCCCGTTGCAGGATTCAGCGACATCTGGTCGACCAGATTTCGCAGATTCAAGATGTTCAGGTCTCCGGTGACTCGACAGACTTTGACGCAACCCTTCGGACCGATCCGCTCGGACTCAACCCGCAGACGACTTTCCTCCTGCTTCGTCAGGTCGATCTCGATCGGCCCTTGAGACGTTTTGAGCTGCAACTGGATGGCTGGCAGATCTCGGGCCGGGGGCAGGGGAGCGAAGATCATCCAAGTCGTGCGAAACTTTCCGGGAGCCACCGAGAACTCGCCAGGCCCTTGCAACGCCACTGGATCGCCCTCGTTGTCCTCGCCAATCAGTGCGACCGGCATCTCGTTAAGCTGGCTCGCCTGAGTGACTCGCGGCGCGACCTCGTTTCCGAGCAAGATTTGGCACTGATCCGATTGAACTTTCAGAGCCTTTCCAGAGCGATTCTGGACTCGCAAGCGGATCGCCAGATATCGGATTCCGGAGGGGTCGTAAGCGTTCGTGACCCCGATCTGCAGCTGATCGCGTGAGACCTGAATCGGAGCATCGTCCGCCGTCAACAAACGCGGTCGGAACGGAGAACCGCCCAGCAGCGCGCGGGCCACATGATCAAAGACCGAGTCCTGAGCCACTGCCTGAGAAGCCAAGCCGTTGGCAATCCCGATCGCCAGGAGCGACAGGAAAATCAATCTGCCGAATCGCTGGCTCATGGTCATGCTCCTTCCTTGACGGCGCAGAACTGCATCTGTTCAGACGTCCCCAAACAGGGCATCGACAAATCCATCGGGGGAGAAGACCTGCATGTCGTCGATCCCTTCGCCCAAGCCGACGTACTTCACCGGGATCCCCATCAGCTGGCGGATCGCGATCACGACGCCCCCTTTGGCCGTTCCATCGAGCTTGGCCAGCACGATCCCCGTGCAGCCGGCAGCTTCGGAGAACTTGGTGGCCTGATTCACTCCATTCTGCCCCGTCGTCGCGTCCAGGACCAGCAGACATTCATGCGGCGCCCCTGGAATTCGCTTGCCGATGACCCGGTGAATCTTCCCCAGTTCCTGCATCAGGTTGGTCGCTGTCTGCAGGCGACCGGCTGTGTCGATGATGACAAAGTCCGCACCGACCTGGACCCCTTTGTCGCACCCCTCAAAGGCCACCGCTGCGGGATCGCTGCCCGAGGCCTTGGTGACGATCTCGCAGCCGAGTCGCTTCGACCACATCGTGAGTTGTTCAACAGCCGCCGCGCGGAAGGTGTCACCGGCGGCCAGGACGACCTTCTTGCCGTTCTTCTGCAGGAAGTTCGCGAGCTTCGCGATCGACGTCGTCTTACCCACACCATTGACGCCACAAACCAGAATGACCGTCGGACCCGATTCGGCTCGCTTGAGCGGCGACAGCGGCTTGTCCGGGTCCCAGACGATGTCGCCCTTCCCCTTCAGAATCTCCCGCAGCTTCGTTCGGACGATGTCCCAAATCTCATTGGGCTGAACAGTACGTCCTCCGAACTGCTTCTTGAGCTCCTCGACGATCGCCGCAGCCGCGACGACCCCCATGTCCGTTCCGATCAGCCCGCGGTGAAACTCTTCGAGCTTCGCGTCGTCAAGAATTACCCCCGCCTTGAACAGGTCGCGTACGTCCGTCCGCAG
>Ga0315901_10009373_pt1 | contig 11272 bp, 5 predicted proteins | sample LakEriMetagenome_10_FD_203761 | JGI IMG/M metagenome (GOLD analysis project Ga0315901, IMG submission 203761) | Freshwater fungal communities from buoy surface, Lake Erie, Ohio, United States - Buoy 2 MA116 | ecosystem: Environmental > Aquatic > Freshwater > Lake | place: USA: Lake Erie, Ohio...
GGTGATCGTCACGTCGTGGACGTGCGACTCGCGCACGCCCGCCGAGGTGATGCGCACGAACTGCGGCCGCGTGCGCATCTGCGTGATGTCCTGGCTGCCGGTGTAGCCCATGGCGGCGCGCAGGCCGCCGGCGAGCTGGTGCAGGATCGCGACGATGCTGCCCTTGTAGGGCACGCGGCCCTCGATGCCCTCGGGGACGAGTTTTTCGAGTTCGGTGGTGGTGTCCTGGAAGTAGCGGTCGCTGGAGCCATGGCGCTCGGCCATCGCGCCGAGCGAGCCCATGCCGCGGTAGCTCTTGAAGCTCGCGCCCTGGAAGAGCTCGACCTCGCCCGGGGATTCTTCGGTGCCCGCGAAGAGGCCGCCGATCATGACGCAGTGCGCGCCGGCGGCGAGCGCCTTGGCGAGATCGCCCGAATAGCGGATGCCGCCGTCAGCGATCAACGGCACGTCCGTACCCTCGAGTGCGGCGGCGACGTTGGCGATGGCCGAGACCTGCGGCACGCCCACACCCGCGACGATGCGCGTGGTGCAGATGGAGCCCGGGCCGATGCCGACCTTGACGGCATCGGCACCGCAGCGCACGAGGTCGCGCGCGGCCTCGGCGGTGACGATGTTGCCGGCGATCACCTGCAGCGCCGGGAAGCGGGATTTGATGCGCTCCACCGACTGCATGACACCGCGCGAGTGGCCGTGCGAGGTGTCGACCACCACCGCATCGACGCCGGCCTCGACCAGCGCCGCCACCCGGTCGATCGTGTCGGGCGAGGTGCCCACCGCCGCGCCGACGCGCAGGCGGCCGCTCTCGTCCTTGGCGGCGCGCGGACGCTCGGTCGCCTTCTGGACGTCCTTGACGGTGACGAGGCCCTTGAGCTCGCCGCCGTCGCCCACCACCAGCACCTTCTCGATGCGGTGCTTGTGGAAGAGGTCGAGCACGTCCTCGCGCGGCGCGTTCTCGCGCACGGTGACGAGGCGTTCCTTCGGGGTCATGACCGCCGAGACCGGGGTGTCGAGCGCCTTCTGGAAGCGCAGGTCGCGGCTGGTGACGATGCCGACCACCTTGCTGCCCTGCACCACCGGCATGCCGGAGATGCCGTGCGCGCGCGTGAGCTCGAGGACCTGGCGCAGGGTGGCGTCCGGGGACACTGTGATGGGGTCGAGCACCACGCCGCTCTCGTATTTTTTGACGCGGGCGACCTCGCGGGCCTGCGCCTCGACGGTCATGCTCTTGTGGACGATGCCGATGCCGCCCTCTTGGGCGATGGCGATCGCGAGGCGGGCCTCGGTGACGGTGTCCATGGCGGCCGAGACGACCGGCAGGTTGAGGCGGATGGTGCGGGTCAGCCGCGTGGAGAGGTCGACCTCGCGCGGCAGGACCTCGGAATAAGCGGGGACCAAAAGCACGTCATCGAACGTGAGTGCTTCCTGCAGGATGCGCATCGGGGAGTGTCCATCAGGGGCTAATGGACGCCGCATTGTACGCACCCCCGGAGGTCCGGTCTACGCTGCCGGCACCGCCGCCCCGCCCTGCCGGGGCGCGGTAAACTGCCCGCGAGACCCTGGCCCTCCAAGACCCTGCCTGCGACCCTGCCTGCAACCCTGCCTGCCGGAGCCACCTTGACGATCCGCCCCGCCCCGCCGACCCGCGCCGACCGCGACATCTACACGGTGGGCCGGCTCAACCGCGAGGTGCGGCAGCTGCTGGACCATGGGCTGCCGCTGCTGTGGGTCGAGGGCGAGATCTCGAACTTCTCGCGCCCCGCCTCCGGCCACTGGTATTTCTCGCTCAAGGACCGCGATGCGCAGGTGCGCTGCGCGATGTTCCGCGGCCGCAACGCCGTGCTTCGCATGACGCCCCGCGACGGGCAGCGCGTGCTGGTCCGCGCCCGGGCGGGCCTGTTCGAGGCGCGTGGCGAGTTCCAGCTGGTGGTCGAGCACCTGGAGGACGCCGGGGTCGGCGCCCTCCAGCGCGAGTACGAGCTGCTGCGCGCCAAACTCGAGGCCGAGGGCCTGTTCGACCCCGCCCTGAAGCGTCCGCTCCCGAGGGCGCCTGGCGTGATCGGCGTGGTGACCTCGCCCACCGGCGCTGCGGTCCGCGACATCCTGCACATCCTGCGGCGGCGTTTCCCCGCAGCGCGCGTGGTCATCCACCCAGCCGCGGTGCAGGGCAAGGAGGCCGTGCCGCAGCTGCTCGCAGCGGTCGCGCTCGCCAGCGCCCGCGCCGAGTGCGACGTGCTGATCGTCGCCCGTGGCGGCGGCTCGCTGGAGGATCTGTGGGCCTTCAACGACGAATCCCTCGCGCGCGCGTTGCGCGCGGCGCCGATGCCGGTGGTCACGGGCATCGGCCACGAGACCGACTTCACCATCGCCGACTTCGTCGCCGATGTGCGGGCGCCCACGCCCTCGGGCGCGGCGGAGCTCGTCACGCCGGACGGCGCCGCCTGGCGCGCCGGTTTTGCAGCGCTCGATGCGCGGCTGCAGCAGCTCGCCACGCGCCGGCTGCGGACCGAGGGCGAACATCTCGCCCGCCTGCAGCGCCGGCTCGCCCTCACCCATCCCGGCGCCCGCCTGCAGCAAGGTGCACAGCGTCTCGATGAGCTCGAGCAACGGCTGGCGGGGCACCTGCGCTTCACGCTGTCCGAGGCCCGTCTGCGCGCGCAGCGCACGATCGCCCGCTTGCGCGATGCTTCGCCGGCGCTCGCGCTGCAACGGCTCGGCCATCGCCACGCGCTGCTCGATGCACGGCTGCGGGCCTCGCTCCCGGCGCGGCTCGCCGCGCTCGCCCAGCGCCATGCGCTCGCTGGCCGCACGCTGCATGCGGTGAGTCCGCTCGCCACGCTGGAACGCGGCTATGCGATCGTCTTGCGCGAGGACGGCGAGCTGCTGCGCGACACGGCCGACGCCCCGGTCGGCACCCGCATCGAAGCGCGGCTCGGCCGCGGACGCTTGCGCGCCACGGTCGATGAGATCGCCCCCCCCGACACGCCGGAAACCCCTGCATGACGCACTTCCGCCATCCCTGGCTCATCGTCGGTCTCGCGCTCGCGCTGTCGGTCAGCGCCGCGCAGGCCGACCTGCCGCGCCAGAGCGCCGTCCCGGGCGGCGTGGTGCTCATCGATATCCCCGGCACCGCGATCCGCGGCACCGCGCCGCCGGCGGTCAGCTTCGAGGGCAAACGCGTGATGGTGCTGCCCAAAGGCGAGGGCTGGGTCGCGGTCGTCGGCATCCCGCTCGCGCGCAGCCCGGGCGCCGCGCAGGTCGAGATCCGCCAAGGCGCAGCGCCGCTCACCCGCGGCTTCACCATCGAGGGCAAGGCCTACGCGACACAGAGCCTCAAGGTCGCGCCGCGGCAGGTCGACCTCGCGCCCGAAGATGCCGAGCGCGTCGCGCGCGAATCGCCGATCCTGCGCCAGGCGATGGACACCTTCACCGAGACGCCGCCCGCCACGCTGCGCCTCGAACCGCCCGTGCGCGGGCCACGGTCGAGCTCTTTCGGGCTGCGGCGCGTGTTCAACGGCCAGTCCCGCAACCCGCACTCCGGGATGGACATCGCCGCACCGACCGGCACGCCGGTGATCGCGCCCGCGCCGGGACGCGTGGTCGAGACCGGGGATTTCTTCTTCAACGGCAACACCGTGATCGTCGACCACGGGCAGGGCTTGGTGACGCTCTACTGCCACCTCAGCCGCATCGACGTGGCGCCGGGCGATGTCGTGGAGACGGGCGACCTGCTGGGCGCCGTGGGATCGACCGGCCGTTCGACCGGCCCGCACCTGCACTGGGGCGTGTCGCTCAACCGGGCTTACGTGGACCCTGCGCTTTTCCTTGCGGGGCCGGCTCCGGCACCGGCCGCAAAGCCGCCGGTCAACCCGGCAGCGTCAAAGGTCGCGCCTTGAAGGTGGTGCGCCAATTGCCGATGTCGTTGGTCATGATGTCCGACAGGTTGCGCAGCCGCGCCAGCAGACGCGCGTGCTCCATGGGATCCCCTGCCATCGCCTGGCGCAGCCGCTCGAGGCGCTCCACGGTGACCTGCGAGCGGTAGGCGGCGCCCGCGAAATCCCCCTGCATGCGCACGCCATAGATCGCCGAGCCGAGCGCCGGCATCGCGACGGTCGCGAAGGTCACGATCTCGGTCAGGCCGACCTTGCCCTTGACGCCCATCGGCAGGCCGCCGAGCTTGAAGGTGATCCAGCCGAGACAGCCCGCGACGGTGGCGCCGAACAGCACCTCGCCGGCGCGATGCAGCCGATGCTCGAGTTTGTGCATGCGCGCCGCGTTGGCGCGGTGATAGCCGAGCTGCTCGTCCACGAGCCTCAAGGCGCCTTGGTGTACCTCGCGCAGGTAGCCCTCGTCTACGCGCACCTGCGGCAGCCCGGTCTCGCGGGCCGTGGCGCGCGCGAGCCAATCCACCCAGCCCGGCACCGCCGCCGCGTCGCGCGTGCCGAGCGTGCTGCGCAGCGCGAGGTCGCCGACCACGCTCGACATCGCGAGCGAGCGCAACTGCTCGGCGAGGTGGCGATTGTCCATCCAACGCTCGTGCCAACCGAGCCGCCGGCCGGCTTGCGTGTTGGCGATGATGAGCATGACGCAAGCGAGCTCGGCGAGGATCAGCGGCAGCTTCAGCGCAGGGGCAAGCAGCCCCGAAAGCGCCAACACCACCGCGAAACCGGCGAGCAGGTAGTTCGCGACGAACCCCGAACGGAAGAGCTGCGCGAAATGGCTGCCGGCCAGGTCGGCGACGCCATAGCGCCCGGCGATGGGGTCCAAGAACCCCGCGTCCAAGCGGTCGCTCGCGAGCGGTGCCCGTATGGCGCGCGCGCCGTCCGCGGCGCTCAGCGGCTGCAGGTCGCGCCGCGTCAGGCGCCGTACGCCGGCGGCGGCGAGCAGCATCGTGTAGGTGAGCGGCGGCCGGCTGCGGGTCGCGGGCTCGGAATAGAAGCGCTGCAGCATGCGTCGATCGACCTCGGGCTGCGGCGGCTCGGTGAGCGCCGCCACCACCTGCGGCAGCATGTCCTGGAGCGCGGCTCGCGGCACGGTCTCGACGGTCGGCTGGTCGAGTTCGGCGATGCCGAGGCCCGACCACAGGATCTGCGGCGGCTGCGAGCCGGAGGTGTGGATATGCAGCACCGGCACCTGCCGCGCGACGGCCTCGGCCACGACGTACGACGTCCCGCCGCGGCCACGGTTCCTGTCGCCGTCCCACAACGCGATCAGCAGGTCGCACTGGTCGAGGACGAGACGACCGACCGACTCGTAGGCGGCCTCGACGTCGGCGCGCTGACCGGGCAGCTCGAACACGGCGTCCGAGCGCGCGAGCAGCGCCTCGTAGTCGGCGAGCTGCGGCGCGTCGAAATCGGCGGCGTACTCCTCGCGCGCGAAGGGCAGACAGGCATCGAGGCGCCATCCGCGCTCGAGCGCCGCATGGGCGACGAGGCTGTCGGCGCCGTCGGCGAGCGCCGAGAGCAGGCGCAGCCGCGGCGACGCAGCGTCGAAGGCCTCGGTGTGCTGCCTCGCGACCGCCTGCAGCGCCGCCTCGGCCTGCGCCAGCGCCCCGGCGACGACCGACCGCAGGGCATCGAGGTCGGCGCCCCGCAAGTTCGCCTCCCGGTGACCGGTCACGCCGAGACTCAGGCAGAGGCGGGGACGGGCGGTCATGTGACCGAAGGATACCCGGTCGATCAGCCTTGGAGCGCGCGAGCGATGTCGGCGCGCAGCGTGGCGAAGGACTTGAGCTGGCGCAGCGGCGCCGCCATGGAATCGAAGCGCTGCGCGGCCTCGACGAGGTAGGCGCGCCGGCGGGCGGGATCGGTGCTCGCGAGCGCGGCGGCGTAGAGCACGCGCGCGTGGTCGGCCTTGAGCATCTGGTCGTCGCTCGCCCTGACGAGCGGCTCGAGATGGAAGGCGAGCGCCGGGCGGATGGCTTCCGACGCCTCGGCCCACTTGCCCTGTGCGGAAAGCGCCAGCGAGAGCATGGCCAGGACTGTGGCGTCGTCGCGTCGCTCGTAGTATCCGCTCACGCCGAACCTCTTGGACTCTTCGATGGACTGCCGTGCGTATCCTTCGGCTGCATCGAAATCGCCGAGCGCCAAAGCGACCTCGGCCGAGGCCGCGGAGGCATCGCGGGCCAGCCCATCGACGGCCGGGTCGCCGGGATTGTCGGCCAAGAACCTGGCTTTCGCCGCGTCCAGGTCGCGCCGAACGACCGACAGGGCCGCACGGTCACGACGGACGAGGGCGATGCGCCCCGCGGCCATGGCCCGACGGATGGCGAGCGCCGCCAGATCGGACTCGCCGTCGCGCTTCAGGTCCTCGACCAGACGATCCCCCTCTCGCTGCAATGCGTCGGCACGGGCGTCCTCGCCGAGTTCGGTATAGAAGGGCCCGACCTCGAAGTTCGCGAACGCCAGGTTGAACTTGCCGAAGGAGTCGACGCCCTCGTCCTTGCCGACCTCGAGATAGCGCTCCGCATCGCGCCGGGCCTCGTCGAGACGCCCGATCATCGACAGCAGATCGCTCCGAGTGCCGTAACGGATACGCACGTTGTTGCGCGACGCGCCGCTGCCGGCATCCAGGCTCAGGGCCTGAGTGTCCGCGTCGATGGCGGCCGTCAGGGACTGCAAGGCCTTGGCGACCTGCATTTCCTCTCGTTGTGCGATCTGGGAAAGTCCGTTGAGCGTGGTCGCCTTGGCGCGAAGCGCAGGACGGTGCCCGGGGCGCACCGCCAACAGCCGGTCGGCGAGCGCGACGCCTTCTTCGAGGAGCGAACGCCGCTCCGCCACGCTGCCGGTCCGACGGATCGCCTCCTCGAGCAACCAAGAGGTCCGGATGTATCCCGTGGCCGCGACCAGGTCCCCGAGCTCGGTCGCGCCCAAGCCCCGATACACCGCCAAGGCCCGACGCAAGGTCGCGGCCGCTGCCGGACGCTGGAAATCGCGCAACTGCGAGAAGCCGGTGGTCTGGAGGATCGCGCCCTCGGTCTGGCGCGCGGCACGCGGGGCGTCAGGCTTGTCCAGCACCGGTTGCAATCGCTGCAGGGCCTGCAAACCCAACGCGATCGATGCCTTGAAGTCCCGGCGGGTCGAGAGCTGCGCCACGCGCAGTCCGTCGATGCGGGCCGAGGCGATGACGGTGGCATCGCTGGCGTCGCCCGACTTCCGTACCTCGGCGATGAGCGTCGTGGCCGCGAGGAGGTAGCGGTCCGCCTCGGCCAGTTGCCCCGAGGTCCGCAGGACGCGGGAATACTGCGCACGGGCGATGGCGCTGTTGCGCCGCGTGGAGGCGTTCTGCGCCTCGAGCGGCAGGCCGTCGTAGTAATCGACGGCCCGCTTGGCGAGACCGGCCAGCACGTCGAGCCGTCCGATCGGCTCCATCTCGTTGTAGAAATCATCGAGGATGAAGTCGACGAGGCGCTCGGCCTCGTCGCGCGAGCGCTGCGCCACCTGCTCCGCCTTCGCGGTACGCTGCGCGCTGTAGATGCCGTAGGCGGCGCCCGCCACGGCGAGCACCGCGAGCGCAGCGCAGCCGACGGCGATCCGGCGCGCGCGCACCAAGGCTGCGCGCGTCGCGCGCTCGTGCTCGCGCTGCGCGGCGAGCTTGCGCTCGGCGTCCTCGCGGGCCTCGCGCTCGAGCCGCTCTGCGCGGCTCGCCTGCACCACGCTGCAGAGCACGTCGTGGGTCAGCTCGACACGGCGCACATCGAGCCGTTCCTCGATGCGCAGCAGGCGACGGTTGACGAGGGTGGCGAGCGCCGTCGCGGCATCAGGCGTGGCGCCCGCCGCGGTGAAGGCCTTGAGCACCCGCTCCTCGGCGATGTTCTCGCGGTAACCCGAGTCGGTGAGCAGTTGGTCCTCGATGACCTTGCGCAGCGCCGCAGGCTGGTCGGCGAGCGCCCGCTCGTAGAACTCGCCGAGGATGGTGGCGTTGGAGCCTGCCAGCACATCGATGGAGATCGTGTCCTTGCCCTGGGCGAGCCGCGCGTTGTTGAGCTCGCGGCAGATGAGCGACAGCAGCGAGGGCTCGACCTCGGCGTTGCGCAGCTCCGCGCCGCCGGCGACGAAGCGCACGATGGATTCGGCGACCTCGGGCGTGACCAGCCTCCCGCCGGGCTTCAGCACGGCCTCGAGCGCCTGCTCGCCCGTCATGCGGGCGAGGCGCATGCGGTTCTGGGTGATCGAGGGCATCGAGGCCTTGAGGCTCTCGAGGTGCGCGAGGTAGTCCTCGCGCAGCGCGATCAGCACCCGGTAGTCGGCGCGCGCGAAATCGAAGCGCTCGGCGAGGGTGTCGTCCGATTCGATGCGCGCCTCGAGCGCCTTGGGCGGGCGGTTCTCGACGAGGTCGGCGAGGTCGGCGATGAATCCCGCGGCACGCGCACGGCCCGCATCATCGGCCTGTGCGAGGGTGAAGATCTCCTCGAACTGGTCGAAGATCAGCAGCGGGATCACCGGCTTGCCCTCGGCATCGCGCAGTTCGTCGTCGCGGTGGTGCAGGAACTCCCAGAGGGACTCGCCCTGCTCCGCCGCGCCGGGCTGCGTCCAGCGGCCCGCGGCGCCGGTGGCGCGGAACACCGCCTGCTTGATCTGCTCGGCGGGCGACGGCGCTGCCGCGCCGTAATCGACGCGGACGTAGACAGGGCAGTACCCCTCCTGGCGGAGCCGCGGCACCACGCCCGCGTTGAGGATCGAGGTCTTGCCGAGGCCGGACTGGCCGAAGAGCACGGTGAGCAGCTTGCGCTGCACCCGCCGCGTCAGCTCGGAGATCTCGGTCTCGCGGCCGTAGAAATAGCCGCGGGTCTCCTCGGTGAAGGAGGCGAGGCCGAGCCAGGGATGCTGGGCATCGATCGCAGCGTCGATCGCCGTCGAGGGGCCGGTAGCGGGAGTCGCCATGGTCAGGCGTCCCCCGAGAACAGGCGTCGAAGGCGTTCGGCGAAGGCGTCGCCGCCCTCACCCGCCGGCAGGCGCGTGAAATGCGCGGCCTTGAACTTGTCCGGCACACGGGCCGTGACCTCGACGGTGTCGTCGATGCAGACCGGCAGGATGAACACGGCGCCGTCGGCCATGTTGCGCGCGCGGTCGATGGCGTAGCTCCATTCGCGGCGGAAATAGGCCTCGACGCGCCGCTCGGTGCTCGCCGACACCACCGGCACGAAGTACGCGCAGCGGCCGATGTTGCGCAGGATCTTGCGGTCGTAGTCGTCGCCGCCCTCGAGGCGGTCCATGTCGAACCAGACGGTGATCCCCGCCCGGTCCAGCGCGGCCTTCAGGCGCTGCACGGCGGGCAGGTCTTCGCGGGCATAGCTCACGAACACGGCGTGATCCGGCATCTCGACGGCCGGCGGCAGGAAGCGGGCCGGCTGGGCCGCAGCAGCGGCGCCGGTCGCGCCATGGTTGCGCTGCATCCAGCGGCGGTGCAGCTCGAGCACGAAATCCTCGGCGCCCTGGTGCACCCGCGTGCGGAGGCTCACCTGCTGCAGGAAGGTCATCAGACGCTCATCGCGCGAGGAATGGTCGTCGGCCAACACCTCGCCGACATCGCGCGGGTCGGAGAGGCGGCGGCGCTTCGCCATGCGCAGGAAGAGCCGCACCAGCCAGTTCGAGAAGTTGCTGCCGATCAGCAGGAGGTGGTTGTTCTCGAGCTCGTGGAACAGCCGCTCGGGCGTCAGGTGCTCGCTCTGCAGCGCGCACATGAACTCGAGCGTGTCCTCGTCGGAGATGACATAGGTCGGCGAGGCGGACACGCGTCCGAGCAGGTGGTAGACCACCGGACGGGTCATCTGGGCGCGGTCGACCGTGAGGTCGGCGACACGGTTCGGGGCGTAGCTGATGACCTCGGTGGAGGGCAGCCCGCTGAAGCGGGCCTCGTTGATGGCCTGCTTGAGATAGCCGTCGAAGGTGGTGCTGATGAAGAGGTCGAAATCGGTGATCTCGGCCAGGCGCCGAAGCGCCAGGGGCGGCGCGAAGGCCGCGTCGCGCAGGATGGAACGCACGCGGGTGTAGGGCTCCTCGCGGCGGCCGCGCGAGGCGACATGCCAGCTCACGACATCGCTCAGCGAGTAAGGCTGCGGCAGACGCGAGACATCGACGTTGAGCCGCGCGGCGAGCTTCTCCGCGAGCCAGTCCTGGAAGGCACGCGGCCCGGTCTCGGTCTCGATCCGCAGGAGTTCGGGGCCGATGATCGGTATGACCCGACGCTCCTCGATGTAGTTGAGGAGGTCGTCCCAAGCATCGTCGTCCAAGGAGGCGGACGGCTGCGTAGCGGGCAGCGGGTAGCTCACGGGAGCCTCGGCATTCCGGGGTTGGGATCGGGTGACCCCCTACCATCGACACATCGACATCAGCGGGCCGGTTCCAAGATAACAGACTGACGATGCGGCCGGTAGGGCTCACCGGTCGTTGCGACCACCCTGCCGATTCTTGGCGGCCGGTCGTCGGGTCTTCGCCGCCGAACGCTTCTCCGACGCGGTGAGCCGCTGCGGACGCCCCTTGCCGCGCGCATAGGGATTGGCGTCGGTGCGGTACTCGACCGCGACCGGCGAGGCGAAGAGGTCGAACTCGCGCCGGAACACGTTGGCGAGATAGCGCGTGTAGGCCTCGGGCACGTCCTTGGTCTGGTTGCCGTGGATGATGATGCGCGGCGGGTTGCGGCCACCCTGGTGGGCGTAGCGCAGCTTGATGCGCCGACCGCGCACCAGGGGCGGCTGGTGCTGCACCATCGCGCGCTCCATGGTCTTGGTGAGCTGCGAGGTCGGGATGTCCGTCATCGCGGCGTCGTAGGCCTTGATGGTGGCGACGACGAGCTCGCCGACGCCGGTGCCGTGGCGTGCCGAGATGAAATGCTGCGGCGCGTAAGGCACGAAATCGAGCTTGAGCGACAGCAGGCGCCGGATCTCCTCGCGCTGCTCCATCGGGATGCCGTCCCATTTGTTGACGGCGATGATGAGCGCACGGCCGCGCTGCAGCGCGAGGCCGAGCACGCTCGCGTCCTGTTCGCCGATGCTGTCGTGCGCGTCGACCACGAACACCACGACATGCGCGGTGTCGATGGCCTGCAGGGTCTTTGAGACGCTCGCCTTCTCGACCTCGTCCTCGACCTTGCCGCGGCGGCGCACGCCCGCGGTGTCGATGAGCGTGAACTCCCGCCCGTCGCGCGCGAAGGGCACGAGGATGCTGTCGCGCGTGGTGCCTGGCATGTCGCTCGCGATCACGCGCTCATCGCCGATGAGCCGGTTGACGAGCGTCGACTTGCCGACGTTCGGGCGGCCGATGACGGCGATGCGGAT
>Ga0315901_10009377_pt1 | contig 11271 bp, 7 predicted proteins | sample LakEriMetagenome_10_FD_203761 | JGI IMG/M metagenome (GOLD analysis project Ga0315901, IMG submission 203761) | Freshwater fungal communities from buoy surface, Lake Erie, Ohio, United States - Buoy 2 MA116 | ecosystem: Environmental > Aquatic > Freshwater > Lake | place: USA: Lake Erie, Ohio...
ACTCATCATATCCTTGAACTTGGCTGCCTGGCGACGACTTACTTCAACCTTATCTCCGCCCCGCAGTCTGACCATCAGTCCGCCATTAAACCAGGGCTCGATTCCTTCCACCCAGCTAAGGTTAATTATGTGTTTTCTGCTTGCCCGGAAGAACGCACGCTCGTCCAGTTTTTCGTCAAGCGCATTCAATGATTTATGAATCATCGGTCTGTTGGTGTCAAAGAAGACCTTGATATAATTACCATCTGACTCAAACATTCTGACATTTGAAAGGCTCACAAACCAACACTTCTCACCATCCTTTACAAAAACCTGATCCTGAAGTCCAAGTTTTCCGTCATGACGACCGCTTCTTACACGCTCTTTTTCAAGTGCCTTGCGGACGGCTTCGGAAAGTCTTTCCGGCAGTATTGGTTTTACCAGATAATCCAGTGCATTGACTTCAAAAGCTTTTATGGCAAATTCATCATAAGCCGTGGTGAAAATAACAATAGGAGCAGATTCAAGAGACTGAAGCAATTCAAATCCTGTTCTTCCAGGCATCTGGATGTCCAGAAACAAAAGATCTGGGTTCAGTTCTTCAACAAGTTTTTCGGCCTCATCCGCATTTGCGGCCTCTCCGACAATCTCAACCGAAGGATGTTCCTCCAGCAACCGCATCAGTTCCTTTCTGGCCAGACGCTCGTCATCAACAATCAAAGCTTTCATAACAGCGAATTTCTTTAAATGAGTGTTCTGTATATTTTGAATTTTCCGAATACATGCACTTTTACCTGATGAGCGGTATTTCTAACTCAGTCAGCACAAGATTTTCCGATTCCATGGATATTTTGAAAGATGCCTGGGGGCCGTAAATCAAGTGAAGTCGCTTTTCAGTGTTTTCAATTCCAAGACCCCGGGATTCTTTTTTATCAGCTGATATAAGTTGGCCGCTGTTTCGGATGTGGACATGTAAACGATTGTTTTGAACAAAAGTTTTAACATGAATCATACCGCCCTGTTTTAATCTTGAAATACCGTGTTTAATACCGTTCTCCACCAATGTTTGTATCATCAGCGGAGGAACAAGCCATTCCATTGTTTCAGGAGCAATCTCCAGTACGCTCTTGAGTCTTTCTTCAAAACGGATGGTTTCCAGACCGAGATAATCCTGAACAATTTTTATTTCCTCAGTCAAGGTAGTCAGTCCGCGTTTGCCGGTCGAGAGCGAACCTCTCAAAAGACCTGAAAGTTGCGTGATCGCCTGTTTTGACTTTACCGGGTTTTCATCAACCAATGATCGAATGCTGTTCAGCGCATTGAAAATAAAATGAGGGTTGAGCTGAGATTTCAGATTATTAAGCTCTATTTCCCTGAGTGAGGCTTCGAGTTTCAATGAGTTGTTATATCTGTCAAAGTAATTGTATGCCAGATAAATAATACTCCAGACAAAAAATATCACGATATAAACAGCAGATAACCCTGCCACATTTCCTGCCGAAAAAGCTACACCCGGGCTAAAAAGTCCGAGCATCATACTCGCCGGAACTCTTAAAAAATATATTGTAAGACTCATGATCAGCACCACTGCCATAGTTCTTGGAATAACACGGGAGAAGCCCATGCTCATCCAGTTCCACCGGTGTATCAGAAGTCTGAAAAAATGAGTAAGCCACAAACAGCAGAAGGCTTCAAAACCCAGGAAGAGTAATCTCCGCAAACTGATGCGCTGTTCTTCCGACAGGATAATTGCCGTGAATATTTCAAGCAATGCATAGAATGTCCAGCCTGTGATCTGAAGCGTCCAGTACAGACGGTTCTTATTAACCATACATGCAAATGTAACTGAATTACCTGCCCCTGAGAGCGAGGCGCAGGAAGGAAGAAGTGTAACCTGCAGGAGTTTTTGCTATTGTTTCAGGTGTACCCTGCGCAACAAGTCTGCCTCCCTGGTCACCGCCTTCAGGGCCCATATCAATGATCCAATCTGCGGATCTGATGACATCCAGGTTATGTTCAATGATCAGCACGGTATTTCCTTTATCTGTAAGTTTTTGAAGAACCTGCAGCAGATGGTCAATATCCTGAAAATGTAAACCTGTCGTAGGCTCATCCAGAATATAAATTGTTTTGCCGGTGTCGCGGCGGGAGAGTTCAGTAGCCAGTTTCACCCGCTGTGCCTCGCCGCCGGAAAGGGTAGTAGCATGTTGGCCGAGTGAGATATATCCGAGACCAACCTCATTGAGGGTTTGGATTTTCCGAAGGATTCGTGGCTGGTTTTCAAAGAAAACAACTGCTTCTTCAACCGTCATGTCCAGCACATCGGATACAGACTTTCCTTTGAATCTTACCTCAAGTGTTTCACGGTTGTAGCGTTTGCCTTTACAGGTCTCACAATGAACATACACATCCGGAAGGAACTCCATTTCTATCAGCCGCAGGCCGGCACCTTCACAGGTTTCACATCGTCCTCCTTTTACATTGAATGAAAACCGACCCGGTTTATATCCTCTGATTTTTGCCTCAGGCAACTGAGTGAATAAATCTCTGATTTCTGTGAAGACACCTGTATAGGTGGCAGGGTTGGAGCGGGGCGTTCTGCCAATCGGAGACTGATCCACCTCAATGACTTTATCAAGGTATTCAAGTCCCTCAACTGATTCAACAGGAAGTGGTTCCTGCCGGGAGTGATGAAACTTCTTATTTAAAACAGGAAATAATGTTTCATGTATCAGGGTGGACTTGCCACTGCCTGAAACGCCGGTTACGCAAACAAGCGTTCCAAGAGGAATATCGGCGGTAACATTTTTCAGGTTATTTCCTGAGGCGCCTTTTATTGTAAGCAGATTTCCGGTTCCTTTTCTTCTGGAATCCGGCATCTGAATATTCCGGCGACCAGTTATATAATCTGCCGTTACACTTTTGCCTTTAAGAAAATCTTCGGGCCGGCCCTCGGCCACAATTGTCCCTCCGTGTCTTCCTGCTCCCGGCCCAATATCAATAATGTAATCAGCGGCCTTCATCATATCCTCATCGTGCTCTACTACGATTACGGTATTTCCTAGATCACGGAGATTTTTTAATGCGCGGATCAGTTTTTCATTATCTCTTGCATGCAGGCCAATGCTTGGTTCATCCAGGATGTACAGAACACCGACCAGCTGAGTTCCGATCTGAGTTGCCAGACGAATTCGCTGGGCCTCTCCGCCACTCAGTGTTTTTAAAGGTCTGTTAAGCTGAAGATAATTAAGCCCCACATCCAACAGAAAACCGATACGCTTGCGGATTTCCTTTAATACTTCTGTTGCGATAATGCGCTGTTTTTCACTGATACGATCTTCAAGATTATTAAACCATTCAGCAAGTGATTTAATATCTGCTTCCGCCAGCTCTGCGATGTTCTTTCCGTCAATTCTGAAATGAAGAGATTCCTTTTTAAGTCTGGCGCCTTCGCAGGTCGGACAGGTTCTGACAATCAGAAATTCTTCAAGCCATTTTCTGACGGCTTCCGTTTCCTCTTCTTTCATTTTGCTGAGGAAAGCGATAATACCTTCAAACTTTGTGTTCCATTCAGTGCCCGGGTATTTCACAGAGGGTACGGCAACTGTCTGTTCATCGCCGTAAAGAAGAATGCCCAGAACATCAGCGGGTATATCCGCAATCGGAGTTGAAAGAGAAACTTTATACCGTTTCAGAATTGCCTCTATCTTTTTAAAGATCCATATATCACGATACTCGCCGAGCGGTAAAATACCGCCCGAGGCAATGCTTTTTTTGCGGTCCGGTATCACAGAATCTTCCGTGATTTCTTCAATCACACCAAGACCGTCACATTCGGGGCATGCGCCGTATGGCGAATTAAATGAAAAGGTGTTGGGCGCAGGCTCATCATAACTCAGACCTGATTTCGGATCCATCAGAAAGCGGGAGTAGTGATAAACTGTGCCGGAATCGTCTTCGACCATGATAATTCCTTTTCCCTCTTTCAGCGCCAGGTTTACAGACTTTGCAATTCTGAAGCGATCATCTTCATCGGCCAGAATGCGATCAATCACAATTTCTATATCGTGGACTTTGAAGCGATCGACCTGCATTTTGGGTGCTATGTCAAAAATCTCTCCGTCCACACGCACCTTTGTGTAACCGCTTTTTCTGATTTGTACAAACAGTTCACGGTAGTGGCCTTTTCTTCCTTTTACTACGGGAGCGAGCAGTATCAGCCTTTTGCCCTTCATGTTGCGAAGGATTGCATCAATAATCTGGTCTTCCGACTGACGGATCATCTTCTCGCCGCTTTGCCATGAGAATGCTTCGGAGGCGCGTGCGTAAAGCAATCGCATGAAGTCATATATCTCCGTAACAGTTCCTACTGTTGATCTCGGGTTGCGTGAGGTGGTTTTTTGTTCAATGGAAATAACAGGACTGAGTCCATTAATCTTATCAACATCCGGCCGCTCAAGGTTTCCTATAAAACTCCGGGCATAGGCAGAAAAACTTTCCATGTACCGCCGCTGACCTTCCGCATAAATAGTATCAAATGCGAGGGATGATTTTCCGCTTCCGCTTATTCCTGTAATTACTACCAGACTGTTTCTGGGAATAGAGACGCTTATATTTTTAAGGTTATGCTCCCTGGCGCCAATGATCTCAATAAACTCGTGTCCGGAAGGATCCTGAATTTTCCGGCTTGCAGGCGATTTGGGCATAAGGGTTCAAAAATGCTGTCTTGGTGTGAACGGAACAAGAGTTGCCGTAATAATCACGGACAGTCTGCGCTACTTCTTTGCTGAAGTGATTTCATTGAGCAAAAAAAGCCTCATTCGAATATCCGACTCGGGTCTGTCTCTGCGATCGGTTTTGGCCGCGGCGATTTTATCGAGTACCTCTTCGCCTCTTTCAAGTTCCCCGAATACGGTATACCCGCCATCCAGGTGAGGTGTTCCCCCTGTGCTTGTATAAATTTTTCTTTGCTCATCATTTAAAGTCAAGCTCCTTGCGACGGCTGTACTATCCAGTTGTCCGGGCCGCCATGCTTTGCGCTGAACAATGTAAAACTGGCAATTGCTGCTTGCCTTTTGCGGGTTGTTATCTCTTGCGGCGGCCAGTGCACCGCGCTTGTGGTAGATTCCCTTATCTGTTTTGAACTCTGCCGGAATCCGATCGCCCGGTGCGCTGCCACTTCCGACCGGCAGTCCCTTTGTTGCCTTTTTGCCCGTCGGATCTCCGCCCTGTATCATAAAGTTATTGATGACCCGGTGAAACAAAAGGCTATCATAAAAACCTGATCTGACTTTTGAAGCAAAATTGTCTCTGTGCAGAGGCGTTTCATTAAAAAGGCGGACAACCATATCCCCATATTCTGTCATGATCAGGATGTGGTACATCCCGTCTTTTTTGTCAATAAGCTTTGAATATTTTTTAATGGCTGTTTTTTCGTCAGGGCTGAGTTTCCTGAATGGCTTTGGTTTAGCCGAGGTCAGGATTAATGCTGAAAGCAGAAGGATGGCGAGAAATGAATTTTTCATTTTGAAATCAAAGGTTTGTTTCCTGTAGCCAGACAAAGAGGATAAAGTGCAGTTGCGTTAGAAAGTTTTGCCCAAGTGCTGAGTGACTTCATTGCTGAATCATATGCGGATTGTGATACCAGATTATTTTCCATCATTACATCCTGTGCAGTCGAAATAACTTCAGAAAGATTTTTTACAAACATCTCAAAAGTCGGAGAGCCTGCCACATCTCCAAAGAACACCGTATCATTCCTGACATCCATAAAGCCTGCGCTCATTAATAAAGAGGGTAGTTTCCTTCCTATAAAAGGATCATTACCAACCTCAACAAATGAATCCGTGTACGCAGTCCACAACTGTTGAAATCCTTCAGGCTCCGGAAAAAGGATCATGGCCTGATGGTCGTCATCTGCAAGAAAAATTCTTCCTCCGGGTTTCAACGCACGCTTCATTTCATGGATTGCCTTTTGAGGTTCCGGCAGATGTTCGAGTATGAATCTTGCATGAACAAGATCAAAGCTTTCCTCTTCATCCGGAGCGAGCGGAAGTTTCAAGGCATCTCCCTGCCGAAAGGATAGTCCTTCGCGAAGGAGCGTGGCTGACTTTTGAAGTTGTTCCGTACTTCTTTCAATTCCGAGACAAAAGCCTTCAGGTCCGGAAAGCCCGGCAAATAACGCAGTCATCAATCCCAGGCCACTGCCTACATCAAGAATGCGTTCACCGGGATTTATTCTGATTTTTTCAAGACAGCGCTGATTGAGAATTTCATTAAGAATGAACAACCGTTGCTGTTCATCGGGGTTAATTCCATGGATGTAGGATGAGGTCGACATTTCAGTTACGAATGTAGCGCTAACGACAAGACGAGAATGTCAGGGAATGTCATATCCTCTGGAGGCCTTGAGCACTGCAAACCAGGTGTCCTTGTCCATTGCGGGTTTTCCCATGACTGCTGCCATTTCCCTGAGACGCTCTGTTTTGGTTGTGCCCACGACAGGAAAAATACAAGAAGGATGAAGCAGCAGCCATGAAAGCGCCAGTTGTGAAACAGTCATGTTATTTTCTGAAGCAATTCGGTTGAATTCTGTTTCGTCATCAAAAAGTTTACCGCCTGCCATAGGTGACCATGCCATTGGCGAGGCATTGTATTCCATGAGTACATCCACATCGCCATTAAAAAACGGCTCTGTGCATTTAACCGAAAGTTCAATCTGATTGGTAACAAGCGGTGCCGATACAAACTTCTGCAACATGCGGAATTGTGGTCCTGAAAAATTCGAGACGCCGAAATGAAGGACCTTACCATCTTTTTTGAGTGTTTCAAATGCTTCGGCGATTTCAGAAGGATCTGAAAGCGGATCAGGGCGGTGGATCAGAAGAAGATCCAGATAATCTGTATTCAACAGCTTCAGGGAATTTTCAGCTGACCATATTATATGACGGGCGGTGGTGTCATAAATGTGAGACTTATTTGCCGGTCGCCTTGACGAAGGAAATTTTATTCCACACTTGGTAACAAGTTCCATTTTGCTTCTGAGGTTTGGTTGCCTGAGCAAAATCTTTCCGAATTTTTCTTCAACGGTATGATCGCCGTATATGTCAGCATGATCAATGGTTGTGATTCCCAGATCCAGGGAAGTTTCAATCATTCGCTGTGTCTCTTGTTCTGAAAGATTATCCCATCTCCAGACTCCCGTTACAATTCGCGAAAATTCCGGGCCGGCCGGATGAATTCTTTTTTTCTGCATCATTACTTTTTTTCAAAAACTACCTTGCCTCCTATAATGGTCATAACCACTTCGGTTTTTAAAATCTCTTCTTCAGGTGCGGTCATGATATCTTTTGAAAAGATTGTGAAATCCGCAAGTTTTCCGGTTTCAATAGAACCTTTGATTTTTTCCTGAAATGCTCCATAAGCTGCATCAATCGTATAAGAGCGCAGCGCCTGTTCTCTGCTCATAACCTGTTCTGGTTCATATCCGCTTTCCGGCTGACCGGCAAGCGTTTTTCTTGTCACACTTGCATAGAATGATGCAATGGGATTTATAGGCTCCACCGGTACATCTGAACCATTGACAATGATTGCTCCGGAATCAAGAAGCTTTTTCCAAACATAGGCACCATCGATTATTCGTTGCTCACCAAGCCTGTCAATGGCCCAGGGCCTGTCGGAAGAAAGGTGAATCGCCTGCATGGCAGGTATGACGCCGAGTTTTGCAAACCTGCCGATGTCGTCGGGATGGAGGTGCTGTGCATGTTCAATACGGAACCGTACATCTTTTGCTGCATCGGGGTTTTCTTTAAAGGCCTGTTCGTAACGATCAAGAACTTCACGGTTTGCGCGATCGCCGATTGCATGCGTGCAAACCTGTAAACCGGCTTTCAATGCCCGACGGGATATTGTGAGCACTGAGTCCATAATCATATTGGGCTGACCAAAGTGATCCATCCTGTCAGAATAAGGTTGCAGCAACCAGGCACCTCTGGAGCCGAGTGCACCATCACTGTAAAGTTTTATGGATCGTACCGTAACCCATTTATTGATCCGGGGGCCGGATGTAAAATATTGGTTAAGCAGCTGTTGATCTGTGCCTGTGAGCATGATGTACATTCTCACGGCAGGGTTATGATCGCCTATTGTTTTTTCAATGAGGTCAATTGTCTTTTGATTTTCACCTGCTGAATGAAATCCTGTGATCCCGTTTCTGCTACATGCCGCAATTGCAAGCTCCAGCGCTTTGCGATCAGAATCTTCCGAGGACGGTGGCATTTTAGCAGCAATCAGATCTGCAGCTGTTTCATTGAAGAGTCCTGTAGGATTTCCAAGTTCATCCCTGATAATTTCACCGCCAACAGGAACTTCAATTTTTTCTCTTCCGGTAGCACTGATGCCTGCAAGTTGCATGGCCTTGCGGTTAACAAGGATGTTGTGTCCGCTGGCGTGTTCCAGAACAACAGGATTATCAGGAGCTGCCGCGGAGATAAGATCATGGGTTGGAAATCCTTTTACCATACGATCAGGCTTTACATCCCACTTGTCCTGATGCCAGCCTCTGCCTACAATCCATTCCCCGGGTTTTGCCTGTGCTGCTGCGGTCCTGACTTTTTCAACAATTGAATCAAAACTCCGAAGTCCCATGAGGTCAAGGTTCATTTCATTATAACCCAATCCCATAATATGACCGTGGCCTTCTATGAATCCCGGCGTCATGGTTTTTCCATTCAGGTCAATGAGACCGGTTGACGGGCCTTTATATTTCATTGCGTCCTCCTTACTTCCCGCAAACCGGATGGTATCTGAGGAGACAACCACGGCTTCTACTTTCGGGTTTTCAGGGTTGGAAGTGTAAATTTTCCCTCCTGAGATAATCAGGTCGGCCGGCTTTTCTCCGGCGCAGGCTGCCAGAAGAAAAATAGTGATTATAAAAACCGTATTGCGCATTTGAATCATTTGGTGACAAAGATAGCTTTTGATTATTCAGCCTGAAAAGAGCAGTTTTCAGGATTTAAGCTTTAGGTTGATGAATGGTTCGGTGCATATTTCATAACAGTGAATTACCTTTAAATTGGTTTTAGTAATAATGAAGCATTTTTATTTAGTAGCCGTTCTGGCATTTTCAATTGTTTTTATTTGTCAGGGACAAAGTCAGATTACACCATCGCCTTATTTTGCTTTTGGCAAGGGATTGGGTATAACATCTCCTGACAGTATGTTTTTGCTAAATATCCGGTTCAGACTTCAAAACAGGGCAGCATTTACAACGGTCAGTGACGAAGATCTTTCAATAGATAAAGTCGAGGCCCGGGTCCGCAGAATGCGGCTGCGCTTTGATGGTTTTATTTATACTCCAAAACTGTATTATCTGATTCAGCTTGCATTTACTAGAAGCGACATGGATTTTGATGACACCGGATTCCCGAATGTGATACGCGATGCAATGTTGATTTATAGTTTCAATGAACATTTTTCAATTGGTCTGGGCCAAACCAAGCTGCCCGGAAATCGTCAGCGTGTAAATTCTTCCGGTGACCTTCAGCTTGCAGATCGTTCTCTGGTAAACTCTTTATTTAATGTGGACCGTGATTTTGGAGTGCAGGTCTATTATAATAATAAGATAGGAGAAATGAATTATGTTTTTCGCGGGGCCATTTCCTCAGGCGAAGGAAGAAATTTTAACACATCGGATAATGGTCTGGCTTATACCGGAAGGATTGAATTGTTACCGTTAGGTAAATTCACAAACGGCGGCGATTATTTTGAGGGAGATCTGGCCAGAGAACCCAAGCCTAAATTATCGATTGGTGCGACCCTTTCTTCAAATAAAAAAGCAATCCGTACCGGCGGTCAACTTGGACAGTTTTTATTTGAGCCAAGAAATATGGAAACCGGCATGCTGGACATATTGTATAAACACAAAGGTTTTGCATTTGCCTCTGAGTTTCTGAGCAGGACTTCTGAAAATCCAATCACCGAAAATGAAACCGGTGGCAAGCGTTATATCTATGCCGGATGGGGTGAAAATTATCAGGCGAGTTATTTATGGAAAAGCAATTATGAGCTGGTTGGTCGCTATACCCATGTAATGCCCGGAAAAGCTATCCGGTCTTTTGAAAGAGCCGTTGAGCAATATACACTTGGGGTCAACAGATATATCAGAGGTCACCGGCTTAAACTCCAGGGTGATGTTACTTACGAAAAAAATTACTGGATAGGAGCAACCGATACTGATTTAAACCGCTGGCAGCTACGGTTTCAGATTGAAGCCGGCATATAAGTTGGCCTGAAAATCCCGGAGGGCAGCTGCGGCATACTTTTTATGGTATGATGCATGCCGCAATTAACAAATTTGATGGTACCCGGGACGGGAATCGAACCCGTACAGATATTACTATCCACAGGATTTTAAGTCCTGCGTGTCTACCAGTTCCACCACCCGGGCAAAACTTAAGAGAAAAGAAAAAAGTGCGGGTGGGCCCACACTTTTTATGATTTTCCTATGAGCGGGAAACGAGACTCGAACTCGCGACCCTCACCTTGGCAAGGTGATGCTCTACCAACTGAGCTACTCCCGCTTTTTGCTTCGTTTTCAAGAAACAGGCTGCAAATTTAATGAGTCAGGGCAATTATACAACACCGGGAGTCTAAACAGAAAAATGAACTAAATGATCATAAATTGGTTTATAAACTTCGGGAGGGATAAATTGCGGGTTGATTTGTCAGGAAAATGACACAAGCTTCGGTTATATTAACATATCGGCCAATGCTGGAGGAAATAGCCTTCAGACTGCTCAAGTGTAAGGCAGATGCAGAAGATGTTGTGCATGAGACCTTTGTGCGCTGGATGGAAACAAATCAGCAGAAAATAAGCAATACAAAGGCATACCTGATCAGATCTGTCACAAACAACTGTTTCTCATTTTTAGAGAAAAACCGCCCGGCAAAAATGACGAACCTTCCCGCTGAAGGGCATAAAGGGTTCTGGAAATTTATTTCAGAAACAAATTTCAACTCATTTGATCTTGACCAGGAATTAAAGGGGGCATTTGATGTGCTCCATTCAAAACTTGAGCCCCTGGAAAGGGCCGTTTATCTTCTCAGAACAGCCTTTGATGTTGATTATGAGGAGCTTTCAGAGCTTTTTAACCGTAAAACTGATCACTGCAGGCAGCTTTTCTCAAGAGCAAGCAAAAAACTGGAAATGCCCGCAATCTCTTTTAAAGGGCTCTCTGCCCCCACTTCGTTGCTGGATAGCTTTAAAGCAGCCTGTCAGTCCGGTAATACAAA
>Ga0315901_10009382_pt1 | contig 11269 bp, 6 predicted proteins | sample LakEriMetagenome_10_FD_203761 | JGI IMG/M metagenome (GOLD analysis project Ga0315901, IMG submission 203761) | Freshwater fungal communities from buoy surface, Lake Erie, Ohio, United States - Buoy 2 MA116 | ecosystem: Environmental > Aquatic > Freshwater > Lake | place: USA: Lake Erie, Ohio...
CGCCTCGAGGGCCAGTTGCGGCACGGCCGTCCCCACGACGAACTCGCGGGCCGCCTCGTCGAACGGGCCGCCGTCGCGGAGCCTCTCCCGGTATTCCCGGGTTTCGACGGCGTTATCGACCTTCGTGGCGTTGGAGAGCCTGCCGCCGTCGTCCTGGGCCCGGGCGGGTCCGGCGGCCAGGATCCAGGCCGGGAGCAGGGAGGCGAGCAGCCAGCGGTGCAGTGTGCGGGATGAGCGCATGGCAGATGTCGATCTCCGTGTCATTGCGTTACTTGAACAGCGGGTCGGTTGGCGGCTTGCCGGCGTTGGGATCCTTTTGGCCGGGCTTCGTCGTCTCGCCTTTGCCGGTGTCATCCGCGGGCAGCGTGGATTTGTGCTCGGCGATCTCGGTTTCCGAGTCGGCCGCGGAGACGAGTTCGAAGGTTCCGTCGTCCCGCAGGCAGAGGACCTCGAACGGTTCCGGCGGCCCCGACCGCGCGTCCGTCCGATCCTCCTGACGCCCCCGCACGTCCAGGAGCACGTGGTCGGTGCGGACCTCCTCGCCCCGGGTCCGGCGGTCGCCGGGCTTGTTCAGTTTTTCGTCCACGTTGATCAGGCCGCCCGGCTCCGTCACGAGGCCGCGCAGCACGTAGCCGCCTGATTTCATGCTGGGCGCCAGCACGAGCACCTCGAACACGCTGGTCTTCCTCCTCGGCTCCGCCTTGCGGAGCACGTCCACGAGCACCGTCGTTTCGTCGGGGACGGTCACCGGCGTCGATTCCTTGCTCGAGGCCGCGACGAGGAACTTGTTCTTGGCGGTCGCGGGATCGGCCAGATAGCGGTCTTCCACGTTCAAGTTCGGGTTCGCGAGGGCGAACTGCACGCGATAGCGGTAGGACTTGCCGACGGCGACGTCGGTGTCGATGAAGCGGAGCATGCGATACTCCGCGGTCGCGGCGGGCTGCTGCTTGCGGATGTGCTCGATCACCCAGGGGTGCAGGGCGGCCGCGCCCCAGCCGCCGCGGGCGAGTTGCGGAAGCGGGCCGCAGTAGGGGGGCATCTCCTTCGTGACCGGCTTTTCCTCGGATGCCGCCAGCCGATACGCATCGGGCACCTTGTCCGTGGCGATGCCGGCCCACTCTCCCTGCCGCTTGGTCATCGTGGCCGGGTCGATCCTTTCCCAGCGCTCGAACCCGGGACCAACCGACCGCTCGAATATCCAATCCGACCACACCGGCGCGTCACGGTCCGGCTGCGGAAACTGGGCTTCCGCGAACCGCTGCCGGTATTCGGCCCGTTGCTTGGCGACGGGAATCAGCCCCGTGACCACGACGTAGGGCGTGATCTGCTGCTGCGGCGGTTGCGGCTGCGGTTGCTGCGGGTCACCGGGGGGCGTCTTGCCGGGCGGCAGCACCGCCAGTCCGGCGACCGCCCGCAGGTCCTCGATGGGGAACACGGCCGGCTGGCTCCGCTTGGCCCGCTCCTCGAACAGCGGCTTGTTGAGCATCGCTCCCGCGGGCGGCGGCGCCACTTCGGGGGACCGCCAGGGATCGATCGTCGCGGTCAGCGGCGGGCCGGGCCACCGCTCCTGCGGCGGCGGCGTCTTCTCGCGGTCGATGTTGTTCCGGGCCTCGCCGGCCCTCGCCAGGATCGCCTCGGGCCGCTGGTCGGGCTTCACCGATTTGCTCTGCAGGGCGTCGATGCCGCCCCAGGCGAGCCAGAGCGCTCCCAGGCCGACCACCGCCCCGACCACCTTTTCCCCGTGTCCGAGGAGGAAGTCCAGGACTGCCTCCTTGTCGATGCCGATGCTCGGTGCCTTCATGCCATCACCTCGTGTTCGCGGCGGCGAGCCCGCCGGGCGGCCTGCCCGCCGCCGGCATCCGGTTTCGGGGTCTCGAGGCCCACGGCCTCGGCACTCGGCGGCGTGGCCAATCCCACCGTGCCGCGCAGCTCGACCTGCACGTCGTGGTTGCGACCATCCGCTTTCGTCCCGCCCGCCTGCGGCGGGTCGATGGTTGCCTGCCGACCGGCCTGCGGGTTGATCCGCACCTCCCGCACGTCGATCGGAATCGGCTGCTTGGCCAGATCGAGCAGCAGCGCGTCGAGCCGGCGCTCGTCGATCGTGATGGCGATCACGAACGGCATCAGGTGCACCATCCGGGCGGCCGGCGACGCGGCGAGGTCCTTGGCGGAGAGCGGCTTGCCGTCGAAATCGACGTAGATCGATTCCCGCAGGAAGGCATCGGGCGGCCCGGCTGGCTCGCCGTCCGCGGCCGGTGCGGAGGGAGCCACGCTCCGGCCGCCGCCGAACCGGGGGTGGGGCGGCTTTCCGGAGCGGCCGCCAACGGGCGGTTGGTTCGTCTGCGCACCGACGTCGCCGGCCCCCCGCGTCGGCAGGACGATCCGATTGCCTCCCTCCCCGCCCGGCCGTTCCTCGGCTGCCGGATAGCCCACCGCCAGTTTGTCGACGTGCACGATCGCCGCGTCGTGCACGCCGCTGGCCCCCTGGTTCGCCCGGGCGATCGCGTCGCAGAACAGCCCGTACACCCACAGTTCCTCCTGGGCGAGGATCACCTGGCTGGTCGCCGCCCGCTGGTCCGCCGGCAGTTCGGCCCAGACGAACGAGTTCCGCAGTTGCTGCTGGTCGCCGTCGCTCCACGTCACCAGCGCCCGCGACCGCCGCTCGCGGCCCACCGCCGGCGACCCGTCGGCACGTGGCTGCCCGGCTGCCGGCGGAGCTTCTTCCCTCATGGCGCTGTCCGCGCCCATCCGCGCGGGAAGTTTGCGGACGACCTCGCGGACGTCGTTCTGGTAGATCTGCAGCAGGTTGCGCGGCAGGCGGCCGTCGGGCGGGAGTGCCGAGACCTGCTCGAGGAAGTCGGCGCCGAGCTCCTCCGGCCACACCCGCAGGAACTCCTGGCTCTTCCAGAACCTCTCCCACTCCGCCAGCGTCTCCCGACGAATCCGCGTCGCTTCGGCGTCGATCTCCTCCGACCAACCCTTGTTGGGATGCGGGTTCTTTTGCCGCACTTGTTCGAGCGCCGCAAGCTGGAGTTTGATTTTTTTCTGCTCATTGACGATCTGCGTGGTCAGCCCACCGCGGGCGGTGAGCAACGCGGGCACCAGGACCAGCGGCGCGAGCAGCGCGAGCAGCCAAAAATGGTGCTTCCGGAGCATCTCCCAGGCGGGACGGATGGAATCGGGCAGTTGGGCCATGGCCGGACGGGACCTTACGGGGGGGGCGACGTGTCGGCCGCCGGCGGGCTGAAAGCCGGGGCACCGGGTGTCGTCGGCTGCCAGGAGAACTGGAGCGTGAAGTCGTAGCGCTTGAGTTTCACTTCCTGGGTCGAGCCGCCCGGGGCCGGTTCGCCCTGGTCGCCGGCCGTCGCTTTCGGCTGTGCCTTCGCGATCTTCACGTCGCGCACGACCGAGGAGGCCACGATGATCGGGTGGCCGATGCCCAGTCCCGCGACCGGCACCCGCTGGCCAGCCCGCGGCCCGGCGGAGACGAGCACCTGGTCGCCCTTGCCCAGCAGGCTCTGCACGATGGTGGAACGGACGAACTGCTCCGCCACGGCGGGCCGGTGGCGGTCCTCGTTGTGGAAATGGTGGCCCACGATCTCGATCACCCAGCCCGGGCCCTGGGGGCCGGCGGCGGCCGGCTTGTCGAGGGATTCACCCGCGGCGGCGTCAGTCGCAGGGGCCGCACTCGGCGCAGGATCGGCGGCGGCCGCCGGCCCGCCGCCGACCGAGTTGTGCGTCTCCTCCCATTTCTGCTTCGCCCCGGTGAACCACGTGGCCAGGTCGGGGAAGTACTGGCAGTCGAGCCGGTCGATGTGCAGTTCCCTGCGGTCGGCGGGATTCTCCGGCACGTTGCCGGGCGGATCGCGGGGCAGGAGCGACTCGACCGCCCGCAGCATGTCGAGCGTCTGGAAGCGGCGGGTCTGCACTTCGAGAAGGTACCGCTGCTGGGCCGCGGCCTCGTCCCGCTTGGCCCGCACGAGATCGAGCGACGCGATCGCGGCGCTGGAAGTCTGCTTTACCGAGTTGGCCTCATTATTGGCGTTCGCGTAGAGCGCCGGCGAGTAGGTGGACCAGGCGAGGAACACGCCGGCGAAGTTGAGAAGCGCCGCCGCCAGCAGCCCCAAGAGCGCCGCCACGGCCCAGGGCTTCTTCGCCGCGACGATCCGGTCGGCGACGATCTCCTTGGGCAGCAGGTTTGTCTGCAGGAACGCCCCCGAGGCCGCCTGCAGGGCGAGGCCGTAGGCGGGGCCGAACGCCAGCCGGTTCTCGCGGAAGGCCGGAGCGCCGAGCACGGACGGGCCGTCGAGGTGCTCGAACTTCTCCAGCCGCTTGACGTCGAGCTGCAGCTGCTTGGCGACGAAGTCGGTGAGTCCGCGGAGCTTCGTGGCGTTACCCAGGAGCAGCACCCGGCCGATCGCGGCCTCGCGGTCGGCGCCGGTGAAGTAGTTGAGCGACCGCTGCAATTCGGAGGCGAACTCCGTGAACACCGGCCGCATCGCCTTGAACACCGCCTTCGGGTCCTCGGCCCGGACGGCGTTCCGCTTCAGGTGCTCCGCCTTGGCGAACGTGAGCTTCAGGTCCTTGACGATCGCCCTGGTGAACGTGTTGCCGCCGATCGGCATGCTCCGCTGCCAGACCTTCAGGCCGTTGGTGATCACGAGATCGCTCGCATCGACGCCCACCGACACGAGCACGATCGAGGGCGGCGGCTTCTCGGGGTCGATCGTCTGCGGGTCGGGGAGCTGGTCGAACATCACGAGGTTGGCCAACGCGATCGGCGTCAGCTGCAGGACGTCCACCTCGATGCCCGCCTCGACGAGCGGGGCGAGCGCCTTGTAGACCTGTTCCCGCTTCATCGCGAACAACGCCACCTCGGCGTCGATGACGAAGCCGCTCTCCTCCATGCCCCCGGCCAGCCGCTGCCAATCCCAGACCACCTGGTCGAGCGGGAAGGGGATCTGCTGCCGGGCCTCGTACTTGACGATGTCGGGGATCTTCTTCGCCTCGATCGGCGGCAGCTTGATGAACTTCGCGAGTCCCGATTGGCCCGGCACGGAGACGGCGACCCGATCGCCCTTCAGGTCGTTGCGGCCCATGAACTCCGTCAGGGCCGTCCGCACCAGTTCCACCGGATCCGCCTCCGGCTGGCTGAGGATCATCGGGTACTCGATGTAGTCGTACGCCTCCGCGACCAGCTTTCGCGGGTCGGTCGCTGACATGCGGCACCGCAGCGCCTTGAGGGCGCATTTGCCGATGTCGATCCCCCACACATATGGGCTGCGGGCCATGGCCGTTCCGAGAGAGGTGTCGAGGAGGGTCGGGGGGCGGGCAGGCGAGCGCGGCCGCGCGGCTGAAACGACCTGTTTCTTGAACTTTACGAGGCCGCGCGGAGGGGTGTCAAACGCCGCGCGCCGGGCGGGTGGCAGGCGGCCGACGCGAACGCCCTGGGGTACACTCCGCACCCATGCATCCCGTCCGCATCGTTGTTTTCCTGCCCTGTCACACGCTCGACGACTTCCCCACCTGGCTGGAAGAGGCCGACGCCGATGACGTGCTCGCGGCCTGGACGGCGGCCTGGGACCCGCGGGTGATCGCGGCGATCGGCCGGCCGCCGGAATGGGCGAGCGTCGATCTGCGGCCCCCCGCCGACGAGCCTGTCCTGGGGATCGTGCCGGCGGCGTTCGACGAGCGGTTCGCGGCGCAGGCGGACGCCGCCTGCACGTCCACGGGCCGGTGGGTCCGCGGCCTGCGCGGTGCCGCGGAGGTGGCCGGGGCGGCCCGCGTGGCGGCCGGCGTCGAGGAGGCGGAGCCCGGGCCCTTGGTCGAGGATTTTCGCGCCCTCGGGCTGGCGGTGCTGCTCGGGGAACTTCTCGCCCGGCGGATGCGTTCGGAGGCGGCGCTCGAGACCACCGACTTCGCCGCCAGCGTCGTGGCCGCGGCGCGGTCGGCCGTCGCCGGCCGCGACGAGGAGGCTCGCGACCGCCTGCGCGAGTGCTTCGGTTTTCTGTCCGCGACGCGGGCCCGGTACTACGCCGTGGGCGTGTGGCTGGTGGATCTGGTGCTGCTCGCCGAGGCGACTCTCGGCCAGCCGCTGATCGAGGAGCTGGCGGCGCCGACCCCGCTGGCCGTGGTGGCCACGGGCGAGTTGATCGAGCGGCTCGCGGCGACCCACCCCGCAGCGCTGGCCCGGCTGCGGGAGCGGTGTGCCGCGGGCAGCGTCGCGGCCTGCGGCGGCCGCGACGTGGACGAGCCGCTCGCCCTGGGCACGCCCGAGGAGCTGCTCGAGTCGTTCGTCCGCGGGCGGGCGTCGTGGGAGCGGCACGTCGGGACCGCGCCGCGCGTGTTCGCCCGGGCGAGCGGCGGGGCCGTGGCGCTCCTGCCGGCCGTGCTCCAGGGGCTCGGCTACGCGGGCGCCGTGTGGTCACTCTTCGACGGCACGCCGCTGCCCGATCCCGGGGCGGCGCGGATCCGCTGGGAGGGGGCGGGCGAGGCCTGGATCGAGGCCGTGGCCCGACCACCGATCGATGCCCGGGAGGCCCGCGGCGTGCTGGCCCTGCCCGAGCGGCTCGGCGACGCCATGGATCACGATCACGTCGCCGTGGTCACGTTCGCCCGCTACGCCGGCACGGCCAGTCCCTGGCACGGCGTCCTGCGGCGGATCGGCGGCTGGAGCGACGTGCTGGGAACGTTCGTGACCCCCGAGGAACTGTTCCGCACGACCGAGGCCGTCGGCTCACGCGTCGCGTTCGAGCCCGATGCCTATCCCGTGCCCGTGCCGCCCGCCGCCGGCGACCCGCTCGGGCAGGCCGTCGCCGCGGCGGCCACCGCGGCGGACCGGATCGCCTCCGCGGCCGCGACGCTGCGTCCCCTGCTCGCCGGCTCCGGTTCCCCGCCGCCGGCGACGGTGGCGACCGGCGGCAGGCCCCGTGCCGCCCGTCCCGGCGGCCGCTGGCCGTGGTCGCGTCGCGGCGTCGAGGCCGAACCCGTGCTCGACAACGGCCTGATCCGCCTGCAGGCGCACCCGCGAACCGGCGGCCTGCTGTCGCTCCGCAGGCCCGGCGATCGCGGCAACCGCCTCTCGCAGCAGCTGGCCTGGCGGACGACGCGGCCGGAAGCGGTCGCGGGCGGCGGTGAATCGGCGGAAGAGCGGGCCGAGCACGGGACGATGCAGGCCGATGCCGTGGTGCGGCTGAAGACCGCCGCCGGCGACGACTGCATCGAGAGCCGTGGCCGCCTGCTCGACGCCCATGGCCGGTCGGTCGGCGGCTTCACGCAGCGGATGGCGCTGGTCGCCGGAAGGCCGCTGGCACGGCTCGAAGTCGAACTGCGGCTCGATCGCGCGGCCCGCGGGCCGCTGCTCGAGGAGCACGTCGCCTGTCGCTTCGCCTGGCACGAGAACGAGGACGTCGAGCTCCTGCGCAGCGTGCTCACGCAGGCGGTGTTCACCGAGCGGTCCCGGTTCACCGCCCCGCACTTCGTCACGGTCCGCGGTGGCTCCCGCGACGACCTCACGATCCTCACCGGGGGTCTGCCGTGGCACGTGCGGTCCACGCCGCACGTGCTCGACACGATCCTCCTCGGGATGGGCGGCACGTCCGCCGTGCGCCGACTGGCCGTGGGCATCGGCCTGGAGCGGCCGTGGGACGACGCGCTCGAGCTGCTGGCCCCGGCCGCGCCGGCCGCCGCGGCCCCGGCCGACGGCGTGCGGCTGATGCCGGCGTCGATCGAGCACGGCGACGGTCGCGTGCGGCTCGCCATCGACCTGCTGGAGTCGGCCGGCCGGTCGGGCCAGGTGCGGATCGACTGGGCCCGCGAGCCCCTGGCGGCGCGGACCTGCGATTTCGCGGACCGGCCCCGCGACGCCGCGCCGGTTGCGATCGAGGGCCGGTCCACCGTAGTGTTTTTGCGGCGGCACGAGTGGCTGCGGCTGCACCTGGAGTTGCCGGGATGATCATCACCCTCGACGGTCCCGCGGGGGCGGGAAAGAGCTCGGCAGCCCGGGCGCTCGCGGCGCGGCTCGGCTGGTGCTACATGGACACCGGCGCCATGTACCGTGCCGTCACGCTCGTGGCGCTGGAGCGGGGCGTCGCGCTCGACGACGCCGAGCGGATGGCGGGCCTCGTCGAGTCGGTGGTCATCGAGTTTCACGCCGGCCGCGTGCTGATCGACGGCCGCGACGTGTCGCAGCAGATCCGCAGCGAGCGGATCACGGCCGCCACCAGGCCGGTGGCCGACGCGCCGCCGGTGCGGGCGGCGATGAAGCGGGTGCAGCGGCGGATGGCGGCAGGGCTCGACGTCGTCACCGAGGGACGCGATCAGGGGACGGAGGTGTTTCCGCACGCCGACGTGAAGGTGTTCGTCACCGCCTCGCCGGAGGAGCGGGCCCGCCGGCGGCACAGGGAGGAGGTGGCCCGGGGCAGCGGCCTGTCGCTGGCCGACGTGCTCGCGGCGCAGGCCGTTCGCGACGCCGGCGACCGCAGCCGCACGGTGGGGGCGATGCGGGCCGCGGCCGACGCCGTGATCCTGGAGACCGACGGACTCGCGCCCGAGGAGGTGGTCGAGCGGCTGGTGGCCCTCGTCGAGGCGCGGCGCGGGCCGTGCCGGCCGGCATGAGCGGTCAGCGTCAGCCCGCTGCGGCGGACGCGGCCCGGTCCCGCGGCGGCGGCCACTCGACGTTCGGCCGCTGGCTCTACACCACGCTCTGGATCCTGAGCCGCACGCTCGGCGTGGCCGTGTTCGGCTTTCGCAGCCGGTTCGCCATGCCGCTGCCGGCGCGGGGCGGCCTGCTCGTCCTCTCCACCCACCAGAGCCACCTCGACCCGCTGCTGCTGGGCCTGGCCACCGACCGGCGGCTCTCCAGTCTGGCCCGCAGCTCGCTCTACCGCTTCAAGCCGTTCGGCGCCGTGATCACGGCCCTCGACGCCGTGCCGATCGACCGCGAGGGCTCCGCGGTGGCGGCGATGAAGTTGGTGATCAAGCGGCTGCAGGACGGCGCGGCCGTGATCGTTTTTCCGGAGGGCACCCGCACCGGCGACGGCCGGATGGGCGAGATCAAGAGCGGCTTCGCGATCCTCGCCAAGAAGGCCCGCGTGCCGATCGCGCCGGTGGCGATCGTGGGGGCCTACGAGTGCTGGCCGCGGACGCGGCTGCTGCCACGGCCGGGGCGGATCCGGCTGGAGTTTGGCGCGGTGCTCACGGCCGACGAGGTCGCCGCGCTCGACGAGCGGGAACTCGTGGCGGAGTGCGTGCGGCGGCTGGCGGCCCTCGATGCGCGGGCGCGGGCCGCCTTGGCCGGCGAGCGCACGGTCACGGCGCCGGCTGACTGCCCGTCCGGGCCCGCTTGAAGGGGTCGATCGTGCCACCGCCTACGCCGGGGGGCGGCGCGTCGGCCGCTTGGCCGAAGGGCAGCAGCTGCGGCCACTCGAGGCTCATGCCCGGCCACTGCGGCGCCCGCGGCTGGGCCGGCGGCGGGACTGCCGGCGTCGCGGGGCGGGGAAGTGCCGACGTCGGCGGGTCGCGGGCCGGGCCGCCGAGCAGGTCCGCCGGCCCGGGGAAGCCGCCCGGCGCCGCGGTCGATACGGCCGTCGCGGGCGTGCCGCCGCCACCGCGGCCGAGCACGCGGACGGCGACGTCGTCGATCAGCGCCTCCCCCAGGCCGGTGACGGCGAAGGTGACCACCAGTGGCCCGGCGTCCGCGTCGCCCGGCACGATGCGGTAGAGGGTGAGACGCGTCCAGTCGCGGGTGACGCCGATCCGCTCGGCGAGGGCCGGGCCGCCGAGCGAGTCGAACACCAGCAGGCCATCCACGCTGCCGCCGATCGGCGCGGGAACCCAGACGCGTGCCGAGATCTCGAGCAGTTGCCCGGCGGGCGCCGCCAGCGGCGGGGTCGTGATCCACACCGGCGGCGTCTCGACGACGACCGGCGGGTCGCCATCCCGGGCGGCACGGGCCGCGATCCGCAGGCAGCCCGCGCCGGCGAAGGGTCGGTCGCGGGCGATCTCCACGCTCGTCCGCAGATCCGGATTCTGCTGGGCGAAGTGCCGCCACCCCGATGTCGTCAGGTCGTCGATCGTCTCCATGCCGCCCCCGGCGAGGAGGTTCGCGCCCGGGACGGCCCCGGCCAGCGCCTCGCTGAACCGCCACTGCTCCGCCAGCGTCGAGTCGGCGACGGCCAGCGGGCTGGCCATGAGCGACAACAGCGAGCCCGTGCCTTGCACGCCGCGTTCCCAGGCGAGCCGCTCGAATTGGCCGCAGATCGCCGCGCAGCGGCGGAACTTGCCGACGGCCGCGGCCGGGTCGGTGGCCGTCAGGGCCTCGGCGTCGAGGGCGTCGCGCTGGGCCGCGCCGAGCATCGCGGCCACGGGCAGGTTGCCGAGCGCGCCGGCCGGCAGGCGGGCCAGGAGCGCCGCGTCCTCGGCAAGCACGAGACCCGCGAGGGTGCGGGCGGAGGCGAGTTCGGCCGCCGCCGACTGCCGCAGCCGGTCCTGCACGTGCCCCGTGATCGCCGGCTCACCGCTGATCAGCACCAGCGCGTGCGACGTGAAGTCGTCGAGCGTCACGGCCATCCCGCCGGTGGCCCGTCGCTGCCGCAGCGGCCGCAGCCCCCCCGGGCCCACCTCCCAGGCCTGGTGCGGCTCGGGCACGCCGGGCACGAGGATCGTCACGGCCGCCGCCGAGTCGGGCAGGGCGCCCGCGTAGCGACGGGGGCTGATCTGCGCCCCTTGCACGCACCGCCACACGATCACCATCCGCGCCCGCGCCGCCTCCATGACCACGGCCTGCACCTCGGGATCGCTCGTCTGGGCCGCCGCCGAGAACCGCCCGGCCGCCGCCCAGGGCTCGAGCGTCGCCAGGCGGAGGTTCGTCTCCCGAGCGGCGGCGGCCCGCAATCGCGCCTCGCCGTCGTCCGCGTCGATCCGCCGGCTCGACGAGAAGAGGATGCCGCGGGTGCCCGCGGCCACGGCGGAGAGCGACGCCAGGCAGAGGCTCTCCGGATCGACGGCCAGCCCGCGGCCGCCGACGCCCGCCAACGCGGCCGCCTGTCGGGCGGCCTGGGGGTCGATCTCCGTGGAGAGCGTCGCCATCAGCGGCGTGCCGGGCCGCGTCAGCCGCGGCCGCTCACGGAGCCAGGTGACGTAGTCGGCCAATTCGAGGCTCGTGCCCAGCACCGTCCGCCGGGCCACGAGCATGTCCACGTGTCGCGAGACGCCGCGGAGGTCGGAGTCGGCCGAGGCGACCAGCGGCCGCGTGGGCCGCAGGTCGCAG
>Ga0315901_10009391_pt1 | contig 11263 bp, 6 predicted proteins | sample LakEriMetagenome_10_FD_203761 | JGI IMG/M metagenome (GOLD analysis project Ga0315901, IMG submission 203761) | Freshwater fungal communities from buoy surface, Lake Erie, Ohio, United States - Buoy 2 MA116 | ecosystem: Environmental > Aquatic > Freshwater > Lake | place: USA: Lake Erie, Ohio...
CAGCAGGTGGTCGACGGCGGCGAGGGCGAGGAACACCGCCACTGCCCGCCCGATCGGCAGGTCGACGAACGGCTCGGGCTCGGCGAGGCGGGTGCCTGGCGGGCCCTGGGGGAAGGTGGAGGTGATCGTGATGGCGAAGTCGCCGGCCAGCACCAGGATCAGCGCAGCCTGCAACCCGTGCAGCACGGTGAGGGCCAGGTTCCACCGGCGCAGGTTCGCCAGCCGCTCCGGGGTGACCCCGACGGCGGTGGTCGCGTCCGCCGGGGCGTTGCGGGATCTCCGAGCGTTCATCGCCGGAGCCTACGCCCCGCACCGCCCGGGGGAGCCGATGCCGCTCAGGCCACCAGCGACACCACGGCGGCGACGACGATGAGCGCCGGCGCCACGAAGCGCAGGGTGAAGCGCAACCCGGCCAGTGGCCTGCCCCGCAACAGCAGCTCGTCGCCGAGGAACCGCTTCGGCATCGCCCACGCGACGAACGCGGCGAGGGCGAACCCACCGAGAGGCAGCAACACCTGGGAGGTCAACTCGTCGAGCAGGTCGAACACGGTGGCGTCGGCGTAACGGGCGACCGCTCCGAGGGGCTGCACATCGGCCCAGTGGTTGAACGACAACACCGTCGCCAGGCCCGCGACGAAACACGCCGCGGCGGCCGCCGCCGTCCCCCGGGCGCGTGACCACGACAGGCGACGGTCGAGCACCGCGACGACGGCCTCGAGCATGGAGATCGCCGAGCCGAGTGCGGCGACGGCGAGCATGAGGAAGAAGCCGGTCGCCGCCCAGCGCCCCCCGGGCATGGAGCCGAACGCCAACGGCAACGACACGAAGGCCAGGCCGGGACCGCTCGCCGGGTCGACGCCGTAGGCGAAGACCACCGGGAAGATGGCCAGACCGGCCAGCAGCGACACCGCCGTGTCGCCGGCGACGGACACGACAGCGGCCGTCTTCAGGCCGATCGAGTTCGGGCTGTAGGCGGCGTAGGTCAGCAGGATCCCGAGCCCGACGCCGATCGAGAAGAACCCGAGGCCGAGCGCGTCGAGCACCCCGCGGCCGCTGAGCCCGGCGAAGTCGGGGACGAACAGGAACCGCAGGGCCGCGGCGGCGTCACCGGTGCTCATCGAGTAGGCGGCCAGCGCGGTGAGCAGCACCGCGAGCAGCGGCATGAGCACCTTCATGCTCGCCTCGATGCCGCGCTGCACGCCCCGCACCACCACCAGCGCGACCGCACCGAGGAACACCGCCTGGTAGGCCGCCATCCGGGGGGCCGACCCGAGCAGGTCGTCGAACTGCCGCTGCACCGCGGTCGGACCGTCAGGCAGACCGCCCAGCAACGTCTCCACGGCGTAGAACACCGCCCACCCGCCGATCACGGCGTAGAACGACAGGATCAGGAACGACGTGACGGCGCCGAACAACCCGACGAGGCGCCACTGCGAGGATGCCGACTCGCTCGCTGCGGCCACGGCGATGCTGCGTTCGGCGTCGGCACGGCCCCGCCGGCCGATGGCGAACTCGGCCAGCATCATCGGGATGACCACGAGCACCAACCCGACGAGGTACACCAGCACGAACGCCCCTCCCCCGTTGGCACCCACCTCGTAGGGGAACTTCCAGATGCTGCCGATACCGATGGCCGAACCGACCGTGGCCAGCACGAACCCCGACCGCGTCCTCCACCCCGTCGCACCGGCCGAAGGGGCGCCCGCCGTCGTCATGGCACGAGTCTCGCAGTATCGGGCGCGTCCACCGGCGTCGTCTCCGGTCCGGAGACGCGAATCCGCCCCCGGCAGCTCGGCGGAGGCGCCTACAGTTCCGTGGTCGGGTCGTCGTGAGGAGGACGGGTGAGGCGAGTTCCGGCTGCTGTGCCGACCGGCGCCGTGGCGCTGCCTGACGCCGCCGGCGCTCACGGGCCGGCGGTGGACGCGCCGCGGCGATGATGTCGCCCAGCCCGCTCGAACGGGTCGCCGCCGCTCCGCTGACCGCCCTCGCGCTCGCCGGGTACGGCACGGCCGGCCGGCCGGTCGCCCCGCTCGACGCCCGCCGGTTGCGCACGTTCCTCGACTCGCCCGACAGCGTGCACCTCGCACTCGAGTCGTGCGGTGCCGTGGCCGGCGGCCTGCTGACCATCCTCGCGGCCTGCGGTGGGAGGCTCGACGCTCTGGCTCTGGCCTACCAGACCCGTTCGGCGAACCCGGCGGAACTCGACGCCGCCCTCGACCGGCTCGAGACCACCGGGATCGTGACCCGGGGCCGCGACGGCTCGGTGGCCTGGACGTCGGTCGCCGCCCGTCGCATCGCGGCCTCCCACCGGTCGATGGCCGAGCCGAACGCCATCGTCAACGACGACCTGGCGCTCGTGTGCCGCACCCTGGGCATCGAGGCGCCAGAACGCAAGACCGACCGGTTGGCCGCGATCCGTGCGACGTTCGCCGACCAGGCCGCACGGCAACGGATCCGGGACGGTCTGTCGATCGGGGCCCTGGTGCTGTTCGACGACCTGGTCCGGCTCGCCGGGCACCTGCCGATCGACGCCGCAGCGCTCGGCCTGTCGTACTGGGAGTTGAGCACCGCCCGGTTCTCCCGTTACCCGACAGCACCGGGGCTTCGTCTCGAACCGGGCGCCGAGGCGCTGCGCGAACTGGTCCGGAGCGGCATCGTCGGGGTCGACACCCACGAGTCGCAGCTGTGGATCTGGGCCGAGGCCTGGCCACTGGCGGGCCGTCCGATCGTCGAGGACTGGTCGAGCGCCTCCAGGCCGCCGCTCGGCATCGTGTCCTCGCACGGCGAGGCGGCGGTGCCGTCCTGCATCGGCGTGCTCGACCGGCTGCTCGACCGATGGGCGGAGCAGCCGCCGGCGGTGCTCAAGAACGGCGACGCCCGGCTCGGCAAGACCGACGCGCGGACATTGGCCAAGGCCGTGTCCGCCGACCCGGTCACCGTCGAGGTCCTCGGCCGGATCGTCATCGGCATGCGCCTGGCACTGGCCGACGAGACCGGCCGGTCGGGGCGTGGACGGAACCTGCGGATCGATCAGGCCTGGTGCCTCGACGCCGACCTCCACAAGGCATGGACCGAACGCCCACCCCTGCGGCGATGGGTCCGCCTCGTCGCCGAGTGGTGCTCGCCCACGCTCGACGCCGACCCGATCGTGCTCGCCAACCGCCATCTCGTGCTGTGGGAACTGCAGCAGCTCGGCCCGACCGAGGCCTACGTCGGCGACGACGCCTTCGCGGCCTGGATCGAGGACCGGCACGGCCCGATCGCCCAGGCCGATCGGGTCGCGGAGATCGTGACCGAGCTCCGGGCGCTCGGGGTCGTGACCGCCACCGGCGTCGCCCTGACCGGACGTGGCCGGCTCGCGCTCGCCGACCCGGCCGCCGTCACCCGCGACGACGAGGCCGGTGCGACCCGGGCGTTCGTGCAGACCGATCTGACCGTCGTGGCACCCCCCGATCTGCGTCACGACCTCGTGCTCGCCCTCGACCGCATCGCCGTCGTCGAGAGCACCGGTGGGGTCACGATCCACCGCCTCGACGCCGGCCGGATCACCCGTGCCGTGCAGGCCGGGGACACCCCCGAGGGGATCGTCGCCCTGCTCGAGGGCCTGGCCGGCACGGTGTTGCCCGACACGGTCACCCGCCTCGTCCACGACGCCGCCGCCGGGGCGGCGTCGGTGCGGCTGGCCACGGCGAGCACCGTCGTCGTGGTCGACGACCCGGCACAGCTGACCACGGCGTGCGCGATCAAGTCGCTCAGGCTGACCCGGCTCGCACCGAACGTCGCCGTGACCGACGTGGCACTGGCGAAGGTGCAGGCCGCGCTGGTCACCAAGGGCCTGGCTCCCAAGGTGACGGCGACGGCGACGCCGAAGGCGGCCCGCTCGAACGCAGCGCTCGCCGAGGCGGCGGAACGCGAGGCCGCCGAGCTGCGGGCCCGCTTCGCCGGGGCGAACCCGTTCATCGACCGCTACGCCGGACAGCTCGAGGCCCGGGCCGCCGAACTGCGCGACGTCGACGCCCGTTTCGCGGTCCCGACGGCCCTCACCCTCACACCCGAGGCGCTGCGCGCCGTCACCGAGGGCCGGCCCGTGGCCCCGCCCGACGCCGCGCCCGGCAGGTCCGCGAAGCCGGGGAGATCCGGCAAGGCCGGCGGGGCGGGTGGGCCCGGGCCGGCAGGAGCCGACGAACCATGACCGACCCGACGAACCCGCTGATCGTGCAGAGCGACCTGTCGGTGCTGCTCGAGGTCGCCTCGGCCCGGGCCGGCGAGGCGCGGCAGCAGCTGGCGGCGTTCGCCGAGCTCGAGACCGCTCCCGAGCACGTGCACACCTACCGGATCACGCCGTTGTCGCTGTGGAACGCTGCGGTGTCGGGACTGACGGCCGACGACATCGTCGACACGCTCGTCACCTTCGCCAAGTACCCGGTGCCCCCCACCGTCGAACGCGAGGTCCACGACCTCGTCGGACGATACGGGAGGGTATGGCTGGCCCGGGTGCCCGAAGGTCTCGTCCTGGTGTCCGACGACCCGCTCGTCCTCGACGAGCTGGCCGGCGTCCGCACCGTCGGCGAACTGCTCGGCCGCAGGCTCGACGAGCACCGCTTCGCCGTCGACGACCGTGACCGGGGCGCGCTCAAGCAGGCGCTGCTCGCCTCCGGCTGGCCGGCCGCCGACGAAGCGGGGTTCGAGACCGGCATGCCGCTCGGTACGGTGTCGTTGCGGGCCGAGTTGCGCGACTACCAGCGCGACGCCCTCGACGCCTGGTGGCGCGACGGCGACGAGACCGGCGGCAACGGCGTCGTCGTGCTGCCCTGCGGGGCGGGCAAGACCGTCGTCGCGCTCGCCGCACTCGTCGCCACCGGCACCCACACGCTGGTCGTGTGCACGTCGGTGTCGTCGGTGCGTCAGTGGATCCGGGAGACCCTGGCCAAGACGTCGATCGACCCCGACGACGTGGGTGAATGGTCGGGCGAGCGCAAGCAGCTGCGCCCGCTCACCTTCGTCACGTACCAGTCGTTGTCGTGGGCCGACCCTGCCGCGCCCGCCGATGCCGACGTGTTCCGGCGTCATCCCCACCTCGACCTGTTCAGCCAGATCGGCTGGGGGCTCGTCGTCTACGACGAGGTGCACCTGCTGCCCGCACCGGTGTTCCGGGCGACCGCCCGGGTTCAGGCCATCCGCCGGCTCGGCCTCACCGCCACGCTCGTGCGGGAGGACAAGCGTGAGGGCGACATCTTCGCCCTCATCGGACCGAAGCGTTACGACGTGCCGTGGAGCGAGATCGAGGCGCAGGGGTGGATCGCACCGGCGTCCTGCACCGAGATCCGCGTCCCGCTCGGCGCCGCGACGAGGGCGGTCTACGCCGCGACGGAACCGAAGCTGCGCCATCGCGTCGCAGCGACGGCGACCGAGAAGCTGGCGATCGCCGAGGAGCTCGTCGCCCGCCACGACGGCGAGCAGGTGCTGGTGATCGGCCAGTTCCTCGAGCAGCTCGAGGCCGTCGCCGCACGTCTCGACGCCCCGCTGCTCACCGGGCGAACCGGCCAGACCACCCGGGACAAGCTCTTCGCCCGGATGCGCGCCGGCGACCTGCGGGTACTGGTCGTGTCGAAGGTGGCGAACTTCTCGATCGACCTGCCCGAGGTCAGCGTCGCCATCCAGCTGTCCGGTCAGTACGGCAGCCGCCAGGAGGAGGCGCAACGACTCGGCCGGATCCTGCGGCCCAAGGCCGACGGGGGCGGAGCGAGCTTCTACACGATCGTGGCCGACGGCACCGAGGAGGTCACCCACGCCCGGAACCGGCAGCGGTTCCTCGCCGAGCAGGGCTACACCTACTCCATCGTCGACGCCGATCCGGCCTGAGCCGGCGGACCACGCACCCGGCCCCGGGCGGGCCGAGGCCCTACGATCCGCCCCATGCTCGACGGCGTCACCGTGTTGGACCTCACCCAGTACTTCGCGGGGCCGTGGTGCACCCGGCTGCTCGGCGAGCTCGGCGCCGACGTCATCAAGGTCGAGCTGTCACCCGGCGGTGACCCGTCGCGCGACCTGCCGGTCGGTCGCAACGGCCGCAGCGGCTACTTCGTGCAGCAGAACCGCGGGAAGCGCACGATCTGCGTCGACTTCACCTCGCCCGAGTCGTGGGACCTGCTCGCCGAGCTGGCGACCAAGGTCGACATCGTCGTCGAGAACTTCGGCCCCGGGGTGCTCGAGCGGCGGGGCCTCGACATGGCGACCCTACGGGCCCGTACGCCCAGCCTGGTGACCGCCTCGATCTCGGCGTTCGGGCGGAGCGGGCCGTGGTCGGACAAGGTCGGCTTCGACCAGGTCGCCCAGGCGCTGTCGGGCCTGATGGCGTTGACCGGCGAGCCCGGCGAGCCGCCGGTGTTCGCCGGGATCCCCGTGGCCGACGGCTCGTCGGCCATCCACGCCTTCGCGGCGTTGGGTTGGGCGATGTACCACCGGGAACGGACCGGCGAGGGCCAGCACGTCGAGATCACCCTCGTCGACTCGCTGTTCTGCTGGCACGTCTTCGCCGTGCAGGGCCACTCGCTCACCGACGGGACTTACCGCCAGCAGGCACTGGGCGGCCAGTCCCCGGCGGCGGCACCGTCGGGTGTGTTCCGGGGACCCGAGAGCTGGATCGTCGTGCTGGTCCTCGACCGGCAATGGCCGAGGTTCTGCGAAGCCGTCGGCCGGCCCGAACTCGTCGACGACCCCCGCTACGCCACCGGCCCCGATCGCGTCGCCCACCGGGCCGAGCTCAACGCCCTCCTCGAGACCTGGATGGCGACGTTCCCCGACGATGCGGCGGTGGTGGCCGCCCTCGACGCCCACCGCATACCGGTCGCACCGGTCCTGCGCCCCGAGGCGGCGATCGACCACGAGTACGTCGTCGACCGTGGCCTCGTGGTGTCGGTGCCCGACCCGATCTTCGGCGAGGTGGCGGTTCCGGGCATGCCGATCCGCTTCGGGGGCCTGCAGCCCGCTGCGCTGCGGCCGGCACCACTGCTCGGCGAGCACAACGATGCCGTACTGCACGGTATGCTCGGCCTCGATCGCGACCGGGTCGCCGACCTCGCCGCGCGTGGCGTGATCCGCTCGGCCACCGACCGCTGACGGCCGACCGCCGGCCTGGGACGACGGCTACGGTCCGGCCATGGCCCGCACCCCCGCCGAACACGACGCCTGGCTCGCCCGCACCACCGAGGCACCGATCGATCCCGATCTGCCCATCGTCGATCCCCACCACCATCTGTGGACCCATGTCGAGCCGCCGTACCTGCTCGACGAGCTGCGGGCCGACACCGGGTCGGGTCACAACGTCGTGGCGACCGTGTTCGTCGAGTGCGGCTGGTCGTGGGACCGCGCCGCCGCCGACCCGGTGATGATCCCCGTCCCCGAGGTGGCGGCGGTCGCCGAGCTGGCACGGCGCAGCGACGCGACCCCCGGTGCACGTATCGCCGCGATCGTCGGGCACGCCGACCTGCGCCACGGTGCCGCCGCCGGCCGTGCCCTCGACGCCCTGGCCGAGGCTGGCGACGGTCGTTTCGTCGGCATCCGCCACGCCACGGCATGGGACGCCGACCCGGCCATCCCCGACCACCGCACCGATCCCGGCCCGGGCCTGATGGACGAACCGACCTTCCGGGCCGGGTTCGCCGAGGTGGCCCGCCGTGGGCTGACCTACGACAACTGGCTGTACCACCCCCAGATCCCCGAGCTGACCCGGTTGGCCCGGGACTTCCCCGACACCCGGATCGTGTGCGACCACCTCGGGGGCCCGCTCGGCGTGCGCTCCTACGCCGGCCGTCGCAACGAGGTCCACGCCCGCACCCGGGCATCGCTGGCCGAGCTCGCCCGGTGCGAGAACGTGGCATTGAAGCTCGGCGGGATCGGCATGTCGGTCCTCGGTGACGGCTGGTACCGGCGCGACGCACCCCCGTCGTCGGAGGAGCTCGCCGAGGCGTGGGGTCCCCTCGTGCGGTTCTGCATCGACACGTTCGGCCCCGACCGCTGCATGTTCGAGTCGAATTTCCCCGTCGACCGCGAGTCGTGCAGCTACGTCGTGCTGTGGAACGCCTTCAAGCGCATGGCGACCGGCGCCTCGCCGGACGAACGGGCCGACCTGTTCGCCGGCACCGCCCGACGCGTGTACGGCATCGCCGGCTGATCGCGTACGGCCCGGGCTCAGGCCCGTACCGTACCGTCTGGTTCGCGAGGACCTTGTCCGGTTGGCTCGGGGGCCGACCTGACGTGTCCCTGATGACGTTGTGCCCTCCCCGGCGCGAGATCACCGTTCGTAACGTGCCGCCGATGGGCGGGCGATGCGGCGTGGGTCGCGCTCCCCCGACCCGGGAGGGCACCGATGAAAGTCATCCGTACGCTTGCCGCCGCCGTGGCGGCCGCACTCGCCGTCGTGAGCGCAGGAGCCGTTCCCGCATCGGCGGATACGGCTAACGCAGCGGCGACGCCGGCGCCCGTGGCCGCCGCCGCAGCAGCGCCCGACACCCGCCTGTACGTCGGCGTGACGCCGACGAGGCTCGTGGACACCAGGCCCGGCGGAGCGACCGCCGACGGACTGGTCGCCGGGGTCGGGGCGATCGGGCCCGGTGGCACCCTTCACGTGCCCGTCGAGGGCCGTTCGCCCGCACCGGGGGACGGCATCGGTGCCGTCGCGCTCAACGTCACGGCGGTCGGCCCGTCCGCCTCGACGTACCTGACCGTCTACCCCTCGGGACGGCCCGTCCCGTTGGCGTCGAACCTCAACGTCGCTGCCGGCCAGGTCGTGCCGAACATGGTCATCGCCAAGGTCGGCACCGACGGTGCCATCGACATCTACAACGCCGCCGGGCAGACCCACGTCGTGGTCGACCTGCTCGGCTGGTTCCCCGAAGCGGGCGGGTTCGAGCCGCTCGACCCGGGCCGGCTCGCCGACACGCGTTCCAACGGTTCTACCGTCGACGGCCAGGTCCGGGCCACCGGTCCGATCCCGGCGGACAAGGTTCTCACGGTGCCGGTCGGGCTCCGTGCCGGGATGCCCGCCGTGGGTGTCGCCGCCGTGGCCCTCAACGTCACCGCCGTCGGACCGACCGACCCGACCTACCTGACCGCCTACCCCCGTGGTCAGCTGGAGCTCCCGCTCGCCTCGAACCTCAACGCCTCACCGGGCCAGACCGTGCCGAACATGGTGATCTCGAAGGTCGGGCACGAGGGCAAGGTCAGCGTCTACAACGCCGCAGGCGACGTCCACACCATCGTCGACGTCCTGGGCTGGTTCCCGGTCGGCAGCGGCTTCGAGCCGCTGAGCCCCGCCCGCCTCGCCGACACCCGGCCCGACGCGGTGACCGCCGACGGCCAGGTCGCCGGCGTCGGCGCCGTCGTGGGCGGCACGTCGCTGCGTGTCCCGATCAGGGGCCGTGGTCCCGTGCCGGCAAGCGGCGTCGGGGCCGTCGCCCTCAACGTCACTGCGATCGGGGGCGACGAGGCGACCTACCTGACCGTCCACCCGGGTGGCACTGCACGACCGCTGGCGTCGAACCTCAACGTCGCCCCCGGGCAGGTCGTGCCCAACATGGTGATCGCCAAGGTCGGCACCGACGGCGCCGTCGACGTCTTCAGCGCCGCCGGGTCGACGCACGTGATCGTGGACGTCCTCGGGTGGTTCCCCGACGACGGCCCCGCCGCCCCCGGGACCGTCGCCGGCGTGTCCGCCGGGGGGTTCCACAGCTGCGCCCGACTCGACGACGGCACGGCCCGCTGTTGGGGCCTGAACGAGGACGGACAGCTCGGGAACGGTTCGACGACTTCGTCGCTGGTGCCCACCCAGGTCGCCGGTCTCTCGGGCGTCCAGACGATCGCCGCAGCCGGTTACCACACCTGTGCTCTGCTGCAGACCGGCGCGGTCCGCTGCTGGGGCTACAACGAAAACGGGCAACTCGGAAACGGTACGAAGACGAGCTCGTCGTTCCCCGTCGCCGTCACCGGTGTCACCAACGCCATCGCGCTGAGCACCGGTAGCGCTCTTCACTCGTGCGCCGTGCTCACCGACCACAGCGTCCGCTGCTGGGGGTACAACGCCTCCGGGCAGCTCGGCAACGGTACGACCACGAGCTCGTCCGCGCCGGTCGCCGTCGTCGGCCTCACCGATGCCGTCGCCGTCGCGACCGGTTGGCTGCACACCTGCGCCCTGCGCAGCACCGGCGAGGTGCTGTGCTGGGGCAAGAACACGTCGGGCCAGATCGGTGACGGCACCACGTTCGACCGGTTGATGCCGGTCTCGACCGGGGTGACCGGTGCCGTGTCGATCGCCGCCGCCGAAGACCACACCTGCGCCGTGCTCGGCAACGGCACGGCACGCTGCTGGGGCAAGAACACCCACGGCGAGCTCGGAGACGGCACCGACACCCCGTCGAGCTCACCCCGCACCGTCACGGGTCTCACCGATGCGGTCGCCATCGGTGTGGGCGGGCACAGCAGTTGCGCCCTGCTCGGCGCCGGCGGGGTGCGGTGCTGGGGGTGGAACGAGGCCGGCCAACTCGCCAACGGCACGATCGCCAACGCCTCCACCCCGGTGGCGGTGCTCGACGTCACCGGCGCCACCCAGCTGACCTCCGGGTTCGGGCACATGTGCGTGCGGCTGCCCGACGCCTCGGCCCGATGCTGGGGCTTCAACGACAACGGCCAGGTCGGTAACCACACCCGGAGCTTCAGCGAGCGGTGGCCGACCCGGGTGATCGGCATCTGACCCGGTCGGTAACCGCCGTTGCCGCCCGCCCGCACCGTGTCGGTACGCTCGGCGCCCGTGCCCGACGATCAGCACCCCCGCCGTCTGACCACCTCCGAGTGGCTGCCCGACACGTCCTCGGCCCTGCTCGAGGCGACGGTGGGCGACCTGCTGCGTGCCGCCGCCGCCGAGTTGCCCGACGCCGTCGCCCTCACCGAGGGCAACGGCCGGCCCGACGCCCGGCGGTGGACCTTCGCAGGACTGCTGCAGGACGCGGAGTCGGTGGCCCGGTGGTTGCTCACCCGGTTCCGGCCCGGTGAGCGGGTGGCGGTGTGGGCACCGAACGCACCCGAGTGGATCCTCGCCGAGTTCGGGTGTGCCCTGGCCGGCCTGACGCTGGTCACCGTCAACCCGGCGTTCGGTGCCGCCGAGCTGCGCCACGTGCTCGAGTCGTCCTCGGCGGCGGGGGTGCTCGTCGCCCGTGAGTTCCGTGGCGTACCGATTGGTACGGTAGCCCGGGAGGTGGCGGCCGGGCTG
>Ga0315901_10009393_pt1 | contig 11262 bp, 10 predicted proteins | sample LakEriMetagenome_10_FD_203761 | JGI IMG/M metagenome (GOLD analysis project Ga0315901, IMG submission 203761) | Freshwater fungal communities from buoy surface, Lake Erie, Ohio, United States - Buoy 2 MA116 | ecosystem: Environmental > Aquatic > Freshwater > Lake | place: USA: Lake Erie, Ohio...
TATCCATCTTTGGTTTCACTTTATACACATTTTTTAGGGATTCAATATGTGGCAGTTTTTGGTATTTTAATAGCTAGTATTTTTCTAGTAATAATGTCTTTATATTTAAATATGACCGAATCAATAAAGACAGCATCAATGTTTATTTTGGTTATGAACTCAGTATTCTTCAATTTTTTTTCAGAGTTGTTTTATCGGACTTACACTTTTCAACTCACAGTATTGCTATTATTCGTTCTGATTGGATTTTTCTCAGGCGTTACGCAGAATGGAGTACTGAACAAGACTTTATTTCTAGTGATTACTGTTTTGGGGGTTCTTACTACGACTATATACTTTCCTACATTGATGCTATTGGTTCTATTAAGTTATGTCCTTACTATTAGGAAGAGTATCTTTAAAGTATTTCTCGAACTCGGATTATACTTATGTTTTCTTACTCTTTTGGGGGTAATACTAATTTTTGCTTATGATTTTGAGAATTTTTCCCAATTTTATAATCTTTTATCCGATCATGCTGTTACATATATACTCGTTAATGAAAGAACTCTAATTCAAGATTTTTTTGCCTTTAAGCATTCTAGTATTCTAGATGTTAGTAACCCTCTAAATATTTTTATTTTTTTAATTTCAATTTTTTTAATTTTAATAAGAATTTTGTTTAGAGAATTTTCTCAGCCTGCAAAAAATAGATTTCTTTTTATTTTATCTTATCTGCTTGTCTTTGTAATGTATACAGGTATTTTTGAATTTCAAGTTGTTTCTGGGAGGGCGATTTGGTTCTTAATGCTAGTATTTTGTATTATCATTTCAAAATTTATAATTTTTGTATTTATTCAAAATAAGATCTTAGAAAAAAACATTAAAATTTTCTTCATGTTTTTCTTTTTTTTAAATTTGGTTACTCATTTAATTTTACCAGTAAAATTAACTTAATTTAATTGATCGAGCACTATTGAAGGATTGCTGTTATTTGTCGAATTAGATTCCCTTTGGTGAGAGATTGTTCGTTTCCAACAAAGGTTACTGCCCAAGCACCCACAAGGTTTCCAAAAAAACCAATTATTTCAGCAGGAGCATTCAAGTATGCCAAAGGCGCTGTTATTGAAAGTACCGCATCTCCCGCTCCAACTCTGTCTTTTATATACGGAGCAAGAGCTGGTGATTTACAAATATTTTGTTCGGCATCGTACAGTTCGATACCCGAACTTCCCTTCGTAACTAGAATTTGTTTTGCTCCCATTTTTGTTTTGAGACTATTAATGAATATTTCTATATCAGTATGCCTACGACGAGTTTCTAGTTGAGCTTCGTTTCCATTTAGAGTTATGAAATCGGCACGAGAATATCGGCTAACGCTATTGAATCCACGATTACCTGCATTGACTTGAGTGTTTAAGGCAAGAAATTTTTTTGAAGCCGTTAAATATTTTATTGCTTCATCTGAAATTAATCCATGACCATAATCAGCGATAATAACTACGTCAACGTCCCTTGTTTTCTCCTTGATTATTTGTATGAATTCTAAGTCCTTAGTTTCTGTTAATGGATCATCTTGTATCTCGTAAAGTTCAAGAACTCTCATCGAAGTTCTGGAATCAACTATTCGTTCTTTTCGGATTGTTGGTGCAGGGCTGGTGTTAATTGACTCAATTTCAATACCTCGAGCTTTTATTTTCATAATTTCAAGATTATTGAGATCGGTGTGATTTAGCCCAGTGATCACCTTTGTTTCAATTTCAAGCCCATGACAATGGCCCGCTATCGCGAGGACCCCCCCTGCATGCGATACAGAATTTCCTTTAGCAAAACAGAGGACAGGGTCCTTTGAAGACTTACCTAATGCTTCACAATTGGTGTAAGTGTCAATAATTGTTTCGCCAATTATCGCTATTTTTAGAGAACTAACTTTTTGGAGCCAACTAAGAACATATTCAAGGCCATAATTCTTTTTAATTTCGCTGATCCAGAAATTAACTTCACTTGAATAATTTGGTATAAATTGATTAATGAGCTTTGATGAAGAAAAAACTATTTCATCTGTATTAACAAGATTCCCACCGTTTTTTTCGATCATTTGTTTCTCGAGTGTGATATTTCCGGTTACATCACTTTCTTCCTCTTGGTAGTCCTTACCTTTTACATAAAAATTAGGTCTTACTGATTCAATAATTTCAATAGCAGTCGCAAATGGGGTGATTACCACGTAATCAACTGACGACAGATTAGCAAGAGATTCAGCCCTTAAATTTTCAATAAATGCTGGACGACCCGGGCCCTTATTAACGAACTTATCTGCAGTTATCGAAACAACGAGCACATCTGCTAGACTCTTAGCTTTATTAAGATGCCTAATGTGGCCGGGGTGTAACAAGTCGAAAACGCCGTGACATAGGGCAATCGTTTTGTTCATTTTTTTGATTTCTGCAAAAACTTGACCTGCATTTTCAAAGGACACTATTTTGGATTTAAAGTCCATTGAACTAGGCATGTCTCTTCCCTAAAAAAGAAAACCATTCCTTTGTAGCATGATTTATACTTGCAGGATTCCACACAGGAGCATCTTTCCAATAATCTATATTTTCCAACATACTTTTAACTCCATCTTCGAAAGATACGATTGAGCTCCAATTGAGTGCCTCTTCTATTTTTGAAGTATCTGCAAATGTGCAATCTGGTTCACCTGGCCTTTTTGGGATATTTATGGTTGGGCCCCCGAGAAGACTGGCGAGATAATTTATAGAATAGGTATTTTTTGAACCCACATTAAAAATAGCATCTCTTGCTTCACTTCGTGCGGCTTTAAGAAAAGCATTGGCGACATCGGTTACATAAGTAAAGTCTCTAGTTTGAGATCCGTCCCCAACTATGGTTAAAGGTTGTCTCATAAGTTTTTGGGCTAAGAAAACTCCAAAAACAGCTCCATAAGTTCCTGAAGTTCTTGATCTTGGGCCATAAACATTAAAAAGCCTCAGAGAAACAACTGGTAAATCGTATACTTTTCCCCAATGGAGCACCGCTTGTTCCCCTGCCCATTTAGTGAATGCATAAGGGTAATTAAGTCTTATCTCAGCGTTTTCAGGCGTTGGAATTACATCTGGAATCCCATAGCACGAAGAAGAGGCCGCATATAAAAATTTTTTGATATCAAAGTTGCGCGCTGCTTCTAGTAATTTGATTGTTCCCTGAACATTTGACGTAAAGTATTCGAATGGATTGACTATGGAAGGTACAATATCTGCTAGAGCTGCTAAATGAAAAACTAATTCGCAATCTTTTAATGACTCATTTATAACTTCTGTATCATTTAAGTCACCTTGAACTATCTTAATTTTGTTCTTATTTTTGATATGATCAAGATTTGACTTTCGACCCGTAGAAAAATTATCTAACACGACAACTTCAAAATTATTTTTGATTAGTAGATCGACTAAATGGCTTCCAATAAAGCCACAACCACCAGTGACAAGTGCCTTGGTCATAAAGTTAACTTATTCTTAATGTCATTTACAAGCATATGATTAACTATCGAGTGTAGGTCCTCGGAAATTCCATAAGACCCAATTTCAGTTTTGATGTGAATTGAGTGGTCCACTAAATTCAACAACCGACCACCATCGAAACCAAGAATTCCGAGCGTTTCCATTCCTATCTTTTTTGCTTCCTTAACAGCGTAGATTAAGTTGCTCGAATTCCCAGAAGCAGATATCACTATCAACAAGTCACCTAATTTTCCTAGATGTGAAATCTGTCGACTAAAAATTGATTCAAAATTTAAGTCATTTCCAGATGCTGTAATTGAAGAGACACTACTAGACAAACAGTGAGTTCTAAAAGAATCCACTTCAATTTTAGTCCCAAACATAAGGTCCGTAGATAAATGCTCTGCGGCGGCAGCACTTCCACCGTTCCCAGCTATTAATATAGAGTTACGCTCATTTCGCTTAGAAATTAAAAGGTTTGAGACCTTAGCTAGATTATCTAAATTTATTTCGCTTAAAGCGCGTTGAAAAGACACTAGGTATTCTTCAAAGTTGCTAATCATATGAGTATAATTGTATAACATCCTGTATATTGATGGTAACAAAGGCAATCGTGTTAGGAAAATTTGGCGAGACGAAACGCAATTATTTTTTGGGATATTGACGGAACACTAATTTCACTACCTAACGTGAGTTCAATACGTCATCTTGAATCGGTTGAATTATTCACAGAAAAGGCATTGATAAATTGCGGATCGAATTTAGGCAAAACCGACATAGGAATAATAAGGGACATTTTTGAATTTAATGAAATAAAGTACCAGAGAGGCGATCTTAAAAAGTGCTTAGAAATATTGAATCATAACAGTTTGAACCAAATTGATAGAGAGGAATATGGAATTATCCCGGGTGTATTGAAGGCACTTAATTTCTGTAATGAAAAAGGTGTCGTAAATTCAGTTCTAACTGGAAATTCTAAAGCAAGAGGTGTTCATAAAATTAATCTTCATAACTTAGCTTCAAAATTCGATCTACAATTGAGTTTTTTTGGAGATTCTCATTTTAGGAGAGTTGACCTTGTAAAGTTTGCAAAGAATAAGTGTAGCCAACTAGGATTAGGCAGAATAGTACTAATTGGAGACACCCAGATTGATGTGGATTCGGCAAAAAGTAATGATGTAGAAATTGTGGCTGTAGCAACAGGAAAAGATTCTTTTTTAAAACTAAGTGCACGTAAGCCCAATCTTCTACTAAGAGATTTTGAAAAGGATTTTTCACTTTTTCAAACATTTATTGATGAATTAACTAATGACTAAAATGGACCAACTAAGCCTTGATCAGGTTGGTCTTCAAACTGAGAACTCACAGGCCACATTTCTTCATACTTTTGAAGCAAGTTGGCTGGGTTAATTCCTAATTCAAATTGCTCATTAATTTTTTGTGTTATGTGTGAACCAGAAGGATAAACCTGTTTAGCTAAGATGGGAGAACTTGGCACAGGCACATTTTTTAATCCAAAAAGTAAGGGAGGATAGGACATTTTTTTCCATAAAGCCTGCATCACATTCTCTGAGATTGATTCTGCTACTCCAAATTTTGTTTGAGCAATATCTAATACTGCTAGCTTTCCCGTTTTTTCAACACTTTTGATTATTGAAGAAATATCTAGGGGTACGACCGAGCGGAGATTTAAAACTTCAATTGTGACTCCAAAATTCTTAAAAACTCTTGCAATTTTTAGTGCTTCAATGGCACCAAGCGATACGCCCACAAAAGTAATATCAGTTCCAGAATTTAGAACTCTGCATCCAGTTAAAGGATTCTTTAAATCAAAGTTTAAACCACTCGTCACATTTTGATGAAGCCATCTATGCTCAATGAATAATACAGGATCTGGATCTTGAATCGATTTGCGAAGCATTTCGTAAGCATCTTCTGGGGTTGCAGGTAATACTATTTTTAGTCCTGGCACATTCGAGAATAAAGAGTGTGGAGATTGTGCATGAGTAGGGCCTTGTCCCCAACCTCGACCAACAATCATTCTTATGACCATTTGTGCATTAAATTTTCCACCAGAGACAAAAAAAGTTTTAGCTACTTGATTGATTATCTGCTCTGCAGACGTAAAAGCAAAATCGGCTCGTTGATGTACCATAACTGGCTTTAATTTATGCATTGACATTCCTAAAGCCACGCCCGTCAACGCATTTTCTGACAAAGGTATATCAAAAACCCTATTCTTACCAAATTTTACTTGTAAGCCACTTGTAGTTCCAAAAACTCCTTTAGGGTCGGCAACACCTAGTCCAAAAAGTAAGGTTCTTGGGTCAGATTCTAATTCGTCATGCAAAGCTTTATTTATTGCTTGAGCAAATGTAATACTCATAACGATTGAAAACAATCATGCTCAGTGATTAAAGGATGGATATTTTCTAATTGTTTTACATTTTCATATATTAAAGAGATATAAACGGGTAAGTATTTTTCAAAAATTTTAATGGCTTCAGTGGTGTCATTTTGATGTGCAAAACTAGATTTCACGACGTTGATCGGATCACGCTTACTATAAGAATCGATTTCGCTGACAGGTCGATATCCAAGTTCATCGTCCAAATTTGGTCCACAATGTTCTAATCTTCTATACGTATCAAATTCAACAAAAAATGGTTTACCGCTCCTGACTTCTGAAATCAAATTTCTAGTTACTTTGTCAACCTCGAATAAGTCATCCCCACTACTCTTTATGTAATCTATGCCAATTCCAGTTATTATCTTTTCAAGGTTCAGATTTTCTGGTTGCCTGGCCTCAATTGGGGTGTAAGTCGAGTATCGATTATTTTCCATTACAATTAAGATTGGAATATTGAAAGTGCTGATAAAATTTAAAGATTCATGAAATTGCCCAGTTTCAAAAACTGCATCCCCGATGAAGGAGACCGTCATGTCATTTTCTCCCATATACTTTTGTGCAAAACTCAATCCAGTAGCAATTGGCAGTGAACTTCCCACTATCGGAACACTTCCATAAAAACCTTGCTCTTTATCAAATAAATGCATTGAGCCACCCCGTCCTTTGGTGCAACCGCTGGGTTTGCCCATCATCTCAGCAAACATTGCTGAAAGATCTCCGCCCTTTGCAAGGAAGTGAGCATGGCATCGATGTGTTGAAACTACTTTGTCCTGAGAACTTAGATTCGAGCAGACTCCTACTGCAACTGCCTCTTGGCCAATCGAGAAATGAACTGGACACCTAAAAAATGCTTCTGAGTATTTTTCAGCAATGAATTTTTCGACATTTCTTATATAGAAAAGTTCAAGAATTTTGGAAAGAACGCTGTCGGATGTGACTTCAAGATTATAAATAGTTTTTAAATTACTCTGAATCTCAATTATATTTGTCATTAAGTTCCAGAATTTTGCTAGACACTAAATTTAAATCATCAACACTTAAAGAAGTATGTATCGGCAAACTTAAAATTAAATCTTTTTGCTTAGTAGCCATAGGCGTAAGATATTCTTTAAATCTATTAGTGTAAGCTACCTGGTCCGTGATTAAATTTGGGTAGTGTACCTTTGTTTCAATTCCATACATCAAAAGATCTTTTGCGATTTTGTCCCTATTGTTTACTTCAATCGTATAAAGATGATAAGAATGAAAAACATTACTTTGAAAAACTGGACAAGTTACCGACGTTTTTAATAAATTATCATAGATCACCGCATTAGATCTCCGCATTGCAATTACACTATCAATTCTCTTTAGGCGGATGCTTATGATTGCAGCTTGAATTGAATCAAACCTAGAAACCACTCCAAATTCATTTGACACATTTCTTTCTTGCTGCCCATGATTTCTAAAATTTCTAATCCTTTTGGCAATCTTTGAATTACTCGTTGCAATAAATCCACTATCTCCGCACGCATTAAGATTTTTGAGAGGGTGTAAGGAGAAGCACGTGATGTCACTCAGTGAGCCAACATTTCTACCATTTAACTTGGAACCAAAAGCTTGTGCAGCGTCTTCGATGACAGCTAAGTTATACTTCTCTGCTATTTGATTTATTTTTTCCATGTCACAAACTTTACCCTCTAAGTGAACCGGCATTATAGCTTTGGTTCGATTGGTAATCGAAGCTTCTAGTTCTACTGAGTCAATTAAGTGATCTAATCCGACATCAACAATTACAGGAGTTGCGCCAACGTGAGCTATTGCTGCTACGGATGCAATAAAGGAATTCGGAACAGTTAAAACTTCATCCCCCCTTCCAATATTCAAAGACATAAGTGCAAGCATTAGTGCATCAGTGCCACTATTTACTAATATCACTTCTTCAGCGCCAACATAATTTGCAAGTTCGCGCTCTAACTCCTCAATGAATTCGTGATCTAGGTATTTACCGGTAGAAAGCATCTTGTCAATCAGAGGTAAAGCTTCGTCCCGAATTTCACTCCATTGTTTATCAAGGTTTGTGAAAGTAATTGAAGTGTGCATCTATTTAATTTATAAGAAATTGACGTGCAAAGGTGACTCATCTGTTGCTTCAGTAAGTCTTTCAATACCTCTAACGTGATTATCAAGCGCTACACTTATGTAATGTTGGATTGGCAAAGTACCCATCATTTTTCTTGCATCAAAAGCGGGAGACGCCAAATACTCCATTGGACGCCAATACCTGTCTGAATAAAAAATATCTTTAAAGCTTTCTTCAGTGAAATTACCAATATGAAGCTTAGAAAATTTGGCGTTGAAAAACATCCCAGATGGTGCAATTAAACCACTTCCGCTTATTTGAAGTAGAAATTGAGGACCATAAAATCTTTTATAACTGGATTTGCCTTTATCTTTTATCTTTTCCCATTTAACAATAATCTTGGTTTTTTCTGTACTCAAGTCTTCCGCAGATTCAAGAAGTGGGTACATCGATTCATATAGTGAATAATCAACTCCTAAAGAACCTGTTTCATCGTCTGAACAATGCTTTATTACTCCGTAATCAACTCCAAGCTCAACCGCTAATTTTGCAAATGGAAGAATTTCATCCTTGAATTCTGGCATTAAAACCATTTGAATTCCGAGAGTGACTTTCAAATTCTTTTTTCGCTTTAACTCTACTGCGTACCTAATGTGTTCCATGGCTCTGTCGAAGACCTGGGTATGTTCAGCTCCTTTGTACATAATTCGGGCGTAACTGGCTGGAGTTCCTGCAGCCACCGTGAATCTAACCCAAGTTAAGTAAGGAAGAACTTGATCTATTTTCTCGGGCTCCCACTCCCATCCATTCGTTGCATTTCCAACGTCAATCCCCGCCTTATGCGCATGTTGGATAAAAGGTACATAGGCTTTAGAGATTGAACTTTCTCCATCAGAAATTAAAGAAATTCCTCTTACCCCAATCTCGGCAAAATCATCAACAAGTTTTAGAGCAACATCAGTCTTTATCGGTGCGCGCTCCTGAGGTTCCTGGACCATTGCGTAACAAAATGAACACATAGCTCCACATGCTCTAGTGAGTGCCATGTCTACGCTCACAGGCGCTATTCGCTCCCCAGATTCCCATGCCAAAACTCTGTCCATGTGGTAGGAAAGTTTGTGAGAATCTAAAATCAAATTTCCTGCTGGTGTTAAGACTTTACTGTTTTGGAATTTCATATTAATCCTTTACTGACTTGATTTGAATTCCGCGAAGATTTCTTAAAGAATTTTTGTCTCCGAGGGGCTCACACCATAGACTTATTCCTGGCTCGAGATTCATTTTAAAATAATCTTCTAAATCTAGCAATAGCGTTCCACGTTTACTAACCGGAATTGGCGAAGAAAAAATAACATATACAAACCCTGAATGTTCAGCCCTTGTTATTCTGAAATATCCCCTAAATTTACTTTCATTTAACAACCCGTGTAACCTTGATATTCTTTCATCTTCAGAAATAGTTTCCCATTCTAAACTTACCGATGGCGTTTCCGAATCTGCATAGTTTTTGAAATTCATAGGCTCAATGTATCATAAAGTAAGTTAGTTCCGAGAGTAAAAATCTCTTATTTTCTGAATCATGTAATTCAATTCCTGTTTAGAGAGGTGCTGGTCGCAAGGCAAACTGATCAAATTAGCCGCATCCTCATCTGATTGTGGAAAATCACCTAATTCATATCCTAAATTAGCTAATCCCTTTTGTCTGTAAATTGGGATTGGGTAATGAATTTTTGCTTCAATGTTGTTTTCAATTAAATATGATAATAGGCTATCTCGCCTTTCTACTCGAAACATATATAGATGGTAAACGATTTTCTCGTTCAATCTTCTTTCGGGAAGACTAATCCCTGGTATTTCTCTCAAACCATCATCCAAAATTGCTGCGTTCGAGATACGTTTGTTAGCAATATCATTTGCTTGCGGCAATAACCAACTACCAACAATGGCTTGAAATGTATCAAGTCTTGAATTAAACCCAAGAATATCTACAGTATCTCTACCAGAAAGACCATGATTTCTGAGCAGTAACAATTCTTTGTAGATTTTTTCATCATCTGTAACGATCACTCCACCGTCGGACCAAACGTTTATATTTTTTAGTGGGTGCAAAGAAAAAGCTCCGGTAATTCCCCAAGTACCGGAGCTTTTACCATCTATAGATGCCAAGATTCCTTGGCAGGCATCTTCAACGACTGGAAGATTGAATTCTGCCGCAATTTCCATAAGCTCGGGCATATAAGTCATGTAACCACTAAAGTGAACGGGAAGAATTGCCTTAGTTTTCTCCGTTATTTTAACTCGCACTTGAGAAACATCCATGCAGAAAGTTTTATTACAATCAACAAATACAGGAATTGCACCTAGTTCATTTATAGCTCCTACTGTTGCAACAAAAGTATTCGCGGCAGTAATTACTTCATCTCCATGACCTACTCCAAGTGCTTTTAGAGACAACTTAATCGCGTCGGTACCACTATTTACACCCACCGCATATTTTGTGCCGATTAATTTAGCAAAAGACATCTCAAATTTTTTGAGTTCCTCACCTAAAGTGAAATCACCAGTCTTTACAAACTCTTTTAATTTTTGCCACAATTCATCACAATCATTGAATTGTTGGGCCAGGTAAGAGTATCTAACGCCCTCTACTTTGTTCAAAGCAATCCTCCATTACAATTATGATAGAATTTCATTCATTCTCTTTAAGTTGAAATACTTGGAATCTGTCAATGAATTACGTAACAATCCTAGATCAAAGGCATTCTTCAAATCTCGAACCGCTTCCCGAACACCCAATTTGGGCACAAACCCAATTTTTTCTTTGATATGTTCTGAAGAAACTCTATAACTTCGATTGTCGGGGGTGTCCTCAACTCTAATTTCTAGTGGTTGACCAATTTCAACAGCGACAAGTTCAGAGATTTCCCTAATCGTCATGTTTTCTGCACCAATGTTGAAAATTTCACCATTAATCAGATTCACAGGTTGATCTAACAAATATAAATAGGCATCACACATATCATCAATATGTAAATTTGGACGATATTGATCCCCACCAAAAACTCTAATTAATCTTTCATTAACTGCATGGTTAGTAAGAATATTCACCGATAAATCTAAGCGTTGTCGTGGCGCATATCCGCATAATGTTGCAGGTCTAACGACAGTGGTGACAAAACTGTTTGATGCTTTATCTAGCAGAATAGGTTCACAGATTGCCTTATATTTGGAGTAATCAGTAAGTGGGTTTAGCGATAATTTCTCAGTCACGTTTTCCTCTTCTTTAACTCCATAAACCGAGGAAGAGG
>Ga0315901_10009395_pt1 | contig 11259 bp, 20 predicted proteins | sample LakEriMetagenome_10_FD_203761 | JGI IMG/M metagenome (GOLD analysis project Ga0315901, IMG submission 203761) | Freshwater fungal communities from buoy surface, Lake Erie, Ohio, United States - Buoy 2 MA116 | ecosystem: Environmental > Aquatic > Freshwater > Lake | place: USA: Lake Erie, Ohio...
TTGGATGGTTACGGTCATTTTCTTGCTAGGTACGATGGAGACGCACACGAAGTTTATGCAGATGGTGAGTTATTTTATATAATGAGAATTGATTAATAATTTTTGACCATTATAATTTTTACATGGGGAGAAAGAAAAAAATTCCATTCAAACTAAATCCTGAGTGGATGTACAAAGAACCTTTGGATTTTGAATACAACAAATACACCTTATTGGACTATCTTCAAAAGTGCGACAAAAGTTTCGACAAGTTTGAATTGTACCCCGATTTTGTTGAACTATCCTTACATTTAGCAAACATACAATCCATTTCGAAAGAAAATACACTGTTACTTACCAACAAGAAATTCGAATCTCCTGATGATGAAATTTTGGTGAAAGAACTTACGCCAAAAAAACCAAGAAATCTTACTGACAAAGAAGAAGAGGAATTGGATAAAACCCTCAGATTCTCTGGTCCAAAATTATTTGACGCTTTCAACATTGCCAAATCAATATGGAATATTGCTTTTGAATCTATTGATTTATATATAAGAAAGAATAAAAACAACTTAATATCGGGTTCGGGATACATTTTTTTCTATCGTAAGTTCGAGGAAAAGTTGTATGTTTGGGAGTATGAAATCAAAACTGATAAGAAAGACAAATCAACAAATAGAACACAACTGCAGTTGATTTCTGAAGGAAATATCGACGATAAAACTCTTACAGAAATCATCGATACAAATTCAAGATGGAACCAAACAGAATATTATAAAGAGCTTCCCATATTCGAAATCAAATGTGCTCAAAACTTTCCATTCGAGCAAACAATGATTCCAATTATCAAAAGGAAAGTAATGTCATATATTTTTCAGGTGGTAAATTTCGAGAAACTAAATAATTTTGACTCTCAACAATAACTTTATTATATTTTTCAAATGAGTTTCAACAAAAGATGGGTTCGATTGGACCAGTGTGTTCAAGCCCTCAAAGATGGAAAATTAGGAGAATACTTTGGGAAAAGTGATATGTTAATGTTCGACAACGACATTAGCACAACCATCTATAAGTTGTATCTTCAAGGCAAATCTGAATCAGAAATAATCAAAATTATAAATTAAAAATACATGAACGCGAACTTGATAAATATGTTAAGAACCTCAGCGGAAGCTGATAAAGCAAAAGCACTTCTAACTTTGGATTTGATGGGAAACACTGGTGTTGGTATTGGTGACCACTCGACTAAAGATTTTTATGAAAATGCTGAAGAAGCTCTAAGAATGTTGATAGATGCTGATGAAAGAATCGAAACTTTAGAAAAATATTTTGGAAAAGATAAATTCATTTTTTAAAAAAATTGAATGGTTCATCGATGTATATTTTGTTTGGATGTTATACAATCCAAACAAGTACGATAGATATGTCGAGTACTTAGAAAAAAAATGGGGGAATAAGAATGAAGAATGATATGGTTAATCATCCCAACCATTATGGTGGGGAAGAAAATGCTTATGAAGTAATTAAAGTTTGCGAAGCTTGGGGGTTGGACCACGATGCTTACTTGTTCAACGTGGTAAAATATGTAGCAAGAGCTGGGGTAAAAGACCAAACAAAGGAATTAGAAGATCTCAAAAAAGCTGCATTTTATTTGAACCGTAGGATTAAAAATTTAGAAAAATGATAGTTTGGCTTACAGGACAACCTGGCTCAGGTAAGACAACCTTATGCAAACAATTGGTGTTGAATATAGAGTCAGATGTTTTTCATATAGATGGTGACGATCTCAGGGATTTATTCGAAAACAAGGATTACTCTGAAGTTGGACGTAGAAAGAATATTGAACTTGCACAACAAATATCAGAATATCTTCATAATAAAGGTAAACATGTATTTGTTTCTTTGGTGTCTCCATATAAAGACCAAAGAGATAAGTTCAAAACAAAGATGGGGGATAATCTTTTCGAAGTTTATCTTTATACGAGTGAGATTAGAGGTAGGGAAGACTACTTCGTAAATGAATATGAAGCACCAACTGAAAAGTATCTCAGATTAGACACAACAAATGATAGTATTGAAGAGTCAGTAAAAAAAGTTTTAGAGTATGCAAAAAATTCACGTTGAGGGAGACCCAAAGTTAAAAAATACTGGTGGGAAACAATATTCCATGTTTGTGGGAAGATTTCAACCCTTTCATGCGGGACATAGGTGGATTGTGAATGAAATATTAGACGAAGGTAAAAATGTTCTAATTTGTATTAGGGACATTGAACCTGACGATAAAAATCCTTATACTTCACAAGAGGTTGAGAATAGAATTGTTGGGGAACTTTTAGACTTAATTCAGGATGGTAGAGTGAGAATTATGATTATACCTGATATTGAATCGATAAACTTCGGGAGAGGAGTTGGATACGATATTATAGAACATATTCCACCCCAAGAAGTTTCGGACATATCTGCGACTAAGATTAGAGAACAATTAAGAAACGAAGGTAAATTACGATGTTAGAAACAAATAGAATTATAAATGGAGATTGTGCAGAGGAGATGGGTAAACTTCCCGAGTCATCAATCGACTTGATTGTCACATCACCACCATATAATGTCGGGATTGATTATGATATTCATGACGACAATCAATCTATGGATTCTTATTGGAGGTTCACTGATGATTGGTTGACTCAGGCATTTAGAATTCTCAAAGATGATGGTAGGATCGCTATTAATATTCCTTATGAAGTTAATGTTCAAGACCGTGGAGGTAGAGTGTTGTTCATGGCGGAGTTTTGGTCTATCATGAAAAAAGTTGGATTCAAGTTTTATGGGCTAGTAGATTTGGACGAAAACTCCCCTCACAGAAGTAAAACCACAGCTTGGGGTTCTTGGATGTCTCCTTCGAGTCCATATATCTATAATCCGAAAGAATGTGTAATCCTTGCATATAAGAAAGATAGAATCAAGAAGTTGAAAGGGGAACCTCAATGGGAATTTGAAGTTGTTGATATTGAACAAGAGGATGGGTCCATCAAAAAGAAAACCGTTTATAAAGATGAGGACAAAAAAGAATTCATGTCTTTAGTTTACGGACAATGGGAATATTTCGCGGATACAAAACAACAAACCAAGGCGACTTTCTCGATGGATATTCCCTCAAAGGCAATCAAGATTCTTACATATAAAAATGATGTGATTTTGGACCCTTTCGCTGGATCGGGTACTTCTCTCGTGAGTGCTGAAATTCTTGGTCGTAGATGGATTGGAATTGAGTTGAGCCCTAATTATTGTGAAGTAAGCAAAAAAAGAATTCAGTTCTTTATTGACAGCAAAAAACAAGGGAAATTTGATTTTACACAATCCCCAACTTAAAAGGTCTTTTAAGACCTTTTTTTTGTTTATGAGGTATTTATTGTCATGAAAGAAGAATTAGTCAAAAAATTGGTACAAGTACAACTTCAATGGAAGTTTTTACATTGGCAGACTTATGGGGATGCAAAACATAGAACCTACGGAGAAATATATGATGGACTTGGAGATTTAATCGACGAGTTTACAGAGGTAATGATGGGAAAATATGGGAGACCTGAGTTTGAACCTGAGTTTGCGTTAATGTTTCAAGATATATCTTCAATTAGTATGCAGAATTTTTTGGATGGAATTACAGAATTTTTTGTAAGTTTTTCAGACCAACTAGATCAGAGATACGATACAGATTTATTGAACATCCGAGATGAAATGTTGGCTACGATTAACAAATCAAAATATCTATTGACTCTCAAATATTAATGGAAAATTTTATTTCCTTGTCAAGTTAAACAAACTTTCAAATGAAAAAAATATTAAGAGAGAGTGGGATTCGGGATATTAATCAATTAAGAGAAAGATATACGAAAGCCGAAATTTATTTTCACCAAGATTTAGACGGGGTTACTACGGCAATTGCAATGAAGAAATATCTCGAAGACAATGGTATTGATGTTGTTGGGGCTCATGTAATTCAATATGGTGATAAAGAATTCTCGATAAAAAAAAATGATGCTACGGGTGATGTGATGCCAGTCCTCGTGGATTTTGCACATGGTAAACCCATGTTCGTGATTCACACTGACCACCACGACAGACAAGCAGGTGCGGAAGAGACTAAATCCACGTCATTTAGACAATCTCGTTCTAACGTAGCAACAATATCCCAAGTGGTTTCACCAAAAGAACTTTTTCCTTCATCAGATATTTTATTAATTAACACAGTGGATTCTGCGGATTTTGCGCGACAGAATATTTCTCCTGAAGATGTGGTAAATTATTTATTCAGAGTCGATAAGGAAAAATCACTGCAAACAAATAAGATGTTATTAGGTTTGGTGATTAATAAACTATTATTAGCGTTTAAAAACAAACCTGGATTTCTTGAGATGTTGGTGATGAATTCCGAGCCATCACTATTGTCTATCTTAAACAACATTAGATCTTGGATGAAATCCACACAAGCCCCTTCTCAGGAAGAATTACAAAAGAACGCTGAGGAATATGTTCAGCAAATGAAGTCCTTTCCCACTGTTTCCGATAATATAATTTTTCAATATGGTGGAGGAAATATGTTCAAGCCAGGTTCTTATGACAGATATACTCCTTTTAGAAACAATCCCGAGGCGGACTTTATGATTATGGCTTGGCCTATGGGACTCGTTCAAGCATCTTGTAATCCATTCAAAAAAGAAAGAGAACTTAAAGGTGTAAACTTAGGAGAAATTGCACAAGAAGTGGTTGGTAAATGGGAAGAACAGTTAAAACAAAAAACTGTACCTTTATCAACAATCAAATGGGTCAGTGAGACTAGTGTCAATCCTGAGAGTGTTGGATTCACGTTCAAAGATTTCAAAGCATTATATGGTGACAAAATAATGTTTATGGAAAATGGAGAAAAGATTTTGGATAGAATTCAAAACTTGATGGAAAAACCCTTCAAAAGTTTATCAGAGGAAGAAATGAGTATGTTGGATAAAATTGGGGTCAATGCTTGGGATTTGATTCAATCAAACTCAGGAGGACACAAATGTATTACAAATATTTCAGGATTGAATTATCTTGGAAAAAGTACAAGACCTCCGAAGGGTGGCACAAGATTTGGTGAATCGGAGGAAAGTCCATCAGTGAAATTCACAAAGATGATTGCAAACCAATTTCAAAAAGTACTTAAGGAAAAAATAGCAGAATCTAAATCAGATAATCAATAGTGTCACCAGCTTGAATGTTTAACTTCTCACAAGTTCCACCATTCAATTCCAAAACAACATTACCATTTCCACAGTAGGACGGACAATCTTCATCAACACATGGAGGACAATTATGATGGATGTTGACAATTACATTATTTTTTATCATTATTATATCAAGTGGAATAATACAATTTTTCATCCAAAAACATTGTTTTTTTCCACCCATCAAAAATAACAAACCTTGATTTTCGGAAGAGAATTTCTTTCCCATCATTCCAATCTGTTGTGATTTAGGGTCAGTTAGAGTCTTTACTTCGAAAACATGATTATTTATCGATATATCCATAATACTTATAAATACAAATTAACTTAAAATGTACTCAGGAGTAATATTAAAATACAGAGATAAGTGTCTATTATGCAAGAGAAGTGAGAAGTTTTCTCATCCGAATCAGTGGTTTATCCCGACTGGCAAAATTGAAATGGGGGAAACTCCAAGAGAAGCCGCAGTTCGCGAGTTGTATGAAGAAACCGATTTCGAACTTTCTGAAAATGATATTGAGTTTATCGGCACCATTTCCGCTATGGAAGATGGAAAGAAATCAGATAAAGATTTTATTTATATATTCATTTCAGAATTGACTGAACCAATTTTACCTGACTTGGATTCTGCTACAGATGGACACGAACACACAAAATGTGGATATTTCAGTTTTGATGAAATGAAAAAGTTGGGGTTAGATGACAATTTACAAAAAATATTAAAAAAATATTTTGACTTCAGTTGATTTTTTTTAATTGTTGTCTATATTTATAAAACTGAATCGAGAGATTCAACACCCCCCACAAAAAAAGTTTCACAACAATTTGATTTTGAAAGAAAGAGTTGGTAAAATTGTGAAACATTTGTCCCACAGATGAAGTTCGAGAGAAAGTTAGTTTGTGGGACTTTTTTTGTCGGAAATACTTGAAACATATATCGCAGGATAGAGCAGTGGAAGCTCGTCAGGCTCATAACCTGAAGGTCGAAAGTTCGAATCTTTCTCCTGCTACATCCGACCGAATCATATGAATTCGGTCATCAACGTGGAGATGGTTTGAGTTCCTAATTATCTCTTTTTTCTCAACCCCTACTAAAAAAAAGTGGGGGATTTTTTTTTATTATTGAATCAGTTTATTATATTTGTAAAACAAACGACGAAGACATGAATATGACATCCCACAACATCAAAATCCAACACGAAAAGTTCGGAGTTCTTTTGAGCGAGACTTTTGTGAATGGAGTTCAATTCAAACTTTTCCTAAAAATGATTCAAGGATGTTTGGAGTTGAAAAATGATTTGACATTCTTCAATGGAACTGATTTCTTTGTTCATGTTCCTTACAAACACTTGGTTGATTCTATCATTACTACAAACGTAGATACTTATACATTAGCGGAACATCTTATTAACAAATCTAAAATCGAAGCGGAGGTTACAAAATGATTACAGTCTCAAATATTCAAGAATGGTCAAGACCTCATCCTGTTGTTGAAGGGGGAAGAATGACAAACATCTTCAATCCGAAGTATGAAGTGTCCATCGTTGGTGGTGGAAAAAAAGGTCGTCTCTATGGAAATTTTGAAAACACCTTTGAAGTTGCGGTATTCAGTACCAAAACCCGAGAATTTGCAACTCGGTTTTTCTTTCCTGATAATTCCGATGATGTTGTTGGATACTTGGGTGCTGATAAGTTAGAGGAGTTTTTGAACTCAGTGTTCCGAGAGAACAATTTCCAAGTTAGATAAACTTGGTGGTGGAAGTTGTACAAAACCTGTACAGCCCTATTAAAGGAGACTTCGGTCTCCTTTTTTTATTCCATATACTCCAAATCAGGAATGTTTGAATTCATCGGTCTGATGAACATATTCTTTCTCAAAAACATTTTTGGTTCATCGGAGTAATCTATGCAATATATCTTGTTATTATCTATATTGATTGGCGCTGATGAGTCCCACATATCTAATTGAAGATATTCATCGTTTAATCCATAAAATGTTTGGTCTGACATCAAAGGTTCTAATGTCTTAACGCGTAATTCACAAAGGTCTTGAATTTTTTTGTTCCAAGTTGCAATGAAATAAATGGTATATACGACTTCAAACTGATCTTCTATTTCGCCTTTTCCCTCACACTTTTCACACACCTTTTCCCCTTTATCACATGAAGGGCAATCTATCACACCGTCCCCTTGACATTCTTTACAATCTACAGTTTCCTTTCCATCACATTCTTCACATCCTCCTTCGATGTCGTATTCATCGCACCATTCACATGATACTTCACCATTACCATCACATTCAGGACATTCGATTACTTCGTAACCTTTACATTCTTTACATTTAGTGAAACCAAAACCACCACATGATTTACAAACAACAATCAATGATTCATTGTTAGTCGTTAGAAGTTGGGCAAACTTTAGATTATTTACCATTTTTTCACCTGACTTGAAATCACCAGTTGTTTTCAATGAATAAATGTATATTGCCAGTTTGATTAAAAAATCAGCACCAAAGTGATTGAAATAGTCAGGTTGTTCTTGGGCGACTTGTCTTAAACCAAAGAAAACTTCATTGACACTATCAGAGTATTTGATGGAATTTTGTAGCACTTGAGCTACTTTTTTGGCTTTCTGATCCATGGTTAATTTTTATCAATGTAATGAACCATAAAAGACACAGTGAAAATATGTTTTTCTTCTGCACTGTAATCTATTTTATCAATTAGAGATTCAACAACTACATCTTGAGATAAACTTATTTTTTTTTCTGAGGTGACTGTCACTTTAGATACTATTTTTTTCATTTTTTCCATCATTTCTTCAACATCCCCGAAGAAGTGTGGTATTTGTGAATCTATTGCCCCTAGATAATCGAATTTTATTAATAGAGCATAACCGCTGTCTAAATTGTAGAAATCTAAAATTAAATCGAAAATTTCGAACTCATTAGATGTTGATTCTATCTGAATAAGATATTTCAATTTTTCTTGTAATATTTTTATGTCAACCATACTGATAAATACATTTATTTTTCCTTTTTAAGTAATTATGTTTCTATTATAAAAAAAAGGTTATGTCAATCAAAGTTAGTTTTACAGAGGAAGAGATTTTATCAACACCCAACTATTACGACATGGGTAAAAAAGTTCATGATAGATTTTGGCAAGCAAGAAGAGATTCTGAGGGTCCGAGATTCGACGATGAACACTTCGGTATGACCATTGATGAAAATGGTTTGGTGACCGCAATCCATCACTCTGAGGAGTATGATACATGTGTTCTTTGTGGTAAGAAAACACCGTATCTGAAAAGCACTCATATTGATTTGAGACACGGTTATGTCGAAGGAGCGGGTCAAACTTGTCCAGATCCCTCAACCTGTATTTAATTTTTTTCAAAATACTGATATATATGTAAGAAATTACATATTATATTGATGGAAAAATTTACTCCCTATCACCAACATTTATTGATTAGAGGTTGGGCAACTAATCCTCCCAAAAAAGAGGAAGAATTGAATGATTGGTTCATAAACTTAGTTGAAAAGGTGGGGATGAAGGTAGTTGCTGGACCAACAAGTGTTTATGTTTCAGATCCAGGTAATGAAGGGTTGACAGGAACCGTAACTCTGGCAACTTCACATGCCTCGATCCATGTTTGGGACAATTTGGAATTACCCATGATACAATTTGACATTTATTCTTGTAAGTCTTTTACTTTGGAACAAGTGATGGAATGTTTTAAACCATTCGGATTAGTCAAAGCAGAGTGGATAATGATTGACAGAAATAATAAACCCATAATATTTTCGGAAGGGGTATGGGAATAAAGAATCCTTTTTCGGGATGGTCTTTACAAAAGTCTCATTTTACCTGTTGGTTAATTAAGGATTTATTTTGGTGTTTGAAATTAAAATGGTTGGCGACCCTGATGGTGTTCCCAACCATTTTTTTTACAGTTTTTTTATTGTTTACGGAGAAGGACCAAAGAGATACAAATCTAATACTTTCAAGTTGGGTCTCAATGAATATTTTTTGGATGTTACATGAACTACAGGGACTTCCGATGTTTCCTGTTCATATTTGTATGTTTCTTGGGGCACTTTCAGTTCTGTATTCATTTAGAAAAAAAGTACATAAATCAAATTCATTTTGAAATCCGAAGTTTTTTTCTTATTCTTGAATTCAATCATAAAAATATGAAAAAACCAATCAAAGTAGAGAATAGGAAGTCCACATTTGTGGAACTAAAAGACTATTGTGTCATGTCCATGGGGTCGGATAGGAAAGATAAAGGTGATTTCATGGAAGTGACTGAATGGTCTAACCGTGAAGGATACGATGTCTATATTTCTGCACATGATGGAATAAGACAACTTCATTTTACATATGGAGAGTTTAAAGCAATCAAAGATTGTATCAAAGCTATTGATAAATCAGATTATAAGAAATAAACATTTTTCTTAATATTTATACCTGATGAAAGTTTGTATTAAAAGTCCAAAGTCAGAATTAAATCAGGAACAATTGGAGGTAGTATCTTCGTTTGTTAAATTTTTACAAAGTCAACTTCCACTATCTTCAGATGTTGAAGTGAATCTCACCGATGACCAATCGATTACAAAAACCACAGGTGTGAGAATGCCAGGGAGTAAAATGTTTATTTTAGCAAAAGGGAGAATGTTGATTGACATATTAAGAACTATTTCACATGAGTGGGTTCATGAATATCAATACCAAAAGATGGGATTGGATGACAAACAAAAAATACAGGACATCGGTGGACCTGAAGAGAATATGAGTAATATTCTTTCAGGCATTTTTATCAAAAAGTTTGACAAACAAAATCCCGTCTTCAAAGATAGAATTTACGAAGGTAAAGAAAAAAAGAAAAAGGATTTCATTGAAGACGAAATCGAAGAGATAGAAAGAACCGTAGAGGATTTATCAAGAAATTATGGTGTCGAAACTTCAGTCGAAGATATTGTTAATGCTTTCGAAGATGCACAAGAAGTACAAATTCCATTAGAAGTTTGGGCAAAATTACAAAATACTCACTCTAACTTAATCAAAAAAGGAGAGATGGGTAAGGTTAAGAAAATAGCGAAAGAATTTGATAAAACCAGTCCAATCAAATTGGCGAAATCTCTTAAAAGTGGAAATTACGATAGACCAATGATTATCAAGTTCGGAAATGTGTACTACTTAGTTGCTGGAAACACAAGACTCTCAACTGCAGCTGCGTTGGGAATGACTCCGAACGTTTTGATTGGACAATTATAGAATTATTTAAAATCACATGGAACATCAGAGTTCAAATAAAAATAAATCAATAAATGGACGAGCTTTCGAAAATGAATTTACTGGTTTAACAGGAATTAAAAAAACACTGAAAAAGGACAAACCTCGTTTTATCAACTCTCACGGATTGAGTCAAGTTGTTGATTTCGATTATATCACAACTATAGAAGGAAACACATTTTGTATAGACGTAACTACCACTTTTAGAAGTGATAGATTGAAACAAAAATCCTATAATGCGTTAATGATGAAACAACATACAAATATGAATTGTAAATTTTACATGGTTGTTAAATCATTGACAGAAAAAGGAAAAACTAAGAAACCTATATTGATCGAAGGTATAGATAATGTTTTGGAAATTGGGGAATTCATGAAATTACTGAATCCTTAAGTATTCAATTGTTATGGATTATAATCCCAATTTTTTTCCGAAGGACGCCATTTACTATAATCCTCAGATTTCCAAATTTTTGTTGAATACCTAAAATAAGGTGGGTTAGTTATATCCAAAGTCCGACTTGGTTGAAACCATCTTGTTCGGTTATTAGGCTGAGCACAAATTTGACCATTTTCCAATTTAGAAATATTGTAGCATTTATGTTCATTCGGAGTTTCACTCCATCCACAATCGATTTCATTGGGATCTGAATGAGATGTATCGATAGTAAACAAATATTCTCCTTCAACAATACTTTGGTCTTTCATTGTCGTGTAAG
>Ga0315901_10009406_pt1 | contig 11249 bp, 12 predicted proteins | sample LakEriMetagenome_10_FD_203761 | JGI IMG/M metagenome (GOLD analysis project Ga0315901, IMG submission 203761) | Freshwater fungal communities from buoy surface, Lake Erie, Ohio, United States - Buoy 2 MA116 | ecosystem: Environmental > Aquatic > Freshwater > Lake | place: USA: Lake Erie, Ohio...
CCGGCGCGAAGCCGACACCGCAGTTGCCGAACACCACCGAGGTCACGCCGTGCAGCGACGACGGGGCGAGCTCGCTGTCCCAGGAGACCTGGCCGTCGTAGTGGGTGTGGATGTCGACCCAGCCCGGCGTCACCAGCAGACCGGACGCGTCGAGCTCGCGCCGGCCGGTGCCGTCGACACGGCCGACGGCGGTGATGCGCTCACCGTCGATGGCGATGTCGGCCGAGCGGCGCTCGGCGCCGGTCCCGTCGACCACCGTTCCGCCACGAATGACGAGGTCATGAGCCATGTCGCATCCCCCTCGGAAGCCCTGTGCGTCAGACCACGGTATCGCGCGCCCGAGGCCGCCGACGGTGGCCGATGCTCAGGCGTCGAAGCTGTCGTACGCGGCGTCGACGAGGGCGTAGCTGCGCGGCCCACCCACGGTGCCGAGTTCCATCTTGTTCATCACGAACGCGATGGTCATGCGCCGGTCGAGGTCGTTGACGATCAGCGAGCCGCCGTACCCGCCCCAGAACGCCACGGCGTCACCGCGGCCGATGGGCAGCTCGGGCGAGTTCAGGCCGTAGCCGATGCCGAACCGGAGATGGTCGCCGAGCACGCCGTCGTTGCCGTACGCCTGCGGCTCGAGCACCCGCCGGGCCGTGGCCTCCGAGAACAACCGCACGCCACGGGCCTCGCCCCCGGCCGACAGCACCGACTGGACGGCAGCGACCGAGGCGGCGTTGCCGTGCCCACCGGCGGCGGGGATCTCGGCCCGGCGCCAGTCGAGGTCCCACGACTGCTTGGCGTTGAGCATCGGGTTGGTCATGGTCTTGACCAGGTACGGCGGGAACACCTCGGGCCGCGGCGGCGGGGGCGGGGTGATGACGAGGGCGACCCGGTCGTCGAGCTCGGGGCCGAACCCGACGTGGAAGTCGGCGCCGAGCGGCTCGGCGATCTCGGTGCGGAAGAACGTGCCGAAGCTCTGCCCGGTCACCCGGCGCACGACCTCGCCGATCAGGTAGCCCTGGGTGATGGCGTGGTAGCCCGACCCCGAGCCGGGCTCCCACCACGGCTCCTGGGCGGCGAGCAGCGACGTGCACTTCTCCCAGTCGTAGAGGTCCTCGGGTGCGACCTTCTCCTGCCAGCCCGACAGGCCGGCGGTGTGGGCCATCAGGTGGCGGACCAGCACCCCGTCCTTACCGTTGGCGGCGAACTCCGGCCAGTACCGGGCGACCGGTGCGTCGAGGTCGATCAGCCCCTGATCGGCGAGCATGAGCGCCGCCACGAACGTCATCGTCTTGGTGGTCGACCAGACGTTGATGATCGTGTCGCGCTGCCACGGGACGGTGCCGTCACGGTCGGCGAACCCGCCCCACAGGTCGACGACGGGCTCGCCGTCGACGTAGACGGCCACCGAGGCACCGACGTCGGTGCCGGCGGCGAAGTTGGCGGCGAAGGTGGTCCGAACCGCCTCGAAGCGGGGTTCGCAGGTTCCGTGGATCTCGGTCACGGCCCGACCCTACCCCGCCGGTCGGCGGCGCGTCCTCGCCCCTGGCGTCAGGACACCAGCTCGTTCAGCGCCCCGGCCGCCCGGCGGAACAGCCCGCCGTCGTCGTCGGGCCGGATGTCGAGCACCACCCCGGCGACGTCGACGAACACCTCGTACTCACGGCCCGTGGCCGCCAGCACGTCGACCTCCCAGCGGATCCAGCCGTCGCTGCTCTCCCGGTCGACCTCGAGGGCCACGGCACCGGCGCCGGTGGCGGCCACGGCGGCGGCCACCACCTGCTCGCGGGTGGCCTCGGTCCCGGCGGGCCGCACCTGCCACGGTGCCGGTCCCCCGGCGGGGTCGCGGAACGGCCGCCCCTCGAGCAGGAACACGTCGGCATCGTCGAGGTCGCCGTCGAGCTCGAAGCGAACGCCGAGGGTCACCGAGCGTCCCTGCAGGCCGCGCAACTCGTCGAGCATCGACTCCCGGCGGCCGTCGCCGTCGTAGTCCTCGATCGGACCCGCCGTGGCCAGCCACGAACCGGGCCCGAGGTCGATGTCGACGCCGGACACCGACCAGTCCCCCAGGCCGCCATCTTGCCGGAGCACCCCGACGAGCTGCTGCAGCCCCGGGACCTGCTGGGCCGTGGCGCGGCCCGGTGCCACGCCCGTCCCGGTCGCCGCACCGGGCGTCGTGGTCGACGAATTCGTGCCCGTCGAGCCTGACGGCACGGACGACCCCGGCCCGACCGCTGTCGTGGAGGACAGGCCGGGCACCACCATCGGCGAGATGACCGGCCGGGGGTCGGTGAGCGACCGGGCGACCGCGAACCCGGCGAGGGCGGCGCCGGTGACCCCGGCCACGGCGACGACGATGAGCACGACACGCATCTGCCTCTCCCGACTGCTGCAGCCGATCCCGTGCGTCAGGACCGGTAGACCCGGTGATACTGCCTACGTTGGATGAGCGGTGCCTGAGTGCGACCTGAAGGTTCCTTTCAGGTCGGACCCCGGTCGGACGGCTCACGGAGGGCGGCGATGGCGATCCTGCTGATCGAGGACGAGGACGGCATCGTCACGTTCGTCCGCAAGGGCCTCGAGGCCGCAGGGCACCGGGTCGTGGTCGCCGGCGACGGCATCGACGGGTTGACCATGGCACTCGCCGACGACGTCGAACTGGTGGTGCTGGATCTCGGGCTGCCCGGCATCCCCGGCGAGGAGGTCCTCCGCCGGCTGCGGCTGCGCCGGCCGACCGTCCCGGTGGTCGTGCTCACGGCGAAGGACGACGTCGCCGACCGGGTCGCCAACCTCGAGGCCGGCGCCGACGACTACGTGGTGAAGCCGTTCAGCTTCAGCGAGCTGCTCGCCCGCATCCGGGCCCGGTTGCGCACCGCCGGCCAGATCCGCTCCGACGCCATCGCCGTCGGCGACCTCGTGGTCGACCTCACCGCCCGCACCGTCACCGTCGGCGGCTCGGTCGCCGACCTGTCGGCCCGCGAGTTCGCCCTGCTCGAGACCTTCGCCCGGCACCCGGGGCAGGTGCTGTCCCAGTCGCAGCTGCTCGACCGGGTGTGGGGCTACGACTTCGAGGGCTCGTCCAACGTCGTCGAGGTCTACGTCGGTCACCTGCGCCGCAAGATCGGCCCCGAGCGGATCCAGACCGTCCGGGGTGCGGGCTACCGCCTGCTGGAATCGTGACGCTCACCGGCCGGATCGTCGCCCGGGCCCTGGCCGTCATGGCGCTCGCCCTCGGTGGGGTGTGCCTGCTCACCTACCAACTGGTCCGGGTGTCCGGCCGTGACGATCTCGACCGGTTGCTGCGCGACGAGTCGTCCCGGCTCGGGGCGACCCTCGCCGCCGAGGCCGGTGACACCGCCGGGCTCGACCGGGTCCTCGTCGCCCCGGAGGCCGAGCGGGCGGCCCGCACGGCCCTGGCGATGCACCCGAGCGGACCACGTCACGTGGCGGTGATCACCGTCGAGACCGTCCGGCTGCAGGCGACCGGCGGGCCGGACGAGCTCGCCTCGCTGCTCCGTGGCGACGACGCCCCCGCCCCGCAACCGGGCCGTCTCCGCACGGCGTCGACCACCGCCGGCCCGGTGCGCATGCTCGATCTCGCCGCCACCGACCCGGCCGGATCGACGCTGGCGGTCATCACCGTCGCCTCCCCGCTCGAGCCGACGCTCGTGGCGGCGCGGGTGGCGATGCTTCGATCGGCGATCGCCGCGGCGATGGCGGTGGCGATCGGGGGCGCCGTGCTCGTCGTCGTCGTGCGCCGGTCGCTCCGCCCGCTGCGGGACCTGTCCGAGGCGACCCGGTCGGTCACCCCCGACGACCTCACGGCACGGGTCGCGGTGCCGGCGACCGGCGACGAGGTCGAGCACCTCGCCCGCGAGCTCAACGCCATGCTCGAACGGATCGACGACGACGACCGCACCCGCCGCCGGTACCTGGCGGCGGTGTCCCACGAGGTCCGCACCCCGCTCACCGTCGCCGAAGGCCATCTCGAGTTGCTGCAGCGCGGGCAGCTCGACGTCGCCGGCGGTGCCGCCACCGTCCGCCAGGAGCTCGGACGGCTCCGGCGGGTCCTCGACGACCTGCTGTCGGTCGCCCGCGGCGACGAGGTCGACATCCGGCCGGGGCCGGTCTTCCTGCCCGACCTGTTCGAGGCGATCGCCGCCCGGGTCGACGCCCTCGGGCTGTCGCATCGGGTCCGCGTGGGCGCGGCGCCGCCAGTCGCGTTCACCGGCGACCAGGCCCGCATCGAGCAGTGCGTCAGCAACCTCGTCGCCAACGCCGTCGACCACAACCCGCCCTCGACCACGGTCGAGGTCACCGCCCGGGCCGGCACCGGCGAGCCCGGCGGCGCCGGCGGGATCACCATCACCGTGACCGACGACGGCGACGGGATCGACCCGGCGCTGCTACCCCGGGTCCGGGAACCGTTCGTGACCAGCCGGCCGACCGGGAGCAGCCGGGCGAGCGGCCTCGGCCTGACCGTGGTCGACACCCTCACCCGGGCCCAGGGCGGATCGTTCGAGCTGCGCAGCGGACCCGACGGCACCACGGCGGTGCTGCACCTGCCCTCCGAGCAGCCCGACGGGACCCGGTCCGATCCCTGAACGGGACCGGACCGGGCAGCTCGACGGGGTTCAGCCCTTCAGTTCGCGGTCGAACATCACCTTGGTCCGCTCGTAGGAGCGGTTCGCCGCAGCCTCGTGGTACGCCGGCCCGAACACCCCGAAGCCGTGATCGGCACCCTCGTGGATCTCGGCCTCGCCCTTGGCGAGGGCGTTGGTGGCGTCGATGAGCGGCCCGTTCGCCGAGGCGGGCTGCATCTTGTCGGCGGTGCCGAACCCGATGTAGAGCGACCCGGTGTAGGACGGCACGGCGAGGTGCGGCGAATCGGCGTCCTCGGTCGTGCAGAACGACGGGTGCAAGCCGACACCGGCACGGAACTGCTCGCCCCGGTCACGGATCGTGCAGAGCACCGAACGGGCACCGATGCAGTAGCCGATGCACGCCATGGCCCCACCGCGGGCGGCCGGATCGGACGGCAGCCAGCCGAGCAGCGCACCGAGATCCTCGGCGACCTCGGCCTCGGTGGTGCCGAGCACCAGCCCGAACATCTTCTTCATCTCGTCGCCGCTGCGGTCCTTCATCGTGTACCACGGCTCGGAACGGTGGTACCGGTCGTGGGTGACCACGTAGTAGCCCCACTCGGCGATGCGGGCCATCGTCTGCTTGGACCCCTCGTCGAGGCCGGGCCCGTGGTGGAAGAACACCACCACCGGGAAAGGTCCGTCACCGTCGGGGCGGACGACGTGCACGCCCATCGGCCCGCTCGGCGAGGTGATCGTTTCCGTTCGCGTCTGCATGACGGCAACTCTTGTCGGTGACGACGGTCACCGACAAGACCCTTCGGACCCGGACCACACGCCCGGTCCGTCAGGCGGATCAGCGACCGGCGCCGCCCGAGCCGGCAGGCGGGACGTTGCCTTTGGCCCGGTCGGGCCCGGCGCCGCCACCGTTCGCCACCGGCGTGCCCGTCGGGACCCCACGAGGCGCCGTCGAGGAGTGACCGGAGTCGTCGGTGGCCTCGTCGTCGTCGTGCGAACGAGGCCCGTTCCCCTCGTGGTCGTCGTCGTGGTCGTCGTCGTGGTCGTCGTCGTGCTCGTCGCCGTGCTCGTCGCCGTGCTCGTCGTCGTGCTCGTCGTCGTGCTCGTCGTCGTGGTCGTCGCCGACGCCGCCCGAACGACCGGAACGGGCGTTGCCCGGCACGTCGTCGGGTCGCCTGTCGCCGGCGGCCTGGCGGGCGGCATCGGCCACGGCCCTGCCGTCGACACCGGGCACGGCATCGGTGGCATCACCCCGGACCGACTGCCCGAACGATGCCGGCGCAGCCGGCGATCCGGGCAGCTCGAACGGGGTCGCCACCGAGACCACCTCGGCGACGGACTCCTGCACCGGCTCGGGCAGCACACCGGCGGCGGCGGCCCCGGTCGTCGCCGCGGCGGCTGCCACGGCACCGAGGGAGATCTTGGCGGCCAGCGACAGGCCGGCAACGGTGCGGATCGGTGCCATGCGTTTCCTCCTCCTCGCGGCCAGCTCGTCGGCGGGGTCGTCGACGAGCCGGTCGGATCCGGCGAGCACCGCCGCCAACGCCGCCGACGGGGCCGGAGCCGGTTCCGTCGCCAGGCGACGGACGCCGGCCACGAACGGGCCAAGGACCGGATCGCGGTCCGGGTCGCCCAGCAACTCGTCGAGGCCGTCGTCGAGGCTGTCGTCGAGGTTGTCCCGCGGGTCGTCGGAGGGGTTCGGTGCCATCTCGGAGGAGTAATCGCCGCAGGGGCTCACAGGGGTACGCCCTCGGCCGAGAGAATCCGCCGGACCGCCTCGAGACCCCGGCGCTGCAGCGCCTTGACCGCGCCCTCGGAACGTCCGACCACCTCGGCGACCTGGGCGACGGTCAGATCGCCGACGATGCGCAGCACGAGCACGTCGCGCTGTTCGGCGGACAGGCGGTCGAGGGTGACGAGCACGCGCTCGGTGGCGAAGGACCGCATCGCCTCGGTGTCGGCACCCGGCGCATCGTCCGTCGAAGGGACGTCGGCCACGGCGACGCTGCGATCGCGGCCGTGACGTCGACGTTCGTCGAGCACCCGGCGGTGGGCGATGACGAACAGCCACGACCGGAACTGTTCGGCCCCGCCGGTGAACGAGCCGATGCCCCGGAACACGCCGAGCCAGACCTCACTGGAGACCCCGTCGACGTCCCGCACGCCCTGGGCCCGCAGGTAGCCGGCAACCGCCGGGGCCAGGTGCTCGTACAACTGCCGCCAGGCGCCGTCGTCGCCCGCCCGGGCCGCGGCGAGCAGGGTCCCGAACGGGTCCGGCCCCGTCGCGGACACCGTCGTCGCCGCGGTCGGTGGCGGCGGTTCCGGATCGCTCACTCCCTGGAGGGTACCGGCGACCTGTCTCGGCGACGACGGGTGCCGGCCGTCATCGACTGTTCGCGCCGGGGTCAGCGAGCGTTCACCGGCCGTCCGCTACGGTCCCGACGATGACCGGCCTCGCACGACGCCTGCTTGCCGAGGCCCTCGGCACCTGCCTGTTGATCATCGCCGTCGTCGGCTCGGGGATCATGGCGACCCGGCTGTCGCCCGACGACGTCGGCCTGCAGTTGCTCGAGAACGCAGCGGCGACCGCCGGGGCGCTCATCGGGTTGATCCTGATGTTCGGGGCGGTCTCGGGGGCCCACTTCAACCCGGTGGTCACCCTCGTCGATCGCCTGCTCGGCTCGATCGGCACACGGGACACCGTCCTGTACGCCGTCGCCCAGACCGTGGGTGGCTGCGCCGGCACCGTGCTGGCCAACGTCATGTTCGAGCTCGATGCGGTGAACCTCTCGACGAAGACCCGTTCGTCGGGTGCCCTGTGGCTGTCGGAGGTGCTCGCCACGATCGGCCTGCTGCTGGTGATCCACGGGTGCGTCCGCACCGGGCGCGGCTCGGTCGTGCCGTTCGCCGTCGGGGCCTGGATCGGCGGGGCGTACTGGTTCACGTCCTCGACGAGCTTCGCCAACCCGGCGGTCACCGTCGCCCGGACCCTGTCGGACAGCTTCGCCGGGATCGACCCGGCCTCGGCGCCGATGTTCATCGCCATGCAGGTGCTCGGGGCCCTCGTGGCGTTCGGGCTGATCCGTTTCCTCTATCCCGAGACCGTGGGGTCCACCGATGACTGACGTCGCCCGCAGGCCCGAGGTGCTCTTCGTGTGCGTCCACAACGCCGGCCGGTCGCAGATGGCTGCGGCGTTGTTGGCCCACCACGGCGGCGACCGGGTGGTGGTCCGTTCGGCCGGCACGGCACCGGCCGAACACGTGAACCCGGCGGTGGTCGAGGCGATGGCCGAGGTCGGCATCGACCTGCATGCCCTGCAGGCACGACCCAAACGGCTCGAGGAGGCCGCCGTAGCGGCCAGCGACGTCGTGGTGACCATGGGTTGCGGCGACACCTGCCCGTTCTTCCCCGGGGTGCGCTACCTCGACTGGCCGCTCGACGACCCGGCGGGGAAGGGCGTCGACGCCGTCCGGCCGATCCGCGACGAGATCGACCGGCGGGTACGGGCCCTGCTCGACGAACTGCTCGCCGAGCACTGAGCCTCGCCGCCCGACACCGGTCCGGCCGACGGCGCCCCTACCGAGACGTTAGGGTCCGGCCATGGCCGCTGCCGAGCCCTCGCCCACGACGTTCCCGCTCAAGGAGTTCCTCGGGTTCGCGGTGGAGCGCGGCGCGGGGCGGGCGACCGCCACCCTGCAACTCGGTGAGCAGCACCACAACCCTTTCGGCGTGGCACACGGTGCCGTGGCCTTCACGTTGATGGACACGGCCATGGGCGCCGCGGTCATGAGCGTCGTGGCCGAGGGTGACCGCTGCGCCACGATCGAGATCCAGACCCGGTTCCTGCGGGGCGCGACCGAGGGCACGCTGACCGCCGAGGCCACCGTGCTCAGCGCCGGCCGCAGCGTCGTGCACCTCGAGGCCCGCACGGTCGACACCGCCGGCAACCTCGTCGCCGCCGCGACCGGCAGCTTCGCCGTCATCCGGCCACGGACCGGCTGACGGCGTCGGGCGCGATGTGACCGGAGCGTAGGCGAAAGGACCAAAGGCCCTGCTCCGCAGCAGGGACGTGGCTTCCCCCGCACCGGGGGCCGGTGGGAGAATGACGTCGCACCACCGGGCGTGGTGCCCAGGGGGATCGAAGGAGATCGATGTGACCAATCAGGCCGTGCTCGAAGCGACCGACAAGGCCGGCGCCGGCGACACACCGCAGTTCGAGGTGGTCGTCCTCGGGTCCGGGGTGTCGGGCATCTACCAGATCAAGCGCCTCGCCGACCTCGGGGTGAACGCGGTCGTGCTGTCCGCCGACGCCGGCCTGGGCGGCACGTGGTTCAACAACCGCTACCCGGGCGCCCGGTTCGACTCCGAGAGCTACACCTACGGCTACTCGTTCTCGAAGGAGTTGCTCGACGAGTGGCACTGGAAGGAACGGTTCTCCAGCCAGCCCGAGAACCTGAAGTACCTCGAGTTCGTCGCCGACAAGTTCGACCTGCGCAAGTACATGCGCTTCAACCACACGATCGAGTCGATGACCTTCGACGAGGCGCACAACCTGTGGCGTCTGCGGGTCAAGGAGAGCGACGACGAGATCACCGCCCGCGTCGTGATCACCTGCCTCGGCCTGCTGTCGGTCCCGACCAAGCCCCGCTACCAGGGCATGGACACCTTCACCGGGCAGTCGTTCCACACCTTCGACTGGCCGCACGAGCCGATCGACCTCGCCGGCAAGCGGGTGGGCGTGATCGGCACCGGGGCGACCGCCATCCAGGTCATCGCCGACATCGCCTCCAAGGTCGGCCACCTCACCGTGTTCCAGCGTCGCCCGAACTGGGCCGCCCCGCTGTCGAACGGCCCGATCTCCGACGAGGAGATGGCCGACATCCGCCGTCGCTACGACGAGATCTTCGAGACGTGCGCCCGCACCCCGGGCGGGTTCGAGCACGAGCCCGACCGCCGTGGCTTCTACACCCTCTCCAAGGAGGAGCGGATCAAGTTCTGGGACAGCCTCTACGGCCAGCCCGGTTTCGCCGTGTGGCTGCGAAACTTCTCGGAGATCTTCGTCGACGAGGAGGCCAACGCCGAGTTCTCCGAGTACATCGCCAACCGCATCCGCGAGCGGGTCAAGGACCCCAAGGTCGCCGAGAAGCTCGTCCCGCGTGACCACGGCTTCGGCGTGCAGCGCGTGCCGATGGAGACCCGCTACTACGAGGTCTACAACCAGGACAACGTCGAGCTGGTCGACATCTCCGAGACCCCGATCGAGGAGATCGTACCGGCCGGTATCCGCACCAGCGAGAAGACGATCGAGCTCGACGTCATCGTCTACGCCACCGGCTTCGACGCCATCACCGGTGCGTTCGACCACATCGACATCACCGGCACCGGCGGCCAGAAGCTGCGGGACAAGTGGTACGACGGACCCTCGACCTACCTCGGGGCCTTCGTGCACGGGTTCCCGAACCTGGTGATGGTGGCCGGCCCGCAGAGTGCGTCGGCGTCGGTGAACTTCCCCCGCAGCATCGAGACCGCGGTCAACTTCGTGACCGACTTCTACGCCCACGTGCGTGAGCGCGGCTACCAGCGCTTCGAGGCCACAGCCGAGGCCGAGGAGCGCTGGACCGCTCACGTGCAGAAGATGTACGGCTCGATGTTGATGCGCAAGGCGAAGAGCTGGTTCACCGGCTACAACTCGAACGTCGAGGGTCACGAGGCCGGCAAGGTCCGGTACTTCGTCTACAACGGCGGCCAGCCCAAGTTCAACGAACGGCTCGCCAAGGTCGTCGAGAACAACTACGACGGCATCACCTGCAGCTGAGCGATCGCTCGACACGATCGGCGGCGGGGACCGGTGACCGGTCCCCGCCGCCTTCGCGTCGGATCGCCCCGACCACTCGACGCCCGCAGGGGTCGATTCGACGCCGATTCGACCCCGACGCGTCCACCGAATCGGGTCGGGGTAGGTTGCCGGCGTGAACCCGAAGGTCGACGCCTACCTCGCACGCTCGGTCATCTGGCCCGCCGAGATCGCCCGGCTCCGGCCGGTGCTGCTCGGTTGCGGTCTGACCGAGGAGCTCAAGTGGGGCAAGCCCTGCTACGGCCGCGACGGGCACAACATCGCCATCGTGCAGGAGATGAAGGCGTTCCTCGCCCTCATGTTCTTCAAGGGCGCTCTGCTCGACGATCCCACCGGCGTGCTCGAGTCGCAGGGCCCGAACTCCCGGTCCGCCCGCCGTGTCTGCTTCCGGTCGACCGACGACGTCGAGCGGCTGGCCCCCACCGTCGAGGCACTCGTCCGGGCAGCCGTCGCCGTCGAGGCGGCCGGCCTCACCGTCGAGCCGGCCCCGGCCCTCGAGCTCGTCGACGAACTGCAGGCACGCCTCGACGCCGACCCGGCCCTCGCCGACGCCTTCGCCGCACTCACCCCGGGCCGTCGCCGTGAGTACAACCTGTACGTCGCCGGGGCGAAACGCAGCCAGACCCGGGTCGACCGTGTCGACGCCTGCTCGCCGCGGATTCTCGCCGGCAAGGGTCTCCGCGACCGCTGAGCAGCGGCGCGATACTCGCTCGGTGCGGCACCTTCCGGTCGCCGCCGACGTCCGAGCAAGCAGGAGAACCCATGTCCGACCTCGTCCACGACCATGCTGCCTTCCCCAGCC
>Ga0315901_10009407_pt1 | contig 11248 bp, 9 predicted proteins | sample LakEriMetagenome_10_FD_203761 | JGI IMG/M metagenome (GOLD analysis project Ga0315901, IMG submission 203761) | Freshwater fungal communities from buoy surface, Lake Erie, Ohio, United States - Buoy 2 MA116 | ecosystem: Environmental > Aquatic > Freshwater > Lake | place: USA: Lake Erie, Ohio...
GGCCTGCGCCTGAAGCCCCGTAATGTTCTTGAAATCATTAGCCCAAAAATCATGTACTCCGCGATACAAACGATGGAAGGAAGACGGCGCAGCAATGGATTGTGTAAAAGATCCTTCCAGGTACCGACCATCAAGGCGTGCATCTAAACTATAATTTCCAAATTGATTTAATTCAAACTTTCCGGAAGCTCGGGTGAGCGAATCAATATCCAAAACCAAACGACCACCAATAAAATGTTCTGTTCCGCTTACCTTAATTCCATAATCCGAGGGATTGGCATAACGGTAGGTAGTTGTGTAGTTCCTGAATTTATAAAAGGCATTGTAGAATAAGAAAGACTTTCGACCCTTAAATCCAGCTTCTTGTTCCACAACCCGGAAGTTCATCATGTCGTCTGCTTTCAAGGTATCCTCCTTTACCTTAATCCAATTATCGAAGGGTAACTGATTATTTGACGGTGAGTAATCATCCGTAAATGAATTTTGTTGCTTTCTAAGCGAAATGGATTGATAAACTTCGAGTGCGGAAGCTAAACGATAGCGATGATTGACCTGAAGTTCCCGTTTGAGATCGCTTGTAGAGGCAGCATACAAAACCGGACTGGCACTGGTAGCAAAATACTCGTTGAAATCAGCTCCTTCTCTTAAAAAAACGCCTCCATTTTCATTTACCGTGTGTTTCGATCGACGGTAAAATCCGTATACCAAGTAGCGGTCATTTTTAGAAGTGTAATGACTGTGAAAATCATAATACTGACTAGTGACATGGCGATCCCCTTTTCTTCGTTTGTCAATTTGTTTATCCACCAAAATCGGTCGGTAGTTAAATCCAAAATTCCATCGAGAATTAATGTTCCTTTTAAATTCCACCCGAGTCATGGACCGACCGTTACCACCCCATACCAATTGCATTCGGGTGTAAGGTGATTTGGTGTCGAAGTATTGAGGCTCCTCCGTGTCGTAATACAAATCATAAACTTCGAATCCGGAGGTAGTACCGGCAAATTTCCGAACAGAGGGAAACAAGGAATAGAGCGCAGTTCCTGCATTACCCAAATCCTGAAGCTGATTTCCAAAGCGCTGGGGATAAGTCCAACGATGGTAATTCACGATGCTGGTATCAATAGTTCGATAATTGGGCTTATTAATTAGTAAATCAAAAGCAGTAGTCCACAATGTGGTTTTTGGTCCATACACATTTCTTGTAGAGTCATTGAGGAACAAGGAACCCCTTCGTTTGGCTGTGCGCGAACCCGCCGTGTCAGTAGAAACTCTGGTGCGGGTACCACCCTCCCTTCCCACGGAACCTAGCGATTGCAGGGCCCCTCGTTGAGCAAAGCCCTCCAAAGCCGAAAGCGATAACAGTATCGTCAGCGCTATGAAAAGCCTATTCCGTATGCTTTTACTCCTGATCAAGGGATTCAAGTTTAGCTTTAACCTTTGTTCGTACGATACTATCAAATTCAGTGCCAGCAGATAGAAATTCTATTTCAACAGGAAGATAAAACCAAGGTTGAGCGCTGATCAGCTGTTCATGACTGAAGGCCGATAACCTGATCATATCTTTTTCGGTTGTTAAAAGACACACATCCGGATCCGTTACAGCAGTAATTATTTCCCGAATATCCTGAAGAGAATAGTTGTAGTGATCACTAAATCGGTAATGATGTAGAACTGAAAAATCCTCTCTGCAGTGGCGCAGCAAGAAATCAGAATGTGCAATACCTGTAACGAGTATAATTTTTCTTCCAATAGTAGGTCTGTTTCCAAAAGCTACCGGCTTGTCGTAGCGGTAACGTGTGAAGAAGATGGGCACTTGTCCTGCGTACTTTTGTGCCTTCAGGATAAAGGCCTTTATATCTTCATCGGTTACCGAAGCGGGACATTTGGTCACCACTAAAACATCGGCTCGACGTGCACCGATGCGCGATTCCCTCAACCATCCCATGGGAAAAATTAGGTCACTAAAAAAGGGACTTTCATATTTCGTGAGAAGGATATTTAAGTCGGGTTTTATTCGGCGGTGCTGAAAGGAATCATCGAGAATGACAACATCTGCATGTGAAACCTGATTTAGCAATGTGGGGATAGCCAATGTGCGATCTTCTGAAACGACCACATGGATGTCGTTACCAAACTTTCGGAATAACTGTACAGGCTCGTCCCCGGCTGTAACCGCCTCATCAGCTTTATCCAACATTCGGAGCCCCTTTGTCTTTCGACCGTAGCCCCTGCTGAGTGCAGCAACTTTATGCGAATCTTTCAATAGTCGAATAAGGTACTCAGTGACGGGGGTTTTTCCCGTACCACCCATGCTTAGGTTTCCGACCCCTATGGTTACAAGTCCATCAAATTGAATGGATCGCCTAGCCCCTATGTCATAGAGGTGGTTCCGCATCTTGGTTACCACCTGGTAAATCAGTGAAATGGGTAGAAATATCCTTTTCATATTGGCCGCATTGGGCAATCCTGCAATATTACTTACTGAGATCGGATTTCAGGAATTTTGAAGTAACGAGCCCCTGTCAACTCCTAAGTTGAGCAAGAAGAAAAGGAATGGGATTAGTGTAAATTGCTGCAAAATAGAATACTTCCTATGCGGCCGACCAAGGTTAAGGATCTCTTAAGTTATTTGAACGAGTTCGCTCCATTCCAACTTCAGGAATCCTACGATAATTCAGGCTTACTTACCGGTGACCCAGACATGCTGGTTACCGGAATTTTAATCTCTCTCGACTGTACGGAGGCCGTGGTTGATGAAGCTATTGAAAAGGGCTGCAACGTAGTGGTTTCGCACCACCCTATCCTTTTTAAACAAATCAAGAGTTTAACCGGAAAGGATCACGTTGAACGAACCATCATCAAGGCCATAAGAAATCAACTAGCGTTAATCGCAGTCCATACCAATTTGGATAACGTTAAACATGGCGTTAATGCTGTTATTGCTGACCGGCTTGGACTAAAGGGGCAATCCATATTATCTCCTCTACAAGGAAACCTTCATAAGTTGGTAACCTATGTCCCTGAGTCTCATGCTGGAAACGTGCTGAATGCGTTGCATGCTGCAGGGGCAGGTCATATTGGAAAATACAGCCACTGCAGTTTCCGTTCGGAAGGCACGGGGTCCTTTATGCCTGGTAATGAAGCCGAGCCCTTCCAGGGCCAACGTCATATGCTCGAGCAAACAAAGGAGATAAAAATTGAGGTTCTCGTTCCGGCACATTTAGAAAATCCTGTCCTGGAGGCACTCCGTGAAAGTCATCCATATGAGGAGGTAGCCTATTTTTTAAGTTCCACCCTGAACAGAAATCAAGAAACAGGAGCGGGAATGATGGGTACGCTACCGGAGCCGGTAAAAGCATCTGATTTTCTTGAGAGCATCAAAAGCTTACTTCAATGTCAGGTCATACGACATACACCCATCTGTCATGAAAAAATTCAAAAAGTGGCAGTCTGCGGAGGAAGTGGCAGTTTTCTCCTAAAAAAGGCCATTTCCAGTGGCGCTGAGCTATTTATTTCTGCTGACTTCAAGTATCATGACTTTTTTGGGGCTGAGGGAAAGATCATAATCGCAGATATTGGTCATTTTGAGTCAGAACAATTCACAAAAGACCTACTGACCGGGGTTTTAAGCAAAAAATTCCCTAATTTTGCGGTCACTTTTTCAAAAATTGTCACCAATCCGATTAGTTACCTGTAAGTAATGGAAAATCAAAACGTTGCACAAAAGTTGGAGGCTCTGGTTCGCCTTCAGTCCATCGATACCAAACTGGATCAATTAAAGAAATTAAGGGGTGATCTTCCCAACGAGGTCCAAGATCTTGAAGACGAGATTGAGGGTTATAAGGTTAGAATGGGTCGTTTCGAAACCGAGTTAAAGGATCTTGAAGACTACATCAAAAAGAATAAAGAGGCCATAAAGGAAGCCGACAAGCTGATCAAGAAGTACAACGAGCAGCAAAAAAATGTTAAAAACAACCGAGAGTTTGACGCCATTACAAAGGAGATCGAACTCAATGAGTTGGAAGTTAATCTGAGCGAGAAGCGCATCAAAGAAGCCAAAGAAAAAATTGAAGCCAAGAAAGTCGATACTGCCAGCCTTGAAAAATTGATTGGCGAACGTACTGATGATCTTAACAACAAAAAGAAAGAGCTTGAAGACATTATGTCCGAAAGCACTGAAGAAGAAAAGAAATTGTTAGCTGAGCGTGAAAAAGCTGCCAAAAAAATTGAGGATAAGCTTCTTAAGTACTACGAGCGCCTCCGAGGCAGTCTTTCTAATGGACTTGCAGTCGTAAATGTAGTTCGTGGTGCTGCTGAGGGCTGTAACATCATCATACCTCCTCAAAAAATTGCTGAGATCCGAGAAAAGAAAAAAATCGTTATTGATGAACACTCTGGCCGAATTTTAGCAGATGTGGACATGGAACCGATGGAAGAAGAAAAACCTAAAAAGGTCGCTCCTGCCAAAAGAAAAAAGGTTGCCTGATACAATGAGCATCCAACAGAAAACAGGTCTCTTGACCTGTTTTTTTTTGCTGTTTATAGGCCACTTGCTTTTGGGGCAAAAGCCACAGGCAGCATCAAAGCAATCCAATTACCTCAGTTGGAGGTTCGATCCACTGTTGTCGTCAGCTTACACCAAAATATTTGATCTGGAAACCTCTGAAGCAATTCAGTTACTTGGTTCAGTCCAGGATCCGAAAAACCGTTTCTACAAAATCTACCTCCAAAGCCTCGCGGAAACAGTCGATTTACTAATCACGGAGGATGAGTCGCGGTTCCCGGTAATTGAAAAAGCGTTTAAAGAACGATTGGTTGATTTGGAGGATGCACCACCTACAGCAGAATCGTTATTCCTTCAGGCTGAGCTAAACTTACAACGTGGCTTTTGTTATTTGAATCTAGGGGAAAATCTTAGTGCCATCTGGGCTATTCGGCAGGCCTATAACCTAGCTCAAGAATGCCAACAAAAATTTCCTGGATATGTGCCTATTTTAAAAACCAATGGGCTCTTACAGGTTATGCTGGGTGCTGTGCCGGATAAATACCGATGGTTTTTTACCCTCCTAGGGATGGAAGGATCTGTGGAAAATGGACAAAAACAATTGAACTCATTACGTCAAGCCAATATTTCCCTGAGTAAGGAAGCTGGAATATTATTTTATACGATCAAAGGACTCATCAGTCAAGAGTTTACAGAAAGTAACACCGGAATAGCATCGTTATTGCGCGAGGATCCATCAAACCGATTGCTTCACTTCCTTGGCGTAACCCTGTTGATGAAAGAATCAAGAAGTGAGGAGGCCTACCAACTAATCAAAAATCTAGACCAGAAACCCGGGGGATTACCCCTTGTTTACATGGAGTATCTACGAGGTGAAATTCAGCTTCAAAAGGGTTCTTATAGTCAGGCCATACAATCTTTTCAGAGGTTCCTTAGTAACTATAAGGGCTCCAGCTTCAAAAAAGATGCCTCTCTGAAGATTTCCTTAAGTTACCACTTAATGAATAAGAATACCGTTGCACTGCAATGGTGGAATAAAGCCAAAGAAACCGGCAAGGCCATTGCTGAACCAGATGTGAATGCAGCTGATATGCTTAATGAGCAACCATTTCCAGACGAACTACTTTTGAAAATTCGTTTTCTAACAGATGGAGGTTACCTTTTTGAGGCACGTCAACTGTTGGAATCAACGAACCTCTCCCATTTTAAAACAAAAAAAAATCAGACTGAATACATCTATCGAAAAGCACGGCTGGAACATAAATCCAAGAACACGGAATTAGCCAGTCGACTTTATGATGAAGTGATCACTCGAAATAAAAATGAGGTGTGGTACTTTGGTGCCAGTAGTGCGCTGCAGATGGGTTACCTGGCCAGAGAAAGAAAAGACTATTCCACAGCCAAAAAATATTTCAATCTAACATTAAGCTTCAGAGATCATCCATACAAAAACAGCATCGATGGGAAAGCACGTGCTGCATTGGAGGAATTGAAAACAGTTACACCGTAATGGTTTTAAGGTTTGCAAGATGGAGGGTACTGTTGTGGGCATTCACCCGAAACATGGAACCAGTATAACCCAACTCATAGAGGCATAAATTTCGGTGCTCGAATAGATCCATACATTTAAGTGGATAGCGTAACATCAGGCAAAGCATTATGCGCATAGCACGGCCGTGCATACACACCAGCACTTTTTCGGCAGAATCCCGCATAATAACCTCCAAAGCCCTTGAAAGCCTTTCTGCCACCTGATCCGGACTCTCCCCCCCATCAATCGACAAATGAGTCTGACCAGCCTGCCATTGACCAATTAGCCAATGGTAATAGTTGTCTTCTTCCGGAGTAATAGATCGACCTTCATGCTTTCCCCAGCTAATCTCATTCAGGTCTTCAAGGACCTGCCAAGGTAAACCATCATTCAAAAAGCCCTGAACACTTTGGTGGGTCCGTACCAAAGCTGAAGTGAAAACTTTTTCAAAGCCTTCCCTCTGGTAATACTCGTAAAATCCCCGAGCCTGACGACGCCCATTTTCATTTAGAGAGGAGTCTACCCCACTCCCTTGAACAATCCCATTCAGATTGAAATCGGTCTGTCCGTGTCGGATCAAAAAGATTTTTTTGCCCACTAAGTTTCCACTAATTTGGCCGCAAATATAGAAGGGATTATTGATCGTTTTTTCAATAAATTTTCAATACTTCCCTTTTAATCAGAATGGCAATTGAATGAGTGAATCACGTTCCATTTTCAGGCCAGGTTTTACCAAAGAAGCCATCCAAAAAACGGGTCGAGGAACCTTGGCCGAAGCCTTGGGAATAGAAATAACCCATATTGGTGAAAATTCAATTACGGCCACAATGCCGGTGGACCATCGGACCATTCAACCCATGGGGCTTCTCCACGGAGGAGCCTCAGTTGCCCTAGCCGAAACTGTAGGCAGCATCAGTGCCAATGGAACCATTGACCACGACAAGCAGTATTGTGTTGGCTTGGAGATAAATGCCAATCACATCCGGGGCGTTCGCTCGGGGCTGGTCAAAGGAACCTCAACCGCACTTCATATCGGACGAAGCACCCAGGTATGGGAAATTAAGATTACCGATGAAGCGGACCGCTTGGTGTGTGTAAGCCGTCTTACCATAGCCGTTTTAAACAAATGATTGGACAGGCCACAAGCTTACGTATAAAAGGATCAGAAAAAATCCGACAAGAGATTGACTTGGCTCTTTCAGAAGGGTTTTCCTTTGCGCTTTGGAAAAAACCACTCGTTGAAACGGTCCACCTACTGGTTTCTGAGTCTGCCAAAATCGTAGAAACTTTTCGGATTGAAGAGTCTGAGCCAGGATTCCTAATTTCGCCATTTAAATCTTCGGGGAATAAAATCTTTTTATCGTCGGATCGGTATTGGGTAATCGACCCTAATGGAAGCTACGAATTTGATGTTCGGCTGAAATCAATCGCGGATCCATCAACAAAGATATCGCTACCATTTTACAGGAATCCAAATGCAAACCAATCGTATTCAGTAACTGCAGAACAACCTGCATCTTATCAGCAGTTGGTAACCGATTGCATTCATCACATAAAGTCAGGAAAATTTGAAAAAATTGTTCCTACGCGAAAAAAGGAAATTCATTTACCGGAAGAAACAGACTTATTAGAACTTTTTGAAAGACTTTGTCACCATCACCCTAATGCAATGGTAAGTCTGATGAGCAGTCACCTTACAGGAACCTGGATAGGTGCTACTCCAGAACCATTGGTCAGTATTGACCAGGACCGGATATTCAGAACCGTTGCACTGGCTGGCACACAACCCTACGATCCGTCGACGGCCATTAGCCAGGTAAGTTGGAGACAAAAGGAAATTGAAGAACAGGCCCTTGTGGAACGCTACATTATCAATTGTCTTAAGAAAATTAGATTACGAGAATTCACAGAAGTGGGTCCGCGTACAGTTCAGGCAGGCAACTTGTTGCACTTACGGTCAGATTTTGCAGTTGATTTAAATGATGTTCGGTTCCCTGACCTCGGAACGGTTATGTTGAATCTCATGCATCCCACTTCAGCTGTATGCGGAATGCCATTGGAACCTGCAATGGAATACCTCCTTAAGCATGAAGGCTACGACCGTGAATTTTATTCAGGCTATTTGGGACCTGTCAATATTGAAAACGAAACCCATCTTTTCGTCAACCTCAGATGTATGAAATGGAATGGATCAACAGCTTGGCTTTATGCCGGTGCCGGAATAACTGCCGATTCAGATCCAGCTGCCGAAGTAAAAGAAAGTGAAATGAAAATGGACACGTTACACCGGCTGATACGTAAGTCATGAAAGTAGTCCGGCACCAGCATATCTACGACTTGGCAGAGGTATGCGCAGCACACGGCATCCAGGAAGCGGTAATTTGTCCAGGATCCAGAAGCGCGCCTCTGGTGCTAGCCTTTAGCAACCACCAATCCATCACTTGCAGGGTCATACCAGATGAGCGTACAGCAGGCTTTATCGCCCTTGGAATGGCTCAAGCATCTCAGAGGCCGGTTGTACTCATCTGCACATCCGGTTCCGCCGCCTATAATTTTGCTCCTGCAATTGCCGAAGCGTTCTATCAGGAGGTTCCTTTGATCATTTGTACGGCTGACAGACCCTTGGAGTGGATAGGCCAGCGGGATGGTCAAACCATCCAGCAGGAAAGGATTTATGGGGGCCATGTTAAAGCTTTTTTTAATGTGCAAGCAGAGGATCAACCAGAGGGGAATTGGCTATCCAACAGAATGATGAATGAAGCTATTCTGTTAAGTCAATCTGGTGCATCAGGACCCGTACACTTAAATTTTCCTTTTCGCGAACCACTGTATCCGGCTGGTACAGATTCCATAACCTTCCGAAAACCCCGAGTTATACAGGAAAAAAAATCGAGTCGTTTTCTTGATACAACCACCATAGCCGAATTACGAAAAACACTAACACGTTTTGATAAAATTTTAATTGTAGCCGGCCAATACCTACCAAAAAAGGATTTTATTCAAACGCTCCATCAATCCAAAAATATTCCGATAGTCGGAGAAATTCTGAGTAACCTGCATGGAGTACCAATGTTAATTCGGCATGCAGATACCATGCTGAGTTCAGCTACAGATGAAGATAAAAATGCATTAAGACCTGCCTTGCTGCTAACCTGGGGCAACGGAATCCTATCAAAAAATACAAAGCTTTTTTTACGGAAATTTCCCGCTAACCAACATTGGCACATTCAGGAAGAAGGGACAGTCGCTGATACTTTTCAAAACTTAAGCCAAATTATCCGTTGTACTCCAGAATACTTTTGTAGTGAAATTCTTAACAAATCGACAGCCTCTGCCCGAGCTAAAATCTATCGGAAGAATTATTTAAAACAGTGGTTGTTGAAAGATGAAGCTACCCAAATCACTATCGAATCAACGGTAAAAAAATCAGGCACGGAAGCTGAGGTGGTGCAATCCATTTTATCCGCTATCCCTGCTCGTTGTGATCTTCACCTAGCCAATAGTATGTCCGTACGGCATGCAAACTTGATCGGATTGACTACCAATCGTACAGGGGTAAAAGTTTTTTCAAATCGGGGAACCAGCGGAATTGACGGTTGCACCTCTACCGCAGTCGGACATCAATTAAAAAAGAAAGATCCGCAGATCCTTATCACAGGCGATGTGGCCTTCTTTTATGATGGTAATGCTTTTTGGCATAACGAGAAACCAGTCGGTTTAAGAATTTGTCTAATCAACAATAAAGGAGGCCGGATCTTTCAAATTATTGATGGACCACGCGATCGAAAGGAAGCGGAACCTTATTTTGTTGGACCACAACCAAAAAATGCAGAAACATTTTGCGCTGAAAATAGCATTGCGTATCAACGTATACTCCAGCAGCAAATCAATGAACCGAACAAATTGAGAATTCTTTTGAAGGATTTTTTCAAAGATTCCTCCCCTAAGATTAAACTCATTGAATTTTTCTGTGAATCCGGAAACGAACTCAGTCTACTACAAGAAATCAGAAAAAAATTAAAGGACACTTAACTATGACCATGACATACGATTGGAAGCCCATTAAAGAATACCGGGAAATTTTGTTTGAAAAATTCGATGGTATTGGAAGAATCAGCATTAACCGACCTCAAGTACACAATGCTTTCACGCCACTTACTGTGAGTGAAATGATTGATGCCATGAACATTTGCCGAGAAGACACATCCATCAATGTGGTTGTACTAACCGGAGTTGGTGGTAAAGCTTTTTGTTCTGGTGGTGATCAATCTGTACGCGGCCACGGAGGCTATGTGGGAAACGACACCGTTCCTAGACTCAACGTTTTGGATTTGCAAAAACAAATTCGGTCACTTCCTAAAGCCGTCATTGCCGCAGTAGCAGGTTGGGCCATCGGTGGCGGACACGTTCTACATGTCATCTGCGATTTAACCATTGCGGCAGAGAACGCCCGATTTGGACAAACAGGACCCAAAGTAGGGAGTTTTGATGGTGGATTTGGAGCCTCCTATCTGGCACGAATTGTTGGACAAAAAAAGGCCAGGGAAATCTGGTACCTCTGTGATCAATACGATGCCCAGGATGCCCTTCAAATGGGGCTCGTTAATAAAGTAGTTCCGCTGGAAAAATTAGAGGAGACATACATCGAGTGGTCTCGAAAAATAATGCAGAAGAGCCCTTTAGCTATTCGTATGCTGAAGAGTTCCTTTAATGCAGAACTCGACGGACAAGCCGGAATTCAGGAATTGGCAGGCAACGCCACATTGTTGTATTACCTCAGCGAGGAAGCCAAAGAGGGTAAGAATGCATTTCTTGAAAAACGTCAGCCCGATTTTTCGAAATTTCCTAAGTTTCCTTAATCGCTAAATTTTAAATGATTACGTCAGAATCGGTGTTACTATTTCCCACCGCCGGTCTGACCATTTCAGCGGTAGATTTAGTTCATCAAACAACTTCTCACAAACAGGAGATTGTCCGGAAAGTTGCAGAGGTGTGCTCGTGGTGGTTTAACGGTACAGATCACCTTGAAATTACAACCTCTGGATCTACGGGGAAACCAAAAGTTCTATCCTTTAGCCGGGAGGCAATAAAAGGCAGTATTAAACGCACAACCTCGGCGCTTGATCTTAAAAAAGGTTCTACCGCTTTACTGGCATTGGATGTTTCATTTATTGGAGGAAAAATGATGATCCTCCGAGCTTTGGAGGAAG
>Ga0315901_10009409_pt1 | contig 11246 bp, 11 predicted proteins | sample LakEriMetagenome_10_FD_203761 | JGI IMG/M metagenome (GOLD analysis project Ga0315901, IMG submission 203761) | Freshwater fungal communities from buoy surface, Lake Erie, Ohio, United States - Buoy 2 MA116 | ecosystem: Environmental > Aquatic > Freshwater > Lake | place: USA: Lake Erie, Ohio...
TGGCAGGAGTTCGCTGGAAGCCACAATAAGGGCGACAAAGTTAAAGGCCAGATCAAATCGATCACCGACTTCGGCGTATTCATTGGCCTGCCCGGCAATATCGATGGCCTGGTCCACTTATCAGACCTTTCCTGGTCCGAGACCGGCGAAGAGGCCGTGCGTAATTTCAAAAAAGGCGATGAGCTCGAGGCCGTGGTGCTTGCCATTGATGTCGAGCGCGAGCGGATCTCCCTGGGTGTGAAGCAATTAGATGGCGATCCGTTTAATTCCTTTACTTCTCGCTTTGAAAAAGGCGCGATTGTGAAGGGTACTGTGAAGTCGGTTGACGCAAAGGGCGCCGTGATTGCGCTTGACTCTGAAGTAGAGGGTTATCTGCGTGCCTCTGAGATTTCGCGTGAGCGGATCGAAGATGCCACCAAAGTGATGGCAGAAGGCGACTCTGTTGAGGCGATGATTGTGAATGTGGACCGCAAGGCCCGCACCATTAATCTTTCAATCAAAGCCAAAGACTCTGCTGAGACCGCTGAGACCATGCAGAAGATGGCTGCAGAAAATACGGCTGCTTCTGGCACCACCAGCCTGGGAGCGCTGCTGCGCGCCAAGCTGGATGATCAGCAGACCAAAGAGTGATTTTTCGGTGACCAAGTCTGAATTAATCGCGCGGCTTGCCGAGCGCTTAAATCAGCGCGGAACCCCGCTTGCCACGCGGGACTGTGAGTTTGCAGTCAAGACCCTTCTCGATGCCATGACCGAGGCCTTGGGCCATCGGCATCGCATCGAGATTCGTGGCTTTGGCACATTTTCACTTTCTTACCGGCCGGCCCGCGTGGGCCGCAACCCCAAGTCCGGTGCCCAGGTGCGGGTGCCTGAAAAACGTGTACCGCACTTTAAACCCGGCAAGGATCTCCGCGAGCGCGTGGATCTTCCCCCGCAGTAGCTTCACGCTTCCTTCAAAGGCCGATCGTGGAACTTGATCCGGTTTGGCTGCTTGTGCTTCCTTTAGTGTTCGCGCTTGGCTGGATTACTGCCCGATATGATCGTGGCCAGCAGCGCAGCGAAGGGCGGCATGCCTCCGCCGAGGTTCTATCTGCCATGTCTGCATTGATGGCAAATGATGCGCAGGCCGCAACCGATAAGCTTTTGTCCGCTGCCCGCTCAGACCTGGATGACAGCGAGTTGCATCGGGCAGTGGGTAACCTTTATCGCAAGCGCGGCTTAGTCGATCGCGCAATTGAGGTCCATGAGGCAGCACTTCGCGCACCCGCAATCGCTCCGGCAGACCGCCAAGAACTCATCATCGATCTTGCGCGGGACTATTTGGCTGCAGGCCTATTTGATCGGGCAGATGGTGTATTGCAAGAGTTGCTTGCGCAGGAATCCGCTAACTCAGCCGCAGCCCAGGCACGCAACTTACTTTTAGAGCTCTCGCAACTCACCCGTAATTGGACTGCGGCCATCCGCTGGGCAAAAGAAATTCAATCGCATGGCGGATCTTTTGGCAGCCACAGTGCGGATCAGCTGCTTGGGCATTTTCAGTGTGAGCTCGCGGTAGCCGCAATTGGCCAGGGTGACCAATCAAAGGCGCTTTCAGCACTTACAGAAGCTGAGCGGTATTTAGCCCCGGGCCCTTTAGCCCGAATTAAGGAGCTTCGGGCGCAGCTTATTGGCGGACAAACCAAATCCGAGTCAGCCCAGCCATCTGCCTGCAGAGTCTGTGGCTTTCGGACCAGGCAGCAGCTCTGGCAGTGTCCGGGGTGCCATCATTGGGATTCTTTTCAGGCGATTGCCTAGGGCTGCGCAATGAATCCAGAGCAACTCAAAAACGCAAAGGTACTGGTAGTAGGCGATGTGATGCTCGATCGCTATTGGTTTGGCGATGTCGATCGCATATCGCCGGAGGCGCCCGTACCCGTGGTGCGCATTCAGGATATCGATGAGCGGCTAGGCGGTGCTGCTAACGTTGCCCGCAATATCGCAGCCTTGGCCTTGGGCACAGCCCCGATGCTCATGGGCGTGGTGGGAGAAGATGAGGCGGGTAGGCGCATCCATGAGCTGATCAAGGCATCCGGAATCGCGGACCATGTATTTGACGATGCCCACGCCAAGACCACGGTAAAGCTTCGTGTGATTGGAAGGCAGCAGCAGCTGCTTCGGGCGGACTTTGAATCGCTGCCTGATCATGAGGTGCTGATTGAGAAGCTTGATCAATTTAAGGCCCTATTACCTAAAGTTAAGGCCGTAGTGCTATCGGATTACGGCAAGGGCGGTCTTCTGCATATTCAAGAGATGATTAGTGCTGCCAAAACCCAAGGGGTGATGACGCTGGTCGATCCCAAAGGTGATGACTATGCCCGCTATTCGGGTGCCACCATGCTTACACCGAACCGGTCGGAGTTCACCCAGGTGGCGGGTAAATGGAAGACCGAGGCCGAGATGACTGAAAAAGCCCATCGGCTGCGCCAAGAGCTTAAGCTTGAGCATCTGTTGGTGACACGATCCGAAGAGGGTATGAGCCTTTATACCGCGGAAGATAGCAAACCTGCGCAAGTCCATATAGCGGCCCAGGCCCGCGAAGTCTTTGATGTAAGCGGCGCCGGTGATACGGTAATTGCAACGTTGGCCGTACTGCTTGCTGCGGGCGCGCCTGTGGTTTACGCAATGGAGATGGCCAACCGCGCGGGCGGCATTGTGGTGGGCAAACTCGGCACTGCGACTGTGACCGCCGAAGAACTCTTCACTAAAGAGGGCAGAGCATGACCATTATTGTGACGGGCGCTGCGGGATTTGTTGGCAGCAATTTAGTGAAGGCATTAAATGAAGCTGGCGAGAAGCAAATCATTGCCGTGGATGATCTGACTGAGGCCGATAAATTTAAAAACATCGTGGACTGCGAGATTGATGATTATCTGGATAAAGATGACTTCATCGAGCGGCTGGAGTCCGGTTTTTCCGGGAAGCGCATCACGGCGATTCTGCATCAGGGGGCCTGCTCCGACACCATGGAGACCGATGGCCGATTCATGATGGATAACAACTTCCGTTATTCCCGTATTCTTTTGGGCTGGGCCCAGCAGCATCGCATCCCGTTTCTGTATGCATCTTCTGCTGCGGTTTATGGAGCGAGCACTGAATTTCGCGAAGAGCGCAGCTGCGAGGCGCCGCTCAACGTCTACGGTTACTCTAAGTTTTTATTTGATCAGACGGTTCGGCCGATGCTTCAGGCACAGCGATCGGGTACAAATGCCCTGCGCGCGCCGGTGGTGGGGTTTCGGTATTTCAATGTCTATGGCATGCGGGAGCAGCACAAGGGCCGCATGGCATCGGTGGCCTTTCATCATTTCAATCAATATCGTGCCGAGGGCCGCGTAAAGTTATTTGAAGGCCGTGATGGCTGGAAGGCTGGGCAGCAGGAGCGGGATTTTGTCTCGGTGGAAGATGTGACTAAGGTGAATCTCTTTTTCTTAAATAAGGCCCTCTCAGGTAACAGTGCCAGTGGGATTTTTAATCTCGGCACGGGCCGCGCCCAGACATTTAACGAAGTCGCCCAGGCTGTGGTCAATACCATCGAGAAAAAAAAGAAATCCGTTGCTGAGTTGATCAAAGAGAAAAAGATTGCCTACATTCCTTTTCCGGATGCACTTAAGGGTAAGTATCAGAGCCATACCCAGGCCGATCTCACTAGGCTTCGCACGGCCGGTTACAAATCAAAATTTTTAACAGTGCAAGAGGGTGTTGCCCGCTATGTCAACGCACGCCTTGCCGCTGCTTAAGTATCGGCTAAGCCTGTACAGCCGCTTGGCGCGGTTTGATAAGCCGATCGGCACGCTCTTGCTGCTCTGGCCCACACTGTGGGCATTATGGCTTGCTGCTGGCGGCTTTCCTGATGTCTCTCGGCTTGCCGTGTTTGTACTGGGCACCTTTCTCATGCGCTCTGCAGGCTGTGTCATCAACGATATCGCCGATCGAAAATTTGATGTTCATGTAAAGCGCACAAGGGATCGGGTCTTGACCGCAGGGAAGGTCTATCTATGGGAGGCTGTCACGGTGGCCGTCGTTCTCCTCGGTAGCGCGGCGTCATTGCTCCTGTTTTTAAATGACTTAGCGATTCAATTTGCATTCACAGCGCTCTTTGTGGCGGTGGTCTACCCCTACTTCAAGCGGTTTTTTGCGATGCCACAGGCGATGCTGGGAATCGCTTTTAGCTTTGGGATTCTGATGGCATTTGCCGATACGCAGGGCCAGGTTCCGGCAGTGGCCTGGATGCTGTTTGTAGCCAATTTCTTCTGGACCATGGCCTACGATACGATTTATGCCATGGTCGATCGAGATGATGATGTCAAGCTGGGTATTCGTAGTAGCGCGATCAGCTTTGGACGATTTGATGTGCTGGCAGTTGGCATTTCGTACGCGCTGCTCATGGCCTGTCTGCTGGTGGTCGGGCAGTCGCTGTCTGGGCCCGGAGGTAGTCACTGGCCTTACTGGTTGGGCTGGATGATTATGGCTGGACTATGCGCGTTTTTGACCTGGAAAATTCGCACTCGAGATCGAGAGGATTGCTTTTCGGCATTCCGGGCCAATAATTATGTTGGCATGCCGATCTGGATCGCATTGGCGACGCAGTTGGGGTTAGCTGGCTAGCGGTATTGGGTTGACATCTCCGCTCCACGATCTCGGGCCGCTTTGACGGCCGCTTCGATCATCTGCATAAATCCGGCCTGATCGAGGTGGGCAAGCGCGGCAGCAGTCGTGCCACCCTTTGAAGTGACGTTTTCACGCAGTTGCGCGGGGGTTTCTTCAGATGCATTCAGTAACGCTAGGGCGCCTTCGAGTGTGGCGTGAGCCAGCAGGGCGGATTGCCCTGCGTTTAACCCAAGCCGAGCGCCAGCTTTACCAAGGGCCTCAAGAAACAGAAATACATAAGCCGGCCCAGAGCCCGAGAGCGCGGTCACTGCGTCCATCAGCAACTCATCGTCGACCCAAATTGTCTGTCCAACAGTGCACATTAGTTCATTTGCTTCCTCGCGTCTGTCCTTGGTAACAGGGCTATTCGCAATTAGCCCAGTAATCCCCTGGCGTACCAACGCGGGTGTATTGGGCATAGCACGCACAACTTGGCTATTACCGCACCAAGAACTGATTGCATCAATGGAGATTCCCGCAGCCACGGAAAGAATCGATGCTTTGGACAGTAGCGATCGAAGATTTACGGGTGCTTTTTCGCAGGCTTCACGCATCTGCTGGGGCTTGACCGCAAGCACTACCCATACCGATCCTGAGTTTGCAGCCCATGAGTCCGGCGCATCGGCGGAATCCGTGGTGAATTGAATTCCGCGTTTTTCTGCTTGGACTAAGAACTTGTTTTTTAGTGTCTCCTGAGCGCCACTCTGTGGCTCAATCACATGGAGTCGCGTGATGGGCACATTACCATCTATTAGCCCACCGATTAAAGCAGATGCCATGTTGCCACCACCCACAAAACACAGGTCCATGCTTCAATCCTTTTTTAAAAGCGCTATCCAGCGAATGCCAAGTATCCGCAGCAGCGAGAAATATACGATGGCAGCGACCAACATAATCACACCAAGCCAAAAGATGCGCAGTAGCGGTGAAGTCGATAAGCCCGACCAGTCGAATTCCAAGGCAATTACCCCAATCGCCAGTCCCATAACCAGCGCGCTGATTACGGTTTTTAGAATCAACCCCGGCCAGCCTGGCTTTGGGGCATATATCGATTTGCGTCGTAGCTCCCAGTAGAGCAGCCCGGCGTTGGCGCAGGCTGCAAGGCTGGTGGCAAGTGCCAGGCCTGCATGCGCGAAAATCGGCACAAATACGATGTTTAAAAGCTGGGTAAGCACAAGCGCAAAGATGGCTATTCGTACCGGAGTCTTTAACTCTTGCTGGGCATAAAAGCCAGGCGCAAGCACCTTAATTGCAATCAGGCCAACTAATCCCACGGCATAGCCCACCATTGCCTGGGCGGTCATGGTCAAGTCCTGATGATCAAACTGGCCGTAATGAAATAGCACTGCGGTTAGCGGCACAGAGAGCACGGCAAGCCCCACTGCCGCAGGTACCGACAAAATCACAACAAGCCGCAGGCCCCAGTCGATCAGCCGGCTGACTTCTTCCTGATTGCGTTCACTGTTGGCCTTGGTCAGGCTAGGCAAAAGCACGGTGCCTAACGCCACACCCAAGAGTGCGGTGGGAAACTCCATCAGCCGATCTGCAAACGATAGCCAGGAAACGCTGCCCGCTTCAAGTCTTGCCGCAATATGCGTGTTGATGATGAGGCTAATCTGTGCGACCGAGACTGCAAGCGTGGCGGGTACCATCAGGGTCAAAATTCGGCGCACAGCGGGGTCGCGCCATGCGGTGCTAATCGACCAGCCGTCATCGCGAGGAGGCGAAGCCGACGTGGCGATCCACGGCTCGGGATTTCCACGCCCGCCTTCGGCGGGCTCGCAATGACGGTTGATCGCGTCGTCTGACATGTTGTGTAAGGCCCGTTTCAGCGCAAGCACCATCAACACAAGCTGCGCAATACCACCCGCGATCACCGCAATCGCCAGGGCCCAGATGGGCTCATCAAGGTAGGGCGATAGCAGAATCGCCGAGCCGATAAAAGACAGATTCAAAAGCACAGGCGCAAAGGCCGGCGCCTTGAACTTTGACCAGGTGTTGAGCACCCCAGAGGCCAGCGCCACCAGCGAGATCATCAGGATGTAGGGAAACATCCAGCGCGTGAGCATCACCGAAAGATCAAAGGTCTGCCGGTCGCCCCCAAAGCCGCCGGACATCATCCAGACCAGGATCGGGGCGCCGATAATCGCAACCAGGCTGACCAAGGCCAATATGGCGGTCATGAGCACCGCGCAGCGGCGGGCAAGCAGCTGGGCCTGGGCTGACCCCTCCTCGGCCTTAATCTTGCCTAAAACGGGTACAAAGGCCTGGGAGAAGGCGCCCTCGGCAAAGAGCCTGCGCAGGAGATTGGGCAGCCGGAAGGCCACAAAAAATGCGTCTGTCTGGCTGCCGGCGCCGAAATAGGCTGCGGTCAGGGTCTCCCGAACCAATCCCGTAATCCGGGACAGAAGGGTCAGCCCGCTGATGGTCGCGGCGGTCTTGAGCAGATTCATATTCGGCGCTATAGTTTAGGGCTTTTCCCGAAAAACATAAGGATTTTCAACGACATGGCCAACTCCGCCTCCGCCCGCAAGAGCGCCCGCCAAGCCGCCGCCCGCCGCCTCTTGAATGCAGGCCTGCGGTCTGAATACCGTACCGCCGTGAAGTCGGTGCGCAAAGCCGTTGCCACAGGCGATGCCAAGGCAGCCTCGGATGCCTTGCGCGCCGCCAGCAGCGCCATTGACCGCATTGCCGATAAGCGCATCGTGCATAAGAACAAGGCCTCCCGCCACAAGAGCCGCCTGGCCGCTGCAGTTAAGTCGATCGCGGTCCGCTAAAGCAAGCACGATCGAGAGAAAGGCCAGTTTGGACGGCCTGCCGAAAAAAGCCCGCCACCGGCGGGCTTTTTACTTTGCCGATCGGGAGCCAAAAAGCGCAGTACCGACCCGCACCATGGTGGTCGCCTGCGGCAGGGACTCGGCAACCGCTGCTTCTAAGTCCGCCGACATACCCATGGAAAGGGTGTCAAACACGGCTTGCTGGGGTGTGGGCAGCTTGGCGCGAATTTCTTGAAAGAGCCGTGTGAGTTCCGCAAAGCGGCTGCGCTGCAGCTGCTCATCTTCTGTGGGCTCGGGGATTGCCATTAGGCCCCGAAGCGTGAGATTCGGCAGGGCGGCAATCGAAAGTGCGAGTGGTAAAGCCTCGCTGGGTAACACACCGCTTTTTGAGGCCTCGCCGCTAACATTGACCTGCACACAGACCTGAAGCGGCTTTAGACCCTGCGGCCGCTGTTCCGATAGCCGCCTGGCGATCTTCTCCCGATCTATGGAGTGCATCCAGTCAAAGTGTTCGGCAACTTCTTTGGTTTTATTACTTTGAAGTGGGCCGATGAAGTGCCACTCGAGCAGCCGGCGGTGGGCAATGAGTTGTTGGATCTTCTCTACACCCTCTTGCACATAGTTTTCGCCGAATGCCTTTAGGCCAGCAGCCAGCGCCTCCTTCACTGAAGATGCGGGAAAGGTCTTGCTGACTGCAAGGATTTTGATTTGTTCAGAATCTTTCCCGTGCTGCTTACACGCAGCATCAATCCGCGCCTTTAGCATCGCTACCCGTTCTGTAAAAGAATTTGATTCCTGGGTCTGAGACATTAAGAAATCTCTCTGTCACGTTCGCGATTTGATCCCGCCACCATATCAAATCGCATCCAGCGGCATTCAATATCGCCATTAAATACCGGAACCCTGCGGCCTGCTTTGAGCCGCATGCCGGAATCCAACTTTAAATTGTCGGAAAGTATCCAGGCCTGCCAGCCCGCGAAGTTTTTCTTGAGCACTTCGCCCAGGCTTCGCTCAAAATCTGCAGCCTCGCCCGGCTGCTCAAGCCGCTTGCCATAAGGCGGGTTGGCCACCAAAAGACCCGAGGCTGCGATTGGATTGATCTGATCCATTGCACCGGTGACCCATTGGATCGCGGCTGCTGCCTGAGCCGGGAGTGCACGCTGGGCATTACCCTGGGCTACTTGCAGCATGCGCGGGTCGATGTCACTGCCCTGCATGGCGGGGGCTGCGATACCGCTACCTGCAGAGGCTGCATGTTGCGTTAGCCCCTGGGTGATGCGATCAATTGCTTCTTTGGCCTCCGCCCGCAGATGACGCCAGTTGACCTGGCCCATGGGTGATTGGGCATGAAAGTGCTCGGCCGCAAACTCTCGGGGGCTCTGGGGAAGAAACCCGGGTGGCAGTCGCAGGGCCCGCTGCATCGCCTCAATCAGTAAGGTGCCGCTGCCGCAGAAGGGATCCATCATCGGAGACTTGCCATCCCATTCTGTGAGTGCAATCAGTGCGGCCGCCAGATTCTCGCGTAGGGGTGCCTCGCCCTTGGCCTGCCGCCAGCCCCGCTTAAAGAGTGGCTCACCGGATGTGTCCAGATAAAGCGTGATCTCATTTTGATCGATAAAGGCCCAGACACGAATATCCGGGTGTGTGGTGTCAATCGATGGCCGCTCACCACGTGCAGTGCGAAAGCGATCACAGATGCCATCTTTTACCAGCAGCGTTGCAAAATTTCTGGCCAGAGGCTTCTCTAGTTGTGGCTCTCGGCCTACGGCCAGATCAATGCGCAGGGTCTGCCGAAAGGTGAACCATTGCTCCCATAGAATTTTCGTGGCGATATTTCGGATGTCTTCTGGATTCCGAAATCGCCCCTGGCCTGCGCGGACTAAAAGCCGTGTGGGAATCCGGGCCCAGATATTCGCTCGGGCGATTGCTTGCGCTGAGGCACTAAAGCTTGCGCCACCCCGGCCCTTGGATACTGAGACAAAGCCCGGCATGGACGTGAGTTCCTGCACCAGGGCATCTTCCAATCCACCGGGGCAGACGGCAAAGCCGGCTAAGGCATCCAGCGGCACTTAGAAGGGCTTGATGATCACGAGCGCAATGATCGCAACCAGCAGCAGCACGGGGACTTCGTTATACCAGCGATACCAGACATGACTGTGGCGCCGCTCACCGCGATTAAATTCTTCGAGCCGATTGCGGCACGAGATGTGATAACCAATGAGCGCCAGCACCAGTACAGCCTTGGCATGCATCCAGCCCTTACCGACGCCAACCTCATAGCCAAACCATAGCCAGACGCCCAAGACCACTGCCAAAACCCCCAGCGGGGTCATGAACCGAAATAGCTTATTGGCCATCAGCAGCAGACGATCGTTTTCAAGCTTGTGTGCAGGCTCATTGGGCACCATCGCCAGATTTACAAAGATGCGTGGCAGATAGAAAAGCCCTGCAAACCAGCTAATCACAAATACAACATGTAAAGCCTTGAGCACCAGGTATGCCATAGCGAGCGCGCTCCTTGCGGTTGTGCGTTTTAGTTGCGGATCTGGCCTGAGCCTAGCACCGCCCATTTATAGGTGGTCAGGCCCTCCAGTCCCACGGGGCCACGGGCGTGGATCTTGTCGTTACTAATCCCAATCTCTGCACCGAGACCAAATTCAAAGCCATCGGCAAAGCGCGTGGATGCATTGACCATGACCGAGGCCGAATCCACCTCGCGCAGAAATTGCATAGCCTTGGAGTGGTTTTCTGTGACGATGGCATCGGTATGCCGCGAGCCATGCTGATCGATATGCGCCATCGCCTCTTCGATACCAGCCACTAGCTTTACCGCCAAGATAGGCGCCAAGTACTCGGTATCCCAATCTGCAGCTGCCGCGTCCTTGATCAAGGTGCTGGTGAAGCCCAACGCGGAGAGTGACTTTCGCGTTTTATCGCAAACACGCAGCTCAACACCTTTATCCAGATATATTTTTACAAGCGGTGGCAGCAGCTGATCGGCAATGGCCTGCGCAATCAGCAGGGTCTCCATGGTGTTACAGGTGCCGTAGCGCTGGGTCTTGGCGTTATCTGCAATCCGCACGGCTTTTTCGATGTCTGCATCATCATCGATATAAACATGGCAGATGCCATCAAGATGCTTGATCACTGGCACACGGGACTCTTTTGCGATCCGCTCAATTAAAGATTTACCACCACGCGGTACGATCACATCAATATATTGCGGCATAGTGATCAAGGCCGATACCGCCTGCCGATCGGTGGTGGGAATGAGCTGCACGGATTCGGCGGGAAGGTTTGCGGCTTTAAGCGCCTCTTGAATGAGATGGGCTAAAACCCGATTGCTTTCAATTGCCTCTGATCCGCCACGCAAGACCGTAGCATTGCCAGCTTTGATACACAGGGCTGCAGCGTCTACTGTGACATTGGGTCGGGATTCATAAATGATGCCGATCACACCCAGGGGTACCCGCATCTTCCCCACCGAGATGCCCGAGGGCTGGGTGCGCATGCCATCGATTTCACCAATCGGGTCAGAAAGTTTTGCAACTTGCGCCACACCTTCCACCATCGCATCAATGGCTTTATCCGAAAGCGTGAGCCGATCGATAAATGCGGCATCGTTACCTGCTGCCTTTGCGCGATCAAGATCGGTTTGGTTAGCGGATTTAAGTTGTGCCCGGTGTGTTTGAATTAACTCTGCTAGGCGGGTCAGGGCCTCATTTTTTTGGCGCGTGCCGGCCTTGGCCATCTCGCGGCTGGCCGCCCTGGCCCTCTGGCCAATCTCAG
>Ga0315901_10009410_pt1 | contig 11246 bp, 8 predicted proteins | sample LakEriMetagenome_10_FD_203761 | JGI IMG/M metagenome (GOLD analysis project Ga0315901, IMG submission 203761) | Freshwater fungal communities from buoy surface, Lake Erie, Ohio, United States - Buoy 2 MA116 | ecosystem: Environmental > Aquatic > Freshwater > Lake | place: USA: Lake Erie, Ohio...
TACAAGGTCACTATCGATGCTCTTAGTAACCGAGCTTGGCACCATTATTTAGTCGCTCAAAACGGTAAATTCATAAAAATGCGCGGACCATCGGACAGCGGTAAGCAAAACGGTTTCATGGCTTCTCAGTGGGAGATGTTCCGTTCTAAACAATTAGATTTAATCGTGGCTGAAATATTTAACGCTTATTTAAAACTTGGTCTTTATAACGAAGCTGGGCATTTACAATCTTGGCAAGACTTAGTTAAACAGCTAAAACCTAGTTCCCAAGAGCATTTAGTGATCACAGAAGCCTTAGAGAGATTCAAAGTTTTCTTCGCTTCAGAAGAATTTGACAAGGATCTTTGGATACTTGCAAAAGAAAAACTTGGACTTGATCGTATACGCATGGTTAATTTTGATGGTTGGGGAGAGCCTGTCGAGCGCGGTGGAGGATTAGAATTCCAAAACACCGTCAAGTGCACTCTACCAGTCGGTTCTATTCCTTATTACGAACGTACACTACAAGGTGGCGGAGCCCAACAACTGGCTTCAGCTCTCAGGACACGCCAAGCAATTCAAGACTTTATTCATGGAGTTACTGAAATCGCCGTTAGAAAATTTGCTCTAGAAAAAAACTTCCACCCTTCAGCTTATGTGCTGAATTTAGATTTTTCAGAATCAATGTCAAGAGCAGTAGAGATTCTGCGCAAATCCTTACGCTCTGAGGTTTTTGGTCTAGATTTAGATGACGATACCAAAATCAGTGACGAAGCAAGTTTGAGAAATTATTTTAGGCATGTAATAAAATCTCCTTTAATCTATCTTGATTTATTTAATATCGCAAGCAGACCTACATCCCGCTCTGGCGCTCAAATAAAAGAGCTCCTGAGTGATAATCTTTACCAAAACAACTTAGATTTATTCGCCGAAAAACTCCCATCAGATCAAATCGTAAAAATCTTAGGAGATATTCGTGCAATACCCTACGCCGCTATGTTCAGCTTACTGGGCGGGAATCATGTGTCTTTTTATGGTTTTGATCAGCTTATGAGCAGCACTGAAAAATTTGCCGCTCAAGCTGGCACTATCCGCAAGACTTGCGCTGAATGGATTAAGCATTTTTATCATCAAAACGATGATTCGCAGGAGTGGAGATTACTATCACATATGATTAGCTCCCTTGAAAAGGGCATTATGACAGCAGATCAGGAGTGCTACCGGCGCGCCCACGCAATTATCGAAAAAGCAACTAACCCCAATTACCGCTCTGGGGACGATTTGCTTATACTTAAGTTTTTAAAAGCTCAGCAAGACACCATGAACTTTATTGCTTACATAAAAGATTATCGAGTCGCAAATTCTAAAAAAGTCCAGCTTGAGGAGCTAATGCAAAACGACCCAGCCCAAAGAGATCTTTTACTTGCTCGCAGAAACGATGCGGCCGTTCCGCGCATGGGAATCGCTGTATCTATCTCCAAAATCCTCGAGCACGCCCGTAACAAAAATCTAAACCCTTTAGCGGCAGAAAATATCCCTGCTGATTTACTCGACTTACTTAGAAAAGCCTTCGCCGCTGGGGCGAGTACTTTTGGGAACGGGTGTATAGACTAGTTTGATTGGCTATTTATTAAGCGAATTCTTAAAAAACACAAAATCATCAAAAATTAACATGTAAATATATAAAATCCGCATAAATCCTTGCTTTTTATGATTATAGGTTAAAACACCAAAAAAATGGGAATAATGACTTTATGACCATAAGGATTTACCAAAAAACTAATTTTTGGTGGAATCCGAATAAACAATAATCAAAGGCGATTAAAACAAAGGGAGTTTTTATGGTTTACAACCCTATATTTGAAGAAGAAGTCGAGAGAGACGTTGAATTAGGAAGTCTGAGAAGAGCAATTAAGACAAGAGCCGCTCAGGATCAATTTCAAAATCTCTGCCAAAAATTTACTCACTTCGTAAAAGCGCATCCGATATTTACAACCGTTGCGCTAGGAGTGTTTGGACTAGGGATAACTAGCTCGCATCGATCAAACAAAAACAAGTAAAATTTTACTTGGTGCTAATAAATTTTGGAATTTTAAATCTCACGCCAGATTCTTTTTCTGATGGCGCAGAAAACAATGCTAATTTAGATTTTTTTTTACAAAAAACTAAAAAGCTCATTGACATTGGGTTTGATGTGATTGATATCGGAGCTGAATCAACTCGTCCGGGCGCTGAAGTAATCACCCAAAAAGAAGAATGGACTCGTCTAAAAGATTTTTTGCTTAATTATAATCTAAGCAAACCTTTATCCCTAGATAGTTTTAAGCCAGAGACCATCAAAAACGCACTTTACCACAGCTCTTCAATTCACTACATAAACGATGTAACAGGCTTGCAAAATCCAGACCTACTATACCAAGTAGCTGAGCACTCTGAGAGCTTCGTAAAGCTAATTGGGATGCATTCTAAAGGCGGGGTGCCCCCTAGCTTAAAAGCTAGTGAAATTCCAGATGATTTTTATGAGGCTGAGGGCGGACTAGAAGAGGATTTGAAGAGATTTTTTTATGAGAGTATTAAAGCCTGCAAAAAATTTAGAATCGATGAATCGCGCTTGATACTTGATTTGGGATTAGGATTTGGGAAAAATCTCAAACACAGCCTTGAGCTAATTGAATTAATTCCGATAATAAAAAAAGAATTTGGCTTGCCAGTTATGGTCGGGGCCAGTCGTAAAAGCTTTTTGAGACTCTGGCAAAACAAGGTTTCAGCAGATTGGAACGAACTAGATGAATGGACAGATGAGTATAATTCTCTTGCTGTAAGGGCTGGCGCTGAGTATCTGCGATCTCATAATAAAATCTGCTAAAATTTCTTTTATGCAGAACCCCCAGAGCACGACTTTATCTATATCCGAGCTTAAAACCCAGCTTCAAGACCTAAACGCTTCAGCACTTGTGGATTTTAAAAATTGCAAAAGCTCAAACGAGCTCAATGATTGCCGAATAAAATATCTTGGCGATAAAAGCGCACTAGTCTTGCTAAAGCGTCAGATGAAAGATATACCAACTGATATAAAACCTGAATTTGGAAAAATCATAAACGAAACTACTAATCTAATCCAGAGTGCACTAGATGAAACCAAGTCTATCATTGAGACTCAGGAGCTTAATACTAAGCTTGAAAAAGAGAAAATTGATCCTTCACTACCCGGATTAGGTACTAGCCTAGGAGCCGTACACCCCCTAACTCAAGTCACGGAGAACATTGTAGGGATTTTTGAAAATATGGGCTTTAGCTTAGTAGACGGTCCTGAGATAGAAACTACTTATTATAACTTTACTGCTCTAAACACTCCAGAGGATCACCCAGCGCGCGACGAGCAAGATACTTTTTATACCAAAATCAGTCCTGAACTGCTTTTGAGATCTCACACTTCTTCGATACAAATTCGTGCTATGGAAAAAACCAAGCCACCTTTTAGAATTATTGGACACGGTAGGGTTTATCGTAATGAAGAAGTTAATCCTAGAAAAATGCCTTTTTTTCATCAACTTGAAGTAATGATGATAGATAAAGATGTAAATTTTGGACATATGAAATGGGTGCTCAATGAGTTTTTGGTTAAGTTTTTTGGGACCGAGGTGAAGACCAGATTTAGACCGGATTTCTTCCCGTTTACTGAGCCTTCTGCGGAATTAGATGTAGAGTGTGTTTTTTGTAAGGGACAAGGCTGCGGCACTTGCGGCGGCAGAGGCTGGCTAGAATTGATGGGTTGTGGGATGGTCGATCCTAACGTATTAGAGATGGCTGGGATAGATTCACAGACCTATTCAGGATTCGCTGCTGGACTGGGTCTGGATAGATTTACCATGCTTAAATATAAAATCAATGATATAAGAATGATGTTTAATGGTGATCAGAGATTCCTGGAGCAGTTTTAAGGTTTTGGATTTTTTCGTATAAAATACCTGCGCACATAGCAATAAAACTAACTACCAGAGCCGCCATCGTGCGGTTTATATAAACTCCTAAAAACAAAACATCAAATCGCTTAAAAATAAACCAAGCTGTAAAACCTCCCACCATCGAAAGAATAGCACCGAGTGAATTAGAACTCTTCCACCATAAAGCTCCTATAAAAGGCACAAACAAAGTCACCAAGCTAAGTGCAGAAGCTTCGCTTACAAGTACAAAAATACTATCTGAAATAGTAGCTAGCCAAATACCCAAAAGAGTCATTATGACCACCGAGATCCTCATCAAAACCAGAAGTTGATTTTGGCTAATGTTCTTAAGAAGGGGCTTGAAAACGTTCTCGGCAAGTGGGGTCGCTGATGCCAGTATCGATCCGCTTGCAGTGCTCATGATCGCTGATAATAAAGCTCCATAAAACATAATCTGCATCCACAAATTACCGTGGCGCATGACTGTATCAGTAATAATAGTCTGAGAATCACCGCTTGCTATATCTGGATAAATTTGACGACTAGCAAGGGCAATCAAAAGCGGCATAAAGGCTATAGTCAAATACATAAAAGCTCCTATAACGCAAGCTCTGACAGCGGTTTTATCACAGCGCGCTGACATTATTCTCTGGAAAATATCTTGCTGAGGAATAGACCCTAAACCGATAGTAATCCAAGCTGTTAAATAATCAACAATTTTTTGTGGTTCAGGTTCTGGCACAAAATTCCAAAACCCACTAGGCACTTGGCTTACAACTGATACTAGTCCCCCAGCATCACCGACAATTTTACCTGTCAAAAATACTAAGCCGATAATAATCATCATAGTCTGCACAAAATCTGTGATGGTAATCGCCCACATCCCACCTGCGTAGGTATAAATAAGGACTAAAAGCCCAGCTAGCCAAATACCGACATCAGTATCTAACCCGCTCACAGACTTAAGTACAATCGCAAAAGCAATTAGCTGAGCTGATGTCCAGCCGAAATAAGCAATGATCATAAAAAAAGATGAAATTATTTCTGCTCTTACTCCATAGCGGCGGGAAAAAAGATCACCAAGCGTTAAAAGATTCATGTTATAAAGAATTTTTGCAAAAAATATTCCTACCAAGAGTAAGCATAAAGCCGCTCCAAAAGGGTCTTCAATCACGCCCAGCAAGCCATTCTGTACAAATTCAGAGCTAGCACCCATAATTGTCTCAGACCCAAACCAAGTAGCGAAAAGAGCTGAAGCTGTAATAAACACGGGCATACGCTTACCAGCTAGCGCAAAATCTTCTGGGTTTTTTATAAACTTACTTACAAAAAGCCCTATTGCTAATGTCGCTAAAATATAAATAACGATAAAATTACACAACATCGATAAAATAATAGCGTATTTATGACTTCATGGCACTATTGACCCGCAGGCGTGTAACTAGGTTAATAAGCATATTTGCTGCGAAGGTAAGCAGTCCATGCGCGGCAAAACCTTTATAAAAGACCTTACTATATTCTTGTGATGCTTTTTTAATTAGAGCATTGTCCCCAAGACACTTTGAGAGCACTTGAACGTATTTAGATGCACGCGGAAACACCGAATCAAAAAACTCTACTAAGCTTCCTGGCTTCGCTTTACTTGACTCATAAAGAATTCCTGGCTTAGTTTTAAATTCTTGAGCGAGCTTGGCATCAGCCTGCTTAGCAAACACACCGTTAGTCACCCTATCACCAAAAAGCAAAGAGCCGGCAGAAGTAAAAAACTCTAAGACATTTTCTAACATCTCAAACATATCTTGAGCATTAAAAATTCTAGATATCAAAAACGACAACTCACCGGAGCTAATAAACAAGCCTAGTTTAGGGTGAAAACCATGACTAGTATCCATTTCATCTTTTAGCTTGCGCACAAACATACTATTAGCCAGTAATTCAGGATCTTTTATCAGCTTAAGAAAACCATTTACCAAAAGCGGTGTAAGAGACATCGAAACAAAAGTCCCTAGTATCTGCTTCAGGCTAAAACCCTTTTCATTACCGAGTTTGTTATTGTCTTCATTACTTAAATAAGCAAGCGTACCTGTAAAACGATCTTGACCCAAAACATACTTGCGAAATAATCTTCGAGCCAGAGGAATAAATCCCCAATACATCCCCTCGACCCAAGATTGAGCTTTTATCACATCGTCTTTTAGCTGAAGAATTTTTTCACGTAAAATATCATTTGCTTTATAAGTTTCCATAAAGTCTTTTATTTGCTGGATTTGAGCAGTGCGCTCATTCGGCATACCTTCTCGATTACCAAAAATCCCTAGCATGGTTTCATTATCTGAGACCTCATCTTCTAAAATTCTATTTCGAGCTTTATCAAAATTTTCATTGTTGTCCAGATCAGCTCGATTAAAAAGCATATAGTTGTAATACTGTCCAGCAGACCCATTGAAGATAGCTTTAGCGCGGGCCCCAGCAATTAACTTAGTCAGGCTCGGGGTTGCATAAACAATAAAATTATTCATTAGAGTCTCAAAAATTGTCTCTAAAAAAAATGTTTTATTACGAGTAGCAGCAGCAAGACAAGCGGGCACATCTACTGCAAAAGACTCGATCAAACCCCTATAAATAGACTCTCTACTGAATAAAACCATCGGCAAATGAAATAATTTTTTATTAAAAGAATACGATTCGCTAGGTGGTGGATGGACAGGAACTGGATTAGAAAGATTAATTTGATTATTAGTTTTTGTGTTTAAACCTTCTTCTGGCAAAGAACTATGAGGCACGCTTGAATGCAGAGGAAGAGTTGTGTTCATCTAATATTTGTTGATTAAGTAACTAGGCATAAATTTACAAGATGAATATATTAACACCTATAAGCTAAGTAAATAATTAAGTTTCAAGCTGCCATGGCTAGGGGTTTTGACCCATTTAGACTGGTGATGTCAGAAGAAGATTTTTTAGCGAAAGAATCATTGAATTGTTCTTGGTTTCTCTTACGTGAAATCTTACTGTAGTGATAGGTGCCGATATTATTAAGAATCATATTAAAGTGATTAATCGGATCAATGATATTAGCTGGTAAGAACCTCTGGAGTGCGTCTACAACAGCGTTAGCGGCATAAAAACATCCCGAGAGCACAAAGGATTCATCCCCATGAAGAATCATAGTAATATCTCCCAGAAACCCTCCTAGGTTACGAATCACACCGCCTATCTTATTCATTAAATTACGCTGATTAGCACCAAAAAACACCCCGAGCATTGAACCCAGCATTATCATATGCCCGAATAAAGCCATAGTATGACCCTTATCGTTTTCGGCTTTTACAAATAACTTACGATTAGCGCCAAGCCCACTAGAGAAGGACTCTTCAAGCATTTGAACTGAAGCTTTTAGATTACTAAAAAAATTCTCAAACTTACTCATCGGCTTATTAGGCAATTTGCTCATCTGAGAAAAATCTATCAAAGTCAATCCAGCACTCATCCCGCGAGCAAGGTGAATATCCTCAAGTTTCATCCAAGGCACAAACAAAGGATCCAAAAGCCGAGCGATGAAATCAAACATTTTATTTTTTTTAAAAGAATCAAGCGCTAAAAACGCATAGGTAGTAGATGTCACTGCCTTGGAGGCAGTGACAGTGATTTTATCAAAAAGTTTTTTTAGTTTATCACTAAACAAAAAATTATTAATGCTAGTCAAGCCCGCTATTCCATGCAAAACCGAGGTGATGATATAACCATAGACCGGAAACTTATTAATAAAAAAATCTTTTATGCTCTCAAAAGGGTTTTTAGCAGTCTGGGCATCTTGCACAGAACTCACAGGTTCTTCTCGATTAGAGCCCAGTAATTCAGAATTTTTAGAGATATCTTGAATAGCAGGGCTGGGCCGTTTATCTTCACGGCCATGAATAATATTTGGAAGCTGGTGAATGTTCTGTATCAATACACAACAAATAAGCACAAATAAGTGCCTAATAATATATTATTATGTATTAGCGGGGTTTTGGGATAATATACAAATAAAGTATATTATTTAAAATTGAATATAATTAACTTTTAGCTCCACGGCAAAAGCGCGAATATGTTAAACATCTTTGATTCCCAGTAAAAGTTCTAAAAACCCTTTATTCATCAATGCTTTTCGCTGTTTTTGTTTTATGCTTTTCTGATAGGTTTGATCCAGCTTTAAAAGATTAAGAGTTAGTTTTTTAATAGCAGATAAATTATGCGGAGCAAACCCTGTTCTGATCCTTGAGTCATCCTCTTTATAAACCACATCCAAAATCCAGTGTAATTTATTCTCTATATACCAATGTTCACGCACTGATTGAGCAATTTTTTCAGCATCAGGATTTAAACTGCTAATAAAAAATCGAGTCTCTTTCTTAACGACTCCTGTGTTTTTTTCTGTCTGTGTGTATTCAATCATTGCAACCGATTTTAGATCTTTCCAAAGTTCAACTTTTTCCATTTGCTTAGCTTCAAGTTGCAAAGCAGGCACTACCACACAAGTCCGCTCTTCGATTCGACCATGATTGTCAATTTTGTTGGAATATCTTTTTTGTTTAAAACTAGTCTCACTTTCTAGTGCTTCTTTAAATAGTTTTTCTAAAGAAATGTAAAAGTTTTTTCGATTTGATTTTATTGCAAAAACATAATGAGCATTTTTTGATCTAATCAATTCAGCAATATTTTTTTGAGAGCCCATTGCATCCATAGTAATTATTGACCCCTTTATATCCAAGTAATCAAGCAGCTTTGGAATAGCTACGATTTCATTTTCTTTATCTGCTACTGTTAATTGAGCTAGAGTGATTCCATTATCACAGGCTATTGCATTAACTAAATGAATAAGGTTTTTGCCTTTATGTTCAGGATATGAGCCTAGTAATGATTTCCCATCGATAGCAATAACTTTATTTTCTTTTGGGGGATAAGTAGCTTGGATCCATTCAGTAAAAATTCTAGAGAAATGATTAGAGTCAATTGATGAGATAACTCTTGCAAAAGTAAATTTAGATGGTATTTTGTTTTCTAGTTTTAATTTAAGTTTATTTTTAAACCATTCTTCGTGCTCTATGCAAAATTCATAAATTTCATCCCACTCAAATTGTCCACAAATAACTGCACAAATCGTCATCATTACAATCTCAATAAAAGAGTGCGGTGAATAACGGGATCGAGGATCTTCTAGTTGAGTAACAAAAGCTAATATATTAAGTTTTTCTGTCGTCATTAAGACATTTTCAAAGGTTTATAGAATTTTGGCCATACTTATAAATGTAAGTCTTTGATTCAAAATATTCGCGCTTTTGCCGTGCTTTTAGCTCTAAACCTTAGCCGCTAAAGCCTTAGCTTTTTCGATAGCCTCTTCGATACTACCGACCATATAAAAAGCTTGCTCTGGAAGATTATCGTGCTTACCTTCTAGGATTTCTTTAAATGATCTGATGGTATCAGAAAGTTTTACGTACTTACCAGGCGAGCCAGTAAATACCTCAGCCACGAAAAACGGCTGAGACAAGAATTTTTGGATTTTACGCGCGCGATAAACGACCTGCTTATCTTCGTCGCTCAATTCATCCATACCAAGAATCGCAATAATATCTTGGAGCTCTTTGTATTTTTGAAGTATTCTCTGAACACCGCGAGCAGTCTGATAATGATCGCTTCCGACGATATCCGCTTTTAGAGCTGTAGAAGTACTATCCAGAGGGTCGACAGCTGGATAAATTCCAAGCTCAGCGATTTGCCTTGAAAGAACTGTAGTCGCGTCCAAGTGCGCAAAAGTAGTCGCCGGCGCTGGGTCAGTCAAGTCATCCGCTGGTACATAAACCGCTTGAACAGAAGTGATAGAGCCTTTTGTAGTCGATGTGATTCGCTCTTGGAGTTGACCCATTTCATTAGCTAGGGTAGGTTGGTAACCTACAGCTGATGGCATACGACCAAGAAGCGCAGATACCTCAGAACCCGCTTGAGTAAAGCGGAAGATGTTATCAACGAAAAGCAAAGTGTCCTTATTCTCTTCGTCACGAAAATACTCAGCCATAGTAAGACCAGTAAGAGCTACTCTCATACGCGCTCCTGGAGGCTCATTCATCTGACCGTAAACAAGAGCTACTTTATCAATAACACCAGAATCCTTCATCTCATGATAAAGATCGTTTCCTTCACGAGTTCTCTCGCCCACTCCAGAAAAAACAGAAATTCCTGAGTGCGCTTTAGCGACGTTATTAATCAATTCCATGATCAAAACCGTCTTGCCGACGCCCGCTCCGCCAAACAGACCGATCTTACCGCCTTTTACATAAGGTGTAAGCAAGTCAATGACCTTGATTCCGGTTTCAAAAATTTCGATATTTGTGTTTTGTTCAGAAAGTGCAGGCGGTTCTCTGTGGATAGAAGTATATTTTTTAGCTTTTAGCTCGCCCATTTCATCAACTGGCTCGCCCAAAACATTCATGATTCTGCCCAGAGTCGCCTCGCCGACTGGCACAGAGATCGGCGCGCCCGTGTCACGCGCGTCCATACCGCGAGTCAAACCTTCTGTAGAGCTCATCGCAATTGAGCGCACGCGGTTATCACCAAGCATGAGCTGAACTTCGGTAGTAAGATTAATTTCTTGACCAGCAGGGTTAGTACACTGGATTTTTAGAGCATTATAAATATCAGGAAGCTGACCGCTAGGGAATTCTACATCCACAACCGGGCCTATAACCTGAACTACTTTACCAATACCTGAGTTTACTGCTGTTTTCATACTAGGAAAATTCTAACATTGAAATTAGTTAAGGATTCGCTGAAAAACGAAGTTTTGAGGCGGATTCCGCCTTACAAAAATATTAAGGATTCACTCCCTTGACATACCAAAAGGAATTAAATTTAGTAACGAGATAGTAAAAATCTTATTTTGAAATTCTGTAAATATCTTTTTATTTTGAACCCGAGGTGTTATTGTGAAAGGTATTATGATCATGCCGGCATCTAGAAATACAATACCTGTTGCAGAAGCTAACAAGTACGATCCTTTAAATCTACTTAATATTTTAAGAGAAAGAGTTCTCCAACTCAATATATCTGCTAATCCTCATCCTCTCGAAGCTCTTCACGCTAGTAAGCTTGCACCTACTAAAACTCTTAGGTTTGGTCAATTATCTATTAACGTTTTCAGAAGTACAGAAGAGCTTAACCAATCAATCGCAAACTTAATATCTAGAGAAATGCAAAAAGACGGTCTGATTGTACTTCCCTCAGATTCCACTCATGGTAAAGAAGGTGAAAAAGACGGCAAAATTTACGAGCACTTAGATCGTATCA
>Ga0315901_10009414_pt1 | contig 11243 bp, 9 predicted proteins | sample LakEriMetagenome_10_FD_203761 | JGI IMG/M metagenome (GOLD analysis project Ga0315901, IMG submission 203761) | Freshwater fungal communities from buoy surface, Lake Erie, Ohio, United States - Buoy 2 MA116 | ecosystem: Environmental > Aquatic > Freshwater > Lake | place: USA: Lake Erie, Ohio...
TGTGAATGATATCAGGAATGCTGGTTCTGTATTTCTTGGTGATTACACCCCTGAAGCGGTAGGCGATTACGCTTCAGGTACTAATCATACTTTGCCAACCAATGGTTTTGCCCGCGCTTTTAGCGGCGTTTCTGTTGATTCTTTCATAAAAAAGATTACTTTTCAACAAGTTAGCCAGTCAGGTTTAACTACGTTGGGGCCAATCGTTATGACTATGGCGGAAGCTGAACGACTCGAAGCCCATAAGCAAGCGGTTTCAATCAGACTTGATAATCTTCAATTATGAAGAATATAGCTTTTTTGTTATTGATTTTTCTGGCTACTTTTTCACTTAGGGGCCAGTCGTTCCTTTCAGGGAAAACCTATTTTAGCGATAAGGACTATATAGAATATTTCGCTGGAAATATGCCTCTTATTTTGACAGTGCCCCATGGAGGTTTGTTGGTTCCAACCACTATTCCTAACAGGAATTGTGCGGGATGTGTGACCGTTATGGATACAAATACCCAGGAATTGGGAAGATTGATTGTCGACGAGATTAAAAAAATCACTGGTGGAAATTGTTTTCCTCATCTTGTTATTAATCGTCTTAGACGAACTAAACTTGACGCAAACAGAGATCTTTTTGAGGCAGCTTTAGATAATCCCGACGCTGTCAACGCCTGGTATGCCTTTCATAAGTTTATTGATTCTGCCAAAATGATGGTCGCTAATCAGTTTCAACGAGGTTTATTGATAGACCTCCACGGTCACGGTCATGCCATTCAAAGATTGGAATTGGGTTATTTACTCTCTGCTTCCAATCTTAGAAGTGGGAATAATTTTTTGAATAGCCAGGTGGCTATAGAAAATAGTAGCATCAGGCATTTAGCCTTATCTAATAAAAATGAATACCGTCACGCCGAATTGTTGAATGGTCAGGAGAGTTTGGGCGGATTTTTTGAAACTGAAAGTTATACCGCAGTGCCTGGGCCTGTTGATATTGCACCAAGAAGTGGCGAGGATTATTTTTCTGGAGGATACAACACAGAGAGACATGGCTCGGTGGATAGTGGAAAAATAGATGCTATTCAGATTGAATGTAATTTTAAAGGGGTAAGGGATTCAGAAATATCTCTTCAGTTTTTTGCTGAAGCTACGGCTATTGCATTGGTTAAATTTTTAAAAACTCACTATTTCGGTAAAGATGGATTTTCATGCCCTACTTCTATAACCAGTAATTTTGAAAAAAATACGGAGTTATCTTTTAGCGTATTTCCTAATCCCGCCTGCGAATCTGTCACGTTGAATTTACCTTCTTCGGGTACGCTGCGAATGTATAACGCAACCGGGCAGGTTTTAAATGAATTTTCCTTGCTCAAGGAGGGCGAACACACGCTACCTTTAGCGTTTAATGATAAGTTTGTTCTTCTTCAATTTATTGGTAAAGATGGATCAGGTGCATCCATGAAACTTATGCGTCAATGTTATTGAATAAATTAGACTTCAACCGCCTGGTGCGCGCAAATATTCTTAAGCTGACTCCTTATTCATCGGCAAGGGGAGAATTCAAAGGTTCTGCCTCCGTTTTTTTAGATGCGAATGAAAATCCTTTCGATTCAGGGTATAATCGCTATCCTGATCCGCTGCAATTAACCCTAAAAGATAAAATAAGTGCCCTTTGGCATGTTCCCGTATCTTCTATTTTTCTTGGAAATGGAAGTGATGAACCCATTGATTTACTCGTTCGTCTTTTCTGTGAACCAGGCTTAGATCACATTATCATTACGCCTCCCACTTACGGAATGTACCGTGTCGCCGCTGATATTGCCGGGGTGGAAGTCAAAGAGATAAATCTTTGTGCTGATTTTCAACTTCCCGTAAAGGATATACTCGAACAGGCAAATGAACACAGTAAAATCCTCTTCTTATGCAGCCCCAATAATCCAACGGGGAACCTTTTAAATAAGGAGGATATTATCGAGATTATTCATCATTTTCCGGGTATTGTAGTACTCGATGAAGCCTATACAGACTTTGCAGAGAATACCAGCTTCCTTCCGGAGCTCTCTAATTTTCCAAATTTGGTCATCCTCCAGACTTTCTCTAAAGCATGGGGCCTTGCTGCTATTCGATTGGGCATGGCCTTCGCTTCCATGAAAATAATAGATTTGCTCAATAAGATTAAATCTCCCTACAATCTAAATATTTTAACCATAGATTTTGTCCTTCGTCAACTGGACTTTTTAAAGGAAAAAAATGACTCAGTGGACATTTTAGTAAAGGAAAGACAACTTCTGATGGAACATTTTAAGTCTTTTACCTTTATAAACAAAGTGAATCGTTCCGACGCCAATTTTATCCTTATTCAGGTGGATGACGCAGATGGACTCTACCAATTTCTTGTTTCTAAAGGCATTATTGTGAGAAATAGGTCGAATATGCCACTTTGCGAGGGAGGATTAAGAATTACCGTAGGTACAACGCTGGAAAATAATAATCTTTTAGCGTCCATGAGCGAATGGGCCAGTTTAAAATCTTTATCATGAAAAGAGTTTTATTTATAGATAGGGACGGAACATTAGTGTTTGAACCTTCTGATTATCAAATAGATAGTAAGGATAAAGTTTCCTTTTTACCAGCTGTGTTTGCTTCATTGGCGCGTATTTGTAAAGAAACAGATTTTGAATTGGTTATGGTGACCAATCAGGATGGATTAGGCACAGATTCATTCCCGGAAAATACTTTTTGGCCAGCTCATGAATTCATTTTAGATGCCTTTAAGAAGGAGTCTGTTGTTTTCAGTGAAGTTTATATCGACAAATCTTTCCCTCACGAAAATGCTCCCACCCGGAAACCCAGGCTTGGGATGCTGCAAAAGTATTTGTCCAATGAATATGATCTTAAAAATTCCTGGGTCATTGGCGATCGCTTAACCGATATGGAATTGGCTTATAATCTTGGTGCAAAAGGTATTTTTATCACAAGCAATGTGGAACTTGGAGGACAGGAAATAAGTCAGGATATGGTTGAAATCAATAAGGTGATTGCCCTGAAAACGAGAGATTGGAATGAAATGGCTACCTTTTTATGCCAGCAAAGAGCGCCCGTCACCTTAGCAAGGAAGACCCTGGAAACAGACATTTTCGTAAGTCTTAATCTCGACGGTAGAGGTAATTATAGTCATCAAACCGGATTGGGTTTCTTTAATCACATGTTGGATCAATTGGCTAAACACAGTGGCATTGATTTATCTGTAACCGTTTCGGGCGATTTACACATTGATGAACATCATACTATTGAAGATACCGCCCTTGCTTTAGGCGCTGCATTTAAAAAGGCATTGGGGGATAAAAGAGGTATTGAAAGATACGGTTTTTTTATTTTACCTATGGATGACGCTTTGGCTCAGGTAGCCATAGATTTTAGTGGAAGATCCTGGTTGGTGTGGAATGCCTCTTTTTTAAGAGAAAAAGTAGGTGATTTTCCAACGGAAATGGTGTATCATTTCTTCAAATCATTTTCTGATGCCGCAGCTTGCAATATTAATATTGCGGTGAGTGGGGAAAATGAACACCATAAAATAGAGGCGCTTTTCAAATCTTTCGCCAAAGCTTTAAAAATGGCAGTGAAAAAAGACCCAGAAAACCATGCTTTACCTTCCACAAAGGGTTTGCTTTAAATTGATTTTATGAGTCAGCAAATTGCCGTTATTCAATATAATGCAGGAAATATACACTCCGTATTATCCGCTTTACATCGTCTGGGTTTCAAAGGTATTCTTACCGATAATCCGGAGATTATTCAATCTTCCGATAAAGTTATTTTTCCCGGAGTGGGTGAGGCCAGGTCAACCATGAATCATTTAAGGGAAAAAGGTTTGGATGAGATCATTAAAAACTTAACCCAACCCGTCCTGGGAATTTGTTTGGGAATGCAACTTCTTTGTAAACATTCAGAGGAAAATGATACAGATTGTTTAGGAATTATTCCCCTTGAAGTGAAAAAATTTATTCCCCAACAGAGGGAAAATGTTCCCCATGTCGGTTGGAATACCCTGCTGAATACCCAAAACTTACTCTTCGAGGGTCTTCCTGAAAATTCTTTTGCCTATTTTGTGCATAGTTACTATGCAACGTTGGGGTCTGAAACCATAGCACAAACTGATTATATTTTTCCTTTTAGTGCAGCGGTTCAAAAAGATAATTTTTACGCAACGCAGTTCCATCCCGAAAAATCCGGATGGGTTGGAGAAAAAATTCTTAGTAATTTCTTAAATATCGCTCCCTAATTCATTTCTTAAATTGTAAGTATGATTATTATTCCTGCCATTGATATTATAGGTGGAAAGTGCGTAAGATTAACGCAAGGTGACTATAATCAAAAGATTGAGTATAATTCCAATCCATTGGAAGTTGCCAAACTTTTTGAAGGAAATGGATTAAATTATTTGCACGTTGTTGATCTTGACGGTGCTAAGGCTGGTAAAATTGTTAATTATCAAATCTTAGAACAAATTACACATCGAACCAATCTAAAGGTTGATTTTGGGGGTGGATTGAAATCAAATGACGATTTAAAAACAGCCTTTGAATGTGGCGCCAATCAAGTTACAGGAGGTACTATCGCTGTCAAAAATAAGGCTTTATTCCTTCATTGGCTGGAACAATTCGGGGCAGAAAAAATAATATTAGGTGCTGATTTCAAAGCGGATTATATAGCAACTGACGGTTGGCAGGAATCGAGTGATAACTTGCTTTTACCCTTCCTGGAAAGTTATTTTAAAGAGGGAATTAGGTATGTTATTTCAACAGACATAAGTAAAGATGGCCTCTTAAAGGGTTGTTCTTTAACTAAATACGAAGAAATAAGACACGAATTACCTGAAATAAAACTGATAGCCAGCGGAGGAGTAACGACGGTGGATGAGTTAGACAAATTATTTGAACTCGGTTGCCATGGGGCTATCATTGGTAAAGCGCTCTATGAAGGTCACTTTACAGCCAAAGCCTTAGGTCTTCTTCAGGAAACATATTTTTCAAAACATGGGAGCTAGTTTATTTGTTTAACTATTGTTTCCTATCCCATATTTGCAAATAAACTGGTTTTATAATGGATACATCCAACTCACCTGAAGATTTAAAGCAGGAATTCATAGAGATTATTGGTGCGAGAGAGCATAATCTTCAAGGTATTGATCTAAATATTCCCAGAAATCAACTCGTTGTAATTACGGGTATAAGTGGCAGTGGAAAGTCTTCCTTGGCTTTCGATACGTTATATGCCGAAGGGCAACGAAGATATCTTGAAACTTTTTCAGCTTATGCTAGACAGTTTATAGGAGAAATGGAGAGACCTGATGTGGAAAAAATTTCTGGATTGAGTCCGGTTATTTCCATTGAACAGAAAACGACAGGGAATAATCCTCGTTCTACCGTTGGTACAGTGACTGAAATCTATGATTTTATGCGTCTTTTATTTGCCAGAACAGCAGAAGCTTTTTCTTATGTGACTGGGGAAAAAATGATTGCGTATAGCGAGGAACAAATGAAAGAAAGAATCCTTTCCGATTTTGAACAAAAGAAAATCATGATTCTTGGCTCCCTCGTCAGAGGTAGGAAGGGACATTATAGAGAGTTATTTGAACAAGTTAGAAAAACAGGATATACCAAAATCAGGGTAGATGGGGAAATGCTGGATTTAACACCTGGACTGTCTGTCGATCGCTATAAAGTGCATGATATTGAAGTAGTGGTTGATAGAATTCAAGTGACTGAGGACAAATTGCCCAGAATAAATGAAGCGCTGCAAATGGCGCTAAAGCTAGGACAAGGTTTATTAATGATTCAAGATACGGACTCAGGTGTTACTACCACTTTAAGTAAATTCCTGATGGATCCGGTTGGGGGTATTTCCTATAGTGAACCCTCTCCTAATTCCTTTTCGTTTAACTCTCCGTATGGCGCCTGTCCTGCATGCAATGGTTTGGGGGTTCTAACCAGGGTGGACATAAATAAAATGGTCCCCGATCCTCAAAAATCAATCAATGAGGGCGGAATTATTCCTCTAGGAGAGCCTCGGGATAACACCCTTTTTAAACAATTAAGAGAGCTTTCAAAGCATTTTAAATTTAGTTTTTCTCTCCCTATTTCAGAATTGCCTGCTGAAGCCTGGAAAATAATTCTTTACGGTACAAGTAAAATGAGTAACCAAAAAGAAGAATTTACCTACGATATTGTGGCAGAGGGATTAATTAAAATGATGATGCATTGGTATGCTGATACCTCTTCTGAAAAAGTTCGACTTTGGGCAGAAGAATTTATGGTGGTAGATACCTGCCAGGAATGTAATGGCTACCGTTTGAAAAAGGAATCTCTTCATTTCAAACTAGCAGGTAAGCATATTGGTGAACTTTCTTCTATGGACATACAGTCCTTGAAAAATTGGATTCAAGATTTGCCTCAAAACTTAGAAGAAAGACAGGTGACTATTTCGGAACCTATACTGAAGGAAATCGAATTGAGAATTGGTTTTCTGTTGAAGGTTGGACTCGATTATTTAACCTTGAACAGACCCGCACGGACCTTATCGGGTGGAGAATCTCAGCGTATTCGTCTGGCTACACAGATTGGTTCCCAACTTACGGGTATCACCTATATTCTCGATGAACCCAGTATCGGTTTGCATCAAAGAGATAATCAACGATTAATCGATTCGTTAAGACAATTGACCGATATAGGTAATACAGTATTAGTCGTTGAGCACGATAAGGATATCATGTTGGCTTCTGATTATTTGATTGATATGGGGCCAGGGGCGGGTAAGTTGGGGGGAAGAATAGTAGGGGAGGGTATTCCTGCCTCTTTCGCTCAAAAAAACACCTTAACAGCAGACTATTTAAGTAAGAGGGTCTCTATCGAAGTACCCCAAAGCAGAAGAATTGGTTCGGGGAAATATTTGCATTTAGAAGGTGCATCAGGGAATAATTTACATGATGTTTCTATAAAAATTCCCTTAGGGATATTAGCCTGTATTACAGGAGTTTCCGGTAGTGGAAAATCAACGCTTATTAACGAAACACTGTATCCTATCTTAAGGCAACATTTCTTTAAGAGCCTGAAGCCGCCCATGCCTTATCAATCTATATTGGGATTAGAGCATTTAGACAAAGTGATTGATATTGATCAATCTGCCATTGGTAGGACGCCTCGTTCTAATCCAGCAACCTATACGGGAGTTTTTACTGAAATAAGAAAAATATACTCTGATCTTCCGGAATCAAAAATACGCGGTTATCTTCCTGGTCGGTTCTCGTTTAACGTCAAAGGGGGGCGCTGTGAAGAGTGCCAGGGTTCTGGAATGAGGGTAATAGAAATGAATTTTCTTCCCGATGTTCACGTTCATTGTGAAAAATGTCAGGGGAAACGCTATAATAGAGAAACACTGGAGGTGGTTTATAAGGGTAAATCTATCAATGATGTACTCGAAATGACGGTATCAGAGGCTGTTGGCTTTTTTGAAAATATACCGGCCATTTATCGTAAAGTAAAAACCTTGGAGGAGGTTGGTCTTGGCTATATTTCTCTGGGCCAACAAGCAACAACGCTGTCTGGTGGCGAAGCTCAAAGAGTTAAACTCGCCGAAGAATTATCAAAAAAGGATACAGGAAATACCATGTACATCCTTGATGAACCTACCACAGGACTTCATTTTGAAGACATTCGACATTTGTTGGTCGTCCTACAAAAATTGGTCGACAGGGGAAATACGGTGTTGGTTATTGAACATAACATGGATGTTATCAAAGTGGCGACTATGTTATAGACATGGGACCTGAAGGTGGAAACCGGGGTGGGGAAGTTATAGCAGAGGGAACACCAGAACAAGTGGCCGCAGTAGATAGAAGTTTTACCGGCCAATTTCTTAAATTAGAATTAACTGATTTTAATGCTAATTGATTGGTTTCTTAGCTTAAATGGATCGAAAGGGAGAAAGGTATTAATAAGAATGGGCTGATAAATTACTCAGGAAATTTAGTTATTTGAGTATCTTTATCCAATATCGATGTTTATGCGCCATTGGATAAATAGTGTTTTTAAGCTTTATTATTCTCGCAGGTATCTGCACTTTAATTCTATTTACAGCAACCCTGAAAAATTACAAGAGCATTGGCGGTCGTATTTAGTTCAAAGGGCTGAAGATACCTTTTACGGAAAAGCGTTTAATTTTTCTCAAATCAAAGATTATCGTTCATTTTCCGAGCAAATTCCCGTAGTCGATTATGAGCCTTTGAAACCTTTTATACATCAAATGATGTTGGGAGATTCAAATGTGTTATGGCCGGGAAAAGTTCGCTGGTTTGCTAAATCTGCGGGAACCTCCCAGGATAAAAGTAAGTTTATTCCAGTTTCAACAGAGAATAGACAAAAATGCCATCTTCGGGGTACCTGGGACACTATGATGTTTTATTATCATTTGCGTCCCAATGCCAGGCAGTTTGAAGCTAAAACACTCTTGATGGGCGGTAGTATTTTGCCCTTTGATGAGTTTCCGCAGTCACAGGTAGGAGATATTTCTGCCATAATGATTAAACACCTTCCATGGGTGGCCATACCTTTTTTCGCTCCGGATATCCCCACTGCTCTAATTGCAGATTGGGATGAAAAGTTAGAGAAAATAGCCCAATATGCGGCTAAACAATCAGATATTGTAATGGTCGGGGGCGTCCCAACCTGGACTTTACTTCTTTTACAAAGGATATTAGCCATTACAGGAAAAAATCATATTCAAGAGGTTTGGCCCAATTTTCAACTTTACACTCATGGTGGCGTAAGTTTTTTACCTTACAGAGAACAATTTAAAGCCCTTTTTCCTCTTCCTGGCGTGCAATTTATCGAGACCTATAATGCAACGGAAGGCTTTTTTGCTGTCCGCGATTACCTCGATGAAGATTCAGGTATGCGCCTTCTGCTGAATAATGGTATATTCTATGAATTTATTCCTCAAGGTGCTCATAATGAGTATAATAGTTCTCCTATTCCCTTGTCGGAGGTAGCGCTAAACATCAATTATGCCATGGTCATTACTACCAATAGTGGCTTATGGCGGTATAAGATTGGGGACACTGTTTCATTTACTAGCTTGAATCCCTACAGACTAAAGGTGATTGGTAGAGTTCAACAGTATATAAATACCTTTGGAGAGGAGGTAATGGTAGAAAATACAGACAAAGCGCTAGCTATGACTTGCCAGCAGTTTGGTGTTTTTGCTATTGAATATACTGTAGCTCCTAAGTTTTTATCTCATAATGAAAAGGGTGCCCATGAATGGATTATCGAATTTGAAAATCCTCCTCCCGATATGGAACTTTTCGCTGTCTCTTTAGATAAAAATTTGCAAACTATAAATTCTGATTATGAGGCCAAAAGATTTTCAAATTTGGCCATAACGCAACTTATCTTGCACAGTGTAAATAAAGGGACATTTCATCGGTGGATGCGATCAAAAATGAGATTTGGAAATCAGAATAAGGTGCCCAGATTATCCGAAAATCGTCGAGTTTTAGAAGAAATTTTGAGTTTTTCTAAATTATAATCGTACTTTGTGTATCGTAGTTTAAACAAAAATCAATATTTGATGTTTTAATCTTACAATTTAGAATTTAATGATAGTATTAATATCATTTCAGGCGTAAAATAAATTTTAGGTTAGTTAATAGGGTTTTAGGTGTTTTTTCGGGTCGGCGTTCTATCGCTGACCTTTTTTATTAGTGCATTTCTCTCGTTCTCAGAAAATTTTTGAGCTATTTTTTTTCTATCACAATGATAGATCTGGTTATTTTTCCAACCCTTATACATTGTTGTTATCCAGTCCTTTAATCTCTTGTTTTCACTGTTTTGAAAATAGCCTTCCGTTTGATAACAGGATAAAATTCTTTTCATCTCCGTTTCCAATACCCCATTTGCTAGAACCAGAATAGGTTTGCCCGTAGCTAAATATTCAAAAAGCTTGGTGGTTAAGATTCCTTTTTGAACGGAGGTACTCCAGGTTAATACCAGATTTATCGTTGCCTCTCGCTGCCTTTTCTGCGCTTCTGAAAGGGGTAGATATGCTTTAATGTCTATCTGTTCTTTAGGAAAATGTGGCATCAGCCATTGCGCATATTGATATGGATGTAAACCGCAATAGGTCCAGAATATATCTTTTTTATTCATTATTCCTTCCTCAATTAATGATAAAATAACTTTAACTAAAGGATATAAGTCCTGATAATCAGGATAAATAGAGCCTGTATAATTTATATTAAAGTTTGGAGATATGATCGTTGGATGTTGTACTTCTTCGGGAGAAATACAACCTGAGTATATATTAATATTTGTACGAAATTTTTCTAATTCGTTAGCGATGCCTTTTGAAACGGTGATGACAGCATCCGCTTTTTTTAGTAAATATTTTAAAAAATGTTTACAGATGGTATGATTCAAATAATGGGGGTATTTAACATCAACGGGCAAGTCCCTGAAATCGGCCACCCAATGAAGGTGTGGAAAGGTGCATTTTAATAAAAAAGCAATGAAATGGTCAACCATAGGGCTGTAAGAAGTGAAAATATGAGTTATTTTATGGTCTTTTATCCATTTTGCCGCATTGAAGTAAGCTATCCAAAGGTAAATTAAGCCGCCGTCACCAATGATGATATTGAGTGGAATACGGTTTCTAAAAGATAAAAGTGACGAAATAAATACCTTCTTTTTCCACATAAGGGGTAAGGTATTATGAGTCAATATAAAATTTGACATTAATCGTCGTAAGCCAATAAGGGGTATATGGTAAATGTTCGAAATAGATAGATTTATAGTCTGTTCTCCTGCCATTTTCTTTGGGAATTTTCCGGTAAGTACGGAAATAGTAAATCCGTTGGCAATAAATCCTTCAAAAAAATGCATTATTCTAATAGAAGAACTGACCTGAACAGGTGGGAAATAGTAACTCAGGAAAAGCAAATTTTTGGCCTTGTAGTTAGAAATAGTTTGCATTTTTTTATTCATTTCAAACACATAATCTTTTCTATAGAAAGGGCATAACCTTGGTGAATAGACAGATTGAAGTAGCGGGGTGGAATACTGCCTGGCGATTGCTTAGCCATAGACAAAAGTTTTGAGTAAGGCATGAGCAGTATTTTTTTTAATAATAGCGTTAACTCTTTTATGTTATCTGTTGGAAAAAGCCAGCCATTCTCGCCTTCTTTGATTAATTCTGCACAA
>Ga0315901_10009415_pt1 | contig 11242 bp, 13 predicted proteins | sample LakEriMetagenome_10_FD_203761 | JGI IMG/M metagenome (GOLD analysis project Ga0315901, IMG submission 203761) | Freshwater fungal communities from buoy surface, Lake Erie, Ohio, United States - Buoy 2 MA116 | ecosystem: Environmental > Aquatic > Freshwater > Lake | place: USA: Lake Erie, Ohio...
CTCGCATAGCTAATCCAATTGAAACAAAAAATGGAATAAGTTTATAATGATCGCTTTTTTTATCAAGATATGTTAGAATAGCTCTTTGATTATTGTCAAGAGTATTTTTTAAAATTAAATAGGGTAGTAATTTATCTCTGTCATCATAATTAACTCTTTCTCCGAACAAATAAAAATAAGATTTATCCAGGCCTGGAAATTCATCTTTGACAACATTCAAAATTTGTTCTTTAAAAGCCATATTTATAAAATTTTCTTCATTTATCTGAGAGTGTTAATTTGACAAGGATGCTTATCTAAACTTAATTTGGGTTAGGTCAATTGTTTAAAATAAAACCAAGTCATTTCATAAACACAACCATACAATTACTTAATGAGTAGTGAAATACAAAGTGTTTACTTAATAATTTAGTTTGTAAGATAATTTTTGAGTAGCATTTGAATGGTTAGAGTTAAAAAAATATTAAAATACAAATTAGCGAAAAAAATGACAAGACACCAAATGTTGGACTTTGGTTGTCATAAAAATTTCACGTAAGATTAATTTATTTCAGTTTTGGAAAGCTAATTTTAAATCATTCTCAACAAATTTACCCCCCAGTCCAATAGTCTTCATTTCCTCCGTAACTATATTCATCACCTCATCAACATTTTTTGATTGTACAATTATGGAGTCGTGTTTGGTAAAACACAATATTTTATGGCTTTTTATTTTGGAATAAACCACATCAATAAAAAACTCAGATTCCATTTTTTGAAGATCAACACAAAAGGTTTTATATCCTTTTTTACGTTTATGACTTTCAATAAAATTTAAAACATTTGGGAATAATTTCTCAAGTTCATCTTTTTTGGGATGAATTGAGTTAGCGGGTGAAAAAATAATGTGAAACATTAAATCCTTTGATGATTGTCTTGAATCCATTCCCAAATTCTTCTGAACGAAATCATACAGCTCTCCAACCGTCGAAAGGTATTTAAATAATTTAAAATCATCAGAATCCAAGAACTGAGTTAACCAAAGTGATAAAAAACAAAATTGTGAGTTACACAAATCCAGTTGGATGAGGTCATTGTTTTTACAAATTAAATTGAAGTAATCGGAGGTTAAATTCGTGAAGTTGGTATCTAGTCGGTTGTTGGTTCCATTTCTATTCGCCGTCAAACAGCGACTTTTTAATCGTTCTAATGACATTTTATCCGCTGAGTAGATAGATATAATCTTTTTGAATTTATAATTCGTTAAATCATCTAAATAAAGACCTTTTTTAGTTTGTATCACGCTGTAATTGAGCTTATTAGCTAATAAAAGAATATTTTCACCGGTAATATACTTGTTAAAATAGTATTTATCACCAATACCCAAGACCTTGTATTGGAGTTGGGGATAAAGTGAATCAACTACGTTTGTTTCTGTATCTATCTTATTTAATCTTTCTTCCAGAATAGAATTCAGCTGATTAAAATCAATTTTTAATTTTTTAAAGTCACCTTCAAACCACCTTTGGTATTTGTTCTTTTTTGATAAGATCCTTTTTTTATTTTCTATTTTGGAATTTTTCTCATCAACTGAGAAACATAAGGGCAGTGGTTGTACATTGCTATAGCTAGCTAATATATTTATATAGCTAGCATTGCTAATATTATTAATTGCTGCTAGCTTATTGCTTGCTAGCTTATTGCTGCTTGCAAGCTCTGAAAATATATTATTAAATGAATTTGGATTTATTCTGTAACAGTATGATTTACCCCCCACCACATAAAAATCTCTAATTACCAGTTTGTGATCAACCAATACATTCATCCATTTCTCATAATGTTTATTTATTCTTTTTTGAATGTACCTCGTTGATATCTCAACAAAGTCAAAAACTGAGAGACGTTTAACGTGTGTAAAATAAATTACTAGAGAGATAAAACTCCTACAATGTTCTTTGTATTTGTTTGATAGAGGAAGGTTATCTATTTCTTTTAGAATGGGGGAAATAATGGAATTGTTCAACTTCTTTTTTTAAGAAGAATAATTGAAATCCCGGAGATAGTCAAATCAACTTTTATTAGACTAATGGAAGTTTAAATATTAAAAATAATTGATTTGTAATTTGATCATCTTTTATATAAGTATCTGTATTTCAAATTATTACAATTAAATTATTATGTATATTATCGACACCTATTTTTATAATAATCGGTATATATTATATACATTATATATTTTATAACTTTGTTTAATATGACAAAACCAATTAAATGTGCGGTAATTCTTGTTCGCGTTAGTACATCTATACAAGATTTTGAGCCACAGATCCACGATTTAATTAAATATGCAGAATCAAAGGGATTCAGCAAAATTCATAGTATTCAAACAAAAGAAACTGGTTTAGCAGATATTAAAAACAAACAAGGGTTTGAGGAATTAGTATCTTTTATAAATGAAAATCCTGAGTATAACACTGTTTTTGCAACCGAACTATCAAGAATTGGCAGGAAACAGTCTGTTCTTCATGAAATTAAAGATTGGTTCATTAAAAATAAGATTCAACTTTATTTAAAGGATACAGGGTATTCTTTATTAAATGATGACGGATCAGTTAGTGCCGCTGGAGAAATAATGTTTACACTTTTCGGTTATTTCGCAGAAAGTGAAATTAAAACTAAGAAGGAGAGATTTAAAAGATCCAAGTTGTTGTTAAATTCTGAGGGGTACTCCATATCAGGAAAAAGACTCTTTGGATATAATAGGGAAAAGGATCCTATTCGAAATAAAAATAAATATGTAATTAATGCAGTTGAAGCAGACGAAATTAGAAAAATATATCTTTTGTATTCGAAGGGAATAAACAATAATCCAAAAGAAACATCAATTAGTAAGTTGGTTAATTATTGTATCGGTTTGAATTTTTCGAAGTACACAAAAAGTAAACGTAACATGAATAAGTTACTTAAAGAACAGGCTTATATAGGCGAAAAAATAACAGATAATAAAAGAAAAAACCCTAATTACATACCAGGTAATGGTGAAGATCAATACATAATAACAAGAAATAAGATTATTTACCCTCAAATTATTTCACAAGAATTATTCTACAGTGTTCAGGATCGATTAAGGGAAAATAATTCTAACTGTGATAAAACAAATAAACACGTAACTATATTATCCAAGTTACTAAGATGTCCTTCTTGTAAGCGATTTTTTACAGCACAATATAGATATAATTCAGATGGAAAATCACAATGTTCGTATCGTTGTAATTATACTCGTTCTCTTAAATCTTGTGGTAATTGGAAATCTATTTCTATGAGATTAATTGACTCTACAATATGGTCATATATTAAATCAGACATTTCATTTATTTGGAATTATTTGGTAGATCTTAAAAAAGATCATGAACTTTTTGAGTTACAAATTAATAATTTAAATAATCGAAAGTCAACATTAATACAGAACCTAGATTCTAAAAACCGGAGATTTAATGCATTAGTTTTTCATGACGAACTAAGCGAAAAAGAAGGCTTTGAAGAGTATGAAAGGTCAGCGAATAAATTAAAAAAAGAAATTAACAAATTAGACTCGGAAATAATTAGTTTAAATGAGAAAATATTAATAGATAAAAAAGAATATCAGGAAAATCTAGATCAAAGAATTATCGACGATATTGATAAAATTGAGATTAATAAAAAGCGTATTGAACAGGTAGTAAAACTATTTATAAAAGAAATTGAACTGATTTTCCAAAATGTTAGATTCTCCGTTATTAAAATTAATCTTAATGACGGATTAACCACCAATAGTAATTCACCCGATTATAAAAATTATTATTCTCATGTGGTAATAGATAAAAGGGAAACAAATAAAATACGGGTAATCAAAGTCATCGACTTTATACATTTTGACATCGATTCATTCTATTTCAAAGATCAAAAAATTGAACTAAAACAACTTTTTGAAAACAATTGGAATGATGGGAATTTAATAGATGTTTTTCAAGAAGAGAACCAAATGAACATCTTTATAAAAGAATTTCAATATGTTAAACTTAACCTCTTTGACAAAGAAGATTATTTGAAATAATTTACTAATTGAATTATGCCGCATTCGGTAGGTTAGTCTGTAAATCATTGTTATTATCAAATAACTCATTTTTTTTGAGCTCAAAGGCAGATTTAAATATTTGTGCTTCTCCATCATTGATACAGTAAAAAATTGAACCATTATCCTCCCACGTTTGAAATACATGACTCTTCTTATTGTCCAATTCATCGAAAGACAATTTAAACATACACCCAGGATGTTTTTTCAGAATATTAATAATCAAAATATTTGCGGAAAAATGGTTTGTCATAAAACGAAAAATTATTTCTGTTTTTGACTTTTTTATAATTGAAGAATGATCAATCGATTCTGTACCCCAATTATTAAATACCCAATCGTGATAATCTTGAACCTTATATTTGATATACAAGTTCAATTGTTCTTCAAAAGATAATAATAATTTAGATTTTAATATTAGTACATCTTCGGGAATCTCAATAATACTTTTAATATCTTCATTAATAATCTCATCACAGAGTAGTTTGATGTTATTTTCATCCCCTTGGATTATGAGTGTATTTAAAATGTGAGAAATCATCTGTTTCTTTTTTAAAATCTAATCTACAGGTATTACTAGTAATGACTTAAAGTTCCGCAACTTGCGTTGAAATTCACTCAAAAACTCTATCCCCCCCTCAACACAATCACGATATTTTATCATTCACCAACTCACAAATTCGAGTTAGTTGATATTTATTAATATGATTGACCGATTTACGTACAAACAAGACTTAAAAATAGCCTTACAACTATCGAGTAAATTTGAAAGAACAGATGGATTGATAGTAAACTTCCCTATGGATATTACAACCACTTCAACCGAGGAAATAAATGATATAACAGAAGCCTTTATTCTTAATCTAACCGAGTTAACCAAACGTACACCCCTGTACTTTATTATTACCTATATCGAACTCGACGGGACAAATAAAGATGATATCACTCTAAATTATAAACTCATACTAACCTCCCCAAAATTCAAATTTTCTAAGTATCAACTGAATGATTTGATAACTGAAATTGTTGGTGATGAGGTATGGATAGACCTAAAATATGGAAATTTTTCACGTGAAGAAATCCTTGTCGAAATCATCCCAATCCATTTTGGACTTTCAGACATAGATGTAATAAAAAGGCTACCAAAATCGATCTATGACCTAATAATAAATGATCCCATAAATGTTATTTCAAATGAGTTTAAATGGAAAAACAAACAACTTTAAAGGGGGTGTTTTCGCTGGGAAACGTGTATAGTTTTCAAAAATTAAAAAAGAACGTTATTCAATTAACGTTTAAACTATCCCATCATCATCTTAACCTTAAATTTGGGGGAAAGCCAAGTCGAGTACACCGTTTAATATCAAACGGGCAGAGAAAATTTGGCAACATCTCAAATCGATCGTTCTGGAAAATTATAAAATGTAACGACTATCATTTTTTTTATAGTCTTAAGTATATACACTTCATTTACTATTTACCAGTTGATATCGATCCAAAGATTTTAAAAAATTTTGAGTTTAGAGTAATGTTAAGTTTGGGGGTTAGGGTTTATATAAACGACACACATTCCACCCAACAATGAAAAAGATAGATCTTACAACAAAAATCGAATTGAATCAATTAAAAAAACCACTTGAGGTCGTTGATTTTATGTTCTCGGATATCGGAAAAATAAATCCGGAAAAAATAATACAAGGTATTATCAAATTGGTAAGAATGTTATTACACCAAAAAGATTCATCACCACTGATTATGATAGTTTCTTTAAATAATAAAAAGTCCTTTACAGTGAGTTTTTATGGTTACCAATTAATGGATTGGGTTCCAAATCTTAGTGAAATTTATTCTGAATATCTCCGGAAAGTATCACCAAAAATCAAAGGTAATATGAGTTATTTATTGATAGAAACAACCGAGGACTTGGTGGTTGTGAGAGTACAAAAAAAAGTATACTTACATGACTTTAAATCAATCTATTATTTATTCAGATTTGACTAATGTCGGCCAGACTGTCCCGTTTTTCATTTTGACCAAGGAGGGGATCAAACCATAATTATTTAAATTAATCTAATTTTGAATATCGTTTGTCTAGTTGAACATTTGTATTTAAATTTAGTAATTAATGGAAATTTTGAAATAATAATATATGGTTTGTGATGAGATTAAAGTAAACTTATTTATAGGAAGTAGAGATAGGGTTACCAAGTCCAATGGATCTGTAATGGTTTCGGAAATCAATGGGACTAAATGTATCGAGCCGACTTTTGTACCAAAGGAACCATGGGTCGAACTTGACAATGAGGATTACGATAAATTAATTAGCAACAATAAAAAAAAATACAATGACATAAGTTTGGTAAAACTTCCAAATCATTTAATCAGAACTTTTGTACGAATGAGAATAAATAATTGTATCAATTATAATGAAATAAATTTTATTCAACATTCCGAAAAATGGACACAAGTTATTGAGAAAACACAAAATTACATTTCAAAGTGGAATGTTAATAAAACAACAATAACACCACATATGATTTATTTCGGTAAACCTAACTTAAAAAACAACACGTTTAATACATTGGAAAATGTGTACATAGGTATGCATCTTGATAGCTGGGAGGGTGACCCATTGGATAGTAGAAATAATTCGAGAAATAGAATTTGTATTAATTTAGGAAAACAGCCTAGATATTTGCTTTTTTACAACATTAGTATTAAAACGATGGCAGAACAAATAAACTTTGATACCACTATAAATAATGATGTTAATTTGATTTATAAAAATTTCGCGTCGAAATTTCCTGAAATACCTATTTACAGACTTAAAATAGAACCTTTTGAGGCCTATATAGCTTCTACAGAGTTTATCATACATGATGGATCAAGCTGGTGTTCTGAATTCCCTGATATAAATTTAACCTTCCGAGGGAGATTTTTCATCAAAAAACTTAACGTGTTTAAAAAAATTTTCAACTATTTGAATACTAATTCCAATTATTTCATCTGATAATTATTTCGGTTTAAAATCCAAGTCAAAAATTTGTTTTGAATCGATTTTTTCTATAATTTTATATTTCAATATTTGCAAATTAATCTCTAATCTTTTTAATTGGTAATATGAAACGAATATTTAAGAGTGTAATAGCTATAGCAGCGAGTTTGTTTGTTTTTAAATCTGAAGCCAAGAATTCAGAAATTAATAATAGAGTTATTCGGATTCGATCTGCTATAAGTGAACAAGTTACCAATGAAAAGAATACATCAGCAGAAAGGTTAATAACTTATTTAGAAGCTGAACATGATTTGACTAATACTATTAATACGTCTGCTAATTGGAATAATTGGAATTGGAACAATTGGAACAATTGGCTTAAAAGTACCTGGAACAACTGGAGTAAAAATAGCTTACCGAACTGGAACAATTGGTTAAAGAGTAATTGGAACAATTGGATGAAATTTTAAGTTTTGGTTTCACCAAATCTCTAATACACTTTACTAAGCAATGTCAAATTATCAAATTGGCCCTGTCGAATTATTGATTTTTCAATCAACTTCATTCTGTAATCTTGATTGTAAATATTGTTATTTACCAGACAGAAATACTAAAAATAGAATAGATATAAAGAAAGTTGCAATTACATTTCAAAAGCTTGTTGATGAAAAACTGTTGAAAGATGAATTAAATATTGTTTGGCATGCTGGGGAACCTATGGTGGTTCCAATTGAGTTTTATGAACAAGTTAATATTCTTGTTGAAGAAATTATTCCTAAAACGGTAAAGGTTAATTTTCATATTCAAACAAATGCTACCCTAATAAATGAAGATTGGTGTGATTTTTTTATAAAATCAGATATGCAGGTTGGGGTAAGTTTAGATGGTCCAAAACATATAAATGACCGAAATCGTATTTTGAGAAATGGTAAAGGATCATTTGATCAAGTTATGAATGGTGTTAATTTATTAATTAAGAATAATATCCCATTTAGTGTAATTGCTGTTTTGACAGACTATTCTCTTGATTTTCCAGAAGAAATTTATGAATTTTTCAGAAATTTAGATGTAAAACAGTTAGGTTTTAATATGGATGAAGAAGAGGGGGTCTACAAAAAAAGTACAATGGACTCATCTACTGAATCAAAATTGAAAGAGTTTTGGAAAAAAATATTTGAGCTACAACTAAACATGGATAACCATATTCGTATTCGCGAAATTCATGGTTTTACTCAAACATTGATAGGAGATCATTTTTCTAATAACCAAGATAATTTTGGCCCTATGACTCATCCTCTTAGTATTTTAAGTATTGATACCGAAGGTAATTTTTCAACATTTTCCCCAGAATTACTAGGCATGAAAGATGCCAAATACGGGGACTTCAACTTTGGTAACATACTTGATAATTCATTTCGATCGATTGTTAATAATGACAAATTCAAAATAATTTATGATGACATTCTAAATGGTCTAAAAAAATGTTATGAATCATGTGAGTATTTTAGTTTTTGTGGTGGTGGTGCCCCGAGTAATAAATTATATGAAAATGGGACATTTAATTCCACTGAAACAAAGTTCTGTAAGTATGGTAAAAAAATTTTAGTCGATGTTTTTCTCAATGAAATTGAGACAGATTTAAATATTAAATGAATTGGATAAGGTCATTTTTTGTTCGGAAAAATTTTTCAAGTGAAATAATTACTATTCACAATTTTTTGAGTATTTCTGAATGTGAAGAAATATTAGAGTTACTCAAAAATTACACTTTCAATGGTGCACATCAGTTTAATAATGGAAGGCATAATTCGGAAATGTTTATAGAAGATGAAGAAATCATTGGGTTGATAATTAAGAAGATGAAATCTTTAAGAATCAAAGGATCAAAACAGGTTATTGAATACCACAAACCATTTGAGTTTTATAGATATAATGAAGGAGATTATATTTTACCTCATCAAGATTCATCAATGTGCTTCAATTCAGGCAATTATTCAAATTTCACAGCAATAATTTATTTAAATAATAATTATCAGGGTGGATATACATTTTTTAACCAATTGAAAAAGTATATCAAACCTCGAACCGGAACGCTGCTTCTATTTAAACATAATTTATTGCACGAGGCTCAAATCGTCACCAATGGCACTAAATTTATTTATAGATCTAATTGGTACATAAATTAATTTGAACGGTTTAATAAATAACCTAGTGTTGAATAAATAAGGTTAAATTCAAATTGAGTAAAATTACTTTAAGTCCTAAAAATAGTTTCATCTAATCTAAAAGGTGCATTTGTTATTTGAACTTAGGTTTTAATTGATATCATTTTTTTTAAGCCAGATTCCTCTGGCTTTTTTTATTTGATTTTATTTGGCCATGTGCCAATATGCCCTTACCTTAACTTATGAAATTTTTCGTTTTTTCAGTTTTAATTGGCTTTATATCAGGAGTATACCTATTCAAAAAAGATGCCCAAAGAATTACATTTAAGTCAGAAAAAATTAAATCCAAAACTAATAACCTTACGCAGGAGGAGTTAAAGTATTTTAATGAGGTAACCCTTAAAAATGAGTTAAACGACGAAATCAAAGAGATACCTCACAAGTTTAAAGAAGACATTAAAATCTTTGTACATGGGGATTATGACCAAAATATGCTAAAGGAGGTCAAAACTGTAGTTAACGATTTGAATAAGATAATCGACCCAATTGAATTGTATCTCGTTAAAAACAGGTCTCAAGCAAATATGATAATATACTTTGGTAAGTATGACGACTTCATTAATAATCATCCTGGAGTTGAGCCACACTGGAAAATAAAAAAGTGCGATGGATTCTTTCTCAACAAGAGCAATAACAAAACAGGGACCATTAAGTCTTCGGTCATTTTCATTAACCTAGCAAATAATCAAAGTGTTTTAGATATTCAAGACGTTGTTCGTGAGGAGATAACGCAAAGCCTTGGATTTTATAATGACACTTGGGATTACCCAAATAGTTGTTTCTATCAAGGGGCCAATAAAGTTCTAAAATACCCTGCCATCGATGTAAAATTAATAAGCCACCTTTATAATGAGTGATTTTAAAGACCCTCTAGCAAACTTAACGAGAAATCAAATATACCTATTAAGCTTTGTTTATATCCAGCATCGGCACTTTTTAATCGACAAACACAAACCATCTGATTATAAAATTGCTAAAGTGATGATTTCTTATTGTGGTAAAAATCCAGACAAATATGATACTAAGGAAATTAGTTTCTTGTTAAGTGCAATTAAGTTGAATATAAACCAATTCAATGTTGATGTATTGGTGTCTTTTTACAGGAGAAGAAGGGATAATCTGTTACCATATTTTAATTTTTAAAAGTTATAATTCTTCAATTATAGTGGTGTCATGAAATTTTAACACAACATAAACGAACGTTCTAGTGATGTTATTTTTCCAAATTTAAATTGAATTTATATGAAGTATGTAGCGTACTACCGAGTTTCGACAGAGAAACAAGGACATTCTGGACTTGGTTTGGAAGGACAAAGAAATGAAGTTCAAAAATTATTAAATAAAGAGAAGGTCTTTAGAGAATTTACCGAAATCGAGAGTGGAAAACGAAAAGATCGTCCTATTCTTAAACAAGCAATTGAATTATGTAAGCAAGAAAAAGCTACTCTTGTAATTGCTAAATTGGATAGATTATCTCGGAACGTAAATTTTATATCGGAGTTAATGGACGGTGGGGTTAAATTTATTTGTTGTGATATGCCGACAGCAACTGAATTTACAATTCATATTTATTCAGCCATTGCACAAGAGGAGAGGAAATTAATTAGTATAAGAACAAAATCCGCACTTGCAATAAAGAAAAAACAAGGTGTGAAACTAGGAAAATCTGAGAATTTTAAAAAAGAACATCGATTAAAAGGTGTGTCAGCACGGATTATGATAGCACAAAAAAATGAAAATAATATACGTGCAAGAGCCTATCTTACCGCCATTTCTGGAACACTTCAACAAAAAGCAAATAGTCTAAATGAAAATGGATTTCGTACATCGAAAGGTAAATTATTCACCCCAATGCAAGTAAAAAGATTGTGTGATAAGATTAATTGTTAGAAACAAGTATGCTTCCTACCACCTATTTAACTTTTGTCTATC
>Ga0315901_10009420_pt1 | contig 11240 bp, 11 predicted proteins | sample LakEriMetagenome_10_FD_203761 | JGI IMG/M metagenome (GOLD analysis project Ga0315901, IMG submission 203761) | Freshwater fungal communities from buoy surface, Lake Erie, Ohio, United States - Buoy 2 MA116 | ecosystem: Environmental > Aquatic > Freshwater > Lake | place: USA: Lake Erie, Ohio...
CGGTAAACAGCTAGTAAACATCCGATTATTGAGCATTATTTTGCCTAGTGGAGCATGCCGGCCAAGGATAGCGCAAAAGCATGCAAAAAATCTAATGTAATTGCCGATAAATATCTTCTGCCAATTGGCGGGAAATGCCCTCCACAGAGGCTAATTCTTCAACACTAGCATCCATTACACCGCGCAGGCCACCAAAGCGCGCCAGTAGCTTTTGGCGGCGTTTTGCGCCTATCCCTTCTATTTCCTCTAGTCGCGATGTCTGACGCGCTTTAGCGCGCTTAGCACGCATGCCTGTGATGGCGAATCGATGGGCCTCATCGCGAATTTGCGCAATTAACATCAGCGCGGCAGATTCTTTACCAAGCTCTAGGGCTGCTCTGCCATCAGCAAATATCAAGACTTCCAATCCAACTTTGCGCCCCTCACCTTTTGCAACGCCAACAATGAGGCTGATATCAAATCCCAATTCAGATAAAACTTGGCGTGCGATTTCAACCTGTCCTTTACCGCCATCGATTAAAACAATATCGGGCATTACGCCCTCACCATTAGCGATTTTTTCATAGCGACGACTTAAGACTTGACGCATAGCGGCGTAGTCATCGCCTGGTGTGATGTCTTCAATGTTGTAACGACGGTATTCACCACTTTGCATTTGATGATGATGAAACACCACGCAAGAAGCTTGCGTTGCTTCACCTTGAGTATGGCTAATGTCAAAACATTCAATACGCAGCGTATCAATTTCACCGATATCTAGACCTAAGGTGTCCACCAAAGCGCGTGTGCGTGATTGCTGCGATCCTTGCTCAGCTAATAAACGTGCGAGTGATAGCTCGGCTCCTTTAATTGCCATTTCCTGCCATTGACGTCGTTGCCCCTGTGGCTGAAATAGTAAATTGATGCGATGTCCACATTGCTCCATCAAGACCAACATTAATTCTGGCTCATCTAGTTCAAGATTGAGTATCAAAACCGATGGAATAAATTTATCTACATAGTGCTGCGCTAAAAAGGCTTTCAATACTTCTGTTTGAATAGAGCCTTCGACTGCAAGAGCGTTATCAACATGGAGTGGGAAATAAGCACGATCTCCTAGATGTCGTCCACCACGCACCATGGCGAGATTCACACAAGCACGACCACCCTGCACCACGACAGCGATGATATCGATATCAGCATCGCTACCAGTCTCCATAGTCTGTTGATGCAATATGCGTGAGAGTGCGGTGATTTGATTTCGCACTAATGCTGCTTGCTCAAATTTCAATTCATTCGCAAAGCCCTGCATTTTTTGTTCTAGTGAAGCCATTAATTCGGTTTGACGACCACGTAGAAATTGCGCAGCATTATCCACATCGGTTGCGTAATCTTCCTTAGAGATGAAGTTAACGCAAGGACCACTACAACGCTGGATTTGATGCAGTAAACAAGGACGAGTACGGTTGCTAAAGACAGAATCTTCACAGGTACGCAATAAAAAAATCTTCTGCAAAATTTGCATCGATTCTTTGACTGCCCAAGCACTAGGAAAAGGACCGAAGTATTGATTTTTTTTATCTACCGCTCCACGGTAATAAGCCATACGTGGATATTCGCCACCTGATAATTTCAAATACGGATAGGACTTATCATCTCGAAACAAAATATTAAAACGTGGCTGCAGTGTTTTAATGAGATTGTTTTCTAATATGAGTGCTTCGGCTTCACTCCGTGTGACAGTGGTTTCTAAACGCACGATGCGTTCCACCATCATGGCAGTGCGTGGACTTGCTAAGTTTTTTTGAAAATAACTCGATACGCGTTTTTTTAAATCGCGTGCTTTGCCCACATAAAGCAAACGATCTTGTGCATCAAAATAACGATACACACCAGGCAAATGCGGCAGCGCTGCCACTTCAGCCAACACAGCAACACGAGAATCAGGCTTAGTCTCTTGCTTAGTGTCTGGCTGATTCTCTGAATGCGGTTCAGACTGCTGTTCTGGATCAGACATCGCTATCGTATTTTTAAAGCGCGATCTCACCGTAAAGCTAAGACTGCTGCTTTAGCTGACTGATAGCGTTTATCTTCTTGTAAAGTAGCCCAATTTTTAGGCGTATCAACCGGCATCAAACGTGCAAGTCGTTCAGCAGAGGCTGCACCATCAATAGCAACTGACTTATCCAACCCTGCTAATAATTGATCGGCTTTGTCAGGCGAGTTACAGATTAAAACCATATCGCAACCAGCTTTAAGAGCAGCATGGGCTCCTTGCACCACATTGCCTGCAACACTCGCTCCTTCCATCGATAAATCATCACTGAAAATCACACCTTCAAAGCCGATTTTTTTGCGCAGATGATTGAGCCATTTTTTTGAAAATCCTGCAGGATGAGAATCAAATTCTGGATAGATCACATGCGCAGGCATGACAGCTGTTAGACTCATGCCTAACCAATCATAGGGTGCAGCATCTTCTTTCAGAATATCTGCAGTGTGTCGTTCATCAACAGGAATTTCAGTGTGTGAATCCGCTTTCACAAAGCCATGCCCAGGAAAATGTTTACCGCAATTCGCCATACCCGCTAACATCAAACCATGATTCACGTTCTTAGCTAACATGGTCACAACACGTGGGTCACGATGAAATGCACGATCACCAATCACACCTGATTCACCATAATCTAAATCTAATACAGGTGTGAAAGATAAATCCACACCACAAGCGCGCAATTCAGCTGCAAGCACATAACCTAAGTCGGTCGCTGCTTTACATGAAGCGAGTACGTCCCTATCCCATAACTCGCCTAACAAACGCATGGCAGGTAAACGCGTGAAGCCATCACTACGAAAACGTTGTACCCGACCACCTTCATGATCAACTGCGATCAACACATCAGGACGCTCAGCATGAATCGCATCGCATAAGGCAACCAGTTGTGAGCGGCTTTCATAATTACGCGCAAATAAAATCACACCCCCAGTTAAGGGATGGCGTATGCGACGTAAATCATGTTCATTTAAATGCAGACCCTCTACATCTAGCATCACTGGCATAAACGCATGACTAGCTGATTTATTTTTATTCATATCTTCTCCACAACTACAAAGGCAACCGCATAATCAACTTCATCGGTGATGGTGACATGCGCACTCAAACCATGTTGACGCATAAATTCTGTTAAAGCACCACTGGTCACAACGATAGGTTTACCACTCGGTGCATTTAAGACTTGCATAGAACGCCACGTCATGGGCATACGCATGCCCAATCCTATCGCTTTAGAAAATGCTTCTTTGGCCGCAAAGCGCGTAGCCAAAAAACGTAATCCACGTGCTTCTACTTTAGCTTTACGACGATGATATTTTTCTAATTCTTGCGGGCCTAATATTTTTTCTGCAAAACGTTCACCGCGACGTTGAAGTGCTTGCTCAAGTCGGTTAATTTGCAAAATATCCGTGCCTATCCCAAAAATCATGCACGAGCATCCTTAGCGCTTGCATCACCTCTGGCCTTAATCATTAAGGCTTTCATTTCGCGCACTGCATTTTCCCAACCTACAAAAACTGCATGCGCGACGATAGCATGACCAATATTAAGTTCTGTAATATCAGGCAGCGCAGCAATCGCTTGCACATTTTGATAATGTAAGCCATGCCCTGCATTGACTTTCAAGCCTAGCTTAATACCGACTTCGACTGCATCGCGTATACGTTGATATTCTTTTTCTTGTTCAGCTTCATTATGCGCATCAGCATAACGACCAGTATGCAATTCAATCACTGGCGCACCTGCTTCGGCAGCAGCAGAAATTTGCTCTTTATCTGCATCGATAAACAATGAAACACGAATGTTATGTTGAGCTAATTGTTTTACCGCTGCCTGCACTTCATTAAAAAATCGTCTGACATCTAAACCGCCTTCAGTCGTGACTTCATTACGTCGCTCTGGCACTAAACACACATCATGCGGCAAGATACGGCAAGCAAAATCCAACATTTCAGAAGTCACTGCAGATTCTAAATTCATGCGTGTAGTGATTTGCGGACGTATCGCCTCAACATCAGCATCACGTATGTGACGACGGTCTTCACGCAAATGTAAGGTAATTGCATCAGCACCAGCACGTTCCGCTAATAATGCCGCTTGCAATGGATCGGGATACACCGTACCCCTTGCATTACGCAAGGTAGCGACATGATCAATATTGACACCCAGATCTAAGCTGGCATGTTGGGGTTGAAGAAAGCTCATAGGAGAAAATTATAACTAAAGATAGATTAAGCTGTTTTATAGCTGTAATAAGTCGATTAAGATTTGACGCGTATTGAGTGGTGTGCCGCCCAGATGATGCGCTAACAAATGCCGCATTAAAAATTTGCTTTGGGTTTGAGTTTGACTATCCTGATAATCTTCCGCTGCCATATCGAGCAGGGTTTTACCAGACACCACAGGCACATTGTCACTAGCCCATGCTTCTCTAGCGCCACGTTCAGGATCAAACACATACAGTAAATCAGGCTGCACTTCTTGATTAGCACTTGTGCAATAGGTCAGGCTACCTATAACGCCTGTTTCTTTTAACAAGGCCAGTTCAAACTTACGCAATACGATAGCTGGTGCTTCTTCATGCGCTAATTGATTGAGTGCGGAGACATAATGATCAAATAATACTGGATGAGCATCATCCCGCGCCAATAATTTAACTAGCAACTCATTTAAATAAAATCCACACAAGAGCGCAGAACGCTCTAGCGGCAATAAGCCCCCTACCCACTCGGCACCGATTAAGGTGCGTACTTCTGATTTACCACTCCAACTCAATTGCAAGGGCTGAAAGGTTTGTAAAACGCCACGCAGTTTTGAATGCGGACGCTTGGCACCTTTTGCAATTAAGGCGACACGGCCATGCTCACGTGAAAACACATTCACAATCAAACTGGTTTCTTTATAAGGATAACTATGCAATACAAAACCAGGCTGACCAATCACACGATGTTCACGCTCTTGCGGGCGGCTTTGCACCATGGGCTTAATTGAAGCAACACGTTTTTTACTTGCACTTGAGGTTGCAGGTACTACAGACGTAGTTTGTACAACTACTGGCTCAGCGCTTAGCTCGCTGTCATCAAGGGGAATGGCACGCTTATTCGTAGCCATAAGCACGTAATCCTGCTTCGTTATCTGCCCAACCAGATTTGACCTTGACCCAAATTTCTAAATACACAGGACCACCAAACAGCTTTTCCATATCTAAGCGCGCAGTCGTAGAAATTTCTTTGAGTCGAGCGCCTTTGTTACCGATCACCATCGCTTTATGCATGTCACGCTCAACTAAAATGGCAGCGAATATTCTTCTTAACTGTCCTTCTTGTTCAAATTTTTCTAACACTACGGTGCTGGTGTAAGGCAGCTCATCGCCCACATAACGGAATACTTTTTCACGCACGATTTCCGTTGCTAGAAATTTTTCACTGCGGTCAGTGATATCGTCTTCACTAAAGATAGGCGCGTTGTTGGGCAAATAAGTTCGAATCTCTGCTTCTAGTTGATCGAGCTGAAAACCCTGACGGGCAGACACCGGCACGATGGCAGCAAAATCTCTTTCTGCCGCGACCTTTTGCGCAAACGGCATGAGCAAGGCTTTGTCTTTAATTTTATCGGCTTTGTTAATCACTAAAATAACCGGCACACCTTTGGGTATTTGTTCTAATACTTGCTGATCTGCTGTATCAAATGATCCTGCTTCAACTATAAATAACACCACATCACAAGACACTAAGGTATTACTCACCGTGCGATTTAATGTTTTATTTAATGCATTGTTATGACGTGTTTGAAAACCTGGTGTATCAATGTAAATGAATTGTGCATTGTCACGCGTTTGTATGCCGGTGATGCGATGTCGAGTAGTTTGTGCTTTACGTGAGGTGATACTGATTTTTGCGCCTATGAGTTTATTCATTAGCGTGGATTTACCTACATTCGGTCTTCCAACGATGGCGATATATCCGCATCGAAAATCTTCAGTGACCGTTGTTTGTGTCATGCTTATTTACTTTGACCAGTGCCTGCTGAGGGAACGTCTACTTCATTTGCTTTTAATAGATCAGGCTGATTTTCATCATCCGTATTCGATTGAAATTGCTGCGTGTCCGAAGCATGTTCTTCATTTTCATGCGTTGCATGTGGTTGACTATCTGAATCGGATTTTTTATTTTGTCCTTTAGTCGTCTTACTCGACTTAGTGATATCCATGTGTGAAGTAGGCGCATCCGGTTGTATGGTAGCGATACCGGCTAGTTTTAACTGTGTGGTGCGTGGCTTATTCTTTTTCGCAGCAGTGGGCGCTTTAGCTAACGCTATTTGTACTGCTTCTAGCGCTGATTTAGCAGCCGCTTGTTCTCCGGCACGACGACTACCGCCTGTTCCAAAAACTTGTATGTCTAGTTTAGGCACTAAACATTCGACTTCGAATTCTTGATTATGTGCAGCGCCATGAGTTGCGACTACATTGTATTGCGGTAGTGCGATTTTTTTACCCTGTAAAAATTCTTGTAACAAGGTCTTCGCATCTTTACCCAAGGTTTTAGGATCGACAGTATCTAAGATAGGAATATACATAGCGCTAATCACGCTACTTGCTGCATCAAATCCAGAGTCAAGAAAAATCGCGCCGAATAAAGCTTCTAACGTATCCGCTAAAATCGATGGTCTACGAAAGCCACCTGACTTTAATTCGCCTTCACCTAAGCGCAAGAAATTCGAGAGTTCGATTCTCTGTGCAATTTCATATAAGGATTGTTGTTTAACGAGATTGGCGCGTAATCGCGATAGATCACCTTCATCAATTTTTCCGTAGCGATCAAACAAAACTGAAGCAACCACACAGTTCAATACAGAGTCACCTAAAAATTCCAGTCTTTCATTATGCGTACTGCTATGACTACGATGCGTTAAAGCCTGTTGTAACAACACAGGATTTTTGAACGTATGTCCTAAGCGTTCTTGCAGCAGCACGATGTCGATAGAGGATTTCAGGATACTTACTCCGATTTACCCGATTTTTCTGCGTCAGTCGATCCACGATAATCAATCATCAGACTAGCAGGACCTGCAAGCGGGATGTTCGCCAAAGGTATAACTTTTTGATAGCTAAAACTAATCTGCATTGCCGAACCAGTTCCTTGTATGACTAAGGATTTTCCATCCAAGGTTTTGATATGACTTGCATCAGCAATTTTGTCAAAAGCGACTCTTAATTCTGCCGGTGTTTTAGAAACGACCTTAGCAGCGGCGATGGCTTTCTCTATCGCCCAAAATTCCAGCATAGTAGGAACAATACGTATCGCTAACCAAAAGAAGGATGCAAAAACAAATAGCGTACACAACAAACCTATGAGTGAAATACCCTTTTGTTGTTTAACAGTTGGTCTCGTCCTCATGTGCTGAGTTGGTGTGTGACTAAGATTACGCATCTGCTTCATCATATTTTGTTTAATCAAAACTACCTATACGTTTGAAATTCCCTAGATTCATCCAAACAAAGAAAGCTTTACCAACAATATTTTTATCAGGCACAAAACCCCAATAGCGTGAGTCCAAACTATTGTCACGGTTATCACCCATCATAAAATAATGTCCTTCTGGTACTGTGCAGCTAAAACCTTCCAAGTTATAAGTGCATAACTCATGCTGAGGAAACGCATCCGGACTAGGCACATAAGAAGGTACGCGATCATCATTCAAAATGCCATGTGCTTTGTTGTTAAGATTCTCACGATAATGGCTGTAATACGTTAATCGCTCTTCATCTAAATATTCTGGCAATTTCTCATAAGTAAGCTCACGACCATTCACCGTCAAACGCTTATTTTTATAGACAATTTTGTCACCCGCCACACCCACTACCCGCTTGATGTAATCCAAGGAGGGATCTTTAGGGAATTTAAACACCATTACATCGCCAGCTTTAGGATTATTAAGATCAATAATTTTTTTATTAATAATTGGTAGTCTTATTCCATAAATGTACTTATTTACTAAAATCAGGTCGCCAATCTGTAAGGTCGGCACCATAGAGCTAGAAGGAATTTTGAACGGCTCAAAGCAAAATGAGCGAAATAAAAATACCGCAGCGATGACAGGAAAGAAGCTACCCGTATACGTTACCCAAGCAGGCTGACGTTCAAAATTTTCTATAATCTCTTTGCGAGCTGAAGGATCCGCCTTTACACCACTTTCTAATAAACGCGCAGTGCGCGCATCATATTCAGCTAAGGCTGCATCAAGTGCTTGACGACGACGTGGTGCTAAATAAAAACGATCAATAGACCAGATGATGCCCGTCACTATTGTTAAGCTAAACAGGATTAACGCAAAATTTCCTAATATTGATTGCAGACTCATTTATTTCTCTTCGACTTGTAAGATTGCCAGGAAAGCTTCCTGAGGTATTTCAACTGAACCAACTTGCTTCATACGTTTCTTACCGGCTTTTTGTTTTTCTAACAGCTTACGTTTACGTGAAATATCACCGCCATAACATTTAGCCAAAACATTTTTACGCAGAGCTTTCACATTTTCACGTGAAATAATATTTGAACCAATCGCTGCTTGAATAGCTACATCAAACATCTGACGTGGTATCAATTCACGCATTTTTGCAGCTACTGCGCGACCGCGATATTGAGAATTAGCACGATGCACAATGATCGCAAGCGCATCGACTTTCTCAGCATTGATCAACATATCCACCTTCACGACATCAGCAGCACGATATTCTTTGAATTCATAATCCATCGATGCATAACCACGCGAGATTGATTTCAAACGATCAAAGAAATCCAGCACCACTTCAGCCATAGGAATTTCATACGTGAGTTGTACTTGCTTACCGTGATAACTCATGTTGATTTGTACACCACGCTTTTGGGTACACAAGGTAATCACTGAACCGACATATTCCTGCGGCATATACAGATTGACGGTCACAATCGGTTCACGCACTTCTTCAATCCGTGAGGGATCCGGCATCTTAGAAGGATTGTCCACCATCAGCATGGTGCCATCACGCATAACTACTTCGTAAATAACTGTAGGCGCAGTGGTAATGAGATCCATACCAAATTCACGCTCTAAACGTTCTTGCACAATTTCCATGTGCAACAAGCCTAAGAAGCCACAACGAAATCCAAATCCTAAAGCTTGCGAGACTTCAGGCTCGTACATCAACGCAGCATCATTGAGTTTGAGTTTTTCTAATGAATCACGCAAAGCATCATATTGATTCGCTTCCACTGGAAACAAACCTGCAAACACTTGTGGCTGTACTTCTTTAAAACCAGGTAATGCAGCAGGTGCAGGTTTCGCTGCCAAGGTAACGGTGTCACCTACCTTAGCGGCTTTTAATTCTTTAATGCCAGAGATGATGAAGCCAACTTGTCCTGCGGAGAGTTGTTCACGTGCGATAGACTTTGGTGTAAAGACACCCACGCTTTCTACTAAATGCTGCGAGCCAGTCGCCATCAAGAGAATTTTTTCTTTGGGCTTGAGCGTGCCGTTTATGACACGCACTAACATCACTACACCCACATAATTATCAAACCATGAATCCACGATCAATGCCTGCAAAGGTGCATCAGGATCACCCTTAGGTGCTGGTACTTTTTGTATTAAAGCTTCCAACACATCTTGCACACCTAAACCTGTTTTTGCAGAACAGTGCACCGCATCGGTAGCTTCAATACCTATCACTTCTTCAATCTCTGCAATCGCATTGTCGGGATCAGCAGAAGGCAAATCAATTTTATTCAACACAGGTACAACTTCCACACCTAAGTCGAGCGCGGTGTAGCAGTTCGCAACCGTTTGCGCCTCTACACCTTGTGAAGCATCGACTACAAGCAATGCACCTTCACAAGCGGATAATGAGCGACTGACTTCATAACTAAAATCCACATGGCCTGGTGTATCAATTAAATTCAGGTTATAGACTTTGCCATCGCGTGCTTTGTAACTTAGCGCTGCAGTTTGCGCTTTAATCGTGATGCCACGTTCACGCTCTAAATCCATAGAGTCGAGAACCTGCGCTTCCATCTCACGATCGGATAAACCACCGCACAGTTGGATGATGCGATCTGCCAAGGTGGATTTGCCATGGTCAATATGCGCGATGATAGAAAAATTACGTATGTTATTCATTCACTAAGTAGACACAAAAAAAGCGCTCTGGGCTGGGGACGTGCCCCAAGCGAGCGCCTTGTTACGGAAACCAGTCAAGTCAGGATTTTACCGGATTTGTAAGCCTCTCAGAGGCTTCTGACAGGCGGGTTGGGCTGGACTTTAGGACTACATAAAAGATCTATCAATCAGGCGGCTAGGAAATTGTCTTTTTGAAAATACAATACCTTCCGAATGACGGCTCGCGCTCAGCTTACCCCCTATTTTTCAATTCGGGTAAGAAAATCCCGCACCACGGGCAGATCTAAAAAATAATGGCATAACTGCTGTTCTGGTTGACCTAGGCGCTGCCCAACCAAGACAGGTACTAATTCGTCATAGCGCTCGATCAGTGCTTCATCTGCATCAACATCAATCACTTCCACAGAAAAATCAAATTCCGCGCGCAGATTTTCCAATGCCGCCAACATGTCGTCGCACAAATGACAATACGACCGAGAATATAAATTGAAATGAACCACACTACGCTCTCAAAAAATGCAGTCTATCTAAAACAATCAGGGCTGCACATAGCAGCCCTGATCTTACTTCTTTATTTCACAATCACGAATTAAGGTTTAGATGGACGCAAAGGAATGAACTGCGATGAATCACCACGTCGCACTAACAATAAAGCATTTTTATTAGTATCGAGTTTAGCAACCAGCCCATTAAACTGCTTCGTATCTTTGATATCGGTGTTATTGAGTCTGACCACCACATCGCCAGGCTGCAAACCAGCACGGCTAGCAGGACCATCTGATACTTCAATCAACACACCACCATCTAATTTCAATTCACGTTTTTGTGCATCACTAAGATCGGTCACGATTAAACCTAATGCATTTAAAGTTTGTTCTTGCTTAGGTTTTTTCTCTTCTTTCTTTACAACCTTAGCCTCTGCTTCTAACTCAGCGACAATAACGTTCAAGTCTTTTTTCGAACCCTTACGCCAGACACTAATCACAGATTGTGAACCAGGCTTAGTGTTACCAACCAAGCGTGGTAAGTCGCCTGATTTTTCTATACCTACGCT
>Ga0315901_10009421_pt1 | contig 11238 bp, 7 predicted proteins | sample LakEriMetagenome_10_FD_203761 | JGI IMG/M metagenome (GOLD analysis project Ga0315901, IMG submission 203761) | Freshwater fungal communities from buoy surface, Lake Erie, Ohio, United States - Buoy 2 MA116 | ecosystem: Environmental > Aquatic > Freshwater > Lake | place: USA: Lake Erie, Ohio...
TTCTTGTGCAACATCTTGCGAAGCATCTTGTGAAACATCTTTCACATCGTGAATCTTGCCTTCGGCATCTGTTGTAACACTTGAGCATTGAACAATAGCCGCAAGCAGCAGCGCGGTAGTCCCGAATTTAAAAGCAGTAGCAAGTTTATTCATGCTAATAAAATTTATAATGAAGTGCTTATGGGAACGAGAAATTTTTGTCAATAGTGTGCACTACAGCGAAACAAAAATTGCGCAGCATCTTTCGAAGAATCTTGTGAAACATCTTGCGGAGCATCTTACTCCGCAACTAACGAATTAGTAACTATTTACTCCCGCCACCCATGATTTTGAACAACTCCGACTTTGAGTTTATCTTGAGTTTGCGATAAATTTTCTTCACGTTCATGCGAACGGTATCTATGGAAATGGAGTATCGGTCTGCAATGAGTTTATAACTGAGTCCGTCGAGAATTCCATTCACAATATCCTTTTCGCGTTCTGTGAGTTGTTCTGAAATGTTTCTTGGTTGATTGAAAAACGCAATGACTTGTCGTGCAATTTTCGGAGTCATGTAAGCGCCACCGTTTTCAATACTCGCAAAAACTTCTTTGAAATTCATTTCGAAACTTTGCTTGTCAATGTACCCGGAGGCCCCCAACTGCAGTGCTTTGAAGATGGTTTCCGAATCGTCTTTAATGGTATTCATGACAATCGCTGAATTCGGATACAATTTTAAAATCCGATCAATGGCATCAATGCCATTCATTTCGGGCATGATAATGTCTAGCAAATAAATGTCGGCTTCAATGGGATTCTGAAGAAATTCAACGGGGTTGGTGAAGAGATGTTTGCACGTCATGTTTTCCACATCGTTCACGTTTTCTTGCATGAGTCGAGCCAAGTGAATGTCGTCTTCAATTATAATTATTTGCTTCATGCGATTGGAAGTTGAATTTCTGTGGTTAGGCCTGTCTCTCCTTCTTTAACGTAGTGTCGAACAAATCCGTTGTTTCGATTCGCTCTATTGCGAATGTTTCGGATGCCGTTTCCTTTTTGTGTGCCGAGTAGCGATAAATCGCAAGTTCCGTTATCTGAAATGATAAGGGTAAGTATTTTGCTTTCAGATTTGCATTCAATAGCAATAGAAGTGGCATTGGAATGCTTCAAGCAATTCGAAACAATTTCGTAAACAGACAGTTTTACGTCGCGATAAAGTTCACGGTTTATTCTGTAATTTTTTTCAAAATCCATTTTGAATTTAAATTGAATACCGCCATCTCCGCATGCAGCGGTGACGAATTCTTTCAAGTCATCTGAAAGGTCGCGCAGTGAATGACTCTTGTTTGAAATAGAATCTAAGTAAGTTCTAAAACTATACAAGGCTTCTTTCAATCCGTTTTGAATTTGCTCTCGTTCTTTCGCCTCGAATTTCGATTTTTTGCTAATCAAAAGTAAACGTGTAAGAATGGTTCCAGACTCGTCGTGAAGATCCATAGCAATCTTGGCCTTTGTTATTGCGCGAACGCGAACTGCTCGCAATGTGCTGTAGGCTATACCTGCTATTGTAAAAAGTCCAATGATAACAAGAAATATGTGAAATTCAGTTTTTACATAGAATGGAGCAAGAGCAATAATTTCAATGACTTTTTCTTCAACTAAATGTCCGAAAGGATCGAACATTCGGATTTTCAGGTTGTATTTTCCATATGATAAATCGGAAAGAAGTATCCATTTCTTATCGTCAGTATTGAACCAGTTTTTAGAGTCTAGACTGTATTGAAATGAATATCCCGAGCCGAATTGAAAGTCTAGATTGGCAAGGTATATTTTAATAGATTCTTTTCCAGTTTGGAATTCTATAGGAGTTTCCTTGATGTAACTCGAAAACCACTTTGATTTGTCTATTCCAATGGTTTCAATTCCTGAAATTAGGAACGATTGTTTATACTCAAAGCCATTCAATTTCTCCGGGTTAATAATCTCGAAAGCATTCAATCCACCAAAAGCCAATTTCCCGTTTTGTAACAAGGCAACTGATTTGTAATTGAATTCGTGGTTAATGATCCCTTGTGAATTATCAAGGAAACGAATAGTTCCGTCGAGCGTATTGTAGACCGTGAGTCCTGAATAGGTAGATGCCCAAATACATTGGTTGTTATCTTCAATCAGAGCGGTGACTTTAGGGTGAGAAACTGTAGATTCAGTATTGTATTGTTTTATAATTTTAAGATCGTTCATATTAAATACGAGCACACCTTTGCTCGTCGCGACCCAAAGCTCATTTGTGGCCTCTCTCAGCAGAATATCGCGCGCATCGAATCCAAGATCAGATTCAGAATCGAGAAGCTCAAAACCCCTTTGTTTGTCTAGTTTAATTCTGATTATACCCTTGTTTGTTCCAAGGAATATGATGTTTGAATTTTTCTTTTGAAGAGCCACATAAATTCTTGTTCCAGATTGTAAGAAAAGCGATACACCTCTGTTTGTGCTTGGGTTATATGTTACAATTTTGTTTTCTCCCGCTACAAGTAAGGTGGTGTCAGAGAAAACGGAAATGTCATAAAGGCGATCTTTTAGTTCCAGAACATTGCATACGTGGGTAGTAAGTTTTTTTGTTTTCAAATCGAAACTCAACAGGCCACTTCCTTCGGTTGTGCAAAACAGACGGTCATTGAAAATGAGCCCGTCGTATGTTGAATGTGGAATATCTGTAAAATAGGTCAACTCGCCCTTTTCATCTTCATGAACGACATAAGGAAATCCCAAATAGAATTTACTGTTTTTGTATTCAACAATTCTTCGTCGAACAATGGGTTCGTTGTATTGAACAAGAGGATAATCCACTATTCTTCGTGACAATGCGGGCCTTTGATCAATGGGCACAAGGCCTTGATTACTTCCTGCAAGGAAGTTAGATCCGTTGACTCGGTAAATCGATTTGAATTGAATATTTTCTGGCTTTCCTAATTCTAAGGCTAGTTGCTGACCGTCTATTTTGACAACTGGAATTCTGAATTTGTCAATCCATAGAGTCTCTCCCGAATCTTCTTCAAGAAAGAAACTCACCCGCTCTTGACCAACGAATTCAGGGTGTTCAACAAATTCATTTCCCTTCAAGATGAAAACACGCCAGCCGTTGGTATTGACTACTCCGTAGGTTTTCGACAGAAGCAGTTTACCTGAGCTCCAGTTGTTAACCACGGGAAGATTAGTTCTGTCGGAAGGGTTGTTCGGATTGAAACGATATACATTGTTTTTTTTGTCAGAAACAAGCAAATCTCCTTGGTTATATATATTGTTGTTGTTGGCAGAAATGATTAAATCTCCTTGATAAATGAGAATGCTCGGTTTGGGGCCGACTTCAATTTTCTCCTGATAAATTATAGTGTTTTTTCGCTTTAAAATGAGCTTTCCTGTATTGAATAAAAATGCAGTCGTGTCATTTGAAAATGCCAATGCTAGCGGTTTGTCTATGGATAGTTTCTTGAGTCGAATTTTTTGAGTGTTAACTTCAATCAGTCCATCTCCTGCAGTTAGTAAGTATAGGACATCGCCGTTTTTTTCGATTTCGTTAACAATGTTGTTTTTGAATAACCCCGGGTGTGTGGTGCTATTGAAGTTAATGAAGTTGTAACCGTCATATCTAGAAACACCATTGTCTGTTGCAATCCAAGCGTATCCTTCGTTGTCAATCGCAATGTCATTTACTTCGTTGTGCGGTAAGCCCGAGGTAATGTCGTAAGGGGGTATTTTGGCGTAAGTGTATTGACCGTTAACGACTGAAACATTTAACCAAAATGAACAGAACACAAGAATTAACCAGATTGAAATATATCGGACTTGTGTATAAAGGTGTAGGTGAAGTTTGAACACGCTCAAATTTAGGCCATTATTGAGTTTGTGTAAAAATTCTAATGAAGAAATAATCCGAGTTACACATCTATATGTGTATCGAGTTACACATTGAGATGTGTAGGTCTGAATGGCGAGTATTTGAGGGAGTACACATCTATATGTGTATCTGCGTTTAGCTCTGTTTCTGAGATGTATATATAAATTCGATAAAATAATTTTGAAGAATGATTTCAAAGCTAATTCAGGAAAAGGTAGAAGAGCGTTTTGGTAGACCCATTCGCTATGCGAAAGATTGTGAAATATTGGCTGGAAGTATTCATGCGTTTACTGGAGAAAAAATCAGCTGCTCAACAGTGAAGCGATTATTCGGATTAATTGAGTCTGAGAATGAACCTCGCTTGTATACGCTGGACATCATTGCGCAATACCTTGGTTACATTAACTACGACCGTTTACTGCAAGAGTTCAATCCGAATAAAAATGATCTCAATCAATCGATAGAAAAAATCGCTTCAAAGGATTTGAAAATTGGAGACACCATTCGAATCAAATACGCTCCGAACAGATTTCTTGCTGCGAACTATTTAGATGATAGTGTTTTTAAAATTGTTGAATCTAATGATCCGAAGATTCTACAAGACGAATTGTTAACATTCAACAACATAGGGAGAAATCTGCCTTTGTTTGCGAGTTGGAGATCTGCCAAAGGCATAAACGCCAAGAATATTGTCCTTGGTAAAATTTCGGGGATAACGTCTATCGAAAAGATCTAGTTCCGAAGCAAAGATGTTTCACAAGATTCTTTGAAAGGTGCGTTGTAAGATTGCTTTGCAAAGTTACTCCATCCAAAAGTCAATGCTGTAAAGCAAATTCCCTTCTTGATAAGCCTTGTAATTCGTGTGCCAATAATTGTTGAACAAGTAGAGGTACATCTTTGAAAGGTCGGTTGTGTTTTCTTTCCAAACCTTTGCGCCGTTCACTTGCTCTTCATTCACCATACTACCTACTTCAACCAAATTCAATTGCGGGGAATATACACACGCAGTGTGCTTGCCGTTGTTTAGTTTAAATGCATTGGTAGTGCATATGAAATCGGCGTTTGAGCCGGGTAGGCGCGAAGTTTGAAAGTCGAGTTCGCTTCCGTCTTTTCCATAAGTCAATGTTCCGTTCTTTCCAGTTCCAACAGAGACGTGCAAAGATTCTTTGTCTTTTTCCAAAGCCTTATTAACGGAACAAGTCATGCGAATAATGCCGTCTTCCTTCCATAAAGAATAATGCACGCTGACGGACTTCATACCTTGAAGTTCAAAGGTGACATGCACGTATTTTTTGTCGTGCGTATCTGCTACAACTTCCACTTTAACGTTGGTGGGGTAAAAGAAGTTTTGGGGTGAAATTCCTTTCGAATAAATAAATTCAAACAAGTGATTGTCTGCTTCAAAAACAAGGCTATCATTTTCGAAATAAATGCAGTCAATGGCCCCCGTTCTTTCATTCACGCGGTAATCGTAAATGTGTTTTGTTTTCCTTTCAGGTTGACGCTCAATAAAATTGAATTTCACCTTCGCGGCAAGCCGCGGGTACTGAACTTGGGCGGAATCTAAAAATGTTTTCTTGATTCGCCACTGCTCTGTGGTGAAGAAAATTTCCGGATCGGAAATGCTGCACCACGATCCCCAAGTATGCTCGTGGAAGAGAATTATATTTTTTTGAAGTTGAAAAAGCTGCTCTTGAATTTCTTTCGATGGTGGAAGTTGTGCAATGTGTTTTTCTAAATCGACTGTCAAGCGCGCAAGGTTCCTGTTTCCCATTTCCTCTTCTGCTGTTGAATAAGCACCGTCTTCCCAATACGGAGAAATCTCACCCGTTACCGTGCGAAGCGATTCTCCGTAGCGTTTTTCGAATTCACTGAAAAGCTTGTCAACGCTGGAGAGCGTGAGCTTTGGTGAAGAATATCGCGCGTTCCAATTGTTCACGAAGGTGCAGAGCGATGTGTCAACCGGACCGTTGTCGGCATTCTTCGTGTAGCGCAGTTGCACCAATTCATACGGATATTTTTTGTCAACGAGCTCATTCACATACGCCGAAATTTTATTCTCCCATTTCGTTTGCTTTTCATTCTCTTGAATGTTGTGGAAATAGGAGTATCCTTTCCCTGCTGTCCAAACGAAGAGTTTTTTGTTCGGCTCGTTTTTCGGAGTCCAGTAGAACATGTCATCTCCGCATTCGCGAACAACCTTGCCCACGCGGTCACCGTGGTCTGCATGTGTTTCAACGTAGTTCGGTCCCAACGATAAATAAGGAATGTTGTTCTGCACATACATGTTCAAAGCGTCGTACGTAATGCCGGGAATGTCTGTGATCATCGCGTTTTGAATGCGTATGCCGAATTCTTTTTCAAGGCGTTTCGCGTAAGCAACAATCCAGTTGAGTTCTTCAGGCTGACACAATCCGTTCAACACATTCGCATAATTCGCAGACAATACAATGCGTCCTTCTTTTACTTTTTGAATGAAAAGCGCAACCTCTTCTTTCGTGGCTTGCTTCATGAAATTGTCAACCGCCCACAAACTCTCGATGTGCCAGATAGGCTGACAGTGGCCCTTTTCAGGAACAATAGACCATCGTATGGCTTTGTAAATATTTTCGGTTTGAATTTTTTCTACTTCGGTTTGAAGGTGCGAATAGCCAATGTCGTTGTGCGAATGATGTATAATGTGGAAGTCGAAATTCTTGCGCGGCTGAATGCCCACTAGTTCGGTATGAACCAATTTGTTTCCCATGAAATATCGAAGGGTATCTATGCCTGAAAAGCTTGCAGGATAACTTTCCAAGGAAATGGAATTGTAACCGGTTGTTACTGGAAACGTGTTTTCGAAATACTTCGAAACCACTTTCATACTTGGCGGTTTGAAATGCAAGTGGGGATAGTCTACTGCAATGTTCATTTGCAATTTGTTGTTTTTTCGAAGAATGAGTTGGGTAGGTGTTGTAATAATTTTCAATGTCCGCTTGTACTCGAAAACCATCAGCCAGTCGCGACTTTCAGCGTTAACACCAACAACAGTAAGTTCACCTTTGTTAATCAGCCTGTCCGGTATTTCTATTCGAAGAAATCCGAAAGCGTCTTTGTTAATGTCTTGTTCCAACGTTCGAAATTCAAAGGCAATGTCGTCATCGCTTCTTCCTGCTTTCACTGTTCCGAGCGGTTCTTTCGGAGAAGTGGCAAAATGAAAAAGTTCTTTTCCATCAATCGAAAAAATGAATTCACGTTCACCGCTGCTCGTGCCTGTTGAATGTCCAATAAGAAGTTCAAAAGTTCGCAGTTCACTTTCCGACTCTTTCATTTCAAGTTGAAGAGAAATAGGCGATTTCCCATTCGCACGTGTAAGCAACGCCGTATTCGCAAACTCATGCAAGGGTGAGAAATATTTAATTTCTTCTCCAGCTATTTTACTCGCGTATCCAAGCGCAGTGGGAATCTCCTGCGCACGCAGGGTTGAATTTAGAATGAGAAAGAGAAACAGAATGGGAAACAGAATGTAATTCTTCATGCCCGTGAAATTAAGGAATCTTGCGCAACGCCACCTCGTCTTTATCTTCGTTCCATGAAATCGAAATTACCAAACGTTGGGACAACCATATTTACAACTATGTCGGCTCTTGCTGTGCAAGAAGGCGCTTTGAATTTGGGACAAGGCTTTCCGGGATTCTCAATTGACGAACGCTTAATTGATTTGGTGACGAAGGCCATGAAAGACGGATTCAATCAGTATGCACCTATGCCAGGTATGCCTGTTCTTCGTCAAATTATTACGGAGCAGTTAAACGCGAAGCACAGATGCAACTACGATTGGAATTCGGAAGTGAATATCACTGCGGGCGCTTCGCAAGCCATCTTCACTGCCATTTCAACTTTGATTTTTCCTGGAGATGAAGTCATTCTTTTCGCGCCAGCATACGACTGCTATGCCCCAGCGGTTGAGTTGAATGGTGGGAAGGTGATCTGGATAGAATTGGAAGGAGAAGACTTTCACATTCCGTGGGAAAAAGTGAAAGCCGCCATTAACGATCGCACGAAACTCATGCTCATTAACACGCCGCACAACCCGACCGGAGCTGTGAATTCGTTAGACGATGCGCACAAACTTTTAGAGGTTGTTCGCGATACCGATATTTTTATTATTTCCGATGAAGTGTATGAGCACATTGTGTTCGACGGAAGAAGGCACGAGAGTTTGGCGCAATTCCCCGAGCTGCGCGAACGTATGATGTTGGTCTATTCTTTCGGGAAGACCTTTCATGCAACCGGATGGAAATTGGGCTATGCTGTATGCGACGCGAAGTGGATGGTTGAATTTCGCAAACAACATCAATTTAACGTCTTCACCTGCAACGCTCCGTTTCAGATTGCCATTGCTGAATACATGAAGTCAGTTGACTATTCTGAAATCTCGCGCATGTATGAGCGTAAGAGAAATTTATTTGTGGAAGCGTTAAGCGGAAGCGCTTGGAAAGTCTTGCCTTGCGCAGGGACTTATTTTCAAGTGCTCGATTACAGTGCAATTTCAGATGAAGCAGATTTCGACTTTGCTGTTCGCTTAAACAAAGAAGCGAAGGTGACAAGCATTCCGCTTTCTCCGTTCTATGAAAACGGGAGTGAAGCGAGACGTTTGCGTTTCTGTTTCGCGAAAGAAGATGCCGATATTCTTGAAGCCGCTCATCGTTTAACGCAGTATATTCGTTGAAGTGAAACGGATATTGTTCTTCATACTTTTTTTGAATGCTTCTTTAGTATGGACTCAATTTAGACAATTGAATCCCATGGCTTATTTGAGTACAGAGAATCCGTCTTTTGTGGTTTCGCCGTTAGACTACAACAAAGCAGGAATGTATCGTCAAACCAACGGTGCAGGCGGATTTCAGGGCCAAATGAATTTAGATCGCATTTATTCTGCGGTGGGAATAGACCTGTACAACAACGCAAACGCTTTCAATGCTGCGGCTCTTCAGTTTGCCACGCATTCGTATACTTCAAGAAGAAATTTTCATGTTGGGTTCGGGGCACGTGCTGAATTAACCAATTACGAAAATCATAATTTTAATTATTCTTTTGGATTGAATGTCATGAGCAATCCAGCTGGAAGGTTTCTAGCGGGAGTCTCATACAAGAACGAAGACTTGCAAGTGACTCCGTTTGAAAATGAAGTCACTGTACTTTCGAAAGTCATGAGCGCCCAAGTTGGAATAGCTGTGGCTCGTCTTTCGCGCAGATCGAACTTGAGTTTTTCCGGAATCTACAAACGTGGATTTGAGGGCGAGGATAAAGTGCGTCAGTTTCAGACCGGACTGAATTTTACCACAAGAAATAAATACATGTTAGGTGTGGGCGTTCGCGCATGGGACAATGCTCGCATGGGTGCGTTCGTTCGCGGCTATTATATTTTTCGAAAATTTGTCATCGGATACACGGGATTGGCGAATGACCAGCACCGTTCACTTCAACAATGGAATCACGAAATTTCTCTTCAACATAAATTTTAATTATGAAAAAAGTAGTTGCTCTTTGTCTTACTGTTATGTCAAGTTTTGCCTTGATCGCGCAGACGAATGTAGATTCCAAGATTACGCAAGTGACAGTATACTTGCAAGGTGCGCAATTAACTCACACTTTTGAAACGCAGGTGATACAGGGTAAGCAGACAATGGTGTTCTCGGGGCTAAGTGCCGACATGCAGCCCGAAAGTGTGGTGTTGGAATGTGGAAATAGAAACGTTGTGTTTCAAAGCGTTTCCATTCGAAACAACTATTTGAAAGAGCAAGTACCGAATGCGAAGATTGCCGAGTTGCAAGAAAAGTTAGCTTCGGTTGAAGAGAAGTTGGCAACGCTTCGCGCGGAGAAGGGCGTTTATGCGAAAGAGCGCGACATGTTGTTTCGCAACGAAGCCATTGGCGGAACAGCGAACAATGTGCCTATCGCAGAAATTGAGAAAGCAGCCGATTTCTTCCGCAAGCGAAACAACGAGATCAATGTTTTCTTGTTGAAGGCAGATGCAGAAGAGCGCAAGCTCATTAAAGAGTCAGCTGGATATACTGCACAATTGTTAGAGATGAATGCGAAGGAAAATCCGCCTACTTCTGAAGTAACAGTGGTGTTAGATGCGAAGGTTCGTGGCGACGCCACCTTCACGTTAAAGTATTTGGTTCGCAACGCCGGTTGGGCACCGAAGTATGACGTTCGCGCAGAGAATGCCATTGATCCGGTGAAGCTCGATTACCACGCGAATGTGTTTAACAAATCTGGATTGGATTGGACGGAAGTTCTCATGATCTTAAGCACCAGCGAACCGTTGCAAGGTGCCGAGAAGCCGACGTTAGAGACGTGGGATATTGCGGAATCTACAACAAGAATTGCCGGCGTTCAGAAGAATTTAGAGTCGGTGATGGTAATGGACATGAAGAGCAATCGCAGCGATTATTTGAAGAAAGAAGATAGAGGTGGAGAAGGTGAAGTGGCGTTTCAGCAGGTAGCTGTTCAGGAGTTGAGTGCTGAGTTTGAGATAGAACTGCCTTATACGATTCTATCTGATGGAAAGCCTTATGTGGTTGACGTAACCTCGTTCACTTTGCCAGCGACATACATGCATTATGCTGTTCCGAAGCAAGACACCGATGCATTCTTAATGGCGAAGGTTGTAGGTTGGAATACCTTGAATTTAGTAAGTGGAAAGGCGAGTGTTTATTTCGCAGGGGCTTATTTGGGGCAGAGTTTCATTAACACCGCTTCAGTAGACGATACGCTTTCGCTTTCGTTGGGAAGAGACAAGCGTGTAGCTTTAGTTCGCAAGAAGCAATCTGAATTAAGTAAACGTCAGTTGCTCGGAAACAACGAGAAGGAAACTTTCTACTTCGAAACAACAGTACGCAACAACCGCGACAAGGAAATCAATGTTTTGTTGGAAGATCAACTGCCTATTTCTTCCGACGGACAGATTGAAGTTGCTATGTTGGAAATTTCCGGAGCAGTATTGGAAAAGAACACCGGCAAGCTTTCTTGGAACATGAAGTTAGCGCCTGGTGAAAGCAAGACTATAACTCTGGGCTACAGCATTAAGACTCCGAAGTCTATGCAGGTTTCGAAGGCGAAGTTTAGAACGATTGCTTGTCCAAGTTTTTAGGACTTCTTAAGCGGTCCCATCGTAATCAAATAACGAAGAATCGCTTGCTCTTCTTTTTTGTCGAGGTCAGCACCTTTGTCTTTGTTCGCTATTTCAACCATTTCTGGAACATGATGCTTCCATCCGCGAACACCTTCAGATGCTGGATCTTTCAACGCGTGACAGCTTTGGCAATGCTCTGTATATAAAACTTGTCCAGTTTGCAATTCAGCAAGGGTTACTC